>OGMF01000232.1_pt1 | contig 66857 bp, 81 predicted proteins | sample 1572921 | NCBI WGS metagenome assembly OGMF01 (sample SAMEA2581919, study PRJEB24529) | metagenome | biome: Human gut stool | place: China | collected 2011 | reverse complement strand
TGATTATCGCCGTTATTATTGTTTCACTCATCGCCGACGCCCCCTTTGCTTTTCTTTGCAAAGAAGTATGTCACAATCATCGTGACAGTGTTGCTGAAAAGCAGAAAAACATTCTCGTCAAGCGTTTTTCCGGTTACCACAATGTACACCAGTGTAAACACAAGCAGAAGCGTTACTATGCTTTTCACATCGATAAGCTTTCTTAATTCCTTCATGACTCAATCACTCCCTTGATAATAATTTTAGCATTAAATTAAAAACCTGTAAACTCAGTACGGATTCTTGCTGCCGCCGTGCGGAAGCGCGTCAAAAAGCGCGCGGCGCACCTCGCGTGAATCGGTGCAGCTGTTGATATATTGCTCAAGCTCTGTTTTCTTGAGATTGCTCTTATCACGTTTCCCGATGCTTTCCTTGTATGCGTAATATCCCGTGCGGATTTGCAGATAATCATTCAGCGGCATGTATTTTTTAAGCGTGTGTTCGTATTTTTCCATATGCGCATACGTATTTGTGCCGACATAATTTTTATCCTGTTCCTTGTTCACGTAATACTGCGCCGCCTCCGATGTAAGCCTCTCCGCCTGTTCCTTTGTGTAGCCGGTCGCGTTCTTCGTGTCTATGCTGATTTCGGCGCGCTTGCGTTCCTTTGCCGCCTCGGTTCTTTTCTTCGTAACCTTTTCGGATATGCTGTCATTTAAGCTGATATCTCCGCTGTATACGCCTACCTGCCACTTTTCGAGCGAATAATTCCTGTCGGCGTCCTTTCGCCCTGCCGCAACCGTGTATTCGTGCACGCTCTGCATCGCCTCCGCCTTTTCCGCGTCATTGAGCGATTTGTAAAGCTTGGAATTTATAAGCTCCGCTGCGTTTTTGTCAAAATTCTCTCTCGCTTCAAGCGCAAACCTTTCGTACTTTTTCGGAGAAAGGCTGATTTCCTCGCCGTTTACATTGAAAGTCCTGTCGGGTGTTTGCCAAAATCGGTTCTCGCCCGTCTTTTTGTACAGCCTGCGAAGCTCGTCCGTAACCTCGCCGCTGCCGCTGCTCCAATTTTCCACTGTGTCAAGCAGCCGCTTTCTCGCGCCGCGCTTTTCGTCCTGCGGCATTTCATTTATTGCCCCGTTCATCTGCGAAATATATGTCGTCTTTTCAAGCTTTCCGTAATAGTCCTCCGCATTTTTCGGCGTGTTGCTGCGCTTCAGCTCCATGTCGGCGGCGTCCTTTGCCTCGTATTCCCTGTTTAAAATATCGGTCGAATAGTACGCGTCCGCGGTCCAGCGGTTTTTGAAGCCGAGCGTTTTGTCGCGCTGCGCGTCATCGTTCGGAAGCAGCGCCTTGTTGATATTTCCGAAAACGCCGAGATTATTGTTGATGATATAATCAAGTCTCATCGGAGAATCCTTCAGCTTCTTTCCGAGCCATATTGCCGGCTTGGTCGTTCTCTCGTTGTATTGCTGCTCCGGCGGCAGATCGCTGTATGCCTCCGGCACAATCGGGCTGCCCGTGAAATTCTTGTTCGCCATAAAGTCCGTAGCCGTTCCGAACATTGTGTTCCGCGCCGCCTCCAGTATGCAGTCGGTGAAAATGTCGGTTGCGCTCTTTCCGTTTATGTCGGTCGGCACGGGGATAAACGGCGGCATAAGGTTGTCAGCCGCAAAACCGATGAATCCGTCAAAAGCTTCCTTGTCCCCCTTGAAATAATCCATCGCCCTGTCCAGCGCTGCCGATGCAAGCGATTGCTCTCTCGCGTTCGGAATCCTTAGAAAGCTTCCTTTCCCGAGTGCGATAATCGTGTGCGCGTTCTTCATGTAGTTTGAAAGCTTGTTATAACCGTCCTCGTCCTTTTCTCTGTTCCACCACTGCTTCAGCGCCGCCATGAGCATTGCGCCTATCACATACTTTGCAATGCGCGCCGTGCGCTCCCCTGCCGATGCGTCCGTAAAGCTGCGGATTCCTCTGTCAAACCCCTGTATCTGCGCATTTGCGAACATGAACATGCTGTTTGCAACGCGCCCCTTTGTTCCCATGCGCTTGAAATTCGTTGTCACATCGTCCGCCTCGTATATCGCCTGCTGAACGTCTCCGCTTCTTTTCATTTCATTTTTAAATGCCATCAGCCGCGGCGTTGATTCCATAATGTCGTTCAGGTCTGCAACCGCCCCGAATATTTCGGAAATTATCTTTGTCGGGTTTTCTATAGCGTACCTTAGCCGCCCGTTCATCGCCTTTGACATTGAGCGCGAAATTTCATCGATGTTTGCCGAAAGCTCGCTGCTCTGTCCGCCGCCCATCGCGCACCAGCGCCTGTATGATTCGTCCTTTTTTATAACGTTCGCCAGCGCCGAGAAATATTCTCCTACAAACTGCGCCGGATTGTTAATCCCCATGTTGTGCCATGCTGTCTGAATATCGCGCGCCGGGTTCGTTGTGGAAAACAAATAATTCATCTGCGTGATGAAAATCTTTCTTGCATTGAGTATCATTCTGCTGAATTTAAGAAAACCGTTTAGCTGATTCGGGCTCATGTCCGCAATCGATCTTAAAAGCTCCTTGTCATGCACCTGATAATACTGCTTTTTTCCGTCCTTCATAACGCTGACGTATTCCGTTCCGCGCTTTATAAGGCTTTCCCAGCTTCCCACGTCCTCGATTCCGTTAAATTCCTGCGGAATCCCCTCCGCGGTGTTCAGCCTGTTTTTTGCTTCCGAAAGCCTTGCGTCCGCATTGTCGGTCGTCTGCACATGCCGCAGCATGTCTCCGCCCAGCTTTTCGATCACAAAGCCGCTGCCGGGAACGCTGTCCGCAATGTCCGTCAGCGCGCGCATTGCCGAATTTCTCGCCGCGAATTTAACATAGCTTTCCGTTTTCCCTATAATGCTCTCAAGCGGATTCACAATCAGCTCGCCGCCGCCGAAAGCGTGCATAACCGGCGCTCTCTGATTCGCAATCGTGCTGCGCGCTCTCATGGTTTTCTTTTTTTCGGACTGCCTTATGAAAGGAACGTAGCACGGGTATTTTTTTCTCAGATCGTCTGCCGTCTGCTGCGAAATTCCTCCCGATTCAACGCCGTAAATCTGCATCAGATTTCTTTGGTATTCGTAAATCCTTTCGGCTGCCTCGCGCACCTGCGGAACATTCTGCTCAATCCTTTCAATCTCCGAACGGATAACGTCGGGGTTTTCAAGCGTCGGATCTGCAAACACCCTTTTCTGCTTTGCGCCGTTTTGCGGCTCAATCCATTCAAGCGCGTGCTTTAAAATAAGGTATCTGTTCAGCTCCGAAAGATTGCTTTCTCTCTGCTTTCTGTTTTTCGAATTGAGCGGATTCAGGCAGTCTATGAATGAATCGCCGATTTCGTTTCCCTCATGGTCAACAAATTTCTGCGTAAGAATATACGCCGCCTTTGAAGCCGCGTTTCTGCTGTTTGTCGCCAGAACGTGCGGACTGTATTTTCCCTTTTCTTTCACCTGTAAAAGCGTTTCCGCTCTCTTTATTCCGTAAAAGCTGTCAACCCAGTCATTCTGAAACCGTGCAAACACCTCGCCCATCTTCGCCTTGTTCTCGGCGGCGCGCTTCAGCGCCGTTTTTTTGCTCTCCTCCGGCGCAAGCGCAAGGTTTATCCTCTCCGTTGCCCCGGCTGAAAGATATGCGTTCACGCTGTCGGCAAGCCTTGCAAGCGGCTTTTCGTATTCCGTTCCCTTTATCCGGCTTTCGAAATCCTCATAGAAATCGGGTGCGGCGGCTTTTGCCTCATCCTTGTTTTTTATGTATGTTCTGATAAATTCGCTCACAGCCTCGCCCTTTATTTCTTTTCCGCTGTAATTCATTGCAAAATCGCGGTCAATCATGTCAAAGGCTTGCTGCAAATGCGGCGAATCCTCAAGCCCGAGCTTCCTGTCAAGCAAATGCCCCACCTCGTGCGCCACGGTCACAATGTCGTTTGTAACCGCCGTCCGAATGGTCTCGGGCATCTCGTTGAAAATTCCCGTCACATTTTCATTTTCGAAATGTTCTTTCGAAACCGGTATTCCGAAATCATTTCTCACAATGTCCGCAATCTCCCTAAGGCTTGCCGCGTCAACCGTGTTTCCGTTCCGCCTTTCCGTCTGCCATTCGCGCGCCGTCATCGTATCCGTCGGCTTGTATGCGCGCTGCCCTGCGTGCCGCTCCTCCGTCCGTGTAAATTCTCTCTGTCCTCCCTCGAACGGCAGCATATTTTTTCCTTGATTCGACGAATTTCCCCCCTTGACAATCTTGTCTTTGTATGGTATTCTGTATTCAGAACCGCTATCAGCTGGGAGGAAAGGCAATTGGAGCCCGGTACGTGCCAGCCAACCTGCGGTTCTTTTTTTGTTGTTACTTATAATTTGCTGGCTGTTTAATTGCCTCTGTGTGCCCTCCATGCTCGAGGGATTGCTTGCATCGCTTTTTGCGTATGTACTTACTATCTTTATTTCATCTAATATAAACTTCCCGTTGTCAGGCTCAAGCTCAAGGAACACTGCAACCGGCAATCCATCGCGGTTGTATAAATCTCCGTAAAGCGAAATCCGGTTATTTCCCTGCCTGTTTTTCGGATCTTTTGTTCTTGTTATCAATACCGGGTTTTCCAGCAAGTACGGCACTGATTTTATCACATCAATATTTATATCGGTGTGTTTGTTTAATGTCATGTTAATTTTTGTTGTATCCCAGTATATTTTCTGTTTTTTTACCCCGATATTCATTAACGCCTCAGATGTTTCTCCTACAAGCAAAGTAACCCCTGTTTTTTGTTTTAAATTTTTATACCAGTTGTCAACCGCCTTGTTGAAATTGGGATTCAGCATATACTTTGCACTGCCATCCGCTTCTCCGCCCCTTTCCGCCGTCTTTCCGGCTTCCGTCAGGCACATTTTCCACATGTTCTTTGCGCGCTTCAATGTCACATCGCGGCCGAGCTTTTCAAGCAGCGCAAACCAAACGTCTTTGATCTTCTCCGCAAGCGGCTTGTCCTGCCTTATCAGCTCCGTCAGACTTTCCTCCGAATCAAACATTTTGTATGCATAGTCCGCCGCCATTTCCTCATGAATCTCGCTCTCCGCCATGCCGTCATAATGCTTTGTAAACTCGCTGTATATCCCGTCATATCTCCCGGTTTTCTTAAGGTCGTTTATCGCATAATCGGCGTATTTCTGCCATGAATCCGGCGAAAGCTGCTTCATTCTGTGTGAAAATTCATGCACGATAATATCCTGCACGAGCGTTCCCCTGCTCGGGTCGGCATAAATCGCCGCGTCGTTTATCTTCCCGAGCGCCGGTCTGCCGTCGTCCGTCACAAGCCCCGTTTGAATATAAACCCTTTTGCCGAGCTTTCTTGCAAGCGCGGCAATGTTTTTTCTTTCCTGCGGCGTGAGCTGCTGCGCCTCCTCGTTCCACACAAGCCCCGGCTGCTTTCCGCTCGTGTCCGGTCTGCCGTAGCCGCCGCCCTCGCGCGTTTCCCCGGAATATATCTGTTCAGCGTTCCTCGCGCGGCTGTCAAGTCCCTTTTGATATGCTTCCGCTGCCGCCGCCTGCATTCTCTCGGGCGCGAATCCGCGAACGCTTTCAAAGCTCTCGCCGTTCTCTCCGGCAGCATAAAACCTCTCCTTTATCCCGGCGCGGTATGCCGTTTCCGCGGCTCGCCTGTCAACCATTCGCAGCGGCGCCTGTGAAAACAGCGTTTCGAAATCGTCGCCGTTTCTTCCGGCTGTTTGGAAAAGTCCGCTTTCGCGCCTGAAAAGCTCCGTCATCGCCGCATCTTCTCCCATCGTCCGCCGTATCTCTTCAATCGGCGTCCGCGGGTCAAGCCGCTGCGCACCTCCCTCGTTCGTCAAATTTCCCCCCTTGACAGCACCGCTGTTCTGTGCTACACTGTTATTGAAAGACAGCTCCGGCCTATTGGGGAGTGCACTCTCTTGTGCCGAACCAGTATTGGAGCTGTCTTTCTTTTTGTTTTTGAAATTTGCTTTTTCGATATTCACGACATCGTAAAGCTTCATTCCTCCGTCCTTGGTCTGCGCGATTATAACGTCAGCCGAATATTGATTCTCTCCGGCTTCAAAAAGCACATTTCCGCGCGCAAATTCCTTAATGTCATCCGTCCTGCTGTGATTGTTCGGTTCATTAACATAATCTGTAGATGCATTTATAACCTCGTCAATGTTTTTTGCAAGCCGCATTTTATCGGTGTATGTATCATATGAATCCTCTAATAATCTTCTGCTTGACTTTGAGTGTAGATATTCCATTACTGAGCTTCTGCTGACGGTCACAAATCTGCCTTTTACGGGTATTCCCGGCTTGAACCCCGAAAGAACCTTCTTTGTTTCCCTTGCGTAGTCCTTTGGGTCAACCCCTTTCAGGAAATCATTCTCCACAACCACAACGGGGCGGTTGTCGGTTGTGTAATCGATTTTGTATTTTTCTCCCGTTTTATTTTCTCCCCGAACCGTTTCCGCCCTGCTTTGCGCCTCCGCGTATCTGTTTCGGATTGCCTCCATCGTTTCGGGCGATGCCGCAATCGCCTCCGTCACGCGCATAACGCTGTCGTTTGTGCTCATGCGGCGGTGCTGCCCGTCCGTCAGCTTTTTTCCGCGCGCAAAATCGATTATGTCGCGCGCAAGAACCGCGTCGTCCGCCCCGGTGAATCCGTTTTTCAGAAGCGCCAGCCGAACGCCCCCCTCCCCGGGGGCTTTTTTTATTGTTGTTATAATATCTTCCGCGGACTGCGCCCTTTGTGCATTTTTCGGCGGCGGAGTGCTCTGCTCTGTTTGTTTTTCCGTCTGTGTATACTTTCGGGCGTTTTCTTCCGCGGACTGTGTGAAAGCCTTTTCATTCCCCTGCTTTTCATGTATCGGCTCTGAATTTTGAGCTTGTCCCTCTGCGCTGTTTATGCCTGTTCCGAGCAATCGGCTTTTTCCGGCGTTTACAATGTCGCCCCCGAATCCGGCAGCACCGAACGACAGCGCCGATGAAAGCGCCGTTTCTCCGAGTCTTTGTGCCACATCGCCTGCGGAATATTCCCACTTCCCCTTTTCAATCCGGCTTCCTATGTTTGCGCCTGTTGTGGTCACTCCCTCCTGCATAACCTCCTGCGCTGTTTCAGATGCAATATGTGCGCCTCTTTCACTCAGATATTTTGCAATTTTCTTCGCTGTCGGCTTTGTCACCGCCGACTTATTTAATATTTTTACCGATTTCAACAAATCATCAATCTGAAGCGCTTCCAACGCAGCGTTTCCCGTGCCGACTGCAAGCGCAATACGGCGCGCCGTGTTTGCCGAAACTCCGTTCTCAACCATTTCGTTGTATGCAAGCCCTGCCTCAATTTCAAAGTTAGCCGATGTACTTCCGACTGTCATTCCGGTGGCAAAGGCAGCAGGAACGGTAACGATTTCTTCCGGGAATGCAACCTGCGGTCCCATTTGTCCTGCTGCCGCCGCCATTGTCGCAGCTGTTGCCGCTCCCGTTATTGTCTTCGTGTCTGTCCACTGCCTCGCCTGCTGCCCGACAAGCTCCATTGCTCCCGAAATTGCCTTTTCGTACCACTTGTCAGGCTCGAAATTATAATCATAACTTTTGAGCAGATCCTCGTAATACTTTTTGTTGTTTTTCTGCCCCATCATTTCCTTGAAGCATTCCTGTCCGTAACGGCTCTGTATAAATCCGCGCTTTGCACTGTTAAAAGCAATATCCTTTAAATTTGCCTTTCGTGCGCGCTGCCTTTCATTTTCGATTTCGGCAATTCTCCGCTTTTCAGCCTCGCTCTGAATATAGTTTTTTACGCCAGTGTCGGAAATTTTATCCGAAAGCATATTTGTTCCGAATGTCGGGTCAAGCGTATTTTGCAGCGGTATGTTTTCCATTCTGTCGCGAAAATTCTTTGTCAGCAGCCTGTCCGCGCGCTCTTTCGCTGCGGAAGCCGCGGCGGAGGACAGCTTTCTCCGAAATTTTTCGTTTTCTCTCTCCGCCTCGCCCTGCACATAGTTTTTCACACCTGTATCGGAAATCTTGTCCGAAAACATATTCGTTCCGAATGTCGGGTCGGGCACAGCCTTCGCGGTTTTGTTCATTCTGTCGCGAAAGCTCTTTGTCAGCAGCCTGTCCGCGTCCTCTCTTGCCGCCGAAGCCGCGGCGGAGGATAACCTCTGCCGCAGCTTTTTTTCTTCCGCACTCATCGGTTCTGAAGCAAGCTTCTGCCCCCCGCGCTTTGCCGCGTCACTTTTCACCCATGAGGAAACAGCCTTTTTCGGCATGTCAAGCTCTGCCTTTGTGCCGTCCTTGCTTGCCTTAACGCGCACCGTTCCCGTGCCGAATGTCGGGTCGGGTGCGGCGGCGTTTGTTTTCTTCTTTTCTCTGAGCGCATTTCCGCTTAATATGTGCTCCGAAAGCCCCTCCGCCGCTGCCTTTGCCGCCGTTTTCCGCACCTTTTTCTGAATGCTTGTAGGCTCCGTTGCTCTCTTCGCCGCCGTAAAATCCGCCTTGCGCTGCTGTCTGATTTTTGCGTCCGATTCCTCTGCCTGTGAAATATTTTTCTTTTCCTTTTCCTTGTCCTTTTTCGCCATGGCGCATCAACCCTTTCTGTATCGCGTCTGTCCGTTTCCGTCAATGTATGCAACAACCCCGGCAGCCTCCGCCTGCTTTGGTGTAAGGTATCCTACACCTTCAACATGAATCTTCTCCGGCTCTTTCGCCGCCGTGTTCTTTGGTGCGCCGCTGCTGCCTTCGCTCTGTGCCGCCGCGCTCTTGCTTCCGCCGCCTTTTTTGGATGTTTTCTTGCTGCTCTTTGCCTCTCCGCCGCCTGCCGCGCCGCTCTGCCCCGAAAGCGCCTCCGCCGCATAGTCGGGCGCTCCGCCGTATATCTTGTTCCATGCCGCGTTTGCATATCCCGTTGCAGATCCCGGATTGTAATATTTTCCGCTGTTCATGTACGTTCCTAAATACGAATTGTACACCTGCGCCTCATTCAGCTTATAATCCCTGTCGCTTTCAAGCACGCCCCTGTCGTAATCGCGGTCATCCTGATACACCGCACGGTTATAATTCCTGTCGCTTTCAAGCACGCTCCTGTCGTAGTTGCGGTCGCTTTCAAGCACGCTCCTGTTATAGTCACGGTCGTTTTCGAGATTGGCGCGCTTGAATTGGCTGTCCCACTTTCCGTCCTCGCGCTCGCGGTCAACATTGTCCCAGAAATTCTGACTTCCCATCTGCCAGCTTCCGCGGTCGAACTCGCTTTCATTGTTTAAAAGTCCGTATTGGTTATACATATCGCTCCTTCCGTCCGCCCATTTTTCATAGGCTAACCTGTAAAGCTCGGGAATCTGCGCGTCCGCTTGGTTTATAATGCTCTGCCCCGATGCGGCAACAAGCCCCGCCATATCCGCCGGCAGCGCTCCGCCGTTCTGCGCCGCAAGCTGCGCCGTCATGTTCCGCATGGCGGTGTTCGCCTCGTTCTCCTTAATTTTCTTTATCGTTTGATATTGAATGTCACTCTCCGGGTCGTATGAAAAGCCCTTTTTCCCGTAATCGGCAATCGCGCCGCGCGCATCCTGCCGCGCCTGCGCGTTCACATCATCGTATAACAGCGGATTGAAAACCGGCTGTGAAATGCCCGTCTCCCTCGATTTTTGATTATGCATGTCCGTAAATGCGCCGTATGCGTTGTAATTTCCCTGTCTGTATGCGTCCATGCCCTCCTGCATGTAATTGTTCGAAAGGCTCTGCTTCCCCGAATAGCTCTGCGGAATCACCGCCGCCGGGTTATCCGTGTAATTGTATGTCTTTTTCATATCCAAGCCTTCGCCGTCTATCTTTTCGTTTCGCGCCTTTTCCGCTGCCGCCGCTGCGGAAAAGTTTGCATTTGCCTCCGCCTTGTTTATCTCCGCCTGATAATCCTTGTCCTTGTCGTACATCGTTATCCCTCCTCCGTGTTCTGCGCCGCCGTGCGCAATTCCTCAAGCGCGGTTTTGATTTCCTCCAAAACCTCCGCCGCGTTTTTTCCGTTTTCCAAAATCACGCGTTTTGCGTCTATAAGCTCCGTCATTCTATCACCTCAAAAACTCTGTCAATGCTTTTTATCAGGCATTCGCCCGTTCCCCTTATTATAATTCTCAGCCGCTCGCATATAACCGGAATAACGGGAAATTCCTCTTTCCCCGTGCTGTGCCCTATCGCAGTCGGCTCTCCGCCGTCCGCCGCAAGGAACACGTCCGCGTCCTCAAATTCTCCGCGCACGATTATTTTTTTGTACTTTTTCTTTTTCCATGTTCCCTCGTCATATTCAAGCTCCGCCTCCCATTCCTTCGCAGGCTCTTTTGTGTATGTCATGATTTTGCCGCCGTCCGCGTCACAAAAGCACACCCTTCCGTCAATCACCGCAAACGAAACCGCGCGCACGCTGTCCTCCCTGTGCCACAGTCTTTTTACCGCGTCGTACACATAAAAGGCATATTCTCCGCTCTCTTCCCGAACGGAAAGGTAATATTTCACCCCGTCCGTGCCGCCGCTGCCGTCCGTTCCCGTTATCTCCGCGTCTTCGGAAATGCATGTCGGAAAGCCTCCCGAAAATGCATAAACTCCCGTGTCCGAAAGGTAAAGCACGCAGTCGCGCAGAACCGCAATGCTCCGCCTGTTGTTCTCGCGCAGCCCCGGGCAGCTTATCCCCTGCGTGTACATTGTTGAGGGCGTTTCTCCCGAAAGCGTGAAAATATATCCGCGCTTAAAAAACACCATGCGCGATGTTATCGCCGCAATCCCCGTCACGTTTCCGCCCTGCCACAGCGCGCGCCGCAGCGCCGTCATTCCCGTCGAATCCATCGTCATCCAGTCAACCGCGCCGCTCTCGTTGAAAATTCCCTGCACACTTCCGCGCAGAGCGCCTCCGTCGTAGCTCCAAAGCCTGTTCTTCCACGGAACGGAATCCTCCTGCCCGACCGAGCAAATGTGCAGCTCCTCGCTGTTGAAGTCGCGCAGCATCGTTGTTCTTTTTATGCTGACCGTAAGCCTGTAAAGCTCCAGCTCGATCCATGCGCCGCTTGCAAGCTTTCTTCCGCTCGATGCGTCCGTCACCTCCGCCGCGCTCTCGTTTTCTCCGAGCTTCACCGTTGTGTAAAGCGTTTCGTCGCGGTGAACGTCCGTGTATACCTTGAATGTCAGCTCGCTCTTATCAAGTGTATCGCATATCCTTTCAAGCAGCTTTTTGTCCTGTGAATAAATTGTCAGCGTGCTTGCCTTGACCGCGCTTTGCCGAATGTTGCCCGATGCGGCAGAGTGAAACACATCGCATTCAACCGCATAATCGAAGCAGCCGCTTCCCTCGGTGTATTTTTCGGTTCTCGCATTCAGATAATCGCCGCATTCCCCTATCAGCAGATAATCTCCGCAGCTCTGCAGCTTCAGCCCTCCGTTTGCCGAAAGAAGCGGCACCTTATAGCATTTCTCACGGTAGTAAAGCCAAATGTCGCCCGCCGTGCTTTTCACAAGCGCCGCAATGCTTCCGAAATGCTCATGCACCGCCAAAAAGCCCGCAACAGTGAATTTCCCTATGTATCTGTTGATGTATTCCGTCAGCGTCAGCGCCTTAACCGTGTTCGGGCGCTCCGTCTTATCCCATTTCCACACGTCCGCCGTCTTTTCGCAAATGTAATATCCCGCGTCCGTCGCGGTTGTGTAACGGTAAACCGTGCCGAGGTTTGCCGCCGCTGCCGCCGGGAGCGCCGAAGCGTCCGTGCATTTCTCCGCCGAGCTCTGCTCCGTGTAAAAGTATACCGCTCCGTCCGCGTTCACGTCCTCCGTGCATTTGTACAAGCCGTCCTTTATCAAAGCAGCCGCGCCCGTATATCGATACTGCTCCCCGTCCGAAAGGTCCGCCGCGTCCGGCAGCTCCGCCGCGCATGTGTAGCTGTAGCCCGTGCTCTCCCATTTTCCCTGCGATTTCCGCACGAACATGTACGCTTTTCCGTTTGTGAATTGCCCGTTTGTTTCCCCCCTCCATTCCATTGCGTAGCCGTACCGGCGCGGCGTCGAGTATTCCTCCAGGCTGTCCTCTTTGAATGTTCTTCCGTTTGTATATTCGTCCGTTTCGATCCATTCCTCCCATGATTCCGCGCTGTACGCATAATATGCTCCGCGCACAAAGCCGCCGTCCGTTTTCCCAAGCCATTTTATAATTTTCCCGTTGTGTTCGGCAGCGTAATTCGGTTCTTTGTACGTGCAATCTTTGTTTATATTTTCGTTGTCCGTGCAGATATACAAGTCCGTTCGGAATCTCTCCGGCAGCTCTTCCGCTGCCCCGATGAATTTTTTGTTATATATCCCCTGCTTCCATTCACCGCCCTGCGCATAATAAAATTCCCCCGCCTTGTATTTTGCACTCTGCGGCATAAGGCGGTATATTGCCCCCTCAAGCTCCGCCGCAGCCGGCGGAAGCTCGGAAACGTCCGCCTCGTACCCGTCCCCGGCTTCCGCCGGCACGGAGGCTTTAAAGCTGTATTCCTCCGCCCTGCGGCTGCATGTTAAATAAGGGTATGCGTCCGAGCTCAGATTTTTCATTCTTCGCATTTCCCCGTCCGCAATATAAGGCTTTCTGTTCAGCCCCCTGAAAACCGCCGTCCTCGCCGTCATGTCCGCCATCATGTCCACCCCGTCCCGGTTTTGAATTTCTGCTCGCGCAGCTCCGCATTCCTCACCGCATATTCGCAGTACCGCTCCCATGCCGCGCGGAAAAGCCCCTCGTGCCGCTCGTAGCAGTCCCAGTCCTCGGAAATTATCGCGTTGTCGCGCTTTAAATATTCCTCGTACATGTCAAAGAACATCTCCGGCGCGTAAAGCTCTCCGTCCTCTGAAAACTGCTTTTCCGGCAGCCTCGCGTAATCTCTTATCTTTTCCTCAAGCGTCTCAAGCGCACCGTAAAGCCTCAGCTCGTCCGCCGCAATGTCGCGCCTCCGAACGCGTTCAACAATTTCCCTCGCCGTCATTCTCCGTCACCTCCGCATTTTCCGCCGCGTTCTTCTCCTCAATCATTGACTGAAGCTCGGAAAGATCATCTTCCGTCAGAACTCCCTTTTCATAGTAGCCGTTAGCATTTAAAATCACCTGATAATCCGCCATGTGACCCACTGCGCTTCTGAATCCCGTCATCAAAAAATTTCTGTAGTTAAACATTATACATTTCCTCCCTGTGCAAGTATCGCATTTGTTAAATTATTTACTATTTTGTTTATGTCCTTGTAATACTCAACCTCGATTTTCCCCGGCGCAGTCGCTGTTCCGACCTCGATTATGTTCGTTCCGGCGTCCGTCAGCGTTATATCGCCGCCCGTTTCACGCGTTACGGCTTCACCTGTGCCGAGCGGCGCGTCAAGTGATATTGCGTATTCTTTCGAAGCAGTGTACGGCTCAAAATCAGTTGCTTCGCTTCCCTTTTCAATCTGCATCGCAAAGGTCAGATTTGTAACGGTTCCCACGCCAACACTATACCAGCTTCCCTTTTTTTCTTCCGTGAGCGTAAACGATGCAGTTATTTTTGTCTTGTAATTTCTCGGGCTCACACCGAGGTCTTTGATCCAGTTACCGGTACCGACCACACGCAATCCCAAATGGAATGCCGAAGCAGCAGAATCCATTGTCCCTGAAATATAAGTATACGAAACGGTATAAGTCCCGGGTTTCAGATTTACCGCCTGCGTTGTAGATGTGGGAATATATGAATTGGACGATGCAGAGCCGTTCATTATCCATCTGTCAGCATTAAGGTCATATGTAATGCCGTTGTCTGTACGCGTTTCTACTCTTGCAAGCAGATTCTTTCCGCGAACCGTTACGGGGATTTCATATTTCCCCGTGCCTGAGTTTAAATCACCGACGCCGCCCTCTGCTCCGTGAATTACATAATTGCGGACATTTGTGCCACCGCAGCAGTCCGCAAGCGTGAGCGATGATGTCAGACTTTCCGCGCTCCCCGTCGGACAGGTGCGGTCAATTGCCTCAGCGAGAATCACAGCCTTGTCTGCCTCCGTCCAGTAATCTGTGCCGCGGACAGGCGTGTGACCGTCAGTCCCCTTTGGTGCGGTGATCGTAACGCTTTCGGGATTTTCTGCGCCGCCGTCATTCTCCCACGAAAGTGTGAGTTTATCATCTGAAGGTGATGTTACAACAGGTGTAAATGTTATCCCGTCGGTTGCGAGAACAACATTGTCAGCGGTTATCGTAACATCGATAAAATCCGTTGTTCCCTTTGTGCTTCCGTCACCGATGATTTCGATATTGTTCGGGGTATCGGCAATGTACATAATAATATTAGAGTAGGACACATTGGAATTTTTGTAATTATACTGGACTTGGAATGTACATTTCCCGTTTTCGAGCTGTTCAGTGTCGTTTTGTGAAAAACCTACATGATACACGTTCCCGACTTTTGTTACGTTTCCGGGATATGCTTTTTGAATGATTGTGTTTCCTGTTTTAAGGGAAAAAATCATTGAATCAATGCTTTCTGCAATATTATCGGGAACGGTCGTGCGTATGCACGGGGTTGAACCGCGCCATATTGTTTTTATTTCTGACATGTCTTTGCCTCCTCAACATAATGTGAAATCAATCGTGTGTCCGTATATATAACCATCTGATACCTTCTTGAAAACAATCCGGTTTCCGTCAATCGCGTAAGAAATCAGAGATTCATCGTTTACGCTGCTTTGAAAATAACCGGAATCGCTGTCGGTATATAGATGAATGCTGTCTTTCTTAGAGCTAAGACGGTGTCCGTAAAATCCCTTGCGTCCGATAACATCATGAAATGTTAGCATATAGGGCACCCCTTCGGAGTTCTCCCACGATGCTGTAATCGACTGGAAGCTTGAACTTTTCAACGGAGAAAACGAAGCGAGAACCGTTCCGGCTTCCGCAGATGATGACGGGATTGTTACTGTGAACTCCTGCCGGATATGCGGCGCGTCGGACGCGACTTTCATTCTCGCGAAGCTTCTTATGTCTTTAACCTCTCCGACAGAGTTTAATTCTCCGAGCATTAAGGTATACTGTCCGTTTGTTGTTTCGGGATATGTCGGCGAACAGAGAAATGAACAGGTATTCAGATTTTCGTCATACAGACAGTATATAAAGATGTATCTTCCTGTTGCCGGAAGTGCGGCGCTGACCGAAATGCCCTCGGAATCAACAACAACAGTTGCCCCGTTACTGAAATATCCAACCCCTTGCCCTATGGCAGCGGTCTGCGTCTGTACGTCATAAGACACCTTTAGTCCATTAAAATTCACTCCGGGGATAACGATTGCTTTTGTAAGGTCGTTCAAATCCGCAGTTGAATATGAGTTTTTCGACAGGAACGGCGCGACGCCTGCTCCGACAAGATTTGAAATCGCATCGTTTAGGTCGCTTGCGCCGTATGTCGGGGAATAGCTGCCGTCAGATCCCTGAACGCTGTCAAAAAAATATGCTTTGTACAATTTAATCACCCCAATAGTTTTTTTATTAAGTTTTGCCCCGATTCTCCGAATGTGGGTACTGTTATAGTGCGGTTCGGTTCATAAACGGTTTTTACCTCCGTTATCTGAACAACGGCATTGAAACCGTACTCCGATACGGTTATAAAGTCACCGAGAGCGCATTCGCCCCCAATATCTGCGCTCTCGGAGGACGCTTTGACATATTCCTTTTTTTCGGAAACAGCAGCGCCCTCTCGGCGGAGTATTCCGCAGTAATCGGATTCCTCACCTGCCGCAGTGTTGATTGCGTCGTACTCATCAATTACATATGATGCCTCGTCAAGGTTTTTGCGCCGTCTGGAAAATATGAGATGAGAACGCGATTCGGGCTTTAAGAGCCGGAACACCGGGGCGCCGTTTTCCCAGACAATATCCCAGCCGAGTTTTGCAGCGATGCAGCATTTCGACACAGCTTCACTGATTTTGCATGAGCTGAGCGAGATCGCTTCTTCAAATTTCTCGGTAAGGGAATTTTCCTCAACCGTCAAGCCTTCGATTGCGCGTTTGCCTGTCGTGAGATACTTTGTTGCAAGGACCTTAACCGTATCGCTGACCGAAGCGCCCTTTGCAATTTCAAAATCAGTTTCATCAAGCATACGAAACGCCGCAAAGCCTTTTAAGTCGTACCCGTAAACCGTTGTTTTGCCGCTCGTTTTCTCAACCTTCATAACAAACCCGGCACAGCCGCGCCCGTGAACAATAATGTCGTTCGGAACAAGCGGACAATCGGGAAGCGTAAGCTGAAAGCTTCCGACATCCGTAAATCGCCTTGTCCATATTATAGACTGATAGCGTGCAATAATATCGAATTTTGCCCATGAACCGTCTTTCAGCCGATAACAATGGATAATGCTTTCTCTCATGTCTACACCCCCAGAAATCGCTCACGCCAGCGAATTTTTACGGTTAGTTCGGAATCGTTGCATATGAGCGAATTTTCGCCGAGCTCCACCATAAAAAAACTGCTGTCGTCCGATATGTATTTGACTATGTTTCCGTTCACGGTGCTTTCCGCCGTGCAGCCGCTGCAGTCAATTGTTATAATCTCATTCGCGGCTATGGCATAGCTTTGTAATTTTATAAAACTTGAATACGATTCGTTTGTTATTGTTATATCGCGCGCGGCAAGACTGCGCTCCGTCGTTATCTCAAACACGGGAGGAACGGGAACGCTTCCGCCGTTTATAAGCTTTGCGCCTTGAGAACGTTTTGTAAATGGGCGCGGAAGTGCAAATGCTCCGTAAAGGTTGTCGGAACGCTCAAAAACGCCATTTACAATTTCGCGCGGAGACAGCCAGTAAAATCCGCAAATATCGAGAGTGACGGAAAACATACATGTCGTGTTGCTCTTTTTTGTGTATTTCGGGAGCTGGGAGGGAAAGGCTTTTGCATAATATTCATGAGCTCCGTTGAAGTAATAAACATCTGTTTCACTCTTGCAGTCGCACGCATTCGTCAGCAGTATCTTCTGCGCTTCAAGGTCCGCGGCGGAGCTCCCGAAGATTGCGCCCTGCACGGTAAACCCCCGCGGCTTGTATGAAATGTCAAAGTAACTGCTTCCGTCAAATCCTGCAAAGCTGACCTCACGGCGCGACACCGAGCCGGAAGCGCTGTCGATAACGCCCAGAAGCATCATACGGGGATTGTTGCCTATTTCAACGGTTCCGATTTTTACGTAACTCAAAGCACACCCTCCATTCCAATGTTTCTGACGGTTTCTTCGGTTTTTCTTGATATTTCATAAGCGCTGTCGGGCGTTGCCCCATAGATATAGTTATTTACGCTCAGCGTTGTGTCGCCGCGGTATCCGGATGATTTTCGGGCGGCGGCTTCAATATCCTCATCGGAAACACCCATACTGCGCAGACTTCCGGCATTTTGAGAATAATATCTGTTATACGCAAGGCGTGACGTGCGTTCTGCCTTGTCAAGCTGCTCGTTAACCTCTTTCAGCGCCTTTCCGAGCTTGTTATATTCCGCCGTTGTATTGTTCAGCTGCGTTTGCAGCTCAACGCTGGCGTCGGAGCTTTCACCGTACAGCTGATTTGATTCCCAAAGCTCGTCATTTAAATCCTTGACCTTTTTCCCCTGCTCATCGTACTGCCCGGTAAGCATTTTCTTTTTCTCGGTCAGTTTTTCGGTTTCAGCCGCTTCGGGATTCTCCGATTCCCAAAGAGTGTACTTGCTTTCGGCAAGGTCATAGCGCGACTGGCTGAATAAATTCGTCCGCCGCGAATTAACATCGCTGATTGCCTTTGCAAGCTTGTTATATGCAAGCTGTTCATCGTAAAGCTGTTTCTGAAGCTTCATGCTCGCTTCCGATGTTTCGCCGCTCCGCTGAACTTCTTCCCAAAGAGCGTCGTTCACGTCCTGAACCTTTTTGCGCTGCTCATTATACTGCGTTAAAAGCTTCTCCTTTTCCGCGGCACGTTTTTCATCGTCTGTTGCATTCGGATTTTCAAACTCCCAAAGGTTATATTTGCTGTCGGCAAGGTCATAAGCCGCCTGAACAAACTGTTCCTTGCGCTTATGTTCAAGCTCGTATATCTCTGCGGTGGTCTTTTTCAGCTTTTCAAGCTGCTTTGTGTATTCAACAAGAGCCTCGCGCCCCTCCTTGGAGCTCTCGCCGTACAGCTGCGTCATGGTGTAAAGACGGCTGTTTGCCTGCCATACAACTTCATTCATTCCCTCCGCGTCAGAACGGAGCTGTTCAAGCTTTTGCTGCGTCTTTTCGGCTTCAGACGCATTCGGATTTTCATACGTCCATATATTGTAACGGCTGAGCGATATGCTCGCGTAGTCACTGTATGCTTTCTGAAAGCTTGAGTATGTATCAACAGCCTTTTTCGCCTGTTCCTCAAGAGCCTTTTTCAAGCTTTTTTCCTTGTTTTTCGTACCCTTGATAACACCCTCCGTTATTCCCTCACCGATAGGGATTGTCTTTTTGGACGGGGAATTAATGCCTAAGCTTTGGCGAAGTGTTTTCTCTACCTGTTGTCCCATATTCCAAAGCCTTGTTTTTAACAACGGATTCAGGTTTACAAGTCCCCCGGCAATACCATTCTGCACATTATCTCCTATTTCGTTAAATGATGAGATTTTTTCGTCAAATGCAGATGCCAGCGATGTGTTCGCTTTAGTTGCAAGTTTGTTTGCGGCAGCAGTGGGGTCGGCATCTTTCAGACCGTCAGCATAATTCCGCCCCGTTTCCTTTCCGTACTCGGATGACAGCCCTGCGGTTTCTTCAAATTTGTCAACAATCTTTTTGGCATTTCCGTTTGTAATGTCTGCGGACATTTCCTGATAGTCCTCATATGCTGAAACATAATCAGAATAGTTTTCAATGGCTTTGTCGTATGCGTCTTTCTGTTCTTCAAGATTTTTTTTCTTGTCTTTCAGCATTATCCTATCGGCAGCACATACATCCACGGATTTGTTTTTATAGTAGTCGCAGTATTCTTCATATTCGCTTTTTGCCTTATTATACCGCTCACTCAGCTCATCGACAGCCTTTTTCGACTTCTCCATATTTTTGATAGCTTCATCGTAAGCTTCCCTTTTTGATTCCAATATTGCATATGCGGTTTTCTTTTCAATCAGATCATCTATACTGCTGTTAAGCTCTTTGTAATTATCAATCTGGTCGCCCGTCATTTTGTATTCCGTGCCGAGCGCATTATTCAGCTCGTCTAAAATGAACTGTGCTCTGGCCTTGTCTGCGTCTTTGACTTTACCGCTTTCATCGGCAAGTTTTGAAAGCTCATCTTTAAGGTTTTGAAGATAGTGCATTTCCGCAATGCTCGCTTCGGTTTGCTCTGCCGAGGCTGTTTTTAAATCGTTCATGCGTTTTTGCCGTTCATCAATTTCTTTGTTGAGCTTATTAAAAGCTTCGGTTTCCTTATCGGTGGCAGCGTTCAGTCCGACAACTGCGGCCGTAATAGCTCCGATAGCAACCGCTGCACCGATGACCGCGGGACCGCCGATTAAGCCGACAAGCGTTCCGACGGCTGAGCACACAGACCCGATTCCTATAAGCAGCGGCGGAATTGCCGCAACAACCGTTCCGGTAATTACAACGGCGCGTTTTTGCCCGTCAGAAAGATTCCCGAACCGAGTTGTCAGTGTTCTGATTTTATCCGCAGCGCTTTCGATAACCGGCTGAAGTGATACAAGAATAGTGCTACCGAGCTCTATACCCGTATTCTTTATCTGATTAAGCGCTTTTTTCGCTTTGTTGCTGCTTGTGTCAAGCTTTTCAAATGCCGTCTGCGTTGAACCTGCGGAATCGTTCATTTCGGCAAGTCTGTCATTAAAAACGTCAGCGCCGTCGCCGAGCAGCGTTATTGCCGCCTTGCCTGCCTCGGTGCTGCTCCAAAGGTCGCTGAAAGCTATGCCGTTCTTGTCGGCATTGTCTTTCAGCACGGCAAGCACATCGGAAAGAGATTTTCCGTCCTTTGACAAGTCGGAAAAGCTTTTTCCCGTCTGAGAGCGCAGCACCTTATCAACCTTTGTGCCGCCCTTTCCGAGCTCGTTCAGCATTGCATTCAAATACGTTGTTGTTTCCGCAGTTGCAATACCCTTTGCCGTCATAATGGAATATGCCGCCGACAGCTGGTCAAACTGCACGTTATTTGCTTTAGCTGTGGGAATAACCCTGCCCATAGCCCCCGCAAGCTCTCCAACGGTTGTTTTACCGAGATTCTGCGTTTGAATAAGCATGTCGGAAACATCCGTTACCTTGCTTGCCTCAAGCCCGTAAGCATTCAGAACGGTAGTCAAAAGGTCAAGCGCCGCGCCGCTTTCGGCAAAGCCTGCCTTTGCAAGCTTGGAGGATTCGGAAACAAAATTAACCGCGTCAGCCGTTTTCTGTCCTGCGGATATGGCGTTATAAACATTGTCGGCAACCTCGGCGGAAGCAATTCCCGTTTCGTTCGAAAGGTCGGTTATCGCCTTTTTCAAATCGTCTGCGGCAACCTCGTTTGTATCGGCAATGGTAAGCGTTTTCGCAAATGCGTCCTCAAACTGTGAGGCTGCTGCTGTTGCCGCAATGCCGATGCCGCCGATAGCTGCCGAAACAGCCATTCCCTTTTTCCCGACAGTGGTTAATCCTCCGCCGATTTCTTTCCAGTAATACGACGCTTGAGTGCCTTCCTTGCGTAAATCTTTCAGCTTGCTTTCCGTTTCAACAATTTCACGCTGAAGGCGGCGGTAAGCGTCCTCATCAACCTTTGCCCCGGATTCCATAGCTTTTTCCGCTTGTTCCTGCGCCGCCTTTAATTCCTTAAGGTTATCCTCACTCTGTTTGATTTCCTTTCGCAGCAGAGTAAATTTCTGAGAAATAAGCTCCGTATTTTTCGGGTCAAGCTTTAATGCCTTGTCAACATATTTCAGCTCTTTCTCGGTTGCCTTCGCGTCCTTTTTCATGGCGTTTAACGCCTTGTTGAATTGCTTGAGGTCCGCGCCGAACTCAATCGTTATTCCTTTTATTTTTTCAGCCATTTGAATCACCGCCTGTTTCCTTTACGTTAAAATCGCGTCTGAGTGACGTACGGTCGGGCTCGGTCTGCTCGGAAATCCAGCACTTTTCAAGATATTCCCGTCCTTCTTCGGTGCGGTTGAATCGTGCAATGTATGCGTCTCTCCGATACAAAAGCCACTCGTCATACAGAAGTTCTGACTGCTGCGAAAAGCTTATGCCGGTATATTCATAGATGATATGTTCGTAAAACTTTTCGGGCATATAATAAAAGCCGCCGTCCCCGTCATCCTCCGAAAACGGGGAAGACGGCAGTTTCAGTTTGGGAGGTTCGGAATCCTGTTCACCCAGACTGTATAACTCAAAAGCAGATCGATTGCTTCATCAAGCGTTAGATGTTCCTCAATCCATTCGGCGGTATATTTTTTGCCGCTGCGGTCGAGAATAACGCGAACCGTTTCGGTTATTCCGTCAATCTCGGCATTACCCTCTGCAAGCTCGCGCGCAACACGCTGGAGCTCTTTAACGGTCTTAAGCTTCGGAACGTCAAGCGAAAGCTTTGTTTTTCCGAGCATATAGTCAAATTTTCTTTCAAGCATTTTTTATTCCTCCCATTAAAAAGAGGGCGGATAACCGCCCCCGTTATCACACTGCCGTAGGATACACAAATCCGATCTCAACGAGAGTTCCGTCCGACTGCGCTTCGGCAGTAAATTCGGGGGAAATAATAACCTCGTTTTCTTTCTTGAAATCAAGCGTAAGCCCGGCAGTGTTTTTTGCAATCATGAGAACGTATATGTCGCCGTCCTTTTTGTCCTCATGGTAGAACAGAATAGCGTAAACCTTGCCGTTATCGTTTGTGCTGCCGCCGATTTTTACGGTTGTCTGCGTTTCGTTTGTCGTCACGCGTGCGGTGGATACAAGCGCGGCAACCTCTGCACTGTCAATCGTGCAAAGCCCCGGCTTTAACAGAACCTTTTCGTTTGTGATAACAGTTTTGGAGCATGTACCGTCGTCCGATGTTGCAGTGTATGTCTCCTTGGAATACTCAAGCGACGCTCCGTTTTTTATCTTGCCGATTTCGTTTGTGGTTTTTTTCAAATCCTCAACAGAGGGGATTGTGTCCGCAGTAAAATCGGAAAGATAAAGCGCACCGCTCCCGAGTGCAATTCTTCTCATTTTTTCAGCCATGATTCAATCATCCTTTCATATTTTTTCTGTTAGAGCTATTTCATACGCAATCTGAAAAAGCTTCTCTTCGGGAATCCATGCTTCATATTTTGCGTAATCAAAGCCGTCGATTATTTGTTCAAGCTTTTGTTCAAGATCAATGTCCTTTGCCGCTGTGTACAGCTCAATCATAAGAGTTTTTCCCGAAACGTAATTACCTCCGCAATCAGCACCGCTTCTGTCATCGCTCGGTATATAGTAGCAGATATAAGGCGGTGTCTGCGGACTTCTGAACACCATATACGCTGTCGGGGCAAGCTTTTTGAGCTTTGCATATAATTCTTTTATGTTCATATGTTCGAAAGCTCCTTCTTTAACCTTTCGGGCAGTTTCTGCGCCCATGTCTCCGCTTCTTTCCAGTGGGGAAATGCACGTGTGCGGCTCATTCCATTTCGTGTAAGATGTCCTCGTTCAAGCAGGTGCGTCAGCTGATACTGCTTGTTTGCCACTGTGTAGGTTTTTCTGAATCCGCGTTGCTCTTCGTAAATCCAGAAGCTCTCCTTGTATTTTTTTCCCTTGCGTTTTCCCGTTCGTCGCCGTGCGCCGTTCGGAATATTCGGGTTTGTTTCGAGGGAATGAAGCGCGTCCTGTGCAGCCTCGCTCAGCGTTTTGTCAACAACCTCAGAGTATTTGTCGCAAACCTCGGTAAGCGCCTTTGAAAGAGAGTCCGCCCAGCTATTCATTTGCCGTCTCCTTTCTCAGATAAAGCTCCGTTATCCCGTCGCCGCGGCGGTAAACGCGATATATTTCAAACTCATCGCCGTCGTAAACGGCGTGAGTTTCACCGCTGTAGCTTTCGGAATCCACAAGCAGCACCGTTTCCGGTTTTATTCCCGTTTGTTTTGCTCTGTAATATTCATTGGACGGGGCAGAAACCTCCGCACAGAAAAGCTCGGAGGACGGAGAGCGGCGGCGAATCTGATTTCCGATGTCGTCAAATTCATCGGCATACCCGGAAAACAGCTCGCACACACTGTCAAGGCTTACACTGCCCGAATCGGTGACGTTATATGTTTTCCCGTTCACTCTCAACGCGCCCCCTTATTTTTCTGTCACGGATTCTGCGCCTGATGTTTTCGGCAAGCGGAACATCGTCAGTCCGTTTACGGTACCGCCACAGCGAAAAATCAACAACAAGCATTATATCATCCTGTTCGCAGTTTTCCGTGTCAATATGAATCCCCATTGCGGAAAGCTCACGAACAGCGCCCGAAACAAGCGCGGCGAAATATCCGTCACGCTTGTTGTGCGAAATGCCGAGGTCAAGCTTCATAAGCTCTATTATCGTGTTCATAAGCCTTTCCTCCTATTGGTTAAGTATCAGTTGCTGCCCGTGCCTCCGCCCTGCGACGGAGTGGAGGGCGCTGCGTTTGACTGGCCTGCGAACGTAGCGGAGGTTGTCGGCGCGGTGTTCGCATAGTTGAACAGGACAAAGCCCTCCGCGTAAACAGGCTTGCCGTCATAGCGTGCAGTGCCCTTGATAACTGTCTGATCCTCAAGAAATTTCACGTGCTCGCTCTGTGAAACCGTTGAACCGTGACGTTCCATAAGGTTATACATTGCACCGAAACCGCCGGCAATATCATTATCAGCCATGAAATCAAGCTCAACAATGTCGCCGCCGATAATCGGCATTGTGTTGTTCTGTTGCGCGACAAGCGCTGCGGCAGAGTTAAATTCAATCGTCTTCGCGATAAGGTCCATATGCGTTTTGCGGTTCATTACCCAGAACATACGGTTATCGGCGCCATTGTACTTTTTATCGGGTACTTTGAATGCGTCCATCAAACCGGAAAAGAACTGCGCGCCCGTTTTCGTTGTAAGACTTAATTTCAGAACATGCGACGTATGAAGGTCAGTCCAAGCCGGGGCTTTTGACGGGTAATCGCTCGGCTGCGCTGTTTGAGCAAGGCGCGTTATAATGCCGAGCGGCATTTTTGTGCCTGTGCCGTAAATGATTGCTTTATCGATTGAATAACCGATTGCCGCACCGAGATATTCGATAAGCAGCGAAAGCAGATTCGCGTCGTTGTCTTCGAGTATGTAGTTATCAACGGCAAAATAACCCGATACTTTGAAGCCGTCGGTCTCGATTGCCTTAAAGTCAAGACTGAGCTCGCTGATTGAGCTTGCCATTTCTGTCCAGATCGCTTCGGGAATTGCCCCGGCAACCATGCGGCGCGTTGTTCCGCTTACGGGAATCTTGTTGATTTTCGAGATAAGCTTCGAATATTCCGCCGTAGCCTCTTTAATCATCGGGAGAATCGTTTCGGGAATCATTAAATCCGTTCCGGTAACGCTCCTCTGCTGAGTTTTGAACTCCCTCACACGTGTGAGAAATTCGCGAACGCCGCTGTCTTCAAGCACTGCACTGCGGCGTTCCGGTGTAAGTGCTGCAAATCTGCCTCTTGTTTCGGTCATAACGTTATCATTCCTTTCTTTGTTTCCGTTTGAGCCTGTCGGTTCGGGCTCTTTGCCGATGCCCTCAAGCTCTTTTTCCGTGTCGGCAATCTGATTTTTCAGGTTTTCAATATTGCCGTCACAATCAGCTTCCTTTGATTCCTTTTCAAGCTCCTCAATCTGACCGCCGACAAGTGCTATATCCTCATCGGTCTGCGCCTCATCAAGGGCTTTTGTAAGTTCATCTTCGCGCCTTTTAAAGCCGTTACGCTTTTCTTCAAACGCGGTAAGCTGTTCTCTCAGGCTCTTAAGTCTGAGCGTTAATTTTAATTGTTTAAGCATTCTTCAGTTCCTCCAATTTCTTTTTTAATTCTGCTTTTCTCAGTGCGACTTTGTGCTTTGTGCAAGCCTCATGTGCCCTTTGCCGCGCAACAATTTCGGTTTGAGGATATGCCGGGAACGAACAAACGGAGACCTCCATAATATCCGCTTCGGAAACCGTGCAGTGAACGCTTCCGTCGGCGCTGTCCTCATATTCTTCACGAACGGGAATAAATCCGAATGAACACCCCGTTATGTCTCCGCGCTTCACCCGGTTATATGCATCCATCGCCTGAGTGTCGCTTTCATTGACGCGTACTGAACAGTGAAGCCCGTGCTCATCCGAACGGAACTCCGCAGTTCCCGAAGACTTTCTGCCGAGAACAATATCGGTGTTGTGGTTAAACAGCACACGGATATCGTTATTCTCAAGGGACGAATCTGCCGCACCTTTTGCAATTTTTTCAAAGAAGCCCGGAAAAAGCTCCGTTTCGCGGTCATATACAATGAAATACCCGTCAATATACCGTTCTGTCTGCCCGTCATCGTGCACGGTTTCGCGCGTTTTAAAGCTTGCGTCAAAATATGCATTTCTGTTATTCATTATCATCACCACCTTGTTCCAGTTTTTTCTGCTTTCCTAAGTCCTTTACCTCAAGATAATTTTCAAGAACGGTAAACTTATTCATTGAATCATCATCGACAGGGGAGTAGTCAAACTCATTGCGCCCCTCGTTTCTGTTAAGAAGTCCGCCCCCGACCATTTCCTTGACAAACTGAACCTTTTCCGTCAGCGAATATTGCAAAAGAGAACGGGAGTTAAGCTTGACATACATTCCGTCGGAATATATCAGTTTTTTCGTTGTTTCCTGTTCAATGATTTTTGCAATACTCATAATTGTTGTTGCAATAAAGTTATTATATTCGTCCTTGTTAAACGTCCCTGCGCCGACCATGAAGGGCGGAATGCCTATACATGCGGCAACGGTCTGAATATCGAGCGTAAGGCTTTCCTGTATAGCAAGGTCGCGGAGCGTCAAAGGCTGAATTTTCTCCACGCTTATTTCGCCTGCCGGAATCATCCACGGCTTTCCTGCCTCCATATCGGAAGTATAACTGTCGAGAAGCTTCTTTCGTTTTTCCTTATCCGCAATTTCCTCTCCCTCGGAATCAACGGCAATTATAACGGACGGCTTCCACTTTGATTTTAAAAATCCCGTTTTCGTTGTGTTCGCCTGAGCAATGTTTTTAAGCGTTGAAAGAATCATGTCGGTATAGCCGCCGCCGCGCCACGGAAAGTTTCTGCACGGGTTTAAAACATAGTGTAAAACCTCATCGGGATTATACAGTATGCCGTCAATTTGTATCATGTAGCTTTCGTCCTGCTGCACAAACGAATATCTGCCGCAAGGGATAGGCTCAAGGTTGCCTATGAACGTTCCGTTTTTCCCGGATGATGAAATATGCGGCAAAACAATTGCATTCCCGGAAATCATCAGCTCAGTTACGATTGAGTAAATAAACTGCTTTCGCGTCATGACTGCGTTCGGTTCAATGTCAAGCTTTCGGGAAAGTCCGTTCCTAACGCGGACATCGCCGTTGTCGCTGTTTTTCATCAGCATAACGGTCATGTCTGAAATGATGTCTGCCACGCGGTGAACACAGCGGCGGATTTCCTCGCTTCTGTCAAGCGTGACATATCCGTGATATTCAAGGTCGTCTGAATCCATAATCATCCACCCGATACCGGGGTCTGCTCTGCTGTGAATGTGTTTTCTTTTTCTGAAACCAAACATTTTTTCACTCTCCTAAAACCAGTTATCTGTTCTATGGCTGCCGTGTTCCTCTCTGTCGGCAAGCATTTTCACCACGGCAAAAACAGAAGCGTCAAACACGTCGATGCGCATTGTGCTTTCGACTTTCTCATATTGAATCATGTCATCCGTTTTTTCTATTGCCTTAACGTTCGACACACAATATTCATACGGTTCTGCATGGCAATAATAAAGCTTGCCGCTTTTTGCTTTTTCCTCTATGTATCTGAAGCCTTCTGATTTTTTATAAAAATACTGCGGCTGATCCTCGATTTTAAACTTTGCATTTTTCATGCCGATAAAATACTCGCGGCAGAATTTCCTGTCATGCCCGACTTTCGTAATCTTGAATTTTTTATCACGCATGTGAATAAACCAGTTTATTACCTCAGCGTGATTGACAACGGGAGCGTTGCTCATATCAAGCCATCCGTCTTCCTGCCAGCCGAACAGCGGAATATTGTCTTCCTCGGCTTTTGCCGCTGCCGCAACAACCGGAAACCATGCATGAGGAATTACTATCAGAACATCTCCGTACAGCCCGACAAGACATGCAGCCGTTAAATCGTGAAGCTTTGAAAGGTCTGCTCCGCCGTACCATTTAACGGGAAGCTTTGAAAGCTCGTCAAGCGTCCAGTTATATTTGCTGTCGGAACGTCTGAACTCATCAAGATTGAAATATGCCGCCATCGCACTGACGTAGACGTTAAGCGATTTTGCAAAAAAATCCTTGCGGCTCTGTGGGTCATTCAGCGCCTGCATACTGTCGTTCAGAATATCCGCCGGGCGTATGCTCACGCCGTATGCCGGATTGGCTTCCGCATGAACGCGCGGATTCGTGTAATCAATATTTCCGTTCTCATCAGCGTCAGCTTCCGCAATGAATATAAAATACTGCTCATCGCGGACAGTGCCGTCAAGAACCTTTTTGCAATACTGCAGCCGACGGTAGCAAAAACTGTTCATGTTATCTCCCGCGGTAGTTATTCCAATCATCAGCTTATTTGTGTATGCTTTCATAGCTTCCTTGATGATATTGTACTGCTTCGGGGTCTTGTAGGCGTGCATTTCATCGGCAATACCGATGTTGCAGTTGAATGAGTCCTGCGCATCGGGATTTGCGGCAAGTGCACGGATAAATAAGCTTCCGTCTCCGAAATCCGCCGTTATGGAATGTTCGTTGTTATTGTCGATTATGCGGAAATCTCCGTCCGTGTCAATCCGCTCAACGTTCTTTTTCACGAATCCCCACGATTCAAGCGACTGTACCAATGCCGCCGATGTTATATAAACCTTGCTTCCGCTGCGGCGGCGCAGCAGTGCAAGCGCCCATGCAAGCGCACCGGCAAACGTTGTTTTTATGTTCTTTCGCGGAATATATATAAACGCTTCTTTAAACCGGGTATTGGCTGTCCCCTTTATGTAAAAGCCGAGGAGGTTGTAAACGATGAACATATGAAACGGCTCAAGCATGAACGGCGTCCCGGCAAGCGGCGTTCCGTCTATCTTTTCACCCTGAACATGGCACATCGTTTTTTCAATTATGCTTATAACAAATTCCGCGTCACGTGGATTAAAGTCGTAAGCCTCACTTTCAAGGTCATCAAGAAACCGCTTGCAGCCCAGTTTTCTGTACTTGTTTGCCGGAATACTTCCGTCACACACTCCGCTTGCATAATTCATCACGGCATCGTAATGCCTGAACTTCTTATCCGCCACGTGATTCCACTTCTTTCAATGCAGCGGCAAGAGGGGAGAGCTTCTGCTTTTTTACCGCGGTTTTATCGGAAAACGCTTTAGGGTTAAGCATAAGCCTGTCGGAATATGCAAGGATATCCTTTCGCAATCCCTCAAGCGTTGCAACTATCGGGGATTTCTTTTCTCCTCCTGATGACGGCTCCGAATATCTGTATCCGTCAGCCTCATACTCGGCATGGATTTTTATATATTCAGCTTTAAGCTCCGCATAAATATCAACAAGCGGAAGATATTCCGGCTTGAATGTTCCCAGCGTTTTCATCGCCCTTACGGTCTGCGCGTTTATCGTGTCTTTTCTTGTGGGTTTTCTTCCCGGCATAAATTCCGCCCCTTTCTTGAAAATCCAAGACTTTCGTCTTATTTGCACCTGAAAAAAGTTTTTCGGCGTTTCCCGGAGTTGGGGAAGTAGCCCACCACCGTCACCCAAACGCTTTATCAAACTAAAGCAAGGGAGGGGGGATTGTCCGCTCTTTCAGGGCTTTTCCGCGCGCCGTCAGTTCGTTGTTCGTCCTGTCGTGCAGTTTATCATGGCATTTGCCGCATAGCGACAGCAGATTCCAGCTGCACCACCGATATTCGGGATAATCCGAAACAGGGTAGATATGATGAACAACCTCCGCGTCAACTCTCTTGCCGTACCGTCGGCATACCCTGCACATATATCCGTCACGCTTAAGAACTGACTTCCGCAACTTTTCCCACCGTTTGCCCTTATAATTAATTGTCTTGCATCTCATTACCGCGCCGCCCCCGCCCCGCGTTCTTTAGTCGGTATTTATCCCCACGAAAAAAGGAACCTGCAGCGCAAGCTCCTTTATCGGTTCTCTTTTCAAGCACGAAAAAAGCAGCGCCGCCAATCGGCGAGCTGCTCTCCTTATGCTTTTTCACAATACTATTATAGCACAGAACATTATGACATACTATGACATTTTGAAAAATTTTTAAATTTTTTTTGCAAAAGGCTTGACATATGTGTACACATATGTTATAATAAATACAGAAAGTGAGGTGAGGAAAGTGATTGAGTTCATAACAAGCATGAACAACCTGATAAGCTCGCTGTTAGCGTTAATAACAGCAATCATTGCTTATCGGTTGTCCAAGCGATAATATCTTGAGGGTGGAAACACCCTCCTCCTTACGGGGTAATCTTATTATAACTCAATCACTGATAAAATGCAAGTACTATCTTTAATCATCAGCGTAATTGCAATTTGTATCAGCATTGCGGCATTTATCAATGTCACAAGGAGGTAGGCGACATGGCAGCTAACACATCATCAAAGGTCATTCAGCGCTACAAGCAAAAGGTTTACAAACGTGTTGTAGCCGACCTCCCGAAGGAGCTTGTATCAAAGTGGGAGGAAAAACTGAATAAGGACGGAATGGGAAAGTCGGAATTTATCCGCATGGCAATAACCGACTATCTCGAAACAGCGGACTGACCCTCCGCTGTTTTTCTTTTTACGGATTTCTGCTTGCATGTACCTCGGCGAATGCACGTAGAGCCTTTTTATACAGCCTGTATTCATGCCGATAGCTCATGTCCAGCGCTTCCGCTATTGCTTCATGAGTCATGCAATCCACGTAATACGCGCTCAAAATCCGCCTGAGCCGCATGTCGGCAACAAGGTTAATTGTTGTTATCATGTCATTTGAAACGTTTATAAGCCGCCTTTCAAGCGTTTCAAGCGTATGTATAAGCTCGCCATACTCAACGCGCCGCCACTCCTCGGCATTGCCGCCGGAGCTGCTTATTCGCTCTCCGTGACTGCTGCCTGTTGCGTTGGTAAGAGCTGCATACGCCCTGTCAATCCGATTCCTCATGTCCTCAATCTCTCGCCGTATTCCACGACCTCGGCAAAGAAATGCCCTTGCTGCCCTGTAGTCCGATTCCGTCATACTGCGCCCCTCCTTAGAATTGTTTAATAATTACCGCTCTGAAAATCACGGTACGATAAATATCTTCCCGTTTGTTCCCGATACTGTTTTGTTGCCGCCGAATAATCGCGCAATGACGCTTTTTGCGGCTTTTTCTTCCGTTCCTTAATTTCTTCTTTCTCGGCTGTCTTTCGCTGCTCTGTAAGCCTTATGCGCCGCTTTGTCGCGCAGCCTATGCAACAAGTGTGAGCTTCGGGGTGTCCCCAAAATTCAGCGCCGCACTCTTCGCATATTTTCAGCATTCTTTCGCTTTCGTTTATGTATACTCTCTTACCGCCCCGTGATTCTTCCCTATATGCGTAAATCCTGCCGCATTTATCGCATTTAAATAAATATCGCAATGCTCCGTTCTTTAACCTAAACGTCCCGTGCGGAATCATTTCACCGCGGCAACCTCTATGTTTCATTGTCAACACTCCTGTCCTTTGCCCATTTTCGCACCACAGTTAGGGCAATAATTATAGTTTGCATCTTCGGGGCTTTCATCAATCCAAAATGTTGTGCCGCAAGCAGAACAACGATATGTGTTTACATAGGCGCTATCAATTTCGTTCATATTTTCCCATGCTCCGCTCTTATCTTCTACAACATCGGCAGCAGGTATATCATCTGTAAGCTGTGCGAAATCTTTAGCTCTGCCGCCAAATTGTATGCCGTAAGAAGTATTGCGATTATCGCATATTTGTTTTAGCTTTAAATTTACAATATCTGCGTCAACATATTTTTTCATTCCGTCCGCTCCTTTCAAAATTTTCAAACCAAAACTTAATTTTGTTATCATAATCTGCTTTAATTATCTTGAAATCTTCTGCAACTTTAAAAATGTAATTATTGCGGTATAGCTTTGAGGGTATTTCTTGTACTGCTGAACGAAATGCTTCAAGGGAATTTCCTCTCTTATAATGGTTACATCTACGACACGCCGGCATATAATTTTCAAAACATTCAATTTTATCTTCGCCATACTTTTCTTTAAGCCGTTGAGGCATTAAATGGTCTATCTGCATTTCATCATAAGATATTACTTTTCCGCAATATGCACAATGTTCATGATATTTTGCAAATATCTTTTCTCGCATCTCTCTTTTCATTTATGTGCCTCCGTCATTTTTCTATAATTGTTATCGTGTCTTGAATGCCATAATATATAATATATCGTTTTCCGCGCTCATCATCAAACTTTATATAATTGTCTTCATGATTACTTTCAATGTCGATTTTTCCGTCATAACGGAATATTTCTCTACCGTCTTCTGCCGTGATGATAATTTCTCTTTCAATGCCATTATTAATATTTGTTTTATAATCCTTTACCGCTCGTTTCCCTGCGGCGGTGTTTGTATTGTACCACCCTGTTACCGTCATAATTACACCTATTGCAATTATTGATACAAGCCCCGATATAATCCACCCTGTTGCATTGTAACTTTCAGAGCCTATAATAATCGTAATTAAGACACCCATTACCATTAAAATTCCAAAAGCTATCCAATTTCCTAAAGTAAACATATTATTCCCCCTCCGTCATTTCTTTTACAAGTATGTCAATATCCGATACATAAACAAAATCTTCGCCGCAACCGCCATTATCTGCACTTTCTTTCTCGGATTTTGCCTGTTGCAATTTTTGCAACAACCACTCAATCTCTACCTTTTGGCGGACGATAAGGTCAAGCACAATATCGGTGTCATAATTACGGTTGGCACGCTTTACACACCGTTCTAAGCGCTTTATAATTTCCTCATCAGTCAATTTCTTATCGGTCATTCCTCATCTTTCCTTTCTCCCTCCATTTTCGCACCACAGTTAGGGCAATAATTGCTACGGTCAATACGATATTGCCCTTGTTTATAAACATAAAACTCTTTGTTGCAATTTGAACAAACAACATTGAGATGATTTTTATATTCTTCGATTTTCCATTTACCATGTCGCAATTCTGCTACATCAGCAGAGGGCATTGTGTCTATAAAATGATTAAAAGCATTTACTTTACTTATTCTACTCATTTCATCAAGTCCCAATCTATACCTTCCCTCAAGTAGTTTGCCATAATCAATATATTTTCTCTTGCTCATTTTCTTTCTCCTTGTCATAAAGTATTTGTTGTATCACAAGAATAGATTCTATATTGTGACAACTAAATTGATTATACATATCAACATAATCTTTTGGCAAATGACAACCTTTCAAAGCTTTCAAAAATAAATCCGAACTACAGCCTGTATAATCAGCGAATTGAATAATGCAATCCTCTACGTTTTCAGCATCTATAAAAGTATAACAGTCATCATTATATAAAATTAAATAATTCATTATTTTTCTCCTTTTAATTCCTCAATAGATTCGTATGTTTTCTTAAATATATCTGGTTTACACGGATATTGCTCTCCATTAACTCCTGTAATTATATAATCACCTACATTAGCCTTTATTGTCCCTTCCAAAGTTTCTATATACATGACTTTATCCGTCTGATAGGCTTCTATAACAATAGGCTTTTTACGATACTTTTTAGTTATCATTTATATTCTCCTTATCAACAGCTTTATCTAAGTCAATATATTTTTTCTTGCTCATTTTTTTACACCCCACAATCAAATCAACGAACGTAATAAACAACGGCAATTCCCAAAACTATCAGTGCAAGGCTAAAAAGCCCCAACCATTTTTTACACCAGCCGTTCTTTTCATAAATTGTAAACAACGTAAACCATATTAACGGTATAAAAGCACATATGATTTTTGCTATTAATAAAATGATTTTCATTCCTGCACCTCTGTCATTCCGTATCACTCTCCATTTTTCCTTTTATTACCCCAAATACAACGGTTTCCTTTTCTCTATCGTTATATGGATAGTATTTAACCCTGAAACCCTTAGGGGTTAATTTGATTACTTTAGCGTTCACAAAATTATGGTAGTGTGGTTCGGTAATGACAACATCATCTCCGATGGATATCTCATTTCCAAAAATATCAGTTTTCATTCTTCCACCTCCGTAAGCCAATATTCTTCCATACAGTTTGCACATTCGTTCGATTTCAGTTCGCATTCATGTGTTTTATCAATATTTTTCGGACATATAGAAATTCGCCCGTTTCCATTTGTTACTGCTTTCGGAAACATCTTCAAAAACCTGTCCTGCCGTGTTTCAACAGGGTGCTCTTTGCACCAGTTTAAAATGATTTCGTTTGCTTTGTCGGGGTAGGTTTGCAAAGTTGCTCTGCAACGCCCTGTTATTTCATAGTTAAAGGAATATAGTGGACAACCTTTACAACCCCCGATATATTTTTTGCACATTCTTGCAAAATCATATATTGTTGCTTTATTCATCGTCGGTTACTCCTTTCACATCATCAATACCGCCGCATTCACAACCGCCGCGGCAAGCCAGTATAAAGCCCTTGCTAATTCGAGCCGCGCTCCGTCATGTATCGCCGCGCATATGTAGAGCGCAATTATCACGCACGGAAACGCGTTTGTTTTTACAAATTCAATCATCTTTTTCCGCTCCCTTCGTCAAATCCTTTTCACAGTTCGGGCACACGTGCGCGCCCTCGGGTACTTCCTCGCCGTAGTACAAGCATGGATTGACGGGAGGAATATCAGATTTTTTATCACTGTTCTTTACCTTGTCTTTTCTTTTCTCATAACCTTGCTCCTTAACTCATATTTATACCCCGGTTTTTTATCATGTTCCCCGGTAGCTCCCCGGTGCGTTCCCCGGTAAAAACGCCCATGTGCAGCCGATTCCCCGGTTTCCCCGGTTAAAATTGAAATCTCTACGCGTGAATGTGTATGTATTAATATTGCACGGTTATATATACACGCGTACGTATATATATCTATTATCCGGAAAAAACCGGGGAAACCGGGGAATTGTCCAATATAATGGGATTTGTACCGGGGTAGAAACCGGGGAACGACCGGGGAACGGCGCAAGCAGAGAAGTTTTTATCAAAACGGTAGACCATCGTCCTCTTTGCGCTGCATACTGATACCCTCCATATCCTTACGAATACACACGCATCGTACATTTTCACCTTTTATTATTTTTTTCTTTGTCGTCCTTTGATAATCCGCATCAATAACATTATTGCTTTTAGCCCATGAGAGAAAGGCGCGCGAGCTGTAACCCTCCGCCTGCAGAAGCTTGTCAAACTGTGCTTTGATGATATAAATGCAGTTATCATCAAAAATTCCCCATACTTCTCCGGTATTATCGCTGTTGTTGAATTTGTTGATATTGATATTTACATAGTCATAAATATATTCAAGCGCGCGTATATTCACGGATACGCTTCTTTTTGTAGATAAGAACGGTCTTATATCCGTTGTTTTCAATACCTGCCTGCTGCCGAATATCCATTCGTTTGCAAGCGCGTCAGCTGTAAGTATAAGACTTGCGGTAAGAGCTTGCTTATCGGTAATTTCACCATCGGATGTAAGATTGACATAGTAGGTCTTTTGCAGTTTTCTTGCAAGTTCTATACCGTCTGCCGTTTGGAGCTGTGCAATAAAAATCTGCCCGGCATGTCCGTAATTTGCGCGGATTACCGGAAGAAACTCCAGTGGCTGAGAAACGAGTTTTTCATCCTTGCAGTCAATTTCGACTACTCGATTTACTGCGCCGCCCCCCGAATTAAAATTTATTATAGGCATTTCTCCGGTTGTGAGGATACAGTTTTGCCATGTTCCGACTTTACGCAGTCCGCCGTTTACATTTCCGCGCTTTCTTCCCACGCCCTCGGCAAGCGTATATATTAAATCGTCAAACTTTTTCCGCTCGCTCTGTATCTGTAATTCATCAATCATAAGCGGCATATTGTTCACAAATACCGCAGAAGCCTCGTGACCGACTGCCGTACTGTTAAAGGTGTGAATATATTCGCCTATTGACGGATTTGCCCATACAGACGCTGCCGCCATAAGCGCAACCGACTTGCCTGCTTCCGTTCCGCCCCACAGATGCACAAAGAAGGGAAGCCCACCAAACTCTTTTACAAGCACACTCGCAAAAGAGGCGGCTAAATACATTCTTGTGATAACATTGTTTTCCCTGATCTCATTTATCGCCCTGCGCCATGTCACAAAGTCACCTTTGCTTTGCACACTGGCGAAGAAATCGCGGAGAGCCGTTTCACCGTCAAAAACAAGCTCATCGGTGTACGGTGAAAAACCGTAGCCGTCAATCCATCCGAGCCGCGTGATGCTTTTTATTTCGGGAATTGTTTCAAGATTGAGATTCTCAATATCAGCGAGATACTTTATCAGATTCCTCGCATTTTCACTGTTGACCGCTATCCCGTATTCCGCAAGCGCAATTATGCTTGTTGTGCTCGCAAGGGTCTTTTTATCCACCGTAACCGTGCGCCAGACTCCTCCTCGCTTCTTATATGCAAGAACAAGCTTTTCTGTGTCCGTGTCAGCGTTTACAAGTCTTTGCACGGGCATTATCGGGTGATTGCATGCTTCAACCTCTCCGCCGAAACGATCTGTTCCGTGTACACCGAAATCGTCGGCTATCCAATCACCGCAGTTAAGTTCCATAGGCTGTCCGGAAAAGTCCGTTGTGTTGCTTTCGGCAGAAACCTTTGCCGACTGCACAGAGGAAAGATACGCTTTCCACAACGCCATAAAATTTCTTACACCCACACCGCACGCCTGTGCCCGCATCATTTCCACTGCCTGAGCAAGCATAAATTTATTATCCTTGTACGCGTAAAGCCATTCAAACGGTTCTAACCCTTGCAGATAGTCCTCTTTGACATATTCCGGCACTGCTGTCAGCTGCATTATGCCCGCTCCTTTCTTCATATTCCTGAAGCTCTGTTTCTGCCATATCACACTTATATTTCTGATACGGTAATTTATTTATTGCTTCAATATAAGTTTTGTTTACAGTATCGGACGGAGATTTCGGAGTGTACTGCCGTATATACATCTGTAATCTCACAAGCTCATCTACTTCCGCATTATACGCATTGAGCAGTCTGTCATGCTCCTGCCGCTCCGCTTCCCTTTGCAGCTCTCTCTGTCTGAGTTCTCTCTGTACCTTGGATTTGTCATGAAGAGAGACCTTTTTTATCCCGGGAATACTTATCCCGAAATCATTTGACAAGCGTGATATCGCCTGCCCGTAGGACAGATTAAAATATTTCATAACAAAGCTGATTACATCGCCGTCAGTACCGCAACCGAAACAGTGGTAACGTTCTCCGTTTCTGTAGATTTTAAAGCTGGCAGTCTTTTCTCTGTGAAAAGGGCAGCACATTGAATTACGGCGGTGTAATTTGAATCCGTAATGCGTCAGAATATCATACATGTTAATGCTTTGCTTAATTTTTTCCGCTGTTTCATTCATTTTTCTCACCCAGTATTTTTATTATCTCCGAACCTGTATTTGCCTTGCTGCAAAACCGAAATTCAACATTGTAAAGCTTTTCACAGCGTTTAATCTCGGTGTACATTCTCATTCCGTCCCATGCGTACGGATTTTGTTCAAGCCGCGGATTGTTCCATTCTTTGACGTCCTGCACAGATTTGATTTTGCCGCCATGCTCAACAAGAATCACAAGTTTAATCCCTGCCTGCTGCGCCCTGATTAACTCGGCGCAAAAACGTTTTCTGTCATGACATAAATTGCTGTACAGTTCCGACAGATTCTGCTTGCGGTCAACAACGGTCCGGGGATTGTCCAGCGACATATAATCGCCTATATACAGTTTGCTTGTAAAGTGCATAATTTCGCGATTGTTAAATTCGGATATAATCTTTTTTATAGCCTTTTGCTTTTCGCGGCTGTCAATCTGTATCTGCATCTATATCACCTCAAAACGGTAAATCGTCATCATCAACTGCCGGCGGAAGCGGCAAGCCGCCTATATCGTTATTTGCCGAAGAATTCGCCTCATTCGTTACGCTGTTTTTTCCTACAAAATCAACTTTTTCAGCAACCACATCGGTGGAATATCTTGTCGTTCCGTTATCATCCCATTTGCTTGTTCTTATCTGACCGCAAATCCCTACCTGCTGACCTTTTTTAAAATATTTCGAAACAAACTCCGCCGTATTCCGCCATGCAGAGCAGTTGATAAAATCCGCATCATATTCTCCGTTTGCATTTTTAAAGCCTCTTCTGACGGCTAACGAGAACGAGCAGACTGCTGTGCCGTCCGCAGTGTTCCGCAGCTCCGGGTCTTTGGTTAATCGTCCTATAAGCGAAACGTTATTCATTTTTTAAATCCTCCAAAGTTATAATTTTATTCAGTTTCTTTGTTCTCTTGCAATAGCTGCACTTTTCGCATCTTACGGGCTCGATGCGCCCGTCCTTAATTGCCTGAAATCGCGGAGCATATTCCTTTACAATATCAAGCGCCGCGTCCAGATAGCCCTGCGGTATTTGGAAAATTCCGATATCCGGTTCTTCTTCCTTTGTTGCTCCGGCAATAAAGAACGGGAGGCTGTTGCCCTCTACGGCCTGATAAATTGCGCCCTGAATGTCATACCCCCAGTATTCAATAAATGTGAGCCTGCCTTCACCGGGTTTGTACATGCATTCGAAATCCTTCATAATTTTCATATCGACAATAGCTGCACCGGCATGATAACTGTCAATTTTGATTTTAAAGGGAACACCTGCAATTCTGCCGGTTTTAATTACCTGTTTCTCCCCGGACATATAACGCATAAACATTTCATCCCGTTCTATTCTTGAGATGATTTCCTCCGCCTTTACATAGTCGGACTTCAAAGAACCGTCACGCTTGAAAAGCTCGGGATTCTGCGCTTTAAAAACGTCAAGCGTTTTTTCAAAATGTGCGTCAACATAGCTGCCGACCAAAAGAGCCGCAGTCTTCTTTTTTTCATATTCTCCGTTGATTTCCGCAAGCGCGGCGGCTTCGCAGTTCATGAATGCTTTAAACTGAGAAGATCCCATATACTTTTTTTCATTCTCGCGGCTGAAATAATTTTCATTCGTTATCACAGATATACAACCTCCAGCTCGCTGTCGTTGGTTGTTCGCGTTGCTATGAATTGCAGGCCCTTTTCCTTGCACTTGTCATACAGCTTTTGACGGTTATCATCGGAAAGCTTTTCAACGCCGTCTATAAGGATAATCTGCAATGAATTAGGTCTCGACAGCGCCACATCCACGCAAAGATTAAGCTTTTCACCTTCTGAAAGATTGGATACCGGCAGCCCGTGAACATGCGGTATTCCGTCCTTAACGGTCAGGCCATCTATCGGAATTGTTGCGCTCTCGAGAATTTTTCCCGGAAGAGTCCGCGCAAGCTCAATTTTTCTTGTGTATTCTTCCGATTCCGCCGTGAGCTTTTCAATGTTTTCCTTATACTGCATCATTCTCCGATACTCATTCAGATGTTTGCGCATTTCCTCCGCCGTTTTAATTTCATCTTCTATTGAAGCCGTGTCGGTCGGTTCGCTGTATGCATATTTCTCCGCGGTCTGAGCGTCGGCGTCAAGCTTTGCCTTTTCTTCGTTGAATTGAGCCTCGCAAACTTTAATTTTATCGGCTCTTTTTTCGCTTAACGAATCAAGCTTTTCCTTATTTGCCTCTATCTCTGCATTAAGTCTTTCAATTGCCCGAAGAAGTGAGGTGCGTTCTTCATCAATGCTTTTATCCACAGCATTAACAGCTATATCTCTTTTTGCCTGTATTCCGCGCAGTTTGTCCTCATAATGCGCCTTAAAGGTCTTTGCCCTTTCGATAACCGAATTGTTTTCTCTGATTCTTTCAAGCTCTCTGTAACGGCTGCCTATATCGTAGCTGTCCCATTTTTCGCAATCGTAATCCTTCGGAATGTCCTTTGCTATATCGTAAATAAATGCGCGGTTGTTTCTTATATCCCTGTTGACATCTTCGCGGTTTTTGTAGTAGTCGCCGTTTTTGTCCTGTATGTCAAAAAGCACCTGCAATATATTCTGCTCGTAATTGACCCATGAGGGAATTTCTCCGAATTGCTCCTTAATCCAGTCAAGATTCCACGGAAAATCAATCAGATCAAGTATTCGCCGATTCTGTTCTTTTTTGTCCATGAGTGTAAACGCCACCGGGTCGAGCTGCAGCGGTGTGAACAAGGTTTGTAAAAAGCTCTCCGGTGCGGATACTTCTTTTCCGTTCTCTTTAACGGATTTATAATCTGCCTGCGAAGCGCGCTTTTTGCGGTCGATTTTAAGCCCCGTGTCGGTTTCTATAATTATTTCGCCCTCGGTTTCGCCGTCTCGAATTATGTAATCGCGCTCGGATGCGTTTGTAAGCGCGTATTTCACAGCGTCTATAACAGATGTTTTGCCGCTCCCGTTTGTGCCGCGCAGCTCAACGCTCTGTCCGTCAAGCTCCTGTTCGGAAATACCGAATAGATTTTTAATTTTAATCTTCGTTGTTTTCAATCGGTTTCTCCTCCTTCTTGTCGGCTAATACATCAACGGGGGCATTCTGCTCCGTTTTTTCGCCGTAATCAAGCTCTTTAAGCTTTGCACCGCATTCAACGCACACGCTTCTGCCGTACTTGCGCTGTCCGTGCAGAGCAACCTGTTCGGCGCTCATGCTTCCGAACGGAGTTATTTTTCTTCCGCACTCGGTGCATGTGGGCGCGTCTTCACCTTCGTTAAGCCACTTTAAAAGCTTCTGCCCGGTTTCAAATGTCGGCATGAGCATATCATTGACAGGAAAAGTGCTGATTCTGGATTTTGTCACGGTTGCCATATGGCTCTGCTCAAGCGAAAACACAATTGTCATTTCGTAGTCAAGTCCTTTGCGGAACTGCGGCTTCATGCCTACTTTTTTAACAACGGTTTTCCCGTTTGAATCCTTTTCCTGTGAATATTCCGTGTCGGAGCGCACCGTTGAAATTATATGCATGGGCGATGTCAGTATCGCGTCCACAAGCTTTCTGTGCAGCGGCGTCACATCACGCCATGCCGTGTATGAATTTGATGTTCTCTGTGCCTTAACGGCATTTGCATGTATATCAAGCAGTCCTCCCTCGGCAGTCCATGCATGCGTCAGACTGTCGATTATAGCAACCTCAACGCCGCTTTGCTCACATACCTGTAATGCCTCAAGATACTTTTGCGGCGTATACGGCGCATTAATCTGTCCCACAAGATACTTTTTTCCGGTTCCGCACAAATCATAATACAAATTCGCGCTTTCGCGCTCCGTATCAATAACGGCAATCTTTGACCAGTCTCCCGTTATCCCGTACGCTATGAGCAGCGCAGAGTATGTTTTTCCGCTTCCGCTCGGACCGTCTATTGTAAGCCTGAGCTTTGCCTTGCTTCTTTTTGCTTCATTAAGCTGAAATCCCATAATATTTCACTCTCCTTAGTCTTTTGACAATCGCATTTTTCTTCCGGGTCTAAATGTGCCCCGCATTCGGGGCATGTCCGATACGTCATACAATCGCCTCCCCATAACTTTCCTCAAGCTGCCTTATAACCTCTCCGCCGTAAGAATCTTTTGTAACCTCTATAAATTCGGCAACCGTCATAAAATCATTGTCAATGTCTATCCCATGACTGTCCGCAAATGCTTTACGCCCCATTTCGCAGCTGCCTGTCAGCTTGTTATGCCAGTCATAAAAATTGCGGACGGGATATCTATCCGTCACATTGAATTGCTTTTTAAATTCTGCAATTTTTTCTTCAATGTCCATATTGTCAAAGATTTTGCTTCCAAGCGCGGTCTGCGCTTCTTTGAGCGTTTCTCCGTGTGCAAAATATCCGTGACCTTTCACAACAAAACAGGAAGAGAGCTTTAACCCTCCGCCGAGAATCATTCCTTTTGCTATGTTTCCGTGTACGCTTGTAAATACAGTCGGCACAGAATCAACCTTGTATACAGTCATTCCGTTTATGCTTTTTACGCCGGAGCCGTAGCCGTCGCCGTCGCCGTCGCCGTAGCCGTCGCCGTCGCCGTCGCCGTTGCCGTAGCCGTTGCCGGAGCCGGAGCCGTAGCCGGAGCCGTCGCCGTCGCCGTAGCCGTTGCCGGAGCCGTTGCCGCCGCCGAAGCCGTTGCCGTCTGCTAAAAATTCTTTGATTTTTAATTCTGATACTGCCACGGCTTACACCCCTTTATTCTTTTTATGGCTTCCTCCGTGCACGGCGCTATTTCGCATATATCTGTGAAAATCACCGAATCCACAGGCGCAGTCACTCTCGTGTAATCATCAACAACACCTTTTGCGGACAGCTCTGTAAAGTTATTTGCACCGCGCCACCGCCAAATATTACGTACCTCCGACAATTCAACTTCTGCGCCGATTCTGTCCTCCAAAATTCCCATATGTACACCGCTCTGTATACCTCTCACAAGCACCGTTTTTCCCTTTAAATTCAACATTGTTTTTGTCCTCCTTTAATTTCTTTTAATCAGTTCATACGCTGTCACCGTTGACATCACAAGCGCGAACATCACCGCCGCGCCGTAACAAAACGAAAGCTTCCCCAAACCCACAGCGTCGCACACAAGCAGCGCCGCAATCCATATCGCCGCAAGGTTTATTGTTAAATACACTCTCTTTGCCATGTTCATGTTTTGCCCTCCTTTTTTATCACTCTCAATCCCGTTTCCGTATATCGGTACACAATGTGCATCTCTGTCGGCGTGTCCTTTACGATAAGCCAATTGTCGGGATTCAGCCGTTTTTCTGCCAAAAGCTTTTTTTGCCGAACCGTCGGACGCTTCCCGTGCTTCATATCAGCGTCCTTTCCGCGTATATGTTCAGCCGAACGCCCGAACGCTGCCGTTCGTTTTCGATAATCTCGCGGACTGCCGCAGCGCAGTCGAAAACGTCAACCTCATAAACTCCCGTTTCGATGAGCTCATGGAAGTATTTTGTCACCTCGCGCTTCACTCCGTCCGCGCTTACTATGTCGTTTCGCATTTGCGATCCTCCTTTTCACATTGCAAGCAATCTTGCCAAATCTTCTTTTGCAACATATTCCGTGCCGCTTCGCCCGATATTGTATTTGCGGAATATTGTTCTGCGGTGCAGCCCGGTAAAACTCGCCACGTTTTTCTGATTCAGCATTTGCACATTCGGAAATGCCGCGTCTATCCGCGCAAGAATATCTCTGTAACACGCTTTTTCTCTTGGCATATCTTATTCCTCCTTTTGATTTATAATATCGCCTATCGTTCGCAGTACCGAATTAAGCACAATCTGCATTTCGGTGTATGTCATTGAATAACTCCCCGATGTCATTATCTGAACAATCTTGTCCGCCATTTTGCTCATTGCCTGAAACTTCATCGGCGGTATGTAATATTTCTGCCGGGCGCAAACGTCCTCGGCTTCCTGCTTTATTGTCAGCAGTGCCATTGTTATCTCCTCCTTTTGCGTAATGTTTTGTTCTTGTAACTGATTTCATAGTGTGATATACTTATCTTGAAAGGAATGGTAATAATGAATAAATTAATTGTTGACATAATCAAAGACCGAGTTTTGCTTGTAAGCTGCATTTTTTCAATATCAACATTGCTTATTAGCATTTTTCAGTTATTAATTAGTCATTTGCGCAATTTATCTGATGAAAAAATAGCGCAATATAAATTGAATTATGATTATAAACTTGAGTGTTACGGCAAGTTGCTTGCTCTCTTTTTAGAGGAATGTTCAACATCTGAAGAAATGAAAACTCACATAAATGCACTTGCTACTGCAATTCCGGCTGCTGAGCTGCTTTGTGAACCGAAAACATATAAATCGCTGCAAAAGCTTATGGAGTATTATTTCAAAACACCTAATGCAAATAAAACAGAAGATTTCCATGTCCTTTTTCAAGATGTATTCCGACATATGAGGAATGAACTTGCCCCTAATAATACAAAATTGCCAAAGCTGCCAAGACCAAAGCTACAGACACGATGAAGCCTACTATTACCGCTACCACAGAATGAAACAATGCCACCCAAAACTCTGAATGATATTTGCAACGCTTGCTGTCGGGAAGGTCAGATATACAATTGCCTAATGTTCTGTAAGCTTCTGCAAGTGTTCTGTAGCTGTCTGTGCTCGTATTTTGCTGTTTTGCCATGCCATTCACCTCCTTTGCGGTGTTATTATTGACACTGTCCTTTTGCTATGGTACAATTTAGAAAAAAGGAGCTGTCAATCATGCAATTATTAAATCCTGTTTCTGAAAATCTGCTGCAATTTCTATGCGATAATACCTCAATCGGGGAGCGGAACAATGCTGACATCGTTTTCGAGGCATTTAAAAATCGCTATTCAAGAAATGACATCATAGCTGAACTGGAATGCCTCAGCAACCAAGGCTATATCAAAGCCATGTTTGATGATTCATACGAAATCGGATATATCATACTGCATTCCAATGGTATATCATATTTCCGCGACAAGCAGTGTCGGTCTGAAAGCTACTCCCCCTCGGTGATAATAAATAACTCAACCGGTTTTAATGTGGGGAATAACAACAGCAATTCCATAAACATTAATGACAATATCAGCTTTGACGATGTGTATAAGCTTGTGGATAGTCTTAATTCTTCGAATAAAGAGGAATTAAGAGAAATTGTCGACTGCCTGAAAGACTGTCTTGAAAATTCTAAGCCTCTCCCGAAAGGCAAGTTTCAGCAGACAATGGAAACAATGGGGAATGTGGTATCATTCCTTAATGCAATCGGAAAAATTCTCGTTCAGCATCTTATAAAGTGAATCCCTGTCAATTTCTTTTTCGGGGAACATGCGTTTAAATATGCTCAAAACAGAATCCTCGCCGAATTGCGTGTACATTGCCCGGAACATGTCTTCGTGAACCTCTTCAAGCATGAGCCGGGTTTCATCTGTGGTCTTTTTTAATTCTGCCGGGCGGCTCAGATAATCATCGCTTGCATCAATACGGAAAGACAGCTCAACGATTCCGCCGCCCGATAATGTTTTTGTCAACGATATAGTTTTTTGCACCAAAATCACCTCCTTTGCAGCGTTGGTAGATTATTATTCTACACATTTTGCAAAAAAAATTTCCTCTCGTTCTGTTCTGTTGAGATTAAGAATTTTAGTTGCTTTTGTAATCTCACTTGCTTTAAACTCAGCCTCATTACTTAGCTTATTATATAGGGTTTGAATTGAAATCCCTAAGCCGTTAGCAAGCTCCTTTTTGGTTATTCCGCTTTTTATTAGAGCTATTTCAAGCATATTCGTGTTTGTCATACCTTTCATATCATCACCCCCTCATTTGGTAGAATTAAATTCTACATGCTTATATTAACACGCCGTAGATTGTTTGTCAACAGTTTTTTTGATTTTTTTAAAAAAATGTTGACTTCTATTCTACTATATGATATACTCCCATTATAGACAAGGGAGCGGCGGTTGTTTCCGACACCTACCGAGAGGGGGTGTTTCCAGTGAAGGAAGTTATTTGTTTTACATTGCTTTTAACGATAATTATTCTTTACATAAAGAAATAACCGCCTACTCTGCCAAGTAGACGGTTTACTTAAATAAACGGTTTATTTGCGGAAACAACTTTTGTTGCTCCCTTTGTCTATGCTTATTATAGCATACCTGTATGCAAAAGTCAAGAGGTGATTTCATGAGTCTTGGAGAAAGAATTAAGAAGAGAAGAGAAGAACTCGGAATGTCGCAAGAAGTATTGGCGCAGAAATTAAACTACAAATCCCGTTCATCAATAAATAAAATTGAATTAGGATTAAATGACATCAGTCAATCCAAAATTATGGACTTTGCGAAAGCACTGCGAACCTCTCCTGCGTACCTTATGGGCTGGGATGAAAATCCCGATTCGGACAAAAAACTTTATTCCCCTAATGTTACAAACGATGTTGTAATGTTCCCTGTGCTCGGGAAGATAGCCGCAGGGTATGACGAATTAGCTGTTGAGGATTGGTCGGGCGATACTGTTGAAATTCCCGTTTCATATTTAAAGGGCAGACCGCGCACCGATTATTTTGTACTATGTGTTCACGGTGACAGCATGTACCCGTTGTATCACGATGGCGACAAGGTTCTTATTCTAAAGCAAACAACACTCAACAACAGCGGCGATATAGGCGCAATCATGTATGATGATGACTGCGCAACTTTAAAGAAAGTCGAATTTATACACGGCGAGGATTGGCTCAAACTGATACCTATTAACCCCGAATACATGCCAAAAACAATAACGGGCGAAAGCTTGGAGCATTGCCGTGTTATAGGGATACCTAAAATGCTTATAAGAGAAGTTAATTGAATGAATATAATTATAATTTATTATACGAAAGAGGGATTGTTATGCGAAACATAAGGGCGATTCTGTGCTCAATAGCTATTACATCACTGCTTTTCTGTGGGTGTACACAGCAACCACAGCCGGATATAAGCGAAGATGATGAATATTATACATCGGAAGAAGATAAAATTCTAAAAGAGAAAACGATTCATGATTCTCCATGGTACTTCCTCGGGGAGGACGAAGAAGAAAAATACATAAAAGAAAGGGAAGCCGCTTTCGAATATGCAAAAACCGTACAGGCTGAGCCGGGGCAATATCTCTCATCTTGTAAAATTATAGGTCACCCTGATTTTGATATAGACGGAGAAATGACAGGTGAAGAACTCATGACCGTTCCGGTTGATGACCATCGTTTTGTGGAGATTTCTTACGACGAATTTTTCAAATTTTTGAACCCTTCATATCCTCATCAATTTGATATATTAATAATGTTTGATAATAAAACAGGTATAAGGTATAATCATGAGAAAAAGACTTGTTCCTATGATGCAATAAATAGTCTTGATACCAGTTATACTAATTTCATGATGATTAATGATGAGACTGATTTTATTACTGTTCAAGGAACTATAAAACATTGGATTAAGGATAATTAAATAAAGATACTATAAATTTATATTAGACACTATGGTCTAAATTTAGAAATATGAAGGAGGCTAAAAAAATGGAAGGAAAAAATACAAAGGAGATTTACCATGAAAACGACTGGAGCGGCAATTGCCTTACAATGGCATATGTCATAATTGTTTTGTTTGTCGTTGCAGGAATTGCTGCCGGGATATTCTTTGGTGAGGGGGATTTCAATCTGATTGCGATGTTTGCTGTGTGGGCAATGTCGATCTTGCCTGTTTTTCTTATATACGCAATGAGAAATCATTTTGTTAATCAAGAGGCTATGTTGGCAATGATTGCGCAATCTAATAATTTTAAATATAGTAAAGAGAATAAGGCATTTTATGTTGAACAATAATTAGAATAATTTACAAAGGAATGGTATTATGGGAGAAATTTCTGCTGCTATACTCTGCCTCATATTTTTTGGTTTTATTTTTTGCGCGATAATAATGAAATATGATAAGGAAGAAAAGGAATTAAAGAGAGAAGAGGAGCGAGAAGCGGAACGAGAAGCGTGGGAAAAAGAGCGAGATGCGAGAACACAAGAACTTGCAAAACAAAAGCAGGAAGCAGAAAACAGAAAGATGGCTGCTATTCAGGAAGAAAGTGAAATACTCTCTTGTGTTCCTCACATATTAATACCGCTTGATAAATATAACTTCTTAACAAAGAATCTCATTGGTGATATGCCCGAGGTAAAGCTTTCAAACGTTACAGCTAAGTCAAATAAATTAAATATGTGTGATTTTGTTGTAATTGATGTTGAAACAACAGGCATTGCATTGAACAAATCAAAGATAGTTGAACTCTCTGCCGTCCGCTTTCAGGATTTCGAACCGATAGAAGTATTTACAACCTTGATCAATCCTCAAAAACTAATACCGTTAGATGCAACGGATGTAAACGGAATAACCGACGACATGGTAAGAGAAGCGCCGCTGTTGAGAGAAGTATCAAACGAGTTTCTTGAATTTATCGGCAACAGCACTATTGTCGGACATAATATTATATTTGATTTACGGCATTTATTTTACAATGGAATTGACCTAAGCAAAAACAAAAAGTATTGTACTTATACACTGGCAAAAAAAGCAGTTTCAAAGAATGATGTCTATGATTATAAATTGACAACACTATGCGAGTATTTCCATATACCTGTTATTCAGTCTCACCGTTCGGAATATGACTGCCTTGCAACAGGGCGCTTGTTCAAAAGGCTTGTTGATGACATTGTTGATTAAATAAAAAAATCCCCCATGGTGTTGGCGCACCACAGGGGAGAGTTACGGAGTGTAATCCATAACCACTTGTACACGGTTATTATATCACACTCCGGGATTTTTGCAAGCAAAATTTTTATAGGAGTGTGTATTTTTATGCCAAGAGCTAAGAAACGGCAGGACGGACTGTATCAAAAATCCGTTACAATCAATGGGAAACGTCACGTGTTTTATGGGAAATCTCAATCTGAAATTACCCGAAAGATTTTAAACTTTGAGGAACGTGAGCGCAACGGCCCCACATTCAAAGAGGTCGCCGATGAGTGGGAAACAAACATTGAGCCCACTCTTGCATACACAACCTATTCCCGGTATAAGCCATGCATACGCCGCGCTGTTGAGGCCTTCGGAGGTTCATATATCACACAAATTGACGTTACGGATATGCATCGTTACATAACAAGCTTTGCGCTTTCTCCAAAAGGCAACGCAAGATATTCAAGTAAGACCGTTAAAACGCAGCTCGGAATATTTAACATGATTTTTAAATATGCAATCCTGCGAGGGTACACAAAAGATAATCCCTGTGCCTATGTTCCAATACCGAAAGGACTGCCAAAGAAAGCAAGAGAATTGCCTGACGATTGCGAAATTAAAAAGGTAATTAACGGAGTAAATAAGCCGTTCGGGTTATTTGCGTATTTAATCCTATACAGTGGACTCAGACGCGGCGAGGCGCTTGCTCTGACGTATAATGATATAGATAAAAAAGACGGTGTTATCCATGTAACCAAAAGCCTGTATCACGAAAGCAACGTTCCTCACATTAAAACGCCTAAAACCGCAGCAGGTGAACGAGATGTTTTATTGCTTAACTGTCTTTCCGATGTTCTGCCCCGAACAACTTCGCAAAACAGGGACAAGCCGCTTTTTCCAAATGGCAACGGGGAATATATGACAGCCGGAGAAGCAAAGATAGCTTGGAGGGATTATTGCCGCGAAACAGATTTAAAGGTTACGGCACATCAGCTCCGGCATGCATATGCGACCATTTTATATAATGCCGGTGTCGGAGATAAGGATGCACAAACCTTACTCGGTCACTCAACAATCGCTATGACAAGAGATATATATACTCACATATCCGACAAGCAGAAGGAAGCAACGCGCTCGAAGCTCAACAGTTTTATATGCAGTAATAACTTGCAAGCGCAGTAAAAATACAGTAATACCCTTGCAAAATCTTGATATTATCGTGAAATATAGGGGTTCGAATCCCTTTCTCTCCGCCACATTAGCCGCAACCCTGATTATATCGGGGTTGCGGCTTTTCCGTACACGATTTTTGTTTGCAAAAATCAGAGTGTGGCAATATATAGCTGCTCCTCCTTTTTCGCAAAAGGTCACATTCGCGTTGGCTATTCGGTTGCAAGCGCCCTCATTAACGCCTTTGGCTCATTACCAACCTTTTGCGGGTGTGCCTGCGGCGCACATATTTCTATGGTTCGGCATTACTGACAAACCCACCTGAAAATGGTGGGTTTGTCAGTTGTCCGAGTTATGATTTTTCGGGGGATGATAAGACGAAATTAAAAAAAATCTTGACAAATGTAGCTGACTATGCTATACTGATTACAGTAGCTACGAGTGTAATTACACTTAACAAAAATTTTATGACGTATAGGGGGCATTTTATATGTCAAATGCAAAGCACACAATTACCGATTCGGAATACAGTATTATGAAAATTTTGTGGAACTCGGAAAAGAAAATGACGGTATCCGATGTTGTGGCGGCGCTTGACGGAAACGACTGGACTCCGTCTACCGTTTCTACATTTTTGCAGAGATTATTAAAAAAGAATGTTGTATCCTGCGAAAAAAAGGGAAACACAAATTTATATTATCCGATTTTGAAACAAAATGATTATGATATGAGCGAAACCGAGAGCTTTTTGTCGAAGATATATAAAGGCTCGGTTAAAAATCTTGTTGCGGCACTCTATGAGAACAAAAAGCTTTCCAAAGAGGATATGTCGGAGCTTAAAAGTATGTTTGATTTGGAGTGATAGATTTGTACAACATTTTCAAAACAGTGCTTATATTAAGCCTGTTCGGATTTGGGATAACGGCGCTGCTTTTACTCTTAAAGCCCATTACCGCAAAAAGGCTGCCGGCAAGGTGGCAATACTGCGCATGGATTGCCCTGCTGATTTCTATGGTATTACCGGCATACAAGCTGATACCGAAAAAAGAGGCGCAAAAGCTCTCGATAGTGACGCAGAACCAAACGGTACATACCACGGTGCAGCCGCAGGAGGAAATCAATCCCGATACGGTTGTAACCTATGACACACCGATTGAATATCGGGAGGTTAAGCTATCGCCTACAATTCAAATACGGCTCTTTGACCTTATCGCATATATATGGGGCGCAGGCGTTCTCATATTTTTGCTTGTTGTCATGATAAGCTATTTTAGGTTTTTGTGCCATAAAAACAAAAATGCAGTTAAAATTTCCGACAACAAGATATTTTCGGAAGCAAAAAAGGAGCTTAAAATTAAAAGGCGTATCAGACTGAAAGCGTCATCGGATATAGGCTCACCCATGCTTGTTGGCGTATTATTTCCGACAGTCTATATTCCCTGTCGGGGAATTCCCGACAACAATATGCGTATGGTACTTTTGCACGAACTGACGCATTATAAGCGAAAGGATTTGCTTGTGAAATGGTTTGCAATTTTGGTAAATGCCGTTCACTGGTTCAATCCGCTTTGCTATCTTGCCTGTGCTGCTTTGAGCGAAGCGTGTGAGGTGTCGTGCGATATGTCGGCGACAAAAAATATGTCCGAAGATGAACAAAAGTTATATATGCAGACAATTCTTAATTTAGCCACAGAAAGGAGCTAAAAAAATGCTTGAAAATTTATACACAACAAAAATGAGTGCAAATAAAAAGGTCTTGCAGAACAGGTTTACAAAAATTCGCAGGAAAAGCGGACGGATTTCAAAAATTATGGCTCTCGTTATGTCCTGCGCCGTTGCCGTAACAATGCTCGGCGCAACCATCGTTATGGCGGCTGTCGGCTCCGACGGCTTGGAGCATTGGGATAAAAATGAGATTTATTTTCTCGGCAGTGTGAGCTTCACGGCAAATACTTCGGGAAAGAATGTTCCTAATTGGGTAAAAGATGATGTTGTCGGAGATGACGGAAATATATCCGTTACAATAAGGAATTATCAAATGCGGCGCAAAACACGCGGTTATGTTTCGTTATGTACAATAGCCGAATTATCAGGTGCGGGCGGAACGACAAGGCTCTATTCGATTAGCGGCGGAGGCATAAATCGTGCGGCGTCCTTTGACAGCAACAGAAATTTAATAAGCGGCGGAGCAACTTCAAGTCTTAACTATCCGTACTCAAGCAGCTATCGTTTTATAGAAGCAGCCGAAAACGGCGGACTTTTGGAATATGCAAAACCGTTTGTCGAAAACGGTATGCTTGACAGCGAAAGCGGAAAAAGGAAATGTGTTCGTGTTGAATTTGGCATAGATGAACAAAAGAACATATGTGCGATACGTCTTAATCTTTGTTTAACCGATGAAATTAACCCCTATGATATACAAAGAAATGATAACTTCGATGCTATTGACGCATCGGCAGACAGTTTGAATATCATCGGGACTATCGGAGATAAAGCGGAAGATTTTTTTAACTGCGGTTGGTGTATGTACTTTACGGATTTTGAGCGAGATTACAGAAACATTGAAAACAGCGATGTTAAAATAAGCGTGGAAAAAGCTGTGCCGGAAGAAATTATTATTAATACGGATATTAATTTAGAGAATGCCGAATATGTCAATGTAACAATTTTAGACAATAAAAATAATACTGTAACCATACAAGGAGAACCTGCGTCGTTAAACAGACATACAATTATAAAACAATATAAGATGTTTGACGGGAATACTGCATTTAATTCCAATGAAAAATACAGAATATGTATAGGCGTGCTTGATAAAAACAACAATTTACTTTGCCGTTGGCAAGAGTATGTAACAATTCAATAAGAGGAGGTTTTTCGAGATGAAAAAAATAATATTCAGCCTGTTGTGTATAATGATGCTGTGTTCTGCGGCTACATTTGCCGAAGAACCCGAAACGGTCGGCGGAACAATCACGCTGACGCAGTTTTTAGGCGTCAGCCGTGAAAACGCAAAAAGCGTGTCAATAACGATAACAATGAACGATGTCGACTTTGAAACGGTTTATGTTGATAAAAACGCCTTTTACGATATAAGCGATAATTATATGCTTACCTCTGTTTTTGAACCGGAGCCGATAACGCAAGAGGGCGTATATATAACTATTGAAAAAACAGACGGCAGTCTTGCCTATGCGTACATAGAAAAATGGGGGTTTGCGGACAAATACAGCCTTTTAATGAGCAGACTTCCGTATTCGCTCTATAAATCGGACGATATACTCAAAATCAATGACATAATCGCACTCGCAAAACCGAAAATTATCGTAAATGAAAACCTTGACATAACAATAAACGGACGAAAAACCGATTTTACGCTAAAACCGTTTGTTGATGAAAACGGCAGAACGCTTGTTCCGGCAAAAGAATTTTGTGGTTTTATTCGCAAAAGCTTTGTTTGGTCGGAGAATCCTCCGCACATTGCAATTAACCCTCATTCAGATACAACTTTGGAATCGGGCGGAAATTTAGGCGATTCCGTTATTTTCAGAATAGGCGAAAAGAATTATGAAATAAACGGCGGATTATACGAAACAGATACGGCGGCACAGCTTGTTGGCGAAAACGCATATATTCCGCTTCGCGCTGTTGCCGAGCTGCTGGGGTATAATGTTGTGTATGCTCCGTCATCGGGCTTATAATAATATAAATCGAAGCATAAATGAAAACACGCATATCACTTTCTTAGGGTGGTATGCGTGTTTTTTAGCGAATATATTCAAGTATTGCCTTAAGCTCCTCCTTAGCGTCCGTGACAGCATCGGTGAGCTGCCTGTTAGGGTGCGTTTGAAGCGGAGCGGTGTTAATTGCGGCAAGCGCATTATAAACGGCAGCGCTGTAAAGCTGCGCATTTTCATCTGCCGGAGAGGCTGCGCCGCCGAGATCGCGCTTGCAGTCCTCAAGCAGTGTTATCGCATTTTCCTCCGACATGGCGAGCGCGATTATTGTGCGCTCCATTTTGTCAATATGCTCACGGAGAAGCTCCTGTGTGCTTTTCAAGTCAATCACTCCTAAATATTGCCAAGCTTTTTTAGCTTGCGTATGTCGCTGCCCAAAAATTCCAGCATTCCGAAGCTGCCGCTTATGCGCGACGCAATCCTGTCGGTATAAGTTTTTGCAAGCATTGCGCGGTTCAGATTAGTTGATATTATCATCTTGCGCCCCGAAAGCAGGCGGCTGTTGATTATGCCGAACAGCTCCGCGCATGTAAACTGCGTCACAAATTCGCTGCCGAGATCATCCAGAATCAAAAGCTCACATTCGGAAATTTTATTTACAATATAGTCCGAACGCTCCGAAACCTCGCGCCCGAAATGCATATCCTCAAGAATCGGAAAAAGTGCGTTGCTGCTGACATAAAGCACATCAACGCCCTTTTCAAGCAGCGCATTTGCAATGGCGGAGGAAAGAAAGGTTTTCCCGAGACCGCAGCCGCCGCAGAAAAGAAGATTATCCGTGCGGCTTTTGAAATCGCGGACAAATTCCTTACATTCGTTTAAAATGGCGCTCATATTTTCGCGCGGAGAACAGCCGTATTCCTCAACATATTCATCACTGTAATAATCAAGGCTGAATTTGTCAAAGGTTTGCCCGGCGAGCGCCTCGGATAGATTCGCTTCACTGAGCGCAAAGCGCGTCATTTCACGCGTCATGCATGAACAGAGCTTCCCGTCCGCAAAGCCCGTATCGCTGCAGAGAGGGCAGTGGGGGGGAGGGTCAAGATAGTCTGTCGGATATCCGTTTTCGGCGAGCAACCGGCTGCGTTCCTCAATGTAACGCTTGTTTTCCTCCATAATTCCTGCCGCAGCGCTTATTTCGCTGCATTTTCCGTCCGCAATGGCGCGCAGCATTCTTATTCCGTAGCGGTCAAGCTCGGATTCAATTTCAAAAATGCGCGGAACGCGCGAAAAAACCTCGTTTTTGCGCCTGTTAAGCTCCGATTCGCGCTTTGCCTTGCGGTCCGCAACTATTTTTGCGGACCGCGTATATAACGATTCCGCCATGCATATCACCTCTTTTTAATTTGTGGAAAATTGCGAAAAACACAATGACAAAAAAAGCTGCCGTATTCCTATTCATACTTACATACGGTTTTTCTGCTTTTCAAGCCTCAGTCTGCGTTCAATCGCAGCCATATCGTCCAGCTCATAGCTGCCCTGATGCGCACTCTTGCGCAGGGGCGGCTTTGCAGGATCCTTTTGCTCGAGCTGCGCGGCGGTTTTAATTCCTTTATCGTGCCACGACCGCAGAATTGTGTTCATATAAGGCAGCGAAAGCTTTCCGGTGTTGTTCACGGTTCGCTCAAAAGCCGCTTTTATCATAGCTTCGCTCATATTAAGCTCGGAAACCCACGATGATATGTATTTTGCTTCGGAGGCTGACAGCGCCCTGTCAATTCCGAAGATTTTTTTGCATTTATTCTGCATTCTGTTTTCCTTGGCGGCTCTGTTTATTATTTTTCCTGCCGCGGCAAAATCAATGCCCTGCTCATGCCAGCTTTCGGCAACCTTGTCAATATAGGCAAAGCCCGTTTTTTCAATGGAAACGCAGTATTCGAGGAGCGAGAGCACCAGCTCACCGCTCATTCCGTACCAGTCCATATAATTATAAATAGCCGTTATTTCGCGCTGCGAAAGCGTTTTTTTCAGAATCTGCTCCGCCATTGTAATTGTGTCTTTAATTTGCGGATTGATTTTCATTGCGGCTGAAACATCGCTCATGGTTGCGCGCTTATGCTGCGGCTTTTCCTCCGCAGGTGCGGAAGCGGCAGCTTCATCGGATGCTTTCTTTTTCGGCAGGTCTGTGGCATCGGCAATAACAGGCTCGAATATAAGCCTGTCCTTTCCGACGACGCTCACAAGCCCGACCTTTTTCCAGTACCGCCATGCCTTTGTAACATCGGTTTCAAGAATATCGAGCGCTTCGGCAATGGAAGCGTTTGTAACGTCCGCTTCGGGCTCGCAGCATTTTGCAAGACCGTAAAGATAAACCTTAACGTAGGTTGCATTGGCGTTTATCATTTATTTATTTATAAATTCAACCGGAACGGGAACGCTCATCTGCCGGTTCGAGAAAGTTGCCATATAAATACCAGCCTTCTTTGAATCTTTTATTTATTGTAACATAAAAACACAAGAATGTACAGCTTTTTTAGAATATCAGCGCGAAAAAAGGTTTTTCAGCTTATATCGGTAAGCTCGATATAATCCCTTCCGTGCTCCGCAATGAAATCCTTTCTTCCCTGAAGATTATCGCCGAGAAGCAAATCAAACACCTGCGCGGTTTTCTCCGCTTCATCGGGCATAACCTTTATCAGGCGGCGCGTTTCGGGATTCATTGTCGTTTGCCACATCATGTCGGGCTGGTTCTCGCCGAGCCCCTTGCTCCGCTGAATCGTCGCGCCTTTATCCGGCAGCTTTGCAAGAATTTCCGTTTTTTCCTTTTCGGTGTATGCAAAATACGAAACGTCCTTGTAAACTATTTCAAACAGCGGAGATTCCGCGATGAATACCTTCCCCTCGCGGATGAGCGTGGGCACAAGACGGTAAAGCATGGTGAGTATCAGCGTCCGTATCTGGAAGCCGTCAACATCGGCATCGGTGCATATTATTATTTTGTCCCAGCGCAGATTATCGATATCAAAGGCGTTTACATCCTTGTTGTGCTTTGAATTAATCTCAACTCCGCAGCCCATAACCTTGAGCAGGTCGGTTATGATATCGTTTTTAAAAACCTTCTGAAAGTCTGCCTTAAGGCAGTTGAGAATTTTTCCGCGGACGGGAATTATCGCCTGAAAATCCGCGTCACGCCAGAGCTTGCAGGCGCCGAGCGCACTGTCACCCTCAACGATATAAAGCTCACGCCGCGAAACATCCTTCGTGCGGCAGTCAACGAATTTCTGAACGCGGTTCGTAACATCAATGCTGCCCATCAGCTTTTTTTTCATATTTGTGCGCGTGCGCTCCGCCGTTTCGCGGCTGCGCTTGTTGAGAAGAATCTGGTTGCAAACGCGCTCCGCCTCGGGACGGTTCTCGATGAAGAATATTTCGAGATTATGCTTCAGAAAATCCGTCATTGCTTCCTGAATGAATTTGTTCGTGATGCTTTTCTTAGTCTGATTTTCATAGCTTACAACGGTTGAAAAGCAATTTGTGACAAGCACAAGGCTGTCCGAAATATCGTTAAATGTTATTTTGGCTTCATTTTTCGTATATTTGTTATTCTGCCGCAGATAGGAGTCAACGGCGCTCACAAACGCGCTTCTTGCTGCCTTGTCGGGTGCGCCGCCGTGCTCGAGAAAGCTGGAGTTATGATAGTATTCGATAAGCTGAATATCGTTCGAAAAAGTCCATGCGGCGCTGAGCTTAACCTTATAATCCTTCATATCGGCACGGTCGCGCCCAACGCGCTCGCCCTCGTAAAAAGCGGTGCCGCAAAGCCTTTTTTCGTTGTCTGGGCAGATTTCATTGATATAATCCACGATTCCGTTTTCATAACAATACTCGAATTTCTGAACGCCGCCGCTTTCGTGATATGTGAGCTTGAATGTGATTCCTGCGTTGACAACCGCCTGCCTTTTTAGCGATTCACAGAAAAATTCAACGGGAATACTGATATCGGTAAAAACCTGCAAATCGGGACGCCATTTGATAACGCTTCCGGTGCTGCGGTACTTTTTTTCCTCCTTGTAAAGTCCGCCGACGTTTTCGCCCTTTTCAAAATAAAGCTTATGCTCGTAGCCGTCGCGGCACACAGTTACATCCATGTATTCCGCGCTGTACTGCGTTGCGCAAAGTCCGAGTCCGTTAAGACCGAGCGAGTACAGATAGCTCTCGCTTTCGCCCTTGTCATATTTTCCGCCTGCGTAAAGCTCGCAGAAGACAAGCTCCCAGTTGTATTTTTCCTCTTTCGGGTTCCAGTCGAGCGGGATTCCGCGCCCGTAGTCCTTAACCTCAACGGAATTATCAGTAAAGCGCGTGACCTCAATGACCTTTCCGTAGCCTTCCTTTGCTTCGTCTATTGAATTGGATATTATCTCAAAAACGCTGTGCTCGCAGCCCTCGATTCCGTCCGAGCCGAATATAACCCCGGGGCGCTTGCGCACGCGGTCGGCGCCCTTAAGCGCCGTTATGCTTTCGTTTCCGTAATTCTTCTTTGCCATTTTTCCCTCCGGATTAATCAGTCCGCAAGCTGTGCCGCGCGAACAGTATTTTTCATAAGCATCGCAATCGTCATCGGACCTACGCCGCCGGGCACGGGCGTTATTGCGGAGGCTTTTTTGCTCACCTCGTCAAAATCAACATCGCCGCAGAGCTTGCCGTCAACCCTGTTCATGCCGACGTCGATTACAACCGCGCCGTTCTTCACCATGTCGGCGGTAATAAAGCGCGGCTTTCCGACTGCCGCAACAAGTATGTCGGCACGGCGGCATACCTCGGCAAGATTTTTTGTGCGGCTGTGGCAGATTGTCACAGTGCCGTTTTCGTGCAGAAGAAGCATTGCCTGCGGCTTGCCGACAATGTTGCTGCGACCGACAACAACACATTCCTTTCCGCTTACTTCAATCCCCGTCAGATGAATCAGCTCCATAACGCCGGCAGGCGTGCAGGGAAGAAAATCGTAATCACCGATCATTATTTTGCCCACATTGACGGGATGAAATGCGTCAACATCCTTGCGGTGGTCAATTTTAAGCAGCACCTTTTCGCTGTCAATTCCTTTCGGCAGCGGAAGCTGAACCAGAATCCCGTGTATGTCGCTGCGTTTGTTAAGCAAATCAATCAGTGAAAGCAGTTCTTCCTCGGTTGTGTTTTCGGGAAGAGCGTGCTCCTCGGAATAGATTCCGCAAGCCTCGCAGGCCTTTTTCTTGTTGTTTACGTAAACCCTGCTTGCAGGGTCGTTTCCGACAATTATGACGGCAAGCCCGGGCTTAATGCCTTTTTCCTTTATTTCCTCCGCCAAATCCTCCTTTATTCTTGCCGACAGTGCCTTTCCGTCTAAAATCTGTGCCGCCATGTTCATTTCTCCTTTCGGGTTTTATTAAGCAGTCGCTGCCGAAGCCGATCAGATCGGTGCGTTTCGCGCGGATAAGCGCCTCGCGCACAAGCGGTCTGTTTTCAGGCCGTGATGACTGCAAAAGAGCGCGCTGCATTGCCTTTTCATGGCTGCTGCGCGGTACATATACCTTTTTCATTGTTCTCGGGTCAATGCCCGTGTAAAACATTGCCGTGGAAAGCGTGCCGGGGGTGGGGTAGAAGTCCTGCACCTGCTCGGGGCGGATATTGTGCCGCCTGAGGTACAGTGCAAGCTTTATCGCGTCGTCAAGCGTGCTCCCCGGGTGGCTTGACATAAGGTAGGGAACGAGATACTGTTCTTTTCCTATTTCTTTATTTATACTGTAAAACTTATTGCTGAATTTTTCATAAACCTTAACGCCGGGTTTTCCCATATAACGAAGAACGTTATCCGATATGTGCTCGGGCGCAACCTTAAGCTGCCCGCTGACATGATACCTGCAAAGCTCGCGGAAAAATTCATCGTCCTTGTCGGCAATAAGATAATCGTACCTTATGCCGCTGCGGACAAACACCTTTTTAACTCCGCGTATCTGCCTTAGCTTGCGCAAAAGCTCAAGATAATCGCGATGGTCAACCTCGGCGTTTTGGCAGATGCTCGGATAAAGGCACTGGCGGTCGCGGCAGGCGCCTTTTGTCAGCTGCTTTTGGCAGGCAGGCTTTCTGAAGTTGGCGGTCGGCCCCCCGACATCGTGAATATACCCCTTAAAATCAGGGTCATAAACAAACCTTTCCGCTTCCGCCAAAATTGAAGCATGGCTGCGCGACTGAATTACCCTGCCCTGATGAAAGGTCAGCGCGCAGAAGGAACAGCTGCCGAAGCAGCCACGCGATGAGGTGATTGAAAATTTAACCTCCTCAAGCGCCGGAATACCGCCGAGCGCGTCGTACGACGGATGCGCGCTGCGCATGTATCCGAGAGAATACACCCGATCCATTTCCTTTTGAGAAAGCGGCAGTGACTGACGGTTCTGAACAAGATATTTATCGCCGCATTTTTGTGCGAGAATGTTTCCGCGCACAGCGTCCTGCTCATAATACTGAATCGCGGCTGCGCGCGCATATGCTTCCTTATCTGATGAAACCTCCTCAAAGGAGGGAAGCTCAATGGCGTTTTTCGGGCATTTATCGGAAATATAGCAGGTTCCGCGAATGTTTGTTATGTGCCGCGGCGGAAATCCGTCCGCAAGCTTGTCCGCAATTTCGACAATCGAGCGTTCTCCCATTCCGAAGGATATTAAATCGGCTTCGGAATCAAAAAGAATGCTTTTCATAACGCTGTCGCTCCAGTAGTCATAATGTGCAAATCGGCGCAGACTTGCCTCCGTTCCGCCGATTATGACGGGAATGTCGCCGAAAGCGCGGCGAACAAGCTTGGAGTAAGCGATTGTGCAGCGGTCGGGTCGCAAACCGCAGCGTCCGCCGGGGGAATATACATCACTGCTGCGTTTCTTTTTCGCAGCCGTGTAGTGATTTACCATTGAATCTATAACTCCGCCCGATATAAGCACTCCGAGCCGCGGAACGCCGAAGCGCTCCAGCGCCTTAACATCGTTCGGTGCAGGCTGAGCACAGATGCACACCCTGTAGCCCTCGCTTTCAAGTATGCGCGATAAAATTGCCATTCCGAACGACGGGTGATCAACGTATGCATCACCCGAAATAAAAAGAAAATCATAGTAATCCCAGCCGAGCCTGTTCATATCTTTTTTTGAGACGGGCAGAAAATCATATTTCATGGTTCTAACTCCTTAACAATCGTAATTATAATATATTACAGGTCTTTTTTCAAGTAAAAAAATTTTTACGACAGATGATGAAATGAAAGAATAACAATAAATCCGACAGTTTCGGGAGGTGAATATAAAATAATTACAAAAGTATTAAATATTATGCGGTCTATCTTGAAAAAATTACAAATAAATTGCTTGCAATCAAATGTAAAATACTGTAAACTGTTAACAGGGTACCCGTGAAAAAAACAACTATGGAAAAGCCGCAAAGTACGTGGTATCATTATATTCGTTCGAAAAAAGAGCCAAAAAGGCAAAATAAAAATGGAGGGAAATTTATCATGGCAGAACCCGCATATGTCAGAGAATGTGAAGCAACAAGCTCCATGGGTGACAGAATAGTGCTGTACTATTTTACCACCGAAAGAAAACCGAGTGAAAATGAATTCGGAAAAACAACTTACGGCGTCGGAATTGAAATGTATACTCAGCTTCCCGACAGCAGAACCGTAAAAGAGAAGAAAGTGATCGAAGACGTTTTTATTGACAAGTATGAGGCTGAGCAGTTTATTGATTTGCTTTGCAAAACAAGCGTAACGCCGGTTTCGCTTGCGGATGTAATATATGATTACATATCCGAAGAAGCAATGTAGCTTATTTACAAATTAATAAAATGAAAAGGCGGCAGAGCTGAGATTAACGCTCCGCCGCTTTTTTCGTGCGGAAAATTGTGCGGCGGTGCAATATTTGCGGATAACGGGAAATAATATTTTCGAATGGAGGAGAGAATATGAAAAAAGACATACCTTTTAATAATAATTTTCCCGGTGAAGGATTCCCCGATCCGCTGGAGCTTTTGATTTTGCACCGTGCTTACCGCGAAATCACCGACGGCGATATTTATGATGACGAGGCATGGGATTGCGGAAATGATATGGAAGAATCGGGAAGGGGCGCTGACTGATATGAGCATAAGAAGCGACCTTGCGCTTGAAATGCGCGAAATGTACGCAGAGGAAATATCGGGCGTTGAAAGCAGTGAGGCGGATTCGGACGGTGTTAAGGTAACTTCGGTTAAAATAACATCGGCTGAGGGCGCTCTTAAAATCGGCAAGCCAATCGGAAATTACATTACGATAGAGCTTGACAATATGGACTTTGAAAATGAGGACATTTGCAACAGGGGCGCACATGCGCTTTGCGATGAGCTCAAAAAAATAATAAGGCTTGATGGAAACGCGTCTGTGCTTGCTGTCGGGCTGGGAAACCGCAGAATAACCCCCGATTCGGTCGGACCGAAAACGGTTGACAAGCTGTTTGTCACACGACATATGAAGGAAATAAAGGACGAAAGGTTCGAATTTGATTTCCGCCCGGTGAGCGCCGTTGCCCCCGGAGTGCTCGGCATCACGGGAATCGAAACGGGCGAGATAGTTATGGGGATAGCGGACAGAATTAAGCCCGATCTCATAATTGCGGTGGACGCGCTTGCCTCGCGGAAGCTGAGCCGCCTCGGCACAACGGTTCAGATTGCCGACACGGGAATTAACCCCGGCAGCGGAGTCGGAAACAACCGGAAAGAGCTTTCGGAAAAAACGCTTGGTATTCCGGTTATTGCAATCGGTATTCCGATGGTGTCGGACGCGGCAACCGTTGCAGACGATGTTTTTTCCGTGATGGCGGAGCATATTAAAGAGAGCGGCGGAGATGAGCTTTACAAGGCGCTTTCATCAATCGGAGAAAGCGAGCGCGCCGAGGTTATTAAGGAGGTTCTGACGGAAAACGAAATGAATCAGGTCATAACGCCGAACAATGTTGACGTTATAAGCGAGCAGGCGGCGAAGATAATTGCAGGGGGGATAAATCTTGCACTTCACGGTGATATGTTTCTTTAATGAACCGTGAACAGCGAAAAAAAACAGTTGCGCCGGAAAGCCGTAAGTGCTATAATATTAAGAAAAAATGCAGAAACGGCGTGATAAACAATGAACATGCTGGCAGTAAATGTTGCCATGCTCAGAAAAAGAACAGGTCTGAATGTAAAGCAGCTTGCCGATATGATGGGCGTCGGTGAAACAACGGTGAGAAATATAGAAACAGGGTATACAGAGCTTCCGCCGGCGCACATTCTTGAAAAGCTTTCCTCAATTTTCGGAACAACACCAGACGGGCTTATGGGCAGAAGGCCGCTTGAGATTGCCGAAAGGTCGCAGGCAATATACGTTGCCGAATCGATTTCGAACGAAACGGCGCTTGTTGAGATAAGCAAAATTGTTGACACGATTTTTGTTGACCGCGACGTTCTGGAGGGCTACAGGCACTTCGGGCTGAGGGTTAAGGATAATTCAATGGCAAATGCAAGAATATGCAGCGGAGATACGGTGCTTGTCCGCGAGGGAGTTCCGATTAAGAACGGAGATATAGCTGTTGTTATCTATAAGGACAGCGACGCGGTTGTGCGGCGTGTTTTCCGGAACGAGGACAGCGTGATTCTGAAAGCGGAAAGTGACAGCCGCATTTATCCCGATGTGCGGTTTGACATTCGCAGGGATAAATACATCGAATTGGGAAAAGTTATAAAATGCCTGTTTGATCTGTAAAAATTAATAAAATTATAAAGAAAAAACGTTTTCCGTGCTTGCATTTTGTCTTTTTTAGTACTATACTATCAATTGGACGGGTTTGCCGTTCGGAAAGAGGGCGACTTTTTATGATATATTTGGATAATGCCGCCACAACAAAGGTTAAGGACAGCGTTGTTAAGGCTATGCTTCCGTTCTTCACGGAAAACTTCGGCAATGCTTCGTCAACCTACACCACACCCGGGCAGAATGCAAGAAAAAGCCTTGGGGAGGCAAGAGAGGCTGTGGCAAAGGCAATCGGCGCTTCCGCGAGAGAGGTGTATTTCACAAGCGGCGGAAGTGAAGCGGATAACTGGGCGATAAAGGGCGCGGCTCTTAAAAATAAGGGCAACCATATTATCACCACAACGGTTGAGCACCATGCGGTGCTTCACACCTGCCAATTCCTCGAAAAGCAGGGGTATAAGGTTACTTATGTGCCTGTTGACGAGTACGGTATGGTAAGCGTTGAGGATATAGAAAATGCAATCACCGACGATACGCTTCTGGTATCGGTTATGTTTGCGAACAATGAAATCGGAACGATTAATCCCATTGCGGAAATCGGCGCAATGTGCCGCCGCCATAAGGTTCTGTTCCATACGGACGCCGTTCAGGCAACGGGCGCCGTGCCGATAGATGTTGAAAAAATGAATATCGACATGCTTTCAATGTCGGGACATAAATTCCACGGCCCCAAGGGCGTTGGCGCGCTTTATATAAGAAAGGGCGTTCAGCTTGAAAACCTTATTCACGGCGGAGCTCAGGAATCGGGCAAGCGCGCAACAACGGAAAACGTTGCCGGAATTGTCGGCATGGCAACCGCGCTTACCGAGGCTGTTGAACATATGGAGGAGAAAACTGAGCGCATTGTGCGCCTGCGTGACAAGCTCATCAACGGTGTGCTTGAAACCGTTCCGTATACGCGCCTTAACGGGCACAGAACAAAACGCCTGCCGAACAACACAAGCTTTTGCTTCAGATATATAGAGGGTGAGAGCCTGCTGCTCAGCCTTGACCTTAAGGGCATTGTTGTGTCAAGCGGTTCTGCGTGTACATCAGGCTCGCTTGATCCGTCGCATGTTCTGCTCGGAATCGGACTGCCGCACGAAATTGCGCACGGTTCAATGCGCGCAACGCTTTCGGAATTTACAACGGATGAGGATATTGACGCTATTTTGGCGGAGCTTCCGCCCATAGTTCACAGACTGCGCGAAATGTCGCCGCTGTTTGAGGGCGTTGAAAGCGAAAAGTAATTATTACAGTCCGTGAATTTTTGCGGACGGAAAGGCTACGGTAAGTATTATGTACAGTGAAAAGGTAATGGATCACTTCTCAAATCCGCGCAACGTCGGGGAAATTGAGGACGCAAACGCAGTCGGCACTGTCGGAAATGCCCGCTGCGGCGATATAATGAAAATATACATGAAAATTGAGGACGACGTCATCAAGGATATAAAGTTTAAAACCTTCGGCTGCGGCGCTGCCGTTGCAACAAGCTCAATGGCAACCGAGCTTGTTAAGGGAAAAACAATCGAGGAGGCGCTCAAGCTTACAAACAAGGCTGTTGTTGAAGCGCTTGAGGGATTGCCGCCGGCAAAAATCCATTGCAGCGTGCTCGCGGAGGACGCTATCAAAGCCGCAATCAATGATTATTACGAAAGAACAGGCTCCGAAAAACGCATTGAGTGCAACGGCGACTGCTGCCATTGCAGCCACGGAGACGAACATAATCACGGCTGATTTTCACGGAGAAAACCGGCAAGCGATTCGGCAAAATATTTTGCGCCGAGCAGTGATTCATCGAGCGTGTTTCCGTTTGTGCCCACTTCAACAATGAGCGCACCGGGAGCAAGCTGCTGATTGAACCGCTGCTTGCGCAGATTAATCGGGCGGCACAGTGACGGATATTTCCCGTTTATGTATTTTTGCAGACACATTGCAAACGACATATTCGTCTTCCAGCCGCTGTGGCTCAGTCCGCTTAAATCCGTGCCGACAACAAACATAACGCGCGCGGCGTTTTGTCCGTCCACGGTACATATGTGTTTTATTTTGCCGCCGTCGGAGCTTTCGATAGCGTCGCGGTGAACATCGAGAACAATTTTGATTGACGGGTCGTTTTTCAGATAGTTCTGTACGTTTCTGCCGCTTCGGCTGTAGCTCCCGTTATAGCTCGGATAATCGTTCACGGTTGTGTCGTGATAAACCTTTATGCCCGATTTTTTCAGAACATCTTCGATTTCGTTCCCCACGCGAACCATGTTGTAATTCTTGTCGAGCGTTCGGTCGGTATCGGAGGGAGTGTAACTGTATTTTTCGGACGGAGTGTAGCTCTCGCTTGTATGAGTGTGCATTATAAGCACTGAGCAGCCGCCTTTGAGAAACTGAGGGGCGCAGGAGGAAAGCGCCGCGGCGTCAAAGGAAGCCCCGGCATTGTTCGAAACCTGAACCTCGCCGCTGCTTGCCGCAGCCGTCCTTGTGTGTATCGGTGCGGTCGGAACAGAGGTTTGAACGGCGGTAACGCTTGCCGAGGTTTCGGAATCCGAAACTGATTTTGCTGTCGGCTTCGTGTTTTTGTTTTCGGGATTGTTCTTCTTTTCGCGGAGAAAAAGCGTCGGCGCAGACGCTTCGGCTTGAATGGCTGCGCAGCTGTCAGCAGATATAATTGCGTTTGTAAGTGTTTTGCCAATGCTTATCGGGCGGACGTTTCGGCTTGCAATGCAGCAAATGCAAACGGAAAGCGCAAACACTGCCGCATGTGCGGCATAAACCGATTTTCGGAGATTTACTGTTACAAACGGTGTTTTTTTCAAAAAAATCACCTCTTTTAATCAATATATATTGATTTATCCGTGATTTTATGCAATAATAATATAGATATAATATGTAATAATGTAGGAGGTAACAAAATGTTAGTATCATCAAAGGAAATGCTTGAAAAGGCACGCGACGGTCATTATGCTGTCGGTCAGTTCAACATTAATAACCTTGAATGGACAAAATCCATTCTTCAGACGGCGCAGGAGCTTAACTCGCCGGTAATCCTCGGCGTGAGCGAGGGTGCGGGAAAATATATGGCAGGATACAACACTGTTGTCGGCATGGTAAACGGGATGCTTGAAACACTGAAAATCACTGTTCCGGTTGCTCTTCATCTTGACCATGGCAGCTATGAAGGCGCACTCAGCTGTATTAAGGCAGGCTTTTCTTCGGTCATGTTCGACGGTTCGCATTATCCGATCGAGGAAAACATTGAGAAAACAAAGGAGCTTGTAAAGCTTTGCACCGAGAAAAATCTCAGCCTTGAGGCAGAGGTCGGCGCAATCGGCGGCGAGGAGGACGGCGTTATCGGCAGCGGAGATATTGCCGATCCTGCGGAATGTAAGGCGATTGCGGAGCTCGGAGTTACGATGCTTGCAGCAGGAATCGGAAACATTCACGGAAAATATCCTGCAAACTGGCGCGGACTTGATTTCGACACTCTTGAAAAAATCAAGGCGGCAACGGGAAATGTTCCGCTCGTTCTTCACGGCGGCACAGGTATTCCGGCTGATATGATTAAAAAAGCAATCAGTCTCGGAGTTGCAAAAATCAATGTTAACACTGAGTGTCAGCTCGCATTCGCGGCTGCAACGCGCAAGTACATAGAAGCAGGCAAAGACCTTGAGGGCAAGGGCTTTGATCCGAGAAAGCTGCTTGCACCCGGCGCTGAAGCTATCAAAGAAACCGTTAAAGAAAAAATGGAGCTTTTCGGTTCAGTCGGCAAAGCGTGAAATATTTGCATGTACTCATTTTTGCATCCCATATATATACTTGAGGTGTTTTAATGGATAAATACAAAAATCTGTCGCGGCAGGCATTGAAACGGCTGCCTGTATATATGTCGTATCTGAAAGGTCTTGACCTTGATGAAAACGAATATATTTCCTCCTCTGCTGTTGCCGAAGCGCTTGATTTAAATGATGTTCAGGTCAGAAAGGATCTTGCCTCGGTCTGTAAAACTCCCGGAATTCCGAAAAAAGGCTTTGTAACGCGTGATCTGATATCCGGGATATCAGATTTTCTCGGGTATGAGAACAGCACGGACGCGGTTTTGGTCGGAGCAGGGAAGCTTGGTATGGCGCTCATGTCCTACGGCGGATTTGATAATTATGGAATTAATATAGTGGCAGCGTTTGACAGCAATCCGAATGCTGTTGATAACAGGCGCGTTTTCCCGATTGACAAGCTGCCCGAAATATGCAGCCGCCTTAATATAAAGGTCGGAATCATCACTGTTCCGGCAGTGGCGGCGCAGACAGTGTGCGATTTGCTTGTCAGTAGCGGAATCATGGGAATTTGGAACTTTGCTCCGATTCACTTGAAAGCGCCGGATGATATTCTCGTTCAGAATGAGAATATGGCGTCGTCGCTCGCGCTTTTGTCAAATCATCTGCGCGAAAGACTTCGTCACATAAATGAATAAATGTCCTGCAGAGGGAATAAAATGGGCTGCGGCAAAAGCCGCAACCCGCAGACTGTCGAAAAAGTCGGTCAACCACAAGCAAACTATAATTTTAATCATCTTA
>OGMF01000217.1_pt1 | contig 69191 bp, 103 predicted proteins | sample 1572921 | NCBI WGS metagenome assembly OGMF01 (sample SAMEA2581919, study PRJEB24529) | metagenome | biome: Human gut stool | place: China | collected 2011 | reverse complement strand
GATGGATACTGCCTATGAAAAAGAATAACTCTCAGGGCGAATCAATCAGAATCCGACTCACATATCAGTTAGAGCAAAAGCTCATTTCTGAGAAGAACAGAACCGGCAAGAGTGTATCACAGATCACCCGTGAAGCTTTGGAACAATATTTCCGAAAGAGATAGGCAAAACGCAGACTCAATTTTTCTCAAAAAAATAAAAAAGAGGTTTTTATATGTCAGAAGAATACAGCGAACGCTTTGATGAACTTCGTAAGAATCGAGTCGAGGTTAGTTATCATAAATACGGCCCTGCCAGGAAGAATTATAAAACCGGGAACGTGCAGGCGCTCCCGTCCATGGAACGATGTATTGAGAAATATAATTCCACCGGAAACACGGAATATCTTGTGGATGCGGCAAATTACCTTATGTTCGAGTTCATGTACCCACAACATCCTAAAGCACACTTTAAAGCTACAGACAGCAAGGATAGCGCCGGGATAGTCGGGATTAGTGTGAAAGAAATGGAGGACTTGAAGAATGAGCGATTTTAGCGTACCAAAAGTAAAAATCATAAATCCAGTAGGCTCAGGCTGGAGGGGAACGCAATGTTTTATTAACGGAATAGAAATCAATCGTGTAAGATCAGCAGACTTTCATGTCGCAGTTGATGAACTTCCAACATCTGTTTTTGAATTAGTGGCTTTGCCGGATATTGAAATGGAATCTGAAGTAAAATTCTCATACACACCGCAGTCCGTAGAGGATGCGGTAAGAATCCTGAGACATGAACTTCTGACACACGGAGAAGTTTACAATGGCTTCAAAGCAAGCCTTAAAACAGCAATTGAGAAGTATTGTACCTGTGGTTTACCATTCGAGCCAGAAGAAGAAACTGCCGGTAAGATTCTCGATTTCATGATCGGAGAGGAACAAAGAGAATGATTTTAGCAAAATTCGTAGCAGCCATGCTGGATTTCGCGTTTTTCTCACTGGTTTTAGCATTCCTTATGTCACAGGACGAATCCGAAAAGAAAAGCAATCCAATAGCTTCGACAATATTTATATTAATGGAAATATGTTTCGCGGTTAATGCAGTTGTGATTTTTAGATTATAAGGAGAACCCAATGTGGTTAGCATTCACAATACAAATTCCCCTGTTCACCATACTGATTGAACGGGTGAAAATACAAGAAAATCAGAAACCTGTCGTTCTTAGGTCGGGGAAAGCTTTTGAATCTGACAGGTCGAGGCATCCAGAGTAGCTTAGGTCTGCGTCAGTGAAATATGATTGAACAATTTCCCAAAGTAACTGGCGCGGACTTAACGATAAAAAATAGACATGATGCTTTCTAAAATCTTATAAAATATATCACTCTATCACATGACCGGGGCTATCCCGGTCACTAATGGGCTATCGCCAAGCGGTAAGGCACAACACTTTGACTGCTGTATTCGCGGGTTCGAATACAGCTAGCCCAGTCGGACTATATTGTTTAGCCATGATATAGTTCCCCTCCGAATTGGTTCCATCTACCCCAACGGGGATGATTAAAGGGGCTTCAAATGCCCCGGATGGATTCTGCAGAACGCAGAAATCAACAGTCTCAATCCCTTTGTTGCGGCTGCGAGGGAAAGAACCGCAACAGCAGAGAGCCGTTCTTGAACTGCAACAGCCCTCTGCTCAGGAAACTTAGTTCAGTTGGCAGAACGGTCGGCTCATAACCGACAAGTCACAGGTTCGAGTCCTGTAGTTTCCATTTCTTCCATATGCTGTCTATCCGTTTAATGGACAGAAAAAACTGCTGAATGAGTGTATGTGGATTATTTTCATGAAAGGTGTGTAACGGCACAGCCTGTTCGATGAAGATAATTTCCCATTCGGCACAGTCTCCGAGTTAAATTGTCGTCAATAGGTGCACGTTGAGGACAGGAAGTTTTCAAGAGACAAACACAGGAAGTATTTTCCAAAATCCGAAAACAACTCCGTGGAGCATACCACGGTTACCAAAAAGCCGTCGGGTTGGCAAAAATACGATAGTCCAAGTTGTAGGAAATTGCCTAGTGGAAAGCATAACACGATAAACATATTGCTAACCCGGGGTTTCCGGGTTATGTGGAATGTACGCTAGTGGTAAACTGACAGAGTCGCGCTCTGGTCTCCGGTTCGATTCCGGACGTTCCACTTTAATCCGCTTAGAGCTAAGCTGTTTGTATACAGGCGGTCTATGTCTCAGGTGGATTTACGCTATAGCGAAAGAGGTGAAATTCAGCCCAGATAATGTCTGGCCGTTATAGGCGGTACAGAATGTAGCTCAGTGGTAGAGCAATAGCCTTGTAAGCTATGTGTCACAGGTTCGATTCCTGCCTTTCCGATTCCAATGAATTGCCATCATTGGAAACAGGTAATATCTGTACCGTTCCGATTCCAGTGTTTCTCGTTGGGAGATTTATGCCGTTCAAGTCGGCACACTGGACTTTTTTAAATTGAGGTTAATTATGCAAAAAGAAAAGTGTTGTAAAACATGTAAGAAACATGACGATTTTACATGGGTATGTTTCAACGGCGACAGTGAACACTGCGCTGATTTTACGGAACCAGATTGTGTTTGCGAATTTTGGGAGGATGTAGAAAATGAAAATTCATGAAGCAATATGTTTGAGAGATGACTATGGTGGAAAAACAACTCTTGATGACCTTGTAAAACGAATACAGGGAAACAAAATCCATAGATGCCCGAAATGCTATGGAGAAGGAATTGTTATAAAAATGATAAATCGTGCGCAATACTGGGAATGCCGCGACAGGTATGAAGAAACAAAAGTCACTTGTGATTTGTGCAACGGCGAAGGATATACCGAAAAAGAATATAAGCCTAAAATGGTACAGGATGGATGGGAATGCAAATAGCAGGAAAAGAAATTAAAGATGAGTGTTCCAGATGCGGAAACATCCTTGAATGTGAGTTGTTCCGTCAGGGACATGGAATAAAGCAGGAACGTGAAAATGTAGCAAAGATGATTGAATGCCAGATGAAGCACAGGGAGAAAAGAGAGAAATGATTAAGATTTTGAAACCTGGTACATTAAAAGAAGCAACTTGTGACAAATGCGGTGCAGTATTGAGCTATGACGAGTCCGAAGATGTGAAAGATGAAAATATAGAGAATCATTTTGCCACAAATATGCCATCTGGATTCGGGTGCAAGAAAAAATACATTATTTGCCCGCAGTGCAAGAACAAAATCATTTTAAGTTCAACCAGATAGGGGGAATATTATTGTTCAAAAAGATATTTAATCTCTACATAAGATATAAAACTAAAAACCTCAAAGCAATTCCACTGTTTGTAATGACATTTAACTGGAAGAAATTCCAGGAAGACGGTAAAAAGGATAGCTGTATATTAAACATACATCCAGATATTGCAAACGACCAATTTGTTAGAGCAAAACTGTCTGAATGCGTGGATTATATTCGCGATAACTACGATATGGAAATATTCACAAAAATTTAGCAGGAGGGAACCAGATGCAAATAGGAGATTTGGAAAAATGGAGCATAGATCAACTCAAAATCGAAGTTGTTCGGTTGTCGACAGTGTGTGAGAAAAAACAACATGAAATTTTAGACAAAAATAATAAAATCAACGAGCTTCAGGCTGAACTGGATAAAATGTGCGCTTATAACAACGAGTTAAAAAGACAGGTGGACGAAAAGACAGATACGCCATTTTACGATGAATCTGTAGAAATCGCAAAATGTCACAGACAGCATCAGGAGGATTGCATTACGATTAACCAGTTACATACAGCGCTTGATGTTCTGATTGACCGATACGCAAATTTGAGAAAGATTCATGGGCTGAGCTGATGAGAATTATCTATTCAGGCTCAGACATTGATTTTCTCGACACCACATACAATATCGAGGGAGAATGCCACCGAATGAACATCCCGACTAGGTTCTATCCAGACAGACGCTTGCTTCTGGCGGGGAATACGACCGTAATATACAACAAAACGGGAAATCTTTCTAAAACATGGAAAGCAGATTACATCGGGGACAATTATTTGACGATTTTGACATTGATCAGAAAGGACAACGGTAAATGAGCATTAAAACAGCACTTGAATCAGAGGGAGTAGACTTCTCTGAATATATGAATATACCCGAACCATGGGACGGAAAGGCAATGATTCGGAAAGATAACGGAAATACATGGATTGTGTGTCCTTACTGTGGGAAGAAAGCGTTAAAGATTTTCCCGACCACAAAGATTTATCGGATGCCGTATAAATGTAAGGGTAGCAACTGCAAGAAAGAGTTTATGGTGAATGTATAAAAAGGAGAATATCAGATGCTGAACATCAAATTAATAGACAGAGATGTAAAAGCAGATATTCTTGATAAGCATATTTGGTGGTTCAGAAAATGATGGGAGGATATGTTGAATGAAAAACGCATGGAAAGTATTATTGATTTCACTTGTAGGAGTTTTGGCAATTGCAATATTCGGAATCTTTGGAGTGCAGAGTTTCCAGAATCATGCAATATCATTGGAAGAACAGGTGGAATCATCGTCATCAGACATTAAGATACAGGAGAAACGTAGAGCCGATCTGGTATATAACCTTGCGGATTGTGTAAAGCAATACGATAAGCACGAAAGTGAAACATTAAAAGCTATTGTTTCTGGAAGAACTTCTGGTTCAAATGACATTGAGAATGTTACTACTGTAATTTCAGCCGTGAGTGAAGCATACCCGGAATTAAAATCTTCTGAGAACTACAAACAGCTTATGACGGAACTCTCCATGACAGAGAATCTTATCGCAGAATACAGAGAGAACTACAACAAGTCTGTAAAAGCATATCGCAAATATGTAAAAGCATTTCCTCAGAGATCATTCTTGAATATGCTTGGATATGACAAAAAAGAATTTGAATTACTCGATTTTGATGCACCAGAATCAGCACCACAGAATTTGCTTGAGGAATAGCTATGAAGACGAAAAGAGGTTGGAATTTTGGAGAATTTGAGATAACAAGAAGAGAGATTATCGCTAGTATTTCAATTATTGCAATAATGCTTCTTATTGGAGTATTAATTTCTTCCAAAATATCCGACTGGCAGATAAATCAAAATGATAAATACAATAAAGCTGTAAAAATTCAATCCACAGATTTGTTTCAGTATGGAATGGAGACTAACATCGGCAATGCTTTTGTATATGGCGAATTAAAAGCTGTAGATACAGTTACTTACCCGGAAATTGGTGGCAAATACATATATGTTAAAAAAGTAAAGGAAAAATACACGCGACACACCAGAAGAGTAGCACATAAATCTGGAAAGAGAACTTATTATACCACAGAAACGTATTGGACATGGGATTATGTAGGAAAAGAAAGTAAGAAAGCTAAAAAGATAAATTTCTGTGGAATTGATTTCAAAAGCAATAAAATTGTTCTTCCAGATGATAAGTACATTGATACGGTAAAAGAGTCCAGTTATATCAGATACAAGTACTACGGAGTTGGAACGAAGTACAAAGGAACAATTTTTACGTCACTAAAAGACAAAACAATCAGTGATAAGACTAAATTTTACAACAACCAAAATATCGAAGAAACAGTAAAACTCTTAGAAACCGGAGTATGGTTAATTTTATTTCGTGTTTTATGGGCTATCTTGACAGGAACGGTTGTTTTTGGATTTTATTACTTAGATAATGATTGGTTAGAATAAGCAGTCAAAGAGCCACATGAGAGCCAGACTAAATCCTAAGAAGAAAGGAGGTCTGGCTCTATTTTTATGCAAAAAATTATTGAAGAATCGCCGGAATGGTATGTGATGATCGGAAATAACATCATCAACAGTAATCTAAGCCCGGAAACAAAGTGGAATAAGTTATATTCCCTTGTCTACTTAATGGATGAAAAACATTCTTTCAAAGAATACCCGAATTATCGCGAAAAAGGCATAGGATTAAGCAATATTGGAAAAGAAGCTGCGCTTAATCAGTTGCTTCAAACAGGTTCAAAAGAATTTGAAGACCTCTACTACAAATATCTTCTGTTCGAAGCCCGAAACTATCAGGTTGACAGTGGTCTACTGTATCTGGAAAAGAACAGAATCTTAAAAGAACGCTTCTATCAGCCAAGAAGAAATGTATTTTTGAAGCACAATATCATCGGCTCATTACAAGACCTCATGGACGATAAACTTGATATATTCGCTCTGAGTGTTCCTCCTGGTTGCGGAAAATCTACTCTTGAAGATTTCTTTCTGTCTCTGGTAGGCGGGTGGTTTCCGAATGATTTCAACCTGTCATCAGCGCACAGTAGTATTCTGACACGTTCACTTTATGATGGAGTTCTGGAAATCATCAATGATCCGGTTGAGTACACATGGCATGAGATTTTTCCGAATGTAGAAATACAGGGAACAAATGCAAAGGAAACTACGGTCAATCTCGAAAGAAATGGACGATTTAAGACTTGGACGTTCAGATCCATTGATGGTTCATTGACAGGAGCTACCCGTTGTAACAGATTTCTTACCGCCGATGACCTTGTGTCTGGCATCGAAGAAGCACTGAACAAGAATCGACTGGACACCTTATGGACAAAAGTAGTAAATGACTTGCGTTCCCGTAGACTTGAAGGGTGCAAAGAGTTTTACATTGCTACCAGATGGTCAGTGCATGACCCTATCGGAAAACTGCAGCAACTATATGCCGGAAACCCACGGGCAAGGTTTATTGCAGTTCCAGCACTTGATGAAAATGGAAAGAGCAATTTTCTGTTTACGGTAAATGGATTCTCAGAGAAATATTTCAATGATGCTAAAGAATCCATGGATGAAATTTCTTACAACTGTCTTTATCAGCAACAGCCGGTAGAACGTGAGGGATTATTATTACCACCGGACAAATTAAAACGATTCTTTTTCAGTAAAGAAGACGTTCCCGATGGATGCACGGACGAATACACAATTATACCAGACAGAGAAGCAGATGCGATATGGGCAGTATGTGATACAAAAGATAAAGGTACAGATTTTGAATCATTACCTATTGCATATCAATATGGGGATAAATTTTTTATCTCAGACGTTGTTTTCGATGATACCACAGATTACGACATCCTGGACAGAAAGACTGCTGATATCTTGATAAAACACAATCCGCATAAAATCAGATTCGAGTCAAATAACGTAGGAAATCGTATTGCGCACAACATTCAAAAGATAATCTCAGGGAAATGCCGAGCGGATATCGAAACAAGACCTACGCAAGCAAATAAAGAAACAAAAATTCTTGTAAACTCTGACTATATAGCAAAACATTTTTATTTTTTACATCCGAGCCAGTATAAACCAAAATCCGACTACGGATTATTTATGGGAAATGTGACCACATATACCACAAGGGCAAAAGTAGCTCATGACGATGGAATTGACAGCTTGGCGATGATGGCAGAGTACGTGCAGAATCCATTAGGTGGAAAAGCAACCGCAATGCGCAATCCATTTTGGGGAAGGAGATAATATGACCACAAGAGAATATTTAGAACAAGTTCGTGATTATAAGAGAAAAATCGAAAATAAAATTTCTGAAGAATATCAGCTCAGAATGTTGGCTACAAGTTTATCTTCTTTTTCAACTGGAGAAAAGGTTCAAACATCCGGTACAAAAGACCATGTAGGCGATACAATCGTAAAGATTGCTGATCTGCAACAAGAAATTGCTAAAGATATTTCCGAAATGTCAGATATTCAGCAGGAAGTATCAAGCACCATTAATAGCCTTGATAATTCTCTATATTCTCAGTTGCTGCACAAAAAATATGTGGAATACAAAAGTCTGGTTACGGTAGCTGACGAAATGGGATATTCAATTCAGCATATCCGTTCTTGCCATTTGAAAGCAATTGAATCTGTTAGAAAAGTAAAAGGATTCAAAAGATAGTATGCAATCATATGGAATCATATTGATAATATATTATATAATATAAGCTGTAAAATAAGCACTGAGGTCGAACCTTGGTGTTTTTTTCATGCAGAAAAATAGGAGGACAGGCAGTGGGGAGAAACAAAATAAACTTTGTTGACCTATGCCAAGGCGAGTTTGGCAGAAAAATTGCCTATACTGGCGTAGACCAGATTACTCCCCAGAACGTGGCACAGGTCCTTTCTGATACAATCGGAATCCATAACAGGAATAGAACCCTGATGGATTATCTTTACAGATATTACAAAGGCGATCAGCCAATTTTATATCGTGAAAAACTTGTTCGCCCAGAGGTCAACAATAAAGTTGTTGAGAATCATGCCCTTGAAACAGTCAAATTCAAGGCAGGGCAGATATACGGAGAACCTATTCAGTATGTCTGTAAGAAGAAAAAAGCGAGTGAAGAAACAAACGAACAAGTTGATAGGCTCAATGATTATCTGGACGAAGCCAATGCAGACGCCAGAAATATTCAACTTGGGATATACCAGAGTGCAGTAGGAACTGCATATAAAGCAATCCTGAGAGAGGATGAATGGACAAAGGATGGAGACTTACCGCCTTTCAGAATATTTATCCCATCACCGCAGGATGTATATATTGTTTATTCAAGCGTTACTGGCAAACCAGTGCTTTCCGTTCAGATTTTAAAAGACGAGGATAATCAGCAGTATTACCAGTGTTATTCTTCCAGACAGTATTTCAAAATCCAAAATGGAGCGGTAACAGAATCTGGAATCAATGGTTTTGGTGGTATTCCTATCATTGAATATCCAAACAATCACGACAGACTCTCCGACATTGAAATTGCGATCACAATGTATGATGCAATTAACAAATATCAATCTGACAGGCTGAATGGTGTTGAGCAGTTTGTGCAAGCCCTGATGAAATTTAAAAACTGTGAAATTGATGAAGCAGAATTTGTAAAAATGATAAAACTCGGTGCTGTATCTGTAAAAGACGTCGGGAATGGAACGCAATCAGATGTTGATTTAATGACTGCTGAACTAAATCAGTCAGAGAGCCAGGTTGCTAAAGATGATATTTACAATAATATGCTGATTGTAGAAGCAATGCCGAATCGACAGAGCAATACGGGCGGAGACACAGGCAATGCAGTATATCTGAGGAATGGTTGGGATTTCGCAGAGAGAGACGCAAAATTGGTAGAAGCGTTCACAAAAGAAGCTGAAAAGGCATCTGCCAGAATCATTTTGAATATCATTCGAAAAACCTCAATGGATGTAAATATTTCAACCAGGGATTTCGATGTAAAAATAACCAGAAACCCGACTGATAATATGCTTGTTAAAGCACAGGCGCTTGATTATTTGTTTAAAAATAAAATTCATCCGCTTATTGCGCTGATTACTTGCGGATTATTTAGTGATCCGCAAAAAGTATATGAAATGAGTTTACCGTATCTTGGAACCATTTACCCGGAATTGGCAGACCCAGACTCAGAACTGCAAAAAGCGAAAGATTTGCTGAATGGCTTTAATAAGGATGTGATTTCAGAATGAGTGTTTCGTCATATGATGAATTAAATATCAGACCTAACAATCGCAGAAGCGAACCATATAAAGAATATTTCAGCAAAATGTCGATATCAGACAAAGAAAAACAAGAAAGGATAGCTTTTTCCGAAAAAATGGAAGAAGTTGTCCTTTATATTTTGGCATTGATAGAAACGACCGTAGAAAGCGGAGAAACGAAACGAGAATATATCCAGACTCAATTTTACGACAAATATCTGGATGTAATTGCTTCGTATATGTTTATAGATACATATATCAAGCAATATGCTCTTGGCGTGACAAAACAAATTATTGATGCAACATTTGAAAGATTTTCTGCCGAAGACAAAAGCATTACTGATGATTATTACTTATCAAATGACCGGGCAATGTTCATTTCTGAATGTGAAGCCAATTCGATTCTGAATTACAGGCAGTATTCAAAAGCCTTGAAATCAGGAAAAACCAAAAAGACATGGATAGATGTTGGAGACAAAAGGGAACGCAAAACACATCTTGAAGTTGGTGGAACTACAATCCCTATAAATGAACCATTTTCAGTCGGAGACAGTCTATTGATGTTTCCGACCGATCATTCTCTTGGAGCTTCGGCAGACGAGATTGTGAACTGCCGGTGTTCAATTCAATACAGTTAATTTAGAGACGAGTAAAATCGTCTCTTTTTTATTAAAAAAATATGCACCCCGATAGCGTAATCATGGGAGACACCTTGAGCTGAGCGAACAGCGTAAAAAAGCGTATTGGTGACAGGAGATTTCAATGACAAGAGAAGATGTTAAAAAGATTTTCCCAGATGCAACCGATGACCAGATTACTTCTTTTCTGAATCAGTCAAATTCTGATGTGGCTAAAGAGAAAGCAAAAGCCCAGAAAGCAAAAGAGCAGGCTGATAAAGCAGAAGCACTGGAAAAAGAACTGGAAGAATTAAAAAAACAGAACATGACTGAAGCTGAGAAAGCAGAACTGGAACGTCAGAAAGAAAAAGCTGCAAACGAAAAAAGAATTTCTGACCTTGAATCTGCACTTGCGACTTCACAAAAAGAAGCACTCGTAGGGAAAATTACTTCTATTTTTGCAAACGCAGGAATGAAAGGAGATGCCTATGCAGGAGCGATCAAAGCGTTTTCTAACATGAACGCAGAGGATGCTCTCAAAGAAGCTCAGACATTTGTCGATGAAATTTCCGTAGAAAATAAAAACGCTCTTGATACCGCAAAAGCAGCTTGGGAGAAAGAAGCACTTGAAAATACACCTAATCCCGGTGGCGGTAAATCTGGTGGAGAACCAGAAAAGAAAAGCGAAGCATCTGAATACGCAAAAGCGTACTCAGCAAAAATGTGTCCAGAGAATAAACCGGCAGATGATAATGCCCCAGTAAATATTTAAGTAAAGGAGATTTAGATTATGGCTTTTATGAAAACAGAGCAGTACGAATCCACACCTAACATCCTCGAATCCGAGGTAGGACTGGTTCTTAAAACCTATACAGCAGAACAGACAAATGCTGAAACCGTTGGAACTAAGAAGATTATCAAAGCAGGTTCTGTATATCCGACAAACGCAACTGGTGCTAAAGGCATCGTGTTTGAAGATGTTGATATGACAGACGATGCTAAGAGACCGATTTCCGTGATTGTTGCAGGACGTGTTCTTGAAAAAAGACTTCCGGTAACAGTAGAAACTACTGCAAAAGCAGAGCTCGAAAAAGCAGGTATCGTTTTTGTGACTACTACAGACCCAGAATTTTAAGGAGGTATAGCAGATGCCATTTAATATTTTAGAATCAATCACACAGGAAGAAAGACTTAACTTTTCTCAGGATTTCAGTGTTAAAAGGCCAGGTATCCTTGACACTATTTTCCCTGATATTAAAACCCAGTACCTGAAAGCTGAATACTATAGACTTATGGCCGGACAGAGACTTCCGGAGGTAGCATTCGTTCACGCTCTTGATACCGAAGCGGAAATTGGCTCCAGACCGGGATTCGAAAAAGTCCTGACTGAAAAACTCTTTATTAAGAGAAAGATTAATCAGTCTGAGAGATTACAGCAGGCAATTGAAAATGGTGTGCCGGATGATGAGAATTTAAAGAAATTTGTATTTGATGATGCAGCTAATCTGTTTGAAGGAGTTGTTGCTAGAGCAAATGTCATGAAAGGCCAATTTCTTAGCACAGGTGTTGTAAAAATTAAAGAAAACAATGTGGATATGAGCATTGATTATGGTGTTCCGTCCGATGCAAAAGTAGAAATGACAGACTGGTCTAAACCAGATGCAGATATCATGGGTGATATCCAGAAGATGGTCGCTATTGCAGAAGATAATGGATTTGTGGTAAACAAAGCCCTGACATCACTTAAAATGATTAACTACATGAGAAACAACACTGCAATGCAGACAGCAGTTCTGGGAGCAGCAAACAAACGCCTCCTTACTAAGCAGGAACTTGCTAATCTGCTTATGCAGGAATACGGAATCACAATTGATCGTTGCGACGAGAAATTCAGATTCAGAAAAGCAGATGGCTCACTCAAAACAGGAAGATACTTCAAAGAGGATGTATTCACACTGTATGAAGCAGAGCCGAACGGTTCATTTGGTACTGGACTCTGGGGCGTAACACCAGAGGAACTTGAGTACAGACAGTTCATTCAGGAAGAAAATCGCTCCTTCGTAACACTGTCCATGTGGGCTACACAAGACCCAGTTGCAGTTTGGACTAAAGCATCAGGCATGTTTGTTCCGGTAGCAGCAAAAGCTAATGGCGGTATCGTAATCGGTACCAAAGCGGGGGAATAAACGGGCATAGTCTCGACGAGAACAGCCAGTCACCATCTGTAGCAAGTGTTGATGGTACTTCAAAACACAACTATACAGAAAACGAGCTGTCAAGCATGACAGTGGTTCAACTGAAACAGCTCGCAAGTGACAATGGCTATGCCCTGACATCGACAAACAAGGCTGGTATTATCTCGGAAATTTTATCTCAGCAAGGGTAGGTGATCTTAAATGAACGAACAGCTTGTAAATGACTTGAAAGAGTATCTAGCCGATGATGCGGAAACTGACGGTATGATTTCTTTGTCTGTAAAACGCGCAATTCGTTCATTCAAAAAGAAGCGCAACTATCCGTCTGGATATACAGAGGAAAAAATCAACACCGATATGGAATATTGCTATGATTGCATATTTGATTTGGCTCTCTATTTCCTTGTGAAACAGGGAGCCGAGTTCCAAGAATCACATTCTGAAAATTCAGTAAGTCGAAACTGGGAATCCGAAACGGAAATATATATCAATCATGGCGTTTTTCCATTTGCAGGAAGTTTATAATAAGATGGTTGGGTCACGTGGCACAGTATTTTTTGTCCTCCCGGAGTGCCGCTGGGTTGCTTATATTCAGTAGGGAAAAGCAAATGTTAAGGGGGTGAAGAAAGGAACTGGCGATGGGATGTGAACACGAATGTTTTAATGAACACCGCATAGCAGAATTAGAAGATAATCTTCGGAAGATGCAAGAAAGACAATCCGACCGCAATAAAGAGTTTTATGAGCGCATCGGGGAACTGGAAAGAAAAACAGCATTAAGCGAAAACGACTTGAACCATATCAAGTCAACTGTAGATGAGATGAATAACAATATAAAAACTCTCATGGCAGTTCCAGGAAAGCGCTATGATACAATTATTGTATGTGTTATTACGGCAATTGTCAGCGCAGTTATCGGATTTATGTTAAAAGGCATTCTTCCAGTTTGATTCCACTTGTAAGGGAGGACGGTGGAAATATGAATTATACAGACTTTTCAGAAGACGAAAGAAAATTTTACTTAAAAGAAGCAGGATTCGATTCCAGAGAAGAAAAACTGTTTCGATTACGGGCCTATGGCGAAAAGACACTATGGGAAGCAGCTGAACTTATGGGGTATAGTCCAAGAACCATAGACCGGATTAACAAAAGAATAAAGAAGAAAATTTCCAAAGTTGCCCCGATGTATTGTCGGGGCTTTTCTTTGTATTATGGCGAAAACGTGGCGAAATAGTGACGTTCAAAATTAAAGTTCTTTCCTATATAATATAATCATAGGAGAAAACACTATGATTACGTTAAATAACCCTTATGAGGGCGTGTGGGAAAAGTATCGCTCCATAGATGATATGGACATGATTCTTGAATCCCGGATAGGAGGAACAGATTATGGCAGGTTATCCGTATTATCCACAACAGCCAATGATAAACAATCCATACGGGCAAATACAGCCGTATCAGGACAGGCTGGCGCAATTGCAGAATAATTACCAACAGGCAATGCCTTATGGTCAAATACAGATGCAACAGTTACAGCCGGTTCCACAATCGCCTATGCTTCAAGGACAGATGGTGGATGGGATTGATACTGTAAAGGCTAAAGATGTGGATATGTCCGGCAATCCTGTTTACTATCCAAAAACAGACGGAACTGAAATTTACAGAAAACAGCTTCAATCCGATGGAAGGAGCAGGATTTTTGTCTACCGACTCGTAAATCCAGATGAACAGCAATCTAAGCAAGATGAAAAGCAGATTGACATTGAAGCAATGTTTAATCAACTTCGGAATGATGTTTGTTCGGAGATTTCTGAAATAAAGAATATGTTTCCGACACAGATGTCGGGGACATCGGAACCTAAGCAGAATGGAGGTAGGCAGAGATGAATTTCAACCCAAACGCCATGATGAAAAAGCAACTTGAAAGAATGATTTCTCAGAGGTTTGGAAGTGTTGACAACATGATGAACGATATGAGTAAATTTGCAGGAAATAATCCAACATTAAAAAACGCATTGGATTTATATAAAAAAGGTGACGCAAGTCAATTGCATCAAATTCAACAGAATGTTTTTGAAGAAAAGCATTTATCTCCAGATGGAATTATACAGAAATTCCTTGGATTATAACACTTCCCCGTAATTGGGTGATTCAGAATCGCTACAATTTGGGACGACAGCCGCGGATGTCTCCTATTGTAAATAAAATTTAAGGAGACTAAAAACATGATGAATGGTTCAAATTACAGCCTTAGCGACATTGCTGCTGCTACAGGCTCTAATAGTCGCGCAAATGATATGTGGGGCGGTGATGGCTTTTCACTTATCTGGCTCGTCCTGATCTTCGCAATCTTCGGCTGGGGAGGTTTTGGCGGCTGGGGCGGCGGCTTTGGCGGTAACGGTGGAAACGGTGCGAACGGTGCCGGCTTCCAAGGATGGGCTACCCGTTCAGATATTAATGAGGAATTCGCCCTTAATGATATTCAGAATGGTATCAGAGGTATTCAGCAGGGTATCTGTGACAGCACATATTCTCTTAACAATACCATGCAGAGTGGCTTTAATGGCATGAACGTTGGAATGCTTCAGGGCTTCAATGGCGTTCAGCAGGCTATCAATGCTGATACTGTAGCCGGTATGCAGAATACCAACGCATTACAGTCTCAGTTAGCAAACTGTTGCTGTGAAACAAGAGAAGCTATACAGGGTATTAACTACAATCTTGCTACCAACACTTGTGCTCTCCAGAACACAATGAACAACAACACCAGAGATCTTCTGGAAAACCAGAACAGCAACACAAGAGCAATCCTTGACTTCCTGACTAACGATAAGATTGCAACATTACAGGCAGAGAACTCTGATCTGAAACGTGCTGCATCTCAGGATCGTCAGTCCGCATTGCTTACAACTGCTATGGCTTCACAGACTCAGCAGTTAATCAATGCAATTAATCCGGCGGCTATTCCGGCATATGTTGTTCCGAATCCGAATACCTATTACGGCGGATGCGGATGCAACAGTGGATGCTGCTAAGTAACTCACCCTTAGAGGTTGACTAATTCTAAGAGGTGGGTTGCGGCTCACCTCTTATTTGATTGAGAGGTATAAAATATGAGTTGTAAGAATGTTTGTAAACTTTGCAGTCATCTTGTAATCAGTCAAGCTGTTGCGTTTACAGGGGGCAATCTTGTAATCACACTTCCAGCAGGCAGTTACAACAACGGAGAGAAGTATTGCATTGTGATTGCACAAAGTATACCAGAAGCCACCACAATTACCGCCCCGGTAATGATTCAGGTAGGAACAGGAACAACTTTATATCCGCTAGAGAATCGTTGCTGCGCACAGGTTACGGCTTGCGGAATAAGAACCAGAACAAAGTACGCAACCAGAGTAGCTACAAGTGCAACCGGCGAAGTATTCAAGATGTTAGGAAATCCGGCTTGTAGTCCAAGTAACAATTTAACAGCAATTAATGGTACAGCCCCAACGACAGACACACCTGTTACACAGGCTGTTAGAAAGGGGGAATTGTAATGCATAAAGTTGCAATGGAAATGGGAAAATGGGCTATGGAGAAAGCCAAAGCACATGGATTTGACAATCTTAGCTCTCAGGACTGGGATGATCTGAAAGATTGCTTAGAAGCAGTAAAATGCGCAATCTGTGCAGACAAAGATTATCGAATCGTAGAAGCTATGGACGAATGCGAACAGGAAGAAAAGTATCTTGGACGCATGGGATATGACAGATATCGTTATGTAAACGGCAGATTTGCACCAAAAGGCAGAGGAAGCCGCATGGGATATATGCCATATCTTCATATGCAGGATGATGACTGGATAAGCGAATATCCGAATAATCCAGAGTTTGACCAGAACCTGTACCGCATGGGATATCATCCAGACCGTAGTGATATGAGAATGGATGGAATGAACCATAAGCAGTCCAGATATGGTGAAACCTACGACAGATACAGCGAGAATCGCAGACATTACCATGATTCCAAAGACGCTGAGTCTAAGAGAAAAATGGATGATTCCATGAAAGAGTATACAGAAGATATCATCCGCAACATGAAAGAAATGTGGGATGATGCAGACGCATCAATCAGACAGCAGATGAAAACTGACTTAACACGTTTCATACAGCAGATGAATTGAATATGAAATGAGCTTTGCCCTTGTTACAGGAATGTAGCAGGGGCTTTTTGATTGAAAGGAGAATTATTATGAAGAAATTATTTATTAGTCAGCCGATGAGAGGAAAAACAGATGAGGAAATCCTTGCAACTAGAGAAAAAGCGATTAAGAGCGCAGAGAAGCAGATTGGTGAACCTGTAGAAGTAATTGATTCTTTCTTCCAGTCAGCACCAGTTGACGCAAAACCACTTTGGTATCTGGGCGAATCCCTTAAACTACTGGCAGAAGCTGATGTGGCGTTCTTTGCTAAAGGATGGGACGAAGCCAGAGGATGCAAGATTGAGAATACTTGCGCTATTGAATATGGCATTGAGACCGTTATCGAAGATTATACAGCATAAGCCAAAAAAGGATGGTGATAAACTATGCTAAGACAATTTTACATGAACGGTGACCTATGGAGAGTGCAGTTTGTATCTCCGCATGACAGCGTGTTAATTGACCGTACAGGCAATAGGACGCTTGGAGTATCGGATTATTCCACCCACGTTATTTCAATCGCAAATAACCTGTATGGAGAACTTCTGAACCGTGTATTTATTCATGAGTTAGGGCATTGTGTGATGTTCAGCTATGGTCTATTACCAGAACTTCATCGCATGGTCAAGAAACGGTATTGGGTGGACGCGGAGGAATTTGTATGCAATATTCTGGCAGATTATGGACAGTTTGTTATTGGCACGGCCAGAGATATCTTAGGAAACCAGTTCACATATGTAGCTCCCATTGGGGCAGAAAGGATGAGTGCATAGATGGCAAAAGCAGAAAACACAATTATTTTTGATGGCATTCAGTACAAACCCGGTGATGAATTGCCGGATTTAGGTAGTTGGGTATGTACAGATGCAAAAGGTATGGTTCGCGATTATGAGGGACTTTCAAAAGACGTGTCAAAGCTCCCGCATTATGTACAGAGCGGTTCTTCGGCGTTATGCCTTGATACCTCTGAATTATACGAATATCACAAACCTACTGACACATGGTACAAACTATAAGGAGAAAAAACGCATGGCATTAACGGCAAAAAAAGTATACGCAATTTTAAAACGCCAGATTTCCGATATGGAGTCAAAAATAAAAACACCTGTCATATATAAAGGAACCGTTACGACAGCTGATTTGCTTCCACTAAATCCAAGTATCGGTGATATGTACAATATTGAACAGAAATCAATATATGGCGAAGCAGGAATGAATGTGGCATGGAACGGCGTAGTTTGGGACACCATGGGAGCACCGATTGATATGTCACTTTATATTAAATCTGATGAATTGGCAGATTGGGTAAAACAGCAGAACAAGCCAACATATACGGCTGAAGAAGTGGGGGCATTGCCCGCAGATACAAAGATACCAACAAAAGTCAGTGAACTAGAAAATGATTCAGAATTTCTTTCCGGAACAGATAAGACCCTGAGCGTATCTGGAAAGGCTGCGGATGCAGCAACTGTAGGCGAACAGTTAGAAAAGATAACAGAAATATTAAATAGTGCTTCAAGCATTGAAAACGCACTTTCAAATTTCTTCGCCCTCCGCAGAACAGGAAAAGTCTACACAACCAGAATCTACAAGTATGACACATCCACCAGCCCGACAGGAGTGAAAATGAATGACAATGAAGGACTGGTGAGAAAACCGTCTACAAATACAGTGATTGGACAGGATGATTACAGGGAAATTGGCGTATTCATGCACTTTCCATGTAATTTTACCGTAGATGATAAAGGTTTTAACCATGTGACTGCACTGCAGGGACAGCCGGATTTTAAAAAGACCGGAAAAGTAGATGTGGGAGAGGTTACAATGTCCGCGTGGGTTGGCATCACAGACAATCCTGAGTATGTAGATTATCATTACTCAGACAGTCCGAACGAAGCCCTTGGCCTTAGACCAATGGGAGAGTCAATTAATCCGGACGGAACAATATCACCTTTTATGATTCATGGAAAATACGGGGCAGGAGACATTGATGGAGTGCCGTACAGCTCCGCAGGGCTGATTCTGGCAAACGGAAGCCAGAAAGGAGGAAAACCAGTATCACATACAGGACTGATCGCATACATGAGAAAGAAAGGCTCAATGTACGTGGGGACAACAAACTGGGATCTCTTTTACAAACAGCTTATGATGATTATTTTGTACGCAACTACGAACAGCCGGAGCGTTATGACCGGATGTAATTCTTATACATCACAGGAAATGGCAACAGTTGCAGAAACCGGAGTAACAAGAGTAATTCTACCAAAAGCAAAAGCAAACAATTATATTGTTGGGTCTTATGTATCTGTCGGGGATATTGGTTCAAATACAAACAAAGATAGATATTGCGCATACATGCACAACCTTGCATATGACGTGAAGATCTTGAAGATTGAACCGGTAGACGATACAAATTCTGCAATATATTTGGATACAGAACCATTCAACACGACATTAACGACCTGCATCTCAACAATGCCATGGCGGACCGGCTCAACCGACAGTGTGCTTGGATCAGATGGATCGCCGCTATCAAATACAGATAACAAGAATCCATTCAAGATCCAGGGAATCGAAACTGGATACGGAGCTTATGAAGTTCTCAGTAATGTATTCATGGATATTGTTACAGATGCAGATGGAACACCAAAGAGAGACGTATACATCTGCATGGATGCGTCACTGCTTACAACAGATATGAATGCAGCAAAGACACGATATAAGAAAGTGGCGGCTCAAGTAACATACACAGCATCATCATGGAAATACATCTCAAAATGCTTTGTTGATCCAGCACTGGGAATTATGGTACCGACGGAAGCAAAAGCTGGAAGTACAACAGGATTCTGCAATGGACTGTATACAGATTCAGGCACGAGCGGCCAAAGAGAATGGCTGTCCCTGGGCTCTCTGGGCGGTGGCACGGTTTACGGCCTCTGGATTCTGCGTGCGCGCACTGGCGTTGGCGATGCGTACTGGTATATCGTCTCCGGCGTTTCACCGAACGGCACACGGGGTGAATGGCAGGCGGCAGCCTGACAGAGGGGCTGTCCCCTCTATGTAACTGATAACTAATCAACTTCGAAAAAGCAGAATAGCAATAAATTACGGACTTGTAACACGAGGTAGCGGTTCCTGTTCCCTGGCTGTCCCTGGGCAATCTGGACAATGGCACGATTTACGGCCTCTGGATTCTGAATGCGAACAATGGCGTTGGCAATGCGAACTGGAATATCGTCTCCGGATTTTCTTGAAAATGATTTGATATTTGTGTTACATTTCGCTCCGCAGGACGGAGCCTGCAACAGCAGCGTGGGGCATCACCGAAATTTGATTGAAGCCGAACCTTGTGATCGGGAGCATAGGGGCCTGAGACAAGGACCATGAATGCAGTTGATTCATGTGTGGGGTGAGTAGAAAAACCGAAAACCCCTTATATCAAGAAACGAATGAAACGGTATTGTAAAAACATAACATTAGATCAGAATTTTATAACCGCATGTATCTACGAATGTCTAAGCGATAAATGGAACCGTATGGATACAGCCAGATTTCTGGCAAACTATACGAATATCATTACAGCCAGGCAGATACACAGGATTATAAAAGAAAACCTTAAAGACTGGTTGCATAATTTAGTCTGCACAGCAGCGGCAGGACTGGAAGAAGAAATAAAACTTAGAAAAGTATCTTTTGATCCTATAGAGACAAGCGCAAGACTGGATGGAAATTCAGGAAAAGTAAGAGATATAGGCGTTGAGTGCATAAAACAGCAGATATACGATTATGTAGTCACAAACGGCTTAAAAGAATTAATTGTAAGAAAAGTAGGAACTTATCAATGTGCGAGCATTCCAGGGAGAGGACAGATCTATGGAAAAGAAGCAATTGAAAATTGGATCCGCAAGAATCCGGGCAAGACCAGAGTAGCAGCAAAGGGAGATGTCCGGAAATGCTATCCATCCATCAACAGGAGAAAATTGAAAAGAATGTTAGAGAAGCAGGTCAGAAATGAGGACCTGCTTTATTTGACTTTCGTTTTAATTGACTCATTCGATCAGGGGCTGTCAATCGGATCATACTTGAGCCAATGGCTCTGTAATTATTATCTGAGTGCAGCTTATCATTATACTGCTGAAAAGCTGTTCAAGAGGAAGAAACACCGAGACGGAACAACAGAAGAAATCAGGCTGATTAATCATGTATTGTTCTACATGGACGACTTCCTACTGATCGGAAGCAGAAAGGCAGATGTGAGAAAAGCAATGAAACTCCTGATTAAATACATGAATGAGTATTTAGATCTGACGGTAAAATCAGACTGGAAGCTGTTCCAGATCGACTGGATAGACAAAGAGGGAAAACATCATGGAGAACCTATTGATATGATGGGATTCAAAATATATCGGGACCACACAGAGGTAAGGCGGAGCATTTTCCTGAGAGGACGCAGGACGTTTGTAAAAGCCGGGAAATATGCGGAGAAAGGAAAAGCGATACCATTAGATCTTGCGTACCGGTGCATAGCATATTACGGATGGTTCAAACATTTCGATTCTGAATATTTCAGAGAAAAGTATAACGTAGATAAGATCTTTGAGAAAGCGAAAAGGAGGGTAAGTCGTGAAAGCAAGATTTACAGAAAAGCAGGATTCTGTAACCTGGAATGTGCTGCCTGATGGAAACGTGGATGTAATGATATGTCTGAATGAAAAGACTGTTACAGAAACTTATCCGGATACAGATCCGGAGACAGAACAGACAGTATTCGAATATGATTTTAACCAGTTCCGGGAAAGACAGGAGAAGATCTCAGAGGAAACTGTAAGAGCATCACCGGAAAAATATCTGAAATATATTCCGGAGAAAGAAAAAAGCACTGAACAGAAATTTGCAGAGCAGGCAGAACAGATCGAAATGTTGAAAGACTGCCTGCTGGAAATGAGTGAACAGGTTTATGCGTAGAAATTTAATTATTTTATTGTTAAGCAAAGGAGACAAAGAAATGATGGCGAAATTATGGGCGAGTGAAATTTTAAGCAAAGAAACTATTGAGGAAGCAAAAAAGGAATACAACAGAGTTCCACGCCTGTTAAAAGAAAAGGTAAAGAAGCTTCTCATTGACGCAGGTATGGAGGAAATTACTGAATAAATGACGAAACTTCAGATCATAAGAGGGTTTTAGTTAAGCAATTCGCAAAATTACAAAAGAAAAGATAGAAAATCTCTCAATTCTTACAAAGGAAGAAAAAGATTATATTTTGAATTGATAAGTGAAAGGAGAACTATTATGGCAGTTGCACAAAATACAGTAATCATTGATGATGTAGAATACAAGCCAGGCGAACAACTTCCGGAACTTGGCAGCATTCACCGAGTTTTCAAAGATGGTGGTAAACGTCATTATGAAGGACTTGCGAAAGATTCAGACAAGCTTCCTCTGTACGTTGCTAACAATTCATCATGTTTTATGACCGATACAGGAGAGTATTACAAATTTGATGAGAGTAAGAAATTGTGGTATAAACCTGATAAGATCGAACAAAGCAAAGTAACACCGATTGAAGTATATGGCGTTCTTAATGGAAAAATCAAACAGGTCTCAGAGGACGTAGAGGGAATTGCAACACCACTTTTATACAAAGGTTCAGTATCAGACATTTCACAACTTCCGTTATCTCCTAAGATTGGATGGATGTATAACATATCTGAAAAATCTATTTATGGAGAGGCAGGTATGAATGTCGCATGGACAGGAGAAATATGGGACGCTCTTGGACCGGCTATTGATATGGCGCCATACTTGAGAGAGGATTCCGAGGTCATAACATCCTTGAAAACCAAAACGGAAAATCTGGAATCTGCGAATTACACCGACAGAGGTACATTAGCCGATACTGACGCATTTCTGATCAATGACGGTACAGGAATGAAAAAGAGTGTGCTGAGCAAGCTGTCAGACTTTGTCCTTAATAAAATCGCTGATAAAGTGTTTGCAAAGCTTCAGACGAACGACAAAACAATTCTGGGAGCGATTAATGAATTAAATAGTAAGGCTCGGATTGATACTTCAGAAATATATTATCAAGACTCGGAAGTTGATGCTCTTGGTGGACTTGATGCATGTGTAAAGGATGCAGTGACTAAGAACAGATTTCCAAAAGACGGAACGTTCTTTAAAAATTTTACAGCCGGTTCGAGATATCTTGCCGTTGGATATAGATATATTGATGGTACATACGGACTGATAGTATTATATAGATTTGGTCAGAATATCGATAGTCGATATTCAATCCAAAAAGGAAATTTTTCAAAAATTTCTTAAACAAAATACGAGGTCAAGCCACGCACTCCCTTGACGGACTTGGAGCTTGAGATTGTTCGTGATGCTTGCAAGGACTACAGGGAACGTGCTTTAGTTGAATTATTGTACAGCACTGGATGCCGTGTATCTGAACTGGCAATTCTCAAAAAGTCAGATATTGATTTTCGTACAAAAGATGCTGGGACACGAGAAACTTGATACAACTATGATTTATGCAAAGGTTAATCAAGAGTCGGTCAGATACAATCATCATAAATACGTCATTTAAGGAGAACTATATGAGAGGATTAAAACGTCAAAAGCAAACAATATACTGGTCTAGGGTGACAGAAGAACTTGACGGAATAGACACAATCAAGAAATATCAGAATCCAGAACTGCATTGTCTATCCGTGTCAGCAACAGCCGGAACGCCGGAAGAATTATCTGCCGGGTACGTCCCGGACTATGACAGATACATCACAAATTTTGACCGTAGCTTTAAACCGCAGATTGCAGATGTGTTCTGGATAGACTGCAAACCGGAATTGAACGAATCTGGAGAACTTATTTTGAATGAATCTGGAGCGCCTACAGTCCCACCAGATTACCGCTTGAAAAAGATTCTTGATACCCAGAGAGGCAATGTGGCACGATATGGCATCAAGTATATAGGAGATGGCTCAGATGGCGAATAAGAGCATTAAAATGGAACTGTCGCATAAATCTATACAAGACACGATAAAACAGCTCAGAGCGTATCAGAAGTCATTTGTGAGTAAGAATGAAATGTTCATCAAAAGGCTTTCTGAAATCGGTCTGAACGTTATTCAAACTACAATGGAATCAATACCAGAAGAAGAAAAGGGAAATTATTATACCGAAATCGTAAATAATGCCAAAGGTGAAATAACCGGTGTAACAGTAAGGCTGTCTGGTACAGATGTACTTTTTATAGAATTTTCAGCAGGGATTTCATACGGCACTGACAGCTATCCACTTCCATCCGGGGATGAGTACGGGATGGGTACTTACCCCGGAAAAGGCAATTGGGACAATCCTAACGGTTGGTGGTATAAAGACGAAAGTGGAAAATTACATCACTCTTTTGGAAATAGGGCTTATATGCCGATGTACCATGCGGAAGAAGCTATTATCATTTCCGTACGAGAAATTGTCAAAGAGGTTTTCGGTTCATGAAGAAATATTAATATGCTATGCAATCATATGGAATCATATTTATTAAAGATGATATACTGTAACATATAAAAGCATCTGTCAAAACGACAGGTGCTTTTTTCATGGGAGGATGCAATGGAAAAAGTTTACGTAATGAAATCCGGAGATGCTTATAAAGTTGGTGTGTCAGTTAAACCTGAAACCAGATTAAGACATTTAAAGATAGGGAATCCTTATTTGAAATTAGTGTATCAAAGTCGAGAGCTAAGTAACGGATATGCTGTTGAAACTTTAATACACAAAAAGCTTAATTCTTACAAAATCAGTAATGAATGGTTTACCGGAATTGGCGAAAATGAAATTATTCGTATTGTGAATGAAATTGTTTCTTCTAAAGGAAAAACAAAGAATAAGAATATTAATAGAAAAACCAGTGGTAACCCTGTGATTATTCAAATTACCTACAACGGTGAGCACATTTCTCTTAAAGAATGTGCAAATCAAATCGAAAAAGAAATCAAAAACATACAGTTCGAAAACTCAGAAATAGAGAAATTTACTTATTCTTTGAGAGGGTATTATGTTCCTAATGTTTTCACAGACACGATATTGATGTCAGTATTTAAAACAAATTCAATTGAGGAAATTCAAGAAACACTCGGAACCACTATTTCCGGAAATATATATTCTTTGTTTCCAGAAAATGTTGAATCTGAAATAAGAAGACTTGAACGATTGTCAGTTTTACTTATCAATAATTACGTAAACATAAATGAAATAATCCGTATTATTAGAACAGACAGGGTGATATAAAATGCCAGACGCGATTAACAACCCAGTATCAGAAGTATTTTCTAGGTGGAGTAAAGATATTCAACCGACGGTCGGTAAAGGCAATTTTTCCATGGAAAAAAGCCAGACAATAGCATCTGGCAAAACGAAATACGCCAGATTATTCATGATGGGGAATCCCACGCAGTCAACAAGTCTTGAGGGTCACGAATGCGCAACAATTCTTTCGTTTCAAGTGGAAAGTTACGCATCCGGAACAAAGGCTTTATCGACTGCATATGAAATCGACAGCAAGAGCCACCAAGCCATGATTTCTATGGGATTCCGAAGAACATACGGGCCAGAAGAAGTTGCAAACTCCGAAAAGAGTTTCAAACGAATCATAAGCCGGTACAGCAGAATTTATACCGGGCAATTATTGGAAGCGTAACAGCTTCTATTTTTTATACCAAAAAGAAAGGAGAGTGTCCCTATGAGTAAAGATAAATTACAATGGCTGAAAGCTGCGGGAATCAGAGCTGTTAAGACAATTGCTCAAACAGCAGTTGCAACAATCGGAACCGCGACAGTCCTTGGAAGCGTTGACTGGAAGATGGTCGTATCTGCGTCCGTTCTTTCCGGCGTTTTATCCTTGCTTACATCTGTAGCAGGGCTTCCAGAACTGAAAACAGGCACAGATGAATAGAAAGGACGGTGATCCTTTTATCTCCCGGGCACAGGGTTACGTGTCAGAGCCGACAAGGCTCTTTTTTATTGTAATTTTATAGCTGAAAAAGCAGAAAGGAGCCGAGTATGGCAGCAAAACCAGCGATTGACCTTAGTACCATCGGTATGAAGGTCGCGATTGCATTTGAAACTATAGCGGGTACACGCCCGACAGACAAATACTACAACTTACAGAAACCGAAATCTATTCCGGATATGAACCCGGAACCTGATACTATCGACACCACATCTCTGAACGCGACAAAATACAAAACATCCGTTCCGGGACTTCTCGATTTATCGGGAGCCATGGGATTTACATTTGGTATGTCTCAGGTGTTCATTGATACTTGGGAAAACATCTGTGGCACATGGGACAAGAATAAAGCAGAAGGTAAAAGACCTTGGCTGGAAATTTATCATCCAGACCTTACAAAAGCTTGGTTTATTCCGATTGTACCGTCAAGACTTGGCGTTCCATCTGCCGAAGTAAATGCAGCATGGGAAGTTACTGCAAACGTAACAATTTCAGATGAAATCAAGATTGAAGAAAAAATTGAGCCGTCTGATGAAGATTTTCCGTCTCCACTCGGGGGCTGATAAACATCCCGCCATTGAGTCAAATCTATGGTGGGAATTTCTATTTTAATTTGGGAGGACATATGATATGACAAAATTAACAATTAATGGAACTGATTATATTATCAAATTTGGTTACAATGCGTTCTGCGATACAGACCTTATGGAAAGAGTTCAGGACTTGGCAAAGCTTTTTAAATCAGCAGAAATCGAAACAGATGGAGACGTTTCCGGAATTGGAAGAATTAAAGATTTATTCTGCGTAGTCAGGGAGCTTCTTTTTGTTGGATTTAAAAAATACAATCCGGCAGAATCATTGCAGGAAATTGGAGATTTACTGGATGATTACAAAGATGAAGAAACCGAAGAACCAAGAGGACTCTTACAGTTGTTCGGCATTCTTGCCGATGAGCTTATGAACGCGGGTTTTTTAAACGATATTCTTCAGAATCCGAATCCGGAGATGGAGAATGGAGTGAAAGCACCACAGGATCACAAGAAGCCAGCCAAAAAGTAAAAAAAATTCAGAAACCATTTAGCCGATATGTTATGGAAGATTTACTCCCGTTCTATATTTATAACGGAGTTCCAAAAGCAGAGTTTATGGACTCTGAGCCAAGAGAGCTGGAATGCTACGATTTAGCATATAAGTTTTCTGAGGACAGAAAGAATTTCCACGAACATATGCAGGGCGTGTACACAGTAGAAGCTCTCAAAGCTACCGTATGTAATATGTTCAGAAAAAATGGTCAAGCACCATATGAGTATCCATCAGAGCCATTCAGAATTTTTCCGCTTACCGCGGAGGAAGAAGAAGAGAAAAAAGAAAAGGAATTGCAAAAAGCAATTAATTATTTTAATGCGCTTGCTGCGGATTCTAAGAAATATAAGAAAAAATAAAAAAACGGGACAATTATGTTTTCCGATTTTAAATCGGGAAGCTCAAACTGCAGAAAACCAGATGGAGGGGACATTTTTGTCCCCTCTTTTTTACTATAAATATTTTTTGAGAAGGGAGTGAGAATATGGCTGACAATACGATTGATACCTTGACGATACAAGTCAGCAGTGACGTTTCCAGTACGTCAAGATCAATCAATGATTTGTGCAATAAATTCGACCGATTAGACAGCTTGATGTCCAAAAGCGTAGGCTTGATGAGGAATTTTTCTAAATCTATCGGTACTCTCAGTTATGCCGTGCAATCTATCAAAAGTATTGATACAAGTAAGTTGAATAGCATGGCCGCACAGCTCGAACGTCTCAGCAAAGTAAATTTGAGTAATCTTGAAAACAAGAATCTCAAAGTAAATGTAGAGATTAATTCAGCGGATATGTCTGAAAAATTGAAATATTCTGTTGAAAAATCTTTAGAGACTACCAGAATAGACGCGTCTGCATTGTCCAAACAGCTCGCAAGCGCATTTGAATTAAAAGGCGGCGCCGCTTCCAAACTTCAAAGACAGATAGATTTGTTGGCACAGCAGCTTACAAATTCATTTGACGGACAAAGCTTCACAGCCGGTGACTGGGGAAAGACTCTGGATGATATTGCAAAAAGCATTGAGCAGAGCGGAAAAGTCGTAAAATCCAACCTTGGAAGCTATCTGGGCGGTGCAGAGCAGGAATGGCAAGACTTCTATAATTACTTTAAAAGCAAAAGAATCTATGTTTCCGATATGCTTAAATTTGACATCGGAAAAGGCGAATTTAAAGAGTTACTGCAACAGTACCTTGGCAACATTGTCTCTGACGCAACAAAAGGAATCAACCTCAACTCTGCATGGGGAGAGCTAACAGAAAGGTTCCCCGCATTAATTCCAAAAGACACTATAAATGCAGCAGATCAGCTGATAACTGTTCTGGAAAACCTTAAAAAAGTCAGAGATTCTATTAAACCGGTGTCTATTCAATCTCTCATGGGTTCAGAGTCAGATTTAGCATCTACGCAAGTATACGAATCTGTCTCTGAGATGGGAAAACAGCTCGGAGTTGCAATCCAGAAGAACATCTCATCTGCCATGGAGTCTGCAAATGGCCAGATTCCAATTGATGTAAAGATTAATGAGGATAAAATTGCCAGAGACATTCGAAATGCCATTAATAAGGCATCTACGCTCACCTATGACCCGGTAAAAGTAAATCTGTCAGTAAATACGGACGATATAAAAAAAAACATCGAATCTAAACTGAACGGACTGGATTTATCGACAGTAAACAGCCAGTTACAGCAGTTCACTCAGTCCATAAGCACACTTGGGAATCTAAATCTGAAAGACAGCGGATTAAATTCATTCGTAAATGCCGTTCGTAGATTGAACGAAACATTAAACTCCACAGGTGATGTGTCTGGAAAGATTCAGAACATGATTTCCGAATTATCTGGTCTTAGCAGTATTCCAGACGTATCAAACAACGTGAACCGGTTTGTTTCTTCACTTGCGAGATTGGCAAATGCAGGTGGTTCTATTGATACAGTTGCATCTAAGCTTCCGAACCTCGGCAAAGAGCTTAGAAAAATCACAGCTTCATTCTCTAAAATAGGTGACGTTTCTCAACCGATTAATACGTTTGTTCAGTCAATATCTCAACTAGCGAACGCAGGGGATAAAACCGGAAAGACAGCAGAACATCTTGAAGATTTAGCAAATAGTCTTAAATCATTCTTCCAGACAATGAGTACCGCCCCAAAAATCAGCCGAAATACCATACAGATGACGCAGGCTATTGCTCAATTATCAAATGCAGGCGGAAACGCTGGCAGGGCAGCACGGTCTACATCAAATGTGTTTAGCCGATTAGGACAGGGCGCAGCCGGGGCAGTACGAAAGGTTAATAGTCTTGGAAATGCTATTGGTAATGTAGGCTCAAAAGCAAAGAAAAGCAGTCCAAGCATTATGTCTCTGATCGCTAAATTCTGGACTTTGAAAACGGCAGCTTCGAAAATTACAAGTGCAGTCAAAAGTTCCGCGGATTTCCTTGAAGATTGGGACTATTTCAAAAATGCCTTTCAACAGGTGGCTGATAGCTCGAAAACCTCATGGAAAGAAGCTGGGTATGATTCCGCTGAAGAATATGCAAATTCTTTTAGTGAACGTGCCAGAGAACTGGCTTCAAAGATGTCCGGGTATGATATTTCAAGTGAGGGATTGCTTTCTGAAAACACAACAGGAAAATCTCTTGGAATGAGCCCAAGTTTACTGCTGAATTATCAAGCTACATTTGCGCAGATTTCTTCATCAATGGGCGCAACATCAGACCAAGCCGAAAAGCTTTCTAAAGCCTTAACAATGATCGGAGCCGACCTTGCTTCAATCAGGAATGAAGATTTTAACAAAGTTTATGACAACATGACTTCTGGACTTGTTGGCATGAGCCGTGCTGTAGATAAATACGGAATCAATATCCGTAATGCAAATTTACAGCAAGTGGCAAGTAATCTCGGAATACAAACCGCCGTTTCTAAGATGGACCAGGCAAGTAAGGCAATGCTGAGAACAATCGTAATACTGGATTCCTCGCGCCATGCGTGGGCTAACTTAGCTATTACAATCAACAGTCCTGCCAACCAAGCTAGAATTTTAAGACAAAATTTAGCTTTGTTATCTCAAACAATCGGAAGCATTTTTCTCCCAATGGTTGCAAGCGTCCTTCCATATTTAAACGGTTTGGTAATTGCGTTCCAAAGATTGGCAAACCACATTATAGACATTTTCGGAATCAAAGACAAATTGAAACAGTGGAATTTTGGAACATCCTCAGGAAATAACGTAGACGCACTGTCAGAAGCCCTGGATTCTATAGACGATTCTGGAATTTCAGATGTAGACAGCTCTGCAAAAGACACCAGTAACAGCCTGAAAGATGCAACTAAAAGCGCCAAAAAGTTGAAGCAGTTCCTTTCGTCCTATGATGAATTGGAGGTTATGAGCAAAGATGACAGTTCTCTGTCAGACCTTGCAAATTCTAAGATCAAAACACCAGCTCTCGACACATCCGCCCTTGATACAGGAATCCTTAATAGCGCGTTAAATAGCCTGTTAGACGAATACCAGAAACAGTGGGATGCCGCCTACAATTCCATGGAAAACAAGGCTATGGCGTTCGCAAACAAGGTTACAGACATATTCGGTAAGCTTGCAGAAGCCGCAAAGCCTACAACAAGAGCACTGAAAAACCTCTGGAACAACGGTCTGAAACAGTTCCGGAATTTTACATGGACAGCATTAAAGAATTTCTGGAAACACTTCTTAGTTCCGCTCGGCAAGTGGACACTAGGAGAAAAAGGATTACCGCGATTAATTAATGCTTTTAACGATTTCCTTGTAAAAATCAATTGGGATAAAATCAATGCTTCGCTTGTAAAACTGTGGGATGCATTAGAGCCATTTGCTGAGAATGTCGGTGCCGGCCTGTTAGATTTCTTCGATGATTTCTTTGACAAGGCGGCAGACGGGGTGAATAAACTTCCGGGAATGATTGACAAAATCGCCGCTTTTATTAAAGGAATTAGCCCAGAGCAGGCACAAGATATAGGATATAAGTTGGGGCAGCTTTTCAGTGTTTTAGGTGGAATCAAGCTCTTGAAAGGTACCATAGGTATTCTTGACAAATTAGGAGTTGGTAAATTTCTTACCATGCTTGCATCACATCCGCTTCTTGCCCTTGCTGGAGGACTTGGAGCAGTTCTTCTGCAACTTGATTCTATGGGTAAAATCCATATTCCGTGGGACACCATTGGAAAGGGATTTTCTGATTTAAAAGACAAGATTGTAGATTATATCAACAACATTGACTGGGGTGCAGTGCAAGAGGGAATCCAAGAGTTTATAGGCGTTATAACTCCTATTGCAGAGGGCATACTTGAAGGCATTGGCGATACCTTAAAAATCAACGGAAAAGCGTTCAAGGCGTTATTCGATGCTCTGTCAACGCTTACACCAGACCAATTAAAGTCTATCGGAAAAGCCATAGAAGCAATTTTTGCAATTAAAATAGCTACAAATTTAGCTTCTACAATACTTAGCCTCGGAAATGCGTATTCCACATTGGGAACCAGTCTTGCAGGACTGAAATGGCTAATAAAAGGCGGCAGTGCATTAGCTAAAGGATTAGGAGCTGTGCTTGCATCGGGATTTGGCGCGGCTGCTGTCGGAGCCGGACTTGGGTTAGCTGCAACTGAAAAAACAGTTGATGATAAAGGAAAAGAGCGGCAGTTTGAGGAGCAGTCCAATAATGCCAAAACTGCTTCTGAAAATCTGCTTGAAGTGCTGAAAAATCTCGATGAAAGAGGGGCTATCACATCGCAGACGTTTGATACACTTTCTACGAAACTTAATTCTTTTGTTGCCGGGACAAGTACAACGACAATATTTACCAGTATGAGAGACGCCATGATTGAAGCTGGAATATCTTCTGATGACCTGGCAGTATCAATTGATAATGCCGGCGGCAATTTGGAAGAATTTTATAATTTAGTTGCTCATGCCAGTGATGGAGCTGGAAATGCGGGAGGACAGATAAAATCATTCGCAGAAGCTATTAATACAGTCAATCCAGACCCGCTTGTCTCAAAACTGTATTCCTTGCAGACGGCAGAAGAACAGGTAACATTTGCAGACCTGATTATTCAATCTTCCAATGCAATAGATGAAATGGGCGGTATCTGGGAAAACGGAAAACAGATTCTCGGTGATAAAGCTATTGCGATTTACCAGGCAATTCAAGATGGATTAAAACCAGATGAAAACGGATTTTACAAAATCGGTGAAGATCAGATGGTTCAGTTTGGAAACGCAATTGATGATTCTGGCAAAACATTGAAAGATAAAGCCCAGTCAACACTGAGTGACCCCCTTAAACTCGCAATATCTGAAATTCTTCCAGAGTACAGCACATTTGGAGCAAATGCAAAAGGATGGTTTATCACAGGATTAACCGGAACTGATGCCACAACAGATTTAAAAGTACAGGAAGCTTTCAAAAAAGTCCTCGAAGGTATTGACACAAAATACACAGAGGATATCGGAAAAACTACCGGCAAGAATATGGCAGGTGGAATAACCAAAGGCATGGAAGAAAATTCCCAAACTGTCAAAGATGCCACAAATAAGATGGTTAATGACGGCATAAAAACTCCGGCACAAGATTCTCTCGGCATTCATTCCCCGTCCAAGTGGTTCGAGGAACTTGCCAAATTTTGCGGTAGAGGATTCAGAGAGGGACTTGATACGGGATTCGCCAGCGCACTTCATTGGTTCACGAAACTGAATGTGAGAATCAGTAACAGCATAGGATCCTTATACAATGTCGGAAGAAATGCAATTATCGGGCTTAACAACGGATTTGTAAATACTGCGAATAATACTTTGTTTAAAAACATACAAAACATAGCGAGCAGTATATCCAACACTTTCCGTAAAGTCCTTAAAATCCACAGTCCGTCACAAGTATTTGAGGAACTCGGTAATTTCACCATGCAGGGCTTCCAAATCGGTATGCAGAACATGATTCCGGCATTACAGTCCACAATTGGAGATATAAGCACATCCATACAAAATGTGCAGCTCCCACAGATGGAAGCAAATATAAAGGCTGTTCCGACTGCCAAAATGTATCAGAAACCAGCATCTGCGAATGGTACGTTTGGTGATGATATTCGCCGTGAAGTAATTGCAATCAGTAACAACACATTCGACAACAATCAAAATATCGCGCAGGTTATCCGGGAAGCGGTCAAGGGCATGGCAATTTATGCAGACGGACACTTGGTTGGATATTTGCAGGAAGAGAACGAACAGTTCAGAAACCGCAATGGTTTTGGGTTATTTGAAAGGTAGGTGAGGTAAATGAGTGATTTTATTGCAGGGAGCAGTTTCGAGGGCTGGCTCTTAAAGTATGGAAGCAAAGTTGTTCCAAACAAATACCTTGCCTACGATGATTACACCGCAACTCCAAACCAGAGGACAGAATTGGAAGCGTACAGGGACTTGAATAATCTCTTGCACAGAGATACCAGCCCGAATTTTAAGACAAAAATCGACTTCAATACCAGACCGCTTTATCTGGCAGAAAAGATAGATTTACAGTCTGTATTTGCTTCTGGCTTGGTCAACAGAGCACAGCGGAAGTACAATGTCACATATTGGGATGATGAACAGAACACCTACAGAACGGGGGTTTTTTATATGCCTGATGTGGATTACAAAATTATCAATGTGGACGAAGAAACAAAAAATATTCTTTACAATAAAATGCGGTTCGCACTGATCGAATACTAACAACCAGAGTGCATGGGTGTCACAGCTCATGTGCTCTTTTATTTTAGATAAACGGGAGGATGATTATGGCAGATACAGTATCTTTTGACAGCTTATTGAATACAACGACCGGGATGACTGCTATTGTTAGCAATACGAAACATGATGATGATGTAATTAACGTTACAGGCGTTGATTGGTTTACCTACGCAGGAAAGACCGCCAGTACCATATATGTTTCTGGTAACAATTTCATCGGATTCGGGCAAAACGCCGAACAACTCAAAATCTGGCGTAGGGATGGTGCGATTTATTATGTTTACCGTCAAGAGGGGACACTCACATCAGGAAAAAGATTCCTCAAAATCAGAGTTGAAGGATATGTGTATTATTCAAGCACATCTTCATCATATGCGCTGAAATACGAATTATTCTTGATAGAGGGACAGACATTATTTATTAATGTTGTCCAGATACCTACAAGCAGTTCATACACTGGTACATCATCAATCACTGACGGCAAAACCACAACAAACCTGAATATTTCTGTATCTTCTGCAGTCCCAATTTCGATTCTGGTAAAGAACGCGGGTGTATCACAGGAGATTTCTTATGAAAAATATTCTGATGTAGTAATTGCTAGCATAACTGTTTCCAAAATACCAGATAAGACAACATATTATCAGAAAGAGCTGTTTGATAAAACTGGGCTAAAAATATCTGGAACAACAAGCACAGGAGAAACAGTCAGTGTCACAGATTACGAATTATCGGGTTTTGACAGTAGTTCCGCAGGAACAAAGGCCATAACCGTCACTGCATCCGGCAAGACCACAACATTTGAGATTATTGTCTCAGAAGCTTCTATTACCGCCATATCCGTTACTACGATGCCGACCAAGACAAATTACCACATTGGAAAAGAATTTGATTCTACGGGCATTGTGATTACCGCATCGGCAAGTGATGGAAACGTTATAGATGTTACAAAAGACTGCACATATTCTGGATTTGATAGTAGTTCCCCAAAGCAATGTGAAATTACAGTTCATTACGGCAGTTTCGCTTGCACGTTTGAAGTTGCTATTATGCAACCAGAAGAAATAAATGGAATGAGTTATGTTGGGGCTTCGTATTTCGTAGGGGATACTACGGATATAGCAGTGAGTTATATAGTTGTCGTATATTCAGATGGTTCGGAAAAAGTAACCAGCGGCTTTACGGTTGAAAATAAAGTTCTTGCAGAGGCTGGCACAGTTACTATTAACGTTAATTATTTTGGTATAACAGACGATACGATAAAAGTTAATGTATATGATTCTTTTTTAGTACATATCGGTTCGCCAAATTATGAAGATGTAACAGCCGAATTTAATCTTGATACAAATACGCTTTCCGTTTCTGGAACTGGGAAAATTAAAATTTTGCATGAAAATTCGGAAAATATTATAGTTCCTGATAGTTTGTTCAAAAGATGCGTAAAGATTACTTTTAGTGACGGAATCACTGAAATCACGGGTGGATTCGGATACCAATTTGAAAGTTTAACATGTATCGAATTAGGAAACACAATTACAAGTATTGCTGGTGGAAACTTTACTACTTTTTTAGGAACTAAGTTAGAGTTTCCTGCGAGTCTTAAAGTTATTCAAGGTGGTACGTTCAGTTCTTGCCCCAACCTAACAGAGATTGTTTTTCATGAAGGCTTGCAAGAAATTCAAGGTGGAACATTAAACGGATTTCAATCGTTGGATAGCGTTGTTTTTCCATTATCATTAAATTTGCTATCATCTGGTGCTTTTGCAGGTGCCAAAATAAATAATGTAGAAATTGGAAGCACAGATTCCATGATTAGTTCGTCTGGAATCTATATTCCAAGTTGCAAGAGTTTGATAATTCGAGGCGGAACCATTGATGGAACAGGCGGTACAATCTCACTCTCTGTACTCGAAAACCTTACGTTAAAAAGCGCAGTTAAATTTATCGGGAAATCGCATTTTTCACCGTGCTTCGATACTTTAAAATCAGTTACCATTGAAAGCGGAATAACAGAAATACCATCATTATGTTTTTCGAACTGTGGAAAAATCACAGAGATTAACATTCCTGCAAGTGTTACAAGTATTGGAGAAAGCGCATTTTCTGGGACTTCACTTAAAAATTTAGAGATTCCAAATGGCGTTCAAACCATTGGAAAAGCAGCATTTTCTAACACTCGGCTTGTCAGTGTTTCTATTCCTGCGAGTGTGACTACCATCGGTGAAGACGCTTTTGTTGCGCAAGCTACAACAAGCGTCACTCTGAATAAGAAAACCAATGAAATCTCCGGTTCCCCATGGGGAGCAACAGGCACAATCACATGGTTAATTCGGGCAACCAGACTTGAAGTTACTCATATGCCAACCAAAGCCAGATATTTCGTAGGCGAAACTTTTGACAGCACAGGACTTGTAATTACTGCATACTACAATGACAATACATCCGAACAAGTAACAGGATATACCTTATCAAGCCCGGATATGTCCGCATATGGAAGCAAAACTGTAACGGTTACATTCGATGAGAAGACCGTAGATTTTTCGATCCTGGTTGTTGATATAACCGGAATAGAAATTAAAACACCGCCCATGAAACAAGAATACCTTGTAGGCGATACACTTGATTCTACCGGGTTGACAGTTTTGGTGAAATACACCGATGGAACATCTGGGACGATAACATCTGGATTCACTGTTTCTGAACTCGATAGCTCATCAATCGGAGAAAAAGAAATCACTGTATCCTACAAAAATCATACTGCTGCATTCAAAGTTCTTGTGTATGAACTGCAAGGAATCCGCATCACACATTATCCGGAGAAAACTTATTACAGAGTAGGCGAAGCATTTGACCCAGCAGGGTTGGTTGTTGTGACTATGCGGACAGATAATACAGAGAAAGAAATCACGGATTACACTGTCTCTGGGTTTGACAGCTCTAAGACTGGCACAAAAACCATCACAGTATCTTATCAAACTGAAATTGGCGGCATAGAAACGTTTATTGGGTATGATGAATTTGAAATCAAAGTAACCAAAGATGGAAAGAATCCATTTGAAGATAATACCGACCCAATCAACGTAAAAGTACATTGGATAAATGGCGAATTTGAGGACTTAACAAATGAACATATCCAGTCCAATTCCTTGTCATTGCAGGAGTCATTGTGCAATAAAGCATACTTCATTTTTGGTGGTTGCATATCCAATCAAATCACGTTCAAATGTTATCATCCACAGTTTGTCGGGACAGATGAGTCAACATATCCGTCCGGAAAAATCGAGGTTTATCTTGAATGCAAAGGCACAGAAATCAAGATTTTTACAGGCGAAATTGCGACAGGAGAGCGTGATGCAAACTCATTCGTTCGTACCGTTGTGGCATACGATTATCTGTACAAATTACGCAATACCGACATTGCGTGGTGGTATAAAAACAACACAAAAGACAAGCAAATGGTGTTCACGCAGAAGCAGTTCAGAGATGCTTTGTTTAAGTATCTTGGCATTGAACAAGTCGATGTAAAACTCAAATATGACAGTGCATATGTACCCAATACCGCAAACTCTTCTGAAATGAATGTGGATAATATACTTGAAGATTTATGCCTGCAAAACAATGTTTTTGGGTGGATGAACCGTGATGGAAAATTTGAGTATAAAAAACTTAAAAAGAACTGTAAACACCGTGGAACAACAGTTTCTGGCGTTGAAACATTCGATTTTTACGAGTCTGCGGTACATCTTGACAGATTCAAAAGTTTCAAGGCGACCGAGGGAAGAGTGTGGTATTTTAACTATGTTTACACCGACCCAGACCCATCCGGTGAAGTATTTACGTCTGGTGAACCGACTGCACAGGACGCATACGAAAGAAATGTATTCTATAACCGCAACAGCTTTTTTGTAGGGAATCAAGACTGGTTGAATTACGCCTACGATGCGAATGAGTACGGGGATTACACCCGAACAAAATCGAAGTATGCAATCTGTTATGGAACTGTCGCAGAGGACATTATCAAAAAGCAGTATTATCGGGTACAGGGATATTCCGTGGAAGTACAAGGGAATCCGTTTAACATGGTTGGTCAAACCGTGGAAATGACACATTCCAAGCTTTCTGAGGATGGTTCTGCAATACAGTGGGTGATTCACAGCTATATCATGAGCAGGACGCTGAAATTAGGCATTACAGGGCTTATTGACACATACACTGCCAATAATTCCCCGTACAATGGAAACAATCAGCAATTAGGCAAGAACACGCCTGAGATCACATCCACAATCAACAGAACAAGGTCTGAAATGCCGACAATCAGTTATGCGGAATTTACGGACGGTTCGGATTCTGGATTTTCACCGGCAACGATTGATGATTTTTCGGACGGTTCTGGAAGTTCCTCAAACGAACTAAAAAAGGCACAATTAAGATGCGTAAAGCGAATCAAGAAAGCGGATTATGATGCTCTGGTAGCCGCCGGAACTGACCGGACAGATACATTATATTTCACATTCGAGGAGGGCTAATTGATGATATATAAGGCGTTTTTGAACAGACAGGAAATCACTGGGTTTCCTGTCAAAGGGAAGGATGTAAATAAGATTTATGGGGGAAATATATTATTGTGGGAGAAAGAAGAACAAATAAAAGAGCCTTTCACTGTAGAAGCATATTTTCCATCAAATTCAGAAAATGGCGTTATAAATGGAAACCGATTCTCGATTCCGGTTAAACTTCATGATTCAAGCGGATACTGGATATTGGCCAACAAGAAAAAGCCATATATTGATTTCAAAACTACAGTTGGTTCATACTACGATAATAGAGTACAAGCATTGGGAGAAGTAGGAGGAGTAATTTGTTATCTGCACTCCGAAAATCCAAATAATACGTCATTAAAAATTACCATGAATGTTTTAAACGGAAAATCTGAAGTATCAAACTCATACACTTATTCTTCCGATAACGTTATAAGTCTTGTGAACGCAACATGGTTAATGAATAATCATATTTTTGTTTATTTTTCCACTTATGACGATGCCCTTCATGACTACGAATTGCATATCGTACTTGAATTTGGGCTGAATGGAGAGGTTGTAGGAAAATATGTAAAAAAAACAAAGAGTAAAGATATGTATAAATTTCCAATTTTAGAAGCAAATCTTACAACAGTCAAGAGTGGCACAGATCATTATTGTTTGTACCTTAAAGGCGCTTTCACGATGATGTATAAGTTATCAGGAAATCCGTTTGATTCACAGAGAATAAAAATCTCGTCAGGTATTTATATTGGAAGCGATAATGGCAGACATTTTTTCTTGAGGAATCTTACTGGCCCAAGTAGTAACACAATATTGTATGAATTTATAAATGGGAAGTTTATTGAAAAAAGAGTACTGGAAGAGGGTGGTATACTGGATATCAATTGCTGCATTTGCAAAGGGCGCCTATATATTGGAATCTATGGAACTATTTACGATTACGGAGATATAGACGATAAAACGGAACAACCTAGAAAAGCGATATTTAAAACTCTGAATGCGCCAAGGCAAACAAATTTTGTTCATTCACAAGGCAATTTCCTCTATGTTTTTTATGGTGCATCTTCGGAAAAGGGCAAGCAGTATATGACCATTATTCCGTTATAATCCACTTGCCTACATTACTACATCCGTCTTTATTTTAACGTTGTTTTTTGGAATAAAAACCCAAAAACTGCAAATAAGAGCGCATTTTCCAGAAAAACTCAAATAAACCCTTATTCGCCCAAATAACCTCAAAATCTCAGTCCTGACCGTACTAAATTGTAACTATATTAAAGATAAAAAATGAATAATTTGTAAACGTAAATTTTACTTGTTTTCAGAATAAATCAATCATCTGAGAAAATAATAAAATTCAGAAATAAGTATTCTGTCAACAAACGATTTTCGTTTACATAATATCTCAATGTAACGTTACAATAACGTTACCAGTAACGCAATGTAACGCAATAGAATAAGAATAAGAAATAGAATAAGAATATAATTAATATATATACGAGATATATATTAATCGTCAAATAAGCCTTATTTGACCCTGACATTCTTAATTCATTTCAGCCCAAAATGAACCATTTTTATCAGCAACTCCGTATTTGCCTCATATAACGATTCTACGTGTAATTCGATAAAATCCTCGAACGACATATAAAAATTGATTCTATGGGCAGATACGGAGCTTACAAGGTATATTTAACAGAAAGGAGCAACGTGCATGAATAAATATGACAGGAACATCCCAGAACCAGGAACAATCGTAAGACATTTCAAACGGGAAACAATCAGGAATCCGGGAATAAATGACTATCTGTATGAAATTGTTGGATTGGCTGAACATACGGAAAGTAAAGAAAACATGATGATTTACAGGGCGTTGTACGGAAGTGGGAAATTATACGCCAGACCGCTTGATATGTTTATGAGCGAAGTTGATCACAATAAATATCCGAGCATTCAGCAAAAATACAGATTCGAAAAACAATGAAAGGAGCAACGTGATATGACAAACGAACAAAAAGTAGTTCTCAGAAAGATTATTTATGCAGTCGAAACCGGTGGACAGGTTTACGGACAGCAAAATTATTCGGACTTCACAGAAGCCTACACTAATTCTTCTGAAGAACATGCAATTACAATCGGGGCCGGGCAGTGGTACGCAACCGAAGCACAAACACTTTTGAAACGGATTCATGACGCTGATACGGCACAATGGGACAGACTGGACAATATCGGCTTATGGGAGCAGGTACAGAACGAAGATTGGAGTTGTTACAACATTTCTTCTAAAAGTCAGTTTGCCGCGCTCATAGTACGGCTTATATCGTCCAAAACGGGTATTAAATGCCAAGATAGCCTTATGGATGAACAATTAGCCACCTACGCAGATGAAGCCCTTAAAAGGGGCGTTACGGATGCTAGAGGGCAAGCTATGTGCGTGAACTTTAGGCATCAAGGCGGACAGGGAGCAGTAACAAGGATTCTGGCAAAGACTCAGAAACCATATACACTCGATAATCTCTATGCAGCCTGCCAGACCGATACAGGAAACCAAGTCGGGGCATATAAGAGCCGGCAGAGATTTGTTTATAACGCATTAAAGACATATTTTCCAGAAAGTGAGGATAAGAACATGAACGCAATTGACAAATTAATCCAGATCGCAAAGAATGAAATCGGATATCTTGAAAAGACAAGCAATAGTCAGCTTGATAGCAAGACAGCAAATGCCGGAGAAAATAATTACACAAAATACTGGCGAGATATTAAGCCGGATTATCAAGGACAGCCATGGTGCGCTGCATTCGTTTCATGGTGCATGATGAAAACATTCGGATTAGACACAGCAAAGAAACTTTTGAAACACTGGCCATACGTTTACTGCCCGACAATGGCAAATTTGTTTACTCTGAACAGCAATCCAAAAGTTGGAGATATTGTTATTTTTTATCGAAATGGCACATTTACACACACCGGAATCGTAATAAAAGTGTCAGGAGATCGGTTCTGGACAGTCGAGGGAAACACTTCTGGCGGCTCTACAATTATCGCAAATGGCGGTGGTGTATGCCAAAAAAGTTACTATAACAGCAACCTCCCGGGAACAAAATTCTGTACCCCAAATTACAGTTTAGTTAAAAATGTAACGTCAGTTTCAGACCCGGATGTAATCAAAAAGCAGAACACCAGAGCCTACATTGCACAGATCAAAAAAGACACAAAATGTTATACAAAATCTAATAAAAAAAGCCCATCTAAACTGTTTCCGAAGTTGAAAAAAGGTGCAGTTGTGGAAGTTATGAAGTATGTAGAGACGGATAGTGCAGGATTAAGATGGTACTTCATCCGCATCCCTTATCCGAATGATGAGGGGTTTGTTTTTGAATTTATTCCAAAAGGAACATTCAAAGGAATCACAGAAATGACCAAATGACACTTGTAATATAACAGGCAAAATGATATAATAATTTTGTTTCATACATTCACCCTTTGTGAGCAGAAACCGCCAGTAAGCCCGGTTAATTCCCTCCGGACGCTGGCGGTTTTTATTTATCTCATTATGTAATTTTCATATTTTTCTTTGATTTCCCTTGCCCCATTTTTTCTTATCTGAACAACATCCCCGGAATCCATGACAAAATTATCACCTGCCGACTGAATGTGATCCATGTTCGCCAGATAGCTCTGATGGCAACGCAAAAATCGCTTATCAGACAGCTTTTCTTCCAGATCGTTCAGCTTGCAAGTGGTCACGAAACATCGGTTATCTGTCGCGAAAATATGACAGACCCTTGCCTGGCTTTCAATGTACTCGATTTCATCATATTTGAGCCGGTTAATCTGCCCGCGGAATTTGAACGTCAATGTTTCATCTTTCATCTGTGACAGAATCTCGTCAATAGCTCGGTATATTCTGCCGTATTCCTTGCCCTTGACCACATACTGCATAGCGCCGACATCGAATGCCTCTTGCAGATGAGAATCGTCGGCTGTCCAGAATATAATCTTTCCATCATATCCAACATCCCGGAGCTGGTTTGCAATTTCCAGACCGTTCTCCTTTTCCAGAACCATATCCAATACAATTACATCGTACCATTTACCCTCTTTCACATCTTCAACAAGCGGATAGCCCGCCGAATATTCGCTAATTTCATACCGGTAATCTCCTTTGCGCCGCAAGAATCCCGATATGTGCTCTTTAAACAAGTCAACTTCAAGTTGATTATCGTCACATATGGCTATTCTCATATGCGCGCCCTCCTTTCGTAGTCTCAATTTTGTCAAAATACGCAATGATTTTGACAGTACACACATTTTTCTTCCTGGTTGTGGTATTATTGTCCCACAAACAAAGTGTAGCACTTAAAATTGTTAGTGTAAAGCGTTAAAGTTTGACATAATTCGCAAAATATGGTTTCTGTGTCCGAGAGGATGTGTGGATAGAGAGACTGCCTGTAAGAACGACAGGCAAAGAGAAAGAGGGGAATGAATGTCCCCTCTTTCCAATTTATACAAATGTAAAATATCCTAATGCTACAAATATTGCTAAGCCTGCGCCAATTAACATTCCAAAAAACGAGCAGAAATGTTTTACTGATGTATCATTTCTTAACAGATCAGTAAGCCCTGTAATTACAGAAGCCACTCCCATTAGAAAAATCAAAATTATTGGCATAGGAATAATTGTGCCTACGATAGCCATTACGAATGAAACAATCCCTAAAGTAGAATTTTTGCGTTTATCTTTTCCCATGTTTTTACCTACCATGTTGAACGTGCTGAAATCTCTACATTATCATGTTCTGGCAGATCATAATCAGAGATTTCAAAAGCTGTTGTTTCGCCACTTGTCACGTCAACATAGCCATAAAAACCGCCGACAATATCATCACCTTGTTTAAGAATAACAGTCACGCAAGCGGAAGTGCAGCTATCAGGGGCTTCACTTTCAATCTCACCGGTAATTGTGGTGTAACTGTATTCGTCTGTCATTTCGGATAAGTTTGACAATGAAAAAGCATCCGTTCCAGAGTCGCCAGAAACGGACTCTAAAAAGTCTGAGTCTTCATATGAAACAGAAAACTCGACAGACGCTGGGTCATATTGACCAATGTAAATTTTATCTGCCGAAAATACAGTATCTCCCGGAACAATAGATGAAAATGTATCATCAGTGCTCTTTAATATTTTACCGTTAGCATCTTTTACAACGATATTTAAAGTTACATACCCATATTTTTTAGAACCAGAATTAGCAACCTTGGCTCCATATGAAACATATCGGTCGTTATCATAATCACTTGTCTGAATAGTCCAACCACTTTGTGTTACGGTAATATCTTGGTTCTTTTTCTTTTTACTCTCTTTTTTGTCTTTTTTCTGCTCTGTTTTTGGCACTTGCAATTCATCAGAACTGAGTGAAACGCTTCCACCTTTGGCGTACACAGGAACACTCAGAGCCATAACACCACATAAAACTAATGCAATAATCTTTTTCTTCATATCATGCCCTCCCTTGTTCTTAAATAAATCTCATATACTGCACTGCAATAAAAACTACTTCAATGATTCCGACAATAATTCCGAACCATGAGCCAATATGCCTATATTCCTCTTTCTTTGTGCCAATATCTACTAATCCTACAATTGCTCCTGCCAGAGCTAGAGGAAACGACAGGATAATTGGCAATGGAAGAATGAATGCCACACCTGCCAGAATACAGGAAATGACGCTCAGGGTTGAATCTTTCTTCTTTTCACCTTTGCTCATACAATCCCCTCCCTTGTTAAAATTTTACAATATTATACCACTTCATACAAACTGTGCATAGTAAAATATCAAAAAAATAGATTATTTTTGCAGAAAAACTCCATGATTTTGCGCTTGCCAGAAAAACTACACAAATTCGTGCTATAATGCGTGATATATTTTTAGAAAAGAGTTGGTAGTAATGGAGAAGAACAGATACAGGATAGTCGTATTCATCCTGATATTTTACGAAATATTCTGTGCGGTGCATATACCGTCACATGATATGGTGGAGTATCGCCACAGAGATGCACAGATCGCAAAAGAAGCTGCAAAACAAATCTACCCTGTCCAGATGCAGGAGTTGAGCGAGAACAAGGAAATTTGCAATGTTACATGTTATATTCGTGAAAACACAATTTTCTTCGAGATTGCGAAGTTTGCCTACGAAATAGCAAAAGTCCATGTGTATATTTGGCAGTTGCCAAGGGGAAATATCGGTGGTATAATGGGCAAAACGAACTTATGTTCGGTTCTATATCCCACAAGCCGGGCATATACTGTTATCAGGAGACTGCTGATCGGAGGTATGATTGTATGGATTATAGGAAAGAAATCATAAAAATGTTAGGAGAGATTGAAAATCAAAAGATTTTACGCTATATTTATATTATTATAGCCGATATTTATAATGATTTGCGGAGGTGAGACATATGAGTAAAACTTTATTATATTCTGAAGAAGAACAAAAGAAAATAATCGCAAAAATGGAAGACTCATTAAATAAAACGGGTCTTCCACCGGCATCGCTTATATACGCATTAATCGACATGATTGGAGTTCAGACAAATATGATTCAATCGTTGCAGGAATCTATTCAGCGGTTGGAACAACAAAACCAATAGAATTTTTAGGACGGTCACTTTCTTTTGGGACTGATGTAAGTAGAAAATTTAATTGACCAATATGCTGAATGAGTGTTGACATTTTGCCATTCACATAGCCTTTAAAAATCATAAGTACGGACTTTTCATATCCGATTTCAGTAACGTGCATAGTAACTGTTTGACCAAAATTAGTAAGCAGAAGTCCTACCTCATGTTCAGAATCAAGTTCTGCTTCAAATTCCTTAATGTATTTACAGAGAATTTCGAATTGCGTATCTGAATATGAATACACTAAAGGTATCGGCTCTATGTCCATAGAGTTGACTCGCTCTACAGCATTCCTACAGGCGTTTTCCATTGCCTCATTAATATAATTTAACATAATGTACACCTCACTCGCTCAAAAGATTAATTAATTCAATAACGTGTTTCTTTTTGACATCGGACAGCCCGAAGTATTTCTTTAATGCATCAGACAGTTCGGTGTCTTTTCTTATCTGCGCAATCAAATGAGCAGATTCATCGGAAAAATCTTGTTCCGGTTCTTCTCCAGTCAGAAGATAATCTACAGATACGTGGAAGAAATCTGCAATTTTTTGGAGCTTATCTTGTTTTGGCACGCTTCTTCCTTTTTTCCAATCAGAAAAAGTAGACGCTGGTATACCAGTTGCTTTAGATACATCTATTGCTTTCTTATTATTTTCATCTAATAAATTCGCAAAAATCTCATACATAATATTCCTTTCCGAAAAAGTTAGGATTTCCGAAATTTGCCTATTGACAATTTAGGATAACCGAAATATAATGTATTTGTGATTAAGGAAATCCGAAAAAAAAGGCAAAAAAATCCCTATCGCTTTTTCATAATATCTTTGTGGTTATTGATATTATATCGGATTTCCTAAATAAAAGCAACATATTTATGAATTTCAAAATGAAATTTTAGCTTGTTTAGGAAAGGAGGATTTTCATTGTACGAAAAATTTGAACAGCTTATTGCAAAAAGGGGAATTACTACCTACAGAGTCGCAAAAGACACTGGGATTGCACCAACTGTATTTTCTGATTGGAAAGCTGGAAAAAGCAAACCTAAAGTTGACAAGCTTATGCTTCTGGCAAAGTACTTCAATGTTTCTGTTGAATACTTTCTGGAAAGTTGAAAAATCTTTAAAAATGACTAAGAAAGGAGAAATATGAACAATTTAACGGTAACAGAGTACAAGAACATTCGAGTTCTCACTACACAGCAGATCGCAGAAGCATATGAAACCGATGCAAGAATTATTTCAAACAATTTCAATAGAAACAAAGAAAGATATGTCGAAGGAAAACATTTTGTATGTCTTGATGGTGAAGAATTAAAGGAATTTAAAACGAATCATCATTTTGATGAATCGTCAAGAATCAATAAACTCTACCTCTGGACAGAAAAAGGAGCTTTCCTCCATGCCAAGTCACTGAACACCGATAAGGCATGGGAAGTGTATGACAGACTGGTTGATACATACTTCGAGAAAAAGCCACAGTTACCGTCGTGGACAATAGACGACAAAATACAGATTCTTGCACAGGGTAACATCAAACTTGAAGAAAAGATTGATAAGGTCAACAACGACTTGCAGGAGTTCAAAAAAGATATGCCACTTCTGGCGCTGGAATGTCAGAAAATCACAAAGGCGAAGAATCAGAAAGTTGTCCCGCTGTTGGGCGGCAAGGACTCTCCGGCATACAAGGATAATTCCATCCGTCAGCAGGTTTACAGCGACATTGATGCGCAGCTTCGAAGAGAGTTTGGCGTGAACACTTACAAGGCAATCAAGAGAAACCAGTGCGATCTGGCGGTGAAAATCATCAATGAATATGAATTGCCGATGTATCTGAAAGACCAGATTGACAGTTCTAATGCGCAGGAAAGTTTCTTATAAGAAAGAGAGGGCATCATGAGCAGAATTGAAAGCAAAATGTTCTACGGAGATAATCCAGAGATTTTTAAATCCTTATTTGGGTTTGAAATTGTCGATGTTCAGACAGGTCATTCCAACGAAAGCAACGAAGATGTAGCTATTATCAAATGTGTTAACAAGCATAGCGTTGAAATTGACATTCTTATTCAGGAAGGCGGGGTATTTGTTACTGAGCCGTTTGCAGTAAAAGAAGATTTAACCGTTGTTGATGATTGAAAAGGAGGATGCAAGTTGAACATTTTAAACGCCATTCCCATATCAGTAATGTTAATTATTTGCAGTTGCGTTTCTTACTGGCACGGGAATAGCAAATGCGGTGGAAGAAAGATAGGGCTGGCTTACACAATCATACTTGGAATTGTTGCCATGATTCTTTCAATTGCGAAGCCAATGTTTGCGTGAATGAATACAACTTTTCGCGAGCGTCAGCTTTTCGATTGACAATTGAGTCATAAAGTGACTTCGCTTCATCCCAACTATTACATGGGAGATAGATTAGCATTTCGTGAAAGCATTCGCAAAATTCAATTCTTTCACTTTTGTAATCTGATTCAATCTGCTTTGAAGCAAATTTTATAAATTTTTCAAAACAAACTTTTTGGTACTGGTAATATTCGGTTTGCTTAGAAAATTTGAAATCAAGCTCTTTCATCTTGAGTTGAAAGTAATTGTTCAATCGAGCAGTAAATACAGGCGCTGCAATCGCGACAATCAAAGCAATCCACGCCGCTGTAGCGCTCCAATCCATATTAAGCACCTCCTTTCATAAGGAGAGTATATCACATAAAAAATCGGAGGGACATAAAAATGGTAAAAGCATTAATCCTGTCAGCTCTAATCGGCGGTATGTCACCGTACCTGCCGTTCTGGAGATTTGACAGAGCATCACAGCCGGTTGCAGTAGCAATCGTAATATTCACATTATCATTCGTGGTTATCTACCCGGATGAAATTAAAAGAATCGGAGGAAAAGAAAGATGATTGAGGCGAAAGAAGGAGCAGTTTCCGTTAAAGGAACTTCAGTTGAATTACTGGCGGATTTATCAACTGCTGTTCGTGTAGTGAAAGAAACCCTTATGGAGACAGAAAAAGAGGAATTTGTAAAAAAACAGATTGACTATGCTGTAAAAATCGGATTAATGAATGATAGCCAGTTTGAAAAGGAAGTGAAGGAAAAGGGAAAGAAAGTTGTATCAAAATTTATTGATGATTTACTTGGAGGGCTTTTCGATGAAGATAAATGAATTTGATAAGACCGTAGATGAACTGTACCAGTTGTGCAGGAGAGTTCAGAAAGAAACCGGAAGAACGGTAGCATTTCATTTCGCAAATTACAAGATTGGATGCAGCTTGCACATCAACATATATAAGAAAGAATCCTTAAGAGAGTTTGATATGTATAGCATTGCAGAGGGCGGTTATCAGCAGGAAGAGAATGTAAAGAAAGTAACTGACCATTTAAACAAAATTTTGATGGATAACAAATGTCCGTATTGTGATGGAGAAAGAAAATAAGATGGATTTCAGAGCAGAGACCGTAGCCGAGGAATACGCTGAGCTTGTCGGTAGGATGAAAGCGTTTGAAGCGTATCTAAACACTACCGAAGCAGATACGTATTTAAAGAAAGAAGTTTGCGCAGCTATGCTCGGACTAAATTTGGAGGACAAGGAAAAATGAAATGCTATAAGGGATTTGACAAAGACTTAAAATGCCGTGATTTTCAGTATGAAATCGGCAAGGAGTACGAAGAAGAAAGAGCCAAGATTTGCGATACTGGATTTCATGCTTGTGAGAATCCGTTGGATGTATTTGGATATTATGCGCCGTCTGATTCCAGATATTGTGAAGTTGAGCTTGATGCAAACGATCAGAAATCTGACGACAGCAAGAGAGTAGGAAAGAAGATTTCTATTAAAGCAGAAATCGGAATTGCCGGAATTATTAAAGCCGGTGTGGAGTACATCAAAGATCAGGTTAACTGGGACGATGATAAAAAGTCCAACACCGGAGACTGGTCAGCAGCAACCAACACCGGAGACCGGTCAGCAGCAACCAACACCGGAAACTGGTCAGCGGCAACCAACACTGGATACCAGTCAGCAGCAACCAACACCGGAGACCGCTCAGCGGCAACCAACACTGGATACCAGTCAGCGGCAACCAACACCGGAAACTGGTCAGCGGCAACCAACACCGGAGACCGGTCAGCAGCAACCAACACCGGAAACCGGTCAGCAGCAACCGTAGAAGGAAAAGAGAGCGTTGCAATGGCAATTGGACGCAATTCTAAAGCTAAAGGTTCGCTTGGATGCTTTATTGTACTGGCAGAATACAAAAAGCTGGGACGTGAATACCACATCGTAGATGTGAAAAGTGCAAAAGTTGACGGTAAAAAGATTAAGCCAGATACATTCTACAAACTCATTAACGGCGAATTTGTAGAAGCAGATAAAGAGGAAGAAAGCCCTGCGGGTGCGACCACACCACGCAGAGCCGTGTATCTAACTTGATTAGGAAGTTAAATACAGGTTAAGTATATCACACCTTCCTGTATTTATCAAATAAATAATTAGGAGGGCATTTTTTATGTCAAAAACACACATCCAGAACACAGAAACATCAACACTTGCAAGTGAGATCATTTCCGACCTCGAGAAAGAAAGAAAGAAACTCAAAGCCGAAAACAAGAATCTTAGAGAAACAGTCGTAACACTTGGCTTAATGCTGACAAAGATTTTGAAAGAAGGTGATATGCCACATGAAGATGCGAGATGAGAACCAGGTACTTTTATCTGGCGACATTCCGGCAGGGTTCGTATTCTCACACGAAGAATACGGCGGAACCAAGATGTACGAGGGAAGAATGACAATATTTAGAAAGAGCACATCTTATGACATTCTTCCGATTATTGTGCCGGAATACATGATTTCAAGAGAAACAGAGCTGATTGCCAGCGTATATGGTGAAATGCGAAGCCGTACAGTCCGGGAAGATGGAAAGAAAAGTCTTACAGCGTATGTAAGAGCAACGAACATTCAGTACCTTGAAAGACTGGAAGAACACGATGCAAACGAAGTTTATCTGACCGGATATTTGATTAAAAAGCCAACAATAAAGATGATTGGTGCGAACAACGACAGGAAGTTGGCGAGAATACTTCTGGCAGTAAACAGAAAGAAAAAAGACGGATATACCAGATCAGACGCAATCAGTTGTTTGTGTTGGGAAGAAAACGCAGATGCCGTAGAGAATCTAAAAAAGGGAACGAAAATCAAACTCTGCGGAAGATTCCAGAGCCGGGAACTGTGGTCTGATCAAAGTCAAGAGTGGGTAACAGCATTAGAGGTATCGGTAAAGAGATTGGAGATTTTGTGATATGAAAAAAATCGAAGTAAAAGAAATTAGATTGACCGACTTTAAAGGTCAGTCGGAAAAGAAAATAGAGTTTGGACACAGAACAGTCGTTTCCGGGAAGAACGGATGCGGGAAAACCACACTGGCAGATGCGTTTATGTGGGTATTCTGCGACAAGGATTACAGTTTAAAGAGCAACCCGGATATTAGACCGGATGATGGTAGAGAATGTCTACCAAGAGTCGATATTGACCTTGTAATTGATGGAAAGCCGGTAAGCGTAGCGAAATTCCAGAAGCGCACAGAAAGTAAGCCAAAGGACGGAAAACCGGGCAAGGTTGCATTATCCAACAAATACGAAATCAACGGCGTTCCGAAAGCTGAAAGAGATTTTAAAGCCAATCTGAAAGAACGAGGGTTTGACTTTGATAATTTTCTTATGTTATCCCATATGGAAATCTTCACAGACTTGAAAGATGCAGATGCCAGAAAGATTCTGTTTTCCATGTCAGACGGTGCCGGAAAATCAGATTTAGAGATTGCCAAGACGGTTCCAGATTGTGCTGAGTTGGTACTACTTCTGGAAGCCTACAAGGCAGATGAAATTAAAGCCATGAACAGTGCAACACTGAAAAAAGCAGAGGAACAGTTGAAAGCCATTCCAAACCAGATTATCGGTATGGAGCATTCAAAAGTTGATGCTGATGTCGCGGAACTGGAATTGCAGAAGAATGCCTTGCAGGAACAGATTTCTGACCTCGAAACGCAGATTGCACAGGCAGGGAACGAGAAAGCCGGAAAGATTAAAGCGGAACTGGAAGGGTTAAGAACCAAACTGATAGAGATAGACTCAAAGGCTAAAGCGGACTTGTCAGAGAAGAAATCATCGGTTTGCAATAAAGTTAGCACTCTTGAATTAGACAGGAATATCAAAACATCAGAGTTGAACAGAAAGGCTTCTGCATTGGAGTACCTGAGAGCGCAGAAAAAAGATCTTCTTGAAAAATTGCAGAACGCCAGAACGCAATATCCCAAAATCAAGGATACAGAATGGGACAACACATCTCTGGAAAACATTGAATCTGAGACATTCAAGGATGCAGAGACTATTTGCCCGACTTGCGGTCAGAATCTTCCGCCTGAGCAGATTGAACAGTTAAAGAGCAGATTCGAGCAGAAGAAGCAGGAAAGAATCAATCAGCAGTTAAAAGCCAAGGAAGAATGGGAACAGGACAAGAAGCGTAAACTTGATGAAGTTATTCAGGCTGGTAATAAAGCGTCTGCCGGAATGAAAGAAGCGCATAAGCAGGAAGAAGCTCTCACATCTGAAATTTCTAAACTAACAGATGAATTAGAGCAGATCAAAACTTCGTTGGATGCAGAAAACAAGAATATGGAAGCTATACCAAAAGCCCCGGACTTCTCAGGAAATGCCGAATATCAGCAGATTCTTGCATCAATCAAAGAAAAAAAGCAGGAACTTAATTCTCTGGACGATGGCGAAGAAGCAAAGAAACAGCTTTCAGAGCAGTTATACGGCAAGAAGCAGGAACTGGCAGCAGTTAATCAGAAAATCGGAGAAGCCAACAACAATGTCCGAATTGACGAGCAGATTGAGAAACTTCAGGAAAACCAGAAACAGTACGCACAGAATAAAGCTGACGCACAGATGATTCTGGATGAACTGAAATCCCTGAGCATGGCGAAGAATACAGCCCTTGAAGATGCGGTAAACCAGTATTTTAACGGGGTTAAGGTAAAACTGTTCGATACGCAGAAAAACGGCGAAGTCGTAGATGCTTGCATTTGGTATGTGCAGGACAAGGACGGTAACTGGAAGAAACTGATCGGGAACGCCAATACAGCCCTGATGATGAAAGGGAAAATCGCCATCATGGACGGTTTACAGAAGTTTTACGGTGTGAGTTATCCGATATTCGTAGACTGTGCAGCAGAACTGGACAACAGCAGTCTGGCAGGTATTAAAGCAGATGCACAGTTGATATTTTTGAAAGTTGCTGAGGGAGATATGACAGTAACGGAGATTTGAGAGGGGTGAGCAAATGCAATTAGCTACATGGGGAACATTCAAATTTAAAGCAGATGCGCAGAAATGCGCAGATGAAATTATGGAAATATGTGAAGAACTGGAATCAGCAACATCACAGCAGATTCTTGAAAAAGCCAGAGACAGCAACACTGAACTTCACAAGTGTTTTACATGGGATGATACCGAAGCTGCTGAGAAATGGAGAATTTCAGAAGCCAGAGCAGTTGTAAGGAACCTTAAAATCATCGAACAGAAGCCGGATAAACAGACAGAGCCGACAACAATCAGAGTTTTCTACAAGACTGACAATGAGTCTGGATATAAGCCGACGAAGCTGATCTTGAAGAAGCCAGACGAATATAAAGCACTTGTAGAGCGTTGCAGGAGCGAACTTTTGGCAATAAAGCAGAAATTTAACAGTATCTCAGAATATGAAGAAATATGGGAAATGATTAATTAAATATCAAAGCCACTACTGCACTGATATGCCTATATTGGCAAGAACAGGAAAACATGCGACAGAATATAAAAGCATAAATCAGAACACAATAAGTTATTACCAGTATGGGTTTCTAAGCGCAGTAGCGGCAAATTTCCTACGTTGATATGCCTGTAAAAAGGGAAGTATAGGATAGCACATTATACTACAGAACACAACAAGACAGTATTTCTTTTTACAGGTTTATGAGCGTAGGAAACCACAGAATTTCAACGGAGGACTGTTTTACAGGCGGTATAACCGTCAGTATAGAACAAAATATCACAGTACAAGACATAACACCACAGCGCAAGCCATGACTTTTATATCGTCTATAAAGCAGCCCTCCGAAATCTGAATATTGGGTAGGCGGCATGAGAGTTCCGCAGGACAGGACAATAAAGAACAAGATAGTAAAAAATAAGACATTATATTACAACATAGCACAACTCATGTCACCTACCGAGTATTCAACTCAACCAGATGTATTTAACTGGTAGTAGAATCTGCCAAGAAAATTATATCTCTGCATAATAGAGAACAGCACACGAAAGTAAAATACAGCATATTCTACTACTTGCTAAGTACATCTGGGATTTGCGTAAAGGTTCAAGCGGATTACTCCGCAGGATACCATAGGATACCGTAGAATACCGCAGAACAAAATAAAGCAAAACAGCATACTATATACATATTTATTGCAGAATAATCTGCTTGAGCGTTTGCGCAAACAAAAACTATAAATCAAATCATAAAATTTCGGAGGAAAATCACAATGGCAAAAGCAAAATCTTTTACAATCGAACCTTTAAAAGAAACAACATTAAAACTGGAACTTATCGGTGATACAGACCTTATTCTCCATAAGAGAAGTCGTTACTACGAACAGGCCGAATGTTGGAAACAGGCGCATGACAAAGGAACAAAAATGCCAGAAATCTACAACCAGTCAAAAAATATTTGGGAGGGCTTGATTACAGGCATTCACTGGGAAAAACCGATTCAATTTCACGATGAAGATATTTCTCTTTACACTCAGGAAGAATGGGAATCATACATGAAATATAACCGTCCTTGTATTCTTACTCAGGCGTTCAAGAAAGCTTTTACTGAGACGTTCATTACGTTCTTTAAGGACTCTACCGGAAAGAAAGGGACAGACATCAAGCGTTCGCTTTCAATGGCAGGCTCCATTTGCCCGGTAAATTTTGAGAGTGTTGAAGTTGTAAGCAATATCGTTCCTACATCTGGAATCAGCGCAAGCCCGGTTCTTTGTAGTAGCAATGTATTTCATAATTGGAGAACTACAATTGAAGTATCTTGCCCGGATATTGTATTTCCACATGAGACAGTTTTGCAGTTGATCGAGACCAGTGGAAAGTATATTGGAATCGGAACGCAGCGAGCAAACGGAAATGGACGATACCACATTAATCCAGAAAACGTAACCGTTATTTAATAAGGTATTTTCGGTGGCATATGAATCCGGGTGAATGCCCGGATATATAGAAAATTTCAAGCAAATACAGAACAGGACAGAAAAGGAAAAAACAGAAAAAGACAAATTATTTCATCCTGTTTCATATGCCACTGAGCATAACTTTCAGGTACATTCACGGTGGATTGAGGTTCACCTAAAAAAACAAACATCAGGAAAGAACAGTTAATTATAGTACACAACAGGGCAGAATATATCAAACTAAAAACTCAATTCACTATGTATGTACCTGAGAGAAATATAAAAATCAAGAAAAGGAGATAAAAAAAATGGCAGAAACAACAAACACAACACCAGTAACACAGAATCAGGAAAAGAGAACACCAGTGAAACTGAACACAGATTTCAGTTTAGGAATCTTTGGAAGTTCCGACAACTTCACAATGGCAACTCAGATGGCAAAGGCTTTCGCCCAGTCAACAATTGTTCCGAGAGAATATCAGGGCAATTTTGCGAACGGTCTTGTAGCAATTGATATGGCAAACCGTCTGAAAACAAGTCCTCTTACAGTTATGCAGAATCTCGATGTTATTCAGGGAAGACCTGCATGGAGAGCTACTTTCTTGATCGCTATGATTAATAGTTCTGGAAAATATGATATGGAGTTACAGTTCGATGAAAAGCGAGATAAAAATGGGAAGCCTTATTCCTGTACTTGCTGGACTGAGAAAGATGGAAGAAAGGTAACTGGAATCGAAGTCACAATGGACATGGCGAACGCCGAAGGATGGACAAAGAAAAATGGTTCAAAATGGGTTACTATGCCGCAGGTAATGCTTAGATACAGAGCTGCTTCTTTCTTCTCAAGAATGAATTGCCCGGAGCTTTCAAATGGCCTTTACACTACGGAAGAAGCTGTCGAAATTGCAGATGCAGACTATAAAGTTTACGACTTGGAAAAAGCTGTTGAAGAAGATATTAAAAGGAATGCTAACAAGGAAGAATTTATCCCAGATGAGCCGGCGGCAATCGAAGAACAGCCCAAGCAGCCAACGGTCGCAGAAGTCGTAAAGACCGCCGAGAAAGAACCAGTTCCGGCAGCAGGACAGGAATCAAGCATTCCAGATTTTATGAAGCCAGAAGAGATGTAATCGCATATGATGTACTTCGACTGCATCAATTTCGACCGATGCGACTGCGGCAAGTTCGGTTACGGTATGACTCAGATCGGGCGGTGTGAGAACTGCCCGTACTATGAGTCAGTGAAAGACTATTTCGAGAAACGAGGTGAGAACTATGAGGATTATATCCCAGGATGGAACAATCAATCTTCCGTATGAAATGACAGCATTGATTGTTTCGGAAAATTACATACAGGCGGTATTTGCCGGAGGGATACAGCAAAGCCCATATGTGATGGCAGTTTATGAAAGCCGAGAAAAGTGTCAGAAAGCAATGGAAATGTTAAATAGAGTGTATGCAGGAATGTTTTTATCACAAAATGTTGAAATGAGTGATGACGATTACGAGGAATGTATAAAAATGGCTGCAAGAGGTTTTGATGATTCAAAAACCATGGTTAGCAGTCCAGATATGAAATTTGAACCAGCAAACATTGTATTCAGATTTCCAAAGGATTATGAGGTATGAAAATGAGCCATAGCAGTTTATATGGAATTGATAGGGATTACAAAGGAAAGGTTATTAAAGAGTTCAAAAATTTATGGCTGTTCGCACCTGCTATATGGGATGTTTTGACAGAAAAATATATTCCACCACGCAAATTGATAAGCCATGGATTTAAGAGAAATATCATTTTTGATGCTTCTCTTTGGCACGAAATAAGCAATGAAATCAATAATTGCGACAATACAGCAGACAGGATTTGCTGGGAAATTTCTGTCGGGCATGTTTTCTTCACAAAAGATAAGAGCTGTGTGGCAAATGCAATAAGAGACTTTGTTAAGCAAAACAATAATTATTGCAGAGACATCGAGGATAATGTCACGGTGTTGGAAAGAGAGCACATCATTGAAAGATTCGAAGAGATTGCTAGCGCAATAGAGTTATTGGCGGAAGATACACCGTATTTTGTAATGAAGAATACTTCTTTTGACGATAGCGTAGAAAGATGGTTCAGAAAATACGATGATAAGAAACATGAATATGTAGAATCTAGTCTTAGTCAGGTTCATGAATCTGTTACAGAATTTGTAGTGATCGAAGATGGAAAAATCGTGAATTTCATAAATAATTTGGAATTTGAATATTGAAAGTGAGGTGATGAAAAATGTTCATGAGAGTGATAAACACAGGCAGTCAGCCGGGAAACTGCTATGCGCTTAAATCTGAATCCGGCGAAATCTTACTTTTGGATTGCGGATGTAGATATTCAGAGATTCTAAAAGGAATTTCCTACAGGATATCAGAAATTTCGGGATGCCTGCTAACCCATGAACACGGTTAAGGAGATCACCGAAAATCGTTTAAGGAAATCCTTAATGCAGGAATCCCGATTTACACCAATGACGAGACAGTTGAGAGTGTAAACACAATCTCTGGAGAACTGATGAGCGGATTACCAGAAAAGAAACCAAAGTACATAGGTTCGTTCCGGGTAACGCCGTTCTACGTACCGCACGACAAGACACCAAACTTCGCGTACCTGATATCTCACGAAGAATGTGGACGACTGATATATGCGACAGACTTCTCATATTTGCCGTTCACATTCAAGAACATGAGAATAAATCACTTCCTTATAGAATGCAATCATCTGGACGAATCGCCAGAACAGGATTCGTTTAAGTTTGAGCACTCCGTCCGGGGGCACAGCAGCTTATTTACTGTAAAAGAGATTATCCGAGTGAACAAGACCGCTTCGCTCAGAACTATAACGCTATGCCACCTGTCAGAGGAATGGGGAAATCCGGAAGTGATGCAGAAAGAGATACAGGACGTTGCCGGGGATGATGTTCTGGTGCAGATTGCAAGACCAGGACTGGATGTTGATTTGAATTTATGCCCGTTTTGAAAGGAGAAAGAAATGAAAATTTGGACAGAAGAAGAACTTATTAACGACGGAAACAGATTAAGAAATGCTGAAATTACGATTGAAAAGGAGTGATGCCGGGTGGGTCATAGATTAGATTTGGGATGGTGGCAATGATTGAGTTATAAAATAGAAATGAAGGGAAAAAAGTTTGGGAAATTAACTGTTATTGAATATGCAGGGCAAAAATCAAGAAGACGTACAATGTGGAAGTGTATATGCGATTGCGGAAACATCGTTGTAGTTGACGGAACACATTTGAGAGATGGACATACAAAATCATGCGGGTGTTTAAGCATAGAACGCATATCAAAATTAAACTACAAAAATGGGCTTGCTAACACAAAACTTCAATATACATATAATAACATGAAAAATAGATGTTATCGTGTGAAGGGTCGAAATTATAACAATTATGGAGGAAGGGGAATAAAATTATGCGATGAATGGAATGGAAAAGATGGGTTTGAAAATTTTTGTAGATGGGCTTGTAAATCAGGCTATAAAGATGGATTGACGTTAGACCGAATGGATAATAATATGGGGTATTCTCCAAACAACTGTAGGTGGGTTGATAGATACACTCAAGGGAACAACAAAAGAAATAATAGATTTGTTAAAATCAACGGAGAAATCGGGACTGTAGCGAATATGGCAAGAAAATATAATGTAGGATATTGGAATTTAATAAGATACTCGAAAGGTGGAAAAAACGCAAAATATCCTGATCTTAAAATTAAGGTAGTGAGTAATGAAGAATTACAAGAATATCGCACGAATCAAATCAATAGACAAAAGCAATAAAAAAAGATTATTAAAAGTAAATCCAAACCTAGATGATGAAAATGGCATATATATATTATGGCGGACAGAAATTCACGGATACATCGGGCAAACGAAACAAGGAATATTGACAAGGCTTTCCCAACATATGTCTGGGTATAAGCAGCATATTGATCTTTCACTTAAAAAGCATGGACTATATTCAGCAGACAATAAGGGAGGGTATAAAATTGATTTCATTCATTGCCCGATATCTGAATTGGACAACAAAGAAAAAGAGTATATCCGAAAGGCTATTGATTCTGGTTGGATTGTCAAGAACAAAACTGGAGGTGGGCAAAACGAAGGAAAAGAAAAAATTGCTGAGTATAAACCGCCAAAGACATATATGCAAGGCATACAGCAAGGAAAGAAAACCCTTGCCAGAGAACTGTCACATATCATAGACACGCACTTGCAAGTTTCGCTGAAACCAGAGAAGCAGGGTAACAAAGTATCAATCCGGGCTTTTGAAAAGTTCCAGAATTTGATTGATGAGAAAACGTACGAATAAAAAATGAAAGGAGCTTGCCTTCATGTGACGCAAGGGTGTACCGGGCTTCTTTGAAATATGAAATTAAAATGCGAAATATACAGAGACTCAATGCAAAATTACAAGAAATATGCAATTCCAAGAGCACAGCTCGTTATAGCTGATGTTCCGTATAATGTAGCAAATAATTTTTACGGGAGTAATCCTATGTGGTATGTAGGGGAGGGATAACAAAAATGGTGAAAGTAAACTAGCAGGAAAAGCTGCCTTTAATTCAGATTTTAATTTTAACTTATATGAATACTTTCACTTTTGTTCAAGAATGTTAAAAAAAGAAGATACAACACCTGTACCAAGAGGAAGAAGTAGCAATTCTCCATGTATGATTGTATTTTGCTCGTTTGAACAAACACAAACATTGATTAAAGCTGCTGAAAAACATGGTTTTGTACATTATATCCCGCTTGTTTTCATAAAAAATTACAGCCCTCAAGTATTAAAGGCGAATATGCGTGTGGTTGGAGCTACGGAATACGCATTATTGTTTTACAGAGACAGGCTTCCTAAGTTTAGGAACGGCGTTCAGACTGACGAAAACGGAAAAACAATCAGAGGTACAGGGCACATGGTTTTTAACTGGTTTGATTGGGAGAAAGATGGAAAAGATATTCCTAAAATTCATCCGGCACAAAAGCCAGTAAAACTTTTAAAAAGATTGATTGAAACGTTTACTGATCCCGGAGATGTAGTAATAGACCCATGTTGCGGAAGTGAGACAACGTTAAGAGCTGCACATGAAATAGGAAGAAATGCTTTCGGCTTTGAAATTGATAGAAATTTCTTTAAGAGAGCAAAAGAAGAAATGCTTGTTTTTGAGGAAAACAGTCAGATAAGCATAGAAGATTTTTTATAAAGGAATCGTAAAAATGGATAATTTTAGACATCGGAAACATATGGAATGGAAGCAGAATCGCCGGGATATTTATTATTTTATTTTAAAATACTCAAAATCACATAAAGGCACACCGCCGACAAGAATTATATCTGATGAACTGGAAATCAGCATGACAGCCGTGCAAAGACATTTAAGGCAATTTGAGGACGACGGATTGATCGTATTTCATGGAACTGGTTCGCACAGGACATATGATTTGGTAGGAGCAAAGAAACATGAAACTGTATGACGTATATGACGGAATGAAATATATTGGAGAAATGACCATTGATCAGATTTCAGAGCTGACGGGAAAAACAAAGAGGCAGGTATCAAGGGCAGTTTATTCAGCCTGTCTGCTCGATGAAAGATATGCGATTGTGTACGATGGGCGTGACACAATCTGCAAATCGAATAAAAACGATATGAGGATGCTGATGGAATTTGATTCTCTGGTAGGGGAAATAAGGAGGCTGGCAAAGAGAGCATGAATAAAATGAGAGAGTATGAACGCGGCAGGGAAGATGGTCTTGACCTTGCCAGAAGAATTGTAAGAGAAGGTGGGCTAGAAGCGTTGGAAAAAGAATGCAGATTCAGGGGAGTAACAGGAATACATACTTCCCTGGCAAGAAAGGACTTGGACAAAGCATCTGAGAAGATCAAGCAGCTTGTATCTGAATGCTGCGTGATCATGGCGATAGCTATCCTTCATGATGAATTTGGATTCGGTCAGAAAAGATGCCAGAAGTTCATGACGGGCATGGACAAAGCTTCGGACTATATCGACCAGGGTTTGGCTGAATGGATTGATTATGTGCAGGCCATCAAGGAAAAACTGGGAATTGAATTAAACTTTTCAGGAGAAATAAAAAGACATGCAGAATAACGGACAGGTAGCATTTGATTAAATGAAAGTAGGACGAGAAATGAAAATTAAGTTAAAAGAAATCAACAGAGATGATTTAAAGGTAGGAGATACCGTTGGAATTGCCAGAACGGTGAATTGCGGGTGGTTATCGACGTTCCGACATAGAAAAATCATTCCGGTTAAGATTACAAGAATCACTCCAAAAAGAACCAAGATCGAAACAGATATATATGAAGAACATGGAAAAGGCGAAAAGTTTTACGAATACGATGAAAATGCCAGAAAAGAAAATGAACTTGCGGAGAAGTTTGTTCTGGTAAAGGATATGGAGTTTGAACTTAATCAGTTTGAAAACAAATATGGGATGAAATGGATGGACGATGAAGATATTCTTGAGATGGCTGATTACGTAGAAAAGATAATAAAAATTTTAGACAGATACAGAAAGGAATAACGAACGCCCGGTAAACCGAGGCTGTATCAAGATTAACATGGTGAATTGACACATAAATAAATACAGAAATCATGGAGGACTGCACAATAGCGTGTCAGTTGCTTGCATGGGGAAAGTGAGGTAAGTAATGAATATTGATAAAGCAAAATTGAAGTTAGGAACTTGGTACGAGGATGAAAACGGAAATGCGATTAATCAAAAAGAAGATTTAATGTGGGAAGCACCGGAAAAGGCAAGAACGTATCATTCTTGTTTCCCACTGCAAATAACGGAAAGCATTTATGCGGTACATAGCAAATCTCAAAAGGAAACGTGCAAACACAAAAGAAAATATTGGAAAAAGGATACAGATCTGATAAAGGGATTAAAAGGCCATATATGCACTAATTGCGGGTGTAGCCAAACAAGAAAGTGGTGGCAGCCATGGGGAAGAAAATGGGATTATGGAACGGATACTACACCACTTATTGACTTACATACAAGTATTGGAGGCGGAAATCAAGATGTCATAATGGCAATGGTAAACAGCGGAGATTATACACTACAGGAAGCACTCGTTGTTTATTCTACGGCCTGTGAAAGATGTATGAATGTACTTACATACAAGTATTTGAATGGAGCGGATGGATATGAAGAATATTCAGACGAGTGGAAAAAATGTAATACTGAATGCGATTTTTGTAAGATTAAGGAGGACACAAAATGTTAATCAGAAGTCAGGATAAAGAAATGATAATAAACATGGCTGCAACCAATCATATTTATGTCAGAGAAGTATATCGACCAAGCGGAAGTTTGATTGATATAAGCTCTGATGAAATGAGATTAGGATATTATTCTACCAAAGAAAAAGCTATCAAGGTGCTGGATATGATTCAAGAAGCATATGCAGATTTTGAAGCATCAAAAATCATCAGTACAGGATTAACTGGTGCGACGTACACGGGAAGTTATGATACTCCTGAGAACGTAACTGCTGGAATTAAAGTGCTAAAAGATTATACGGAATTAATAAGAGAATCAGTGGTCTTTCAGATTCCAGAGGATAGTGAGGTGAAAGCATGAGCAATGAAATGACACTTGTTCAGAACGAAGATGGAACATTTAGTGCATATGATGATACTTATGACATTGTAATACATTGCGAGACAGAAGAGGAACAGAAGAAAGTTATCGAGCATTTAAGAGGGATAAAGCTTCAGGAGGACTAAATGGGAAGATGCAAATTAGAGTGTCCGGACGGCGAAACAGAGTGTTGCATCTGCTGTACTAAGCAGGATTCTTGCCAGTGCAAATGTGATGATATGGACAGTTATGAATATGCAGAGGAGTGTGAAGAATATGAGACTGATTGATTTATTGACAGCAATTGGCACAGATGTCGAGAGTAATGCGAAAATTCAGATATGTCATCCGGGAAGAGGCTGGAAAGATTACGATGAATTTAATGCCGGTTCAAAATTTCTGAAACCATTTTACGATTTAAAGGTTAAATCTTTATCTGCAATAGACACAGATTTGATTAGAGTTGACTTGGATTTTGATGAGAAAGGATGATGGGAATGCGTTTAATTGATGCAGACAAAATAATTGACTCTCTTGGAAATTCGGATATGGATTTTGCAATAGGTGCAGTTATTGACGAACAGCCGACAGCATTTGATGTGGATAAAGTTTCAAAGCAGTTAAAAGATTTAAAGGCGATGTATTGGTTTTCAATAGCAAATACAGGAGATAAAAAGCTAGATGTTGCTTATGAAAACGTAGGAAATGCATTGGACAGGGCAATCGAAATTGTAAAAGGCGGTGGAGTTGAATGAGTAGTGCAAGCGTAAGATTCGGAACAAAAGCGTATATATGCGCAAGGTACTTCCTCAAACCGGGAAAGTGCTTCAAGTACATCGACCAGTGTGGGGAAGATTCCACAGAACACATCTATGAGGTAATGGCGTTATATCCTTATTGCGCATTGTTAAGAGATACAAGAAACGGAGTCAGAACTTGCCCGGGATATAACACTTTGAGCCTGATGTTGAGAGGAAGTGAAGAAAATGAGTAAATCAGTGTTAGTGATAGATACACCGGAGCATGGTTGCATTTCCTGCTTAATTGGGCGAAATCACAGTAATATTCTGGAAACCTGTATTTATTGCCCAATCGTGGGAAAATGTGTACTTGATAAAGAAGCAGAAACGATTCCTGACTGGTGTCCATTGAAGCCATTGCCGGAGGAGAAAGAAGAGGAATATTGGAGAAGTAGATTTAGTCTTGCATGGATTCGAGGTTGGAACACTTGTATTAGCAAAATTACAGGAGGCGAAGCAGATGGAGAGATTAACACTTGACGATATGATAAAGGCACTTAAATGCGTTGCCGGCCAGGATACTGTAGGCGATTGCTATGCAGACCACGAAAACTTCATGCATATGCATGATAAGCATAAACGCATTGTCTGTGGAACTGGTGAGGATTTAAGAGATTATATCAGTGGGAATGAAGCGGTTGGCTGCCCGTATCATCAAAATACTTATGGATGTTGCTTCGAAGACGGGGAGCTGTATTGGCTGAAAGATGTCGCGGAGCTGTTAGAAGAACTGAAATCTTATAAAGAAGCAGAAGAGCAGGGCTTGTTTGTGAGATTACCGTGTAAGGTTGGAGATACGGTTTGGGTGGTAACATCGCCAATTAATGTGTTTGGTTATGATGAATATGATGGAGATGCGGAATATGAAGTATATGAATCTTTTTTATCAAGCGTATCTTATTATGCGTCTGGAGAACAATTCAGAATTTACGCAAAAGTAACGAATAGTTTTATTGTGGCATACTTTAGAGAATGTGATTTTGGAGAATCTATATTCCTCACCCGCGAAGAAGCCGATAAGAAATTGGAGGAGATGAAGAATGAAATTTAAAGAATTTGTAAACTGGTGCAATGAAAGAGCATGTGACGGATGCTGGGGAACACTGACAGCTATGGCGTGTATTGATTTAATAGGTGAAGTTAAAAAAGTTCCGTTTTGGAAAAGAGAAAAATTCTGGAAAGAAAATTATGAGCAGCAGGTATTGGAAGAGATTATTAATCCAATAGAGAAGAAGTTGGAGGAGATGAAGAAGAATGATTGAAGCGATAAAAGAAATTTTTATGATGCTGGGAATGTGCGTAGTTGGACTTGCTATTTACATACTATTGTATGCAATAATCAGCAAATTCAACAGATGGCGAAAGAATGGCTGTAAGATTAAATGTCTTTGTAAACCACATGTATATAAAATTGAGTGGCATTGGGTAAAAGACGGAGAAACTCTTCTAGTATGCAAGAAATGTGGCAAAAAGAAAATACTGTTTATTGACTATGATTTCTACAAGAAAAACAATCATTAGGAGGATTAATATGAAACCAGAAGAAGCAATTAAAAACTTACGGGAACGCATTGACTTAGCTAAAAAGGTCTGGACAAATGTTCCAGGAATTGTTGAATATCGTAAAGCATTAGAATTAGCAGTTAAAGCGTTAAAAAAGCAGATGCACAGAAAAGTGAGATACGAGGTTGTAGAATACGACGAATGCTACGATGTTAGTTTATATGCTTGCATCTGTCCGTCATGCGGACTGCATATTATTGAGTTTTCGGATAATGATGTAGTCTTTAAATGCAATAGCGATAGCCCAGAAGATATGTTTCATTCCAGTATGGTGCATCATGCGTATGTTGGTATGAATAATTATTGTAACAGATGCGGGCAGAAATTAGATTGGGGTGAGGAAAATGGCAGATAAAACATGCAAAACTTGTATTGAAAACGACAACGGGCTGTGTGACCGCAAAGGCATCCTGATAGAGGAAGATGATACCTGTGAAAAGCACACAGAAAACTGGAAGGACTCTTTGATGGAGAAGTTCCTACGAAAATCAATGTGGTAAGGGCGGAAACATCCTTGCCAGACGGGAAGGTGGCTAAATGACAAAGGTGAGTTGGATTCGATTAGAAATAGATATGTTCGACAACAAGAAAATCCGGCATATCAGAAAACTTCCAGAGGGGAACAATATCGTGCTGATCTGGATGATGTTATTGACAATGGCAGGGCGTTGTAATTCAAACGGAATTATTTTTCTGACAGAGAATATTCCATATACAAACAAGATGCTGGCAGATGAGCTGGATTTTGATGAAAGTGTTATTGAGCTGGCGCTCACGATTCTGGAAAAGTTCGGAATGATAACCAGAGACGGGTCAGAGCTTTCAATTCCGGGATGGGAAGAACATCAGAACATTGACGGGCTTGAAAAAATCAGAGAGCAGACCAGAAAGAGAGTTTCCGAACACAGGAAACGTCAGAAAGAATTGCTTGAGGAAGAAATCCTTCCGAAACTCACAGATCAGGATACTGAGGAGAAACCTGTCACAGCAAAAGATTCAGTAAAGCCTGGAGATGTTCAAAAGGTTATTGACGAATGGAATAAGCTTCAGAAGTTAGGAATTCAGCCGGTTATAAGAATGACGTCTAAACGTTCACAACTTCTGAAAGCAAGAATTCGGGAATATGGAATGGAAAAGATTATGGAAGCAATTGAAAAAGTCAAAAAAAGTGATTTTCTGACAGGAAGAAAGAAAGATTTCATAATAACTTTTGAATTTTTTATAAACCCTAATAAATTTATAAAAATACTCGAAGGGTTCTATGACAATAGAGATGAGGATGTGCATAATGGATTTAACAGAAAAACTCAAAGAGATGTCAGCCCACTTATCCCCCTCGGAGAATGGAACGGAGAAGAATCAGACACCCCGTTCGCTTGAATGCCCTGAATGCGGGGACAGCGGGTGGAGATGGGTAAGAGATGCAAGTGGTATTCCTTATTGTGAGGAATGCCCTTGCGGAATCAGGAAGAAAACAATCCTTGAAAATCAATTGAAATTTGCAGAGCTTCCAAACGTGTTTAAAGACTCAAATTTTAACGATTTGAAGTCAAGTGTATATTTGAACGCCGAGAGCCGAAAAGTATTTTCTCAGGCGGCTCAGGCGGTAAATTACTGGTTTAAAAATCTTCCTGATATGCAGAAGAAAGGAATAGGACTATATCTTTTCTCAAACGCAAAAGGTTCCGGCAAAACCAAAACAGTATGCAGCTTGGCGAATGAAATCATGAAGAAATACCAGAAGCCTGTAAAATTCACCACGTCTCTCAGAATTCTTGATGAGATCAAGAACACATGGGGAGCCAAAGAGAATGCAGAGGGAAAGTTGATAGAGGATTTATCCAGAACAGAAATCCTTATCATTGACGACTTCGGTGCCGATTCTGGCAAGGACTGGATTAACGAAAGATTCTATAGCATTATCAACGGGCGGTATGTCGATAGGAAAATTACTATATTCACAAGTAACTGCCAGATAGCAGAATTGAAATACGATGAGAGAATCACAAATAGGATTCTGGAACGGTCACTTGAAATTCCATTTCCGGAAGAATCTGTCCGGGTGCATATGGCGCAGCATATCAGAGCGGAAATGATACAGGGGATGCATAGATGAGAACAATAAGTGAAATGTACAGACGTTCCGGAGGAACTGCATATCAGCATAAGTGCTCTGAATGCAGATTCTATAGGGACGGAAAGAGAGGAAAATGTCTGATGTACGGCGGTGATCGGGACTGGCATGGAAATTTCATTGCCTGTAAATTCTTTAATCTCGAAGATGATATGCCGGAAGGACAGATGAATATTTTCGATTATGTGTGAAAGAAAGGAGGAACGAGGAACCGCTGGCCAGCGAAAGGATATCCCGGTTCCTCCTTATTTTTTTATGAATAATGACGACTTGAAATATGCAATTGAGAATGGTATTATCAATTTGTCTCACATACAAGAACAAATTGAAATGAATAAAAGGGAAGAAATTTTAAAAGAATACAGAGACAGCATGTGGAAGGCATCTGACGGATACTGGAAAATCCGCATGACTTATGACGAAACCGATCAAAGAAAAGTATTCAAGCGCAAGTCTAAACAGGATTTGGAAAATTTGATTGTCAAAACCCATAGGGAAAAGGTTGAAAATCCAAAGATCAAGAGTATATTTGAAGACTGGGCGCAGCGTAAGTTTGATTTAAAAAAAATATCTGTGCAAACCTACCAGAGATACCATCAGGATTTCAACCGGTTTTTCGGAATACTTGGTGAGAAAAAAATTAGAAGTATTGAACCAGAAGATGTTAGTAACTTCCTGGAAGAACAGATCAGTGAACATAATCTAACTGCAAAAGCTTTCTGCAATCTCAAGACGATTACCAGAGGCACATTGAAATGGGCGAAGCGCAACAAACTGATTGACTGGAATGTACAGGAGTTGTTCTACGATTTGGATGTCACCGATAAATCTTTCAAGAAAAGTATTAAAGAAGACTCTAAGGAAGTTTTTAATGATGCGGAAATGAAAAGAATCGTAGAATACCTAAAAGATAATCAGGACATGGTAAATTTCGGAATATTGCTTATGTTCGTAACCGGTCTGAGAGTTGGGGAATTAAGTGCTTTAAAGTGGGAAGATTGGGATTCGAGCACCGGAATAATCAGAATCCGAAGAACGGAAGTAAGACACTTTGAGAATCATAAAGGAATTTTTGAAGTCAAAGACTTTCCGAAAACCGAAGCAGGCGTAAGAAATGTAGTGGTTCCTCAGGGGTGTATATGGATATTGCAGAAGCTCAGAAACATGTCGGCGTTCTGCGAATATATATTTTCCAAAGATGGGAAACGATTGAACACTTATTCGTTTAGGAACCGGCTCCGGACAGTATGCAAGAACACTGGCTGCGTTCAAAAATCACCGCACAAAATACGAAAGACCTATTGTACAATCCTCTTAGACCACAGCGTAGATAATCAGATGGTAATATCGCAAATGGGTCACTCTAACATCTCATGCTCGGAAACTTATTATCATCGAGACCGAAAGAATCTTCAAAAAAAGCAAAAAATCATGGACAGCATAGATGAATTTATGGTAGTATCGAGATAGTTTTTGGTCATTTTTCAAAGAGGGAACAGCTAGGGAACAAAAAGGAACACCCTGGAAAAGTTAGAAATGTTGATTTTATGGGAAAGATAGCAGTTTAAAGATACGTTCGATTCCCGTACTGGCTGCTAACGAAAACCTTGTAAAATCAAGGTTTTTTGTGCTTTTTAGGGGTATGTAAAATAGCCGAGGGAACAGGCTAGGGAACAGAACAAATATTCGAATTAAAACCATAGGAGGAAAGCTTGTGTGTGAGACACAGGTAAAACCATCGTAGACGGCAGAAATGCGGTCTTTTTTTGTTGCCAAAATTATGTTAATATGGTTGTATGGAGGTGATGTTGTGATACATACCGCATATGATGTAATGAAAGAATATCTGATAACCGGAGCAGAGTTGGATGGCCCGTACCAAATACCAGTTATTCCACCGATACAGCTGGCGCCGAAGAAAAGTATAGATTTTGTTTCTTCAAAATCCAGATCATTGAAAGGGCATAAGGACTTGACCGTGAATTTCTATATTGACGACAAGGGTTTCTTACAGGTATGGAATCAGCCGGACCAGTACGTAGAACATCTGAAATGTTTTCATTCAGTTTGCAGCCCAGATTTCACAATTGCTTCGGGAATGCCTACGGCACTAAATATATACAACCTATACAGGAATCATGCTCTAGGCTTCTATTTTGCGATTTTAGGCGTTAATATAATACCGTCAGTAAATGTTATCAGCCCAAAAGAAATGCCTTGGATTTTCGATGGTACGCCGCGCAGAAGCACTGTATCATGTTGCACTAATGGGAGAGTGCGGTCTAAGTCTGCCAGAATGGAATTTTGTGAGAATTTTAAGGAAATGTTAGACGCAATAGAGCCTACAAAGGTTGTGATCGTTGGCATCGTACCGGACGAACTCAATGTGGATGTGCCAATAATAAGCCTCAATTCACGTAGCCAGAACATGAAGGAGATGTTCGGAAAGGAAGGACCATGGGAACAATCAGTAGCGGATCAGCAAAACGAAGAAACAAAGAAACCGGTCGGCAGAAGAAACGCCGAAGCAGACTTTTCAGTATTGTGGGACGAAGAAACATGACTAGAAAAGACGAATTGAATGTGATGAAGTGAAAATTTTACATCACGCCAATCTACGTTACAGAGAAATATATACATAATGCACAAACATAAAAAAGTCGCAGGTCTGAATTAGTTTCAGATTTCTGCGATTTTTTTCAGATTTTCCCAGTTCAAGCTGGACCGGTTTTGGTGCTGTTTCGGGCTTGTCGTACTTTTCCTTGGTGCCCTTATCCCGTCCCGGGAGCCTCGCCGCCCTGCATGATCTGACAAACCGGAGTCAACAACACAGCCCGCCGGGGATAAGCCCGGAAGCAGACCGGGAGTAGCTGCGGAAGCACAGAACCAACACCAGACGCAGCCAGAGCTAAAAACCAATTCAAACATGACGTTGTAAAATGCGTTTAAAAGCGTTTTTATTCAACCGTGGTAAAATATACAGGAAACGCATAAAAACAGGATTAAAAAGCCAAATACGGTGCTACAGAAATATTTAAGACACAACCGCCCAAACAAAACGCCTAAAAGCGTACAGAAATAAGACTGCCGGAGCGATCACAGACAAAGCCCGCATAGCTTCGCGCAGGCCGGAAACATAAAGGCCCGACTGGG
>OGMF01000210.1_pt1 | contig 70699 bp, 55 predicted proteins | sample 1572921 | NCBI WGS metagenome assembly OGMF01 (sample SAMEA2581919, study PRJEB24529) | metagenome | biome: Human gut stool | place: China | collected 2011 | reverse complement strand
TGCGCGAGCTGGAACGTGCCGGTTACATCAAGCGCAGCCGGGAGCGTGACGAGCGTGGCTGCCTGCGCGGAACCGTCTACACGATCTACGAACAGCCGCACACAGAGCCAACACCGGAAGAACCTGCGCAGGCTTTGCCTGCGTCGGAGAATCCAACATTGGAAAAGCCTATGTTGGATAAACCTACGTTGGAAAATCCAATGCAATTAAATACTAAAGGAAGAAATAAAGAAAAACGAAATACAGATCAATCAATTACCGATTCGATTCCTTTCCCTTCCGGTTTTCCGGAAAGCCCTACGCAGAAGCGAACGGAAGCGAAGGAATCGTTTGAACGCTACCGGGACTTGATCTTGGAGAATATTGACTACGACGTTCTGGCAAGTGATCCTCACGTTGACCGGGAGCTGCTTGACGAAATCGTCGACCTGGTGCAGGAGACAGTTTGCAGCACGCGCAGCCGAATCCGCGTTGCAGGCAACGATTATCCAGCCGAGGTCGTGCGGGCGAAACTGCTGAAGCTGAACGGTGAACACATCCGCTTCGTCATGGACTGCCTGAAGCAGAACACAACGCGGATTCGGAATATCCGGCAATATCTGCTGACCGTGCTGTTCAACGCACCAAGCACGATGAACAGCTATTACACGGCGTTGGTGGCGCATGATATGGCAGCTTAAAGCCAAACAGCAAGGGGCTTGAAAAAACTATTCGACCGATTCAAGCGCACTGCGGACCATTGCGACGATCATGTTAATCTGTTTTGGTGTGGCCGAGCGGCAAAGAGCAAGCAGAGAATCCAAATCCTGCGATTCTGTCAGGTTCAGGTTGTCCGCAAGCAAATATGTTGGGGAAACATTCAACGTGCTGCAAAGCGTTGCGAAAACCTGCAGGCTGGGTGTTTTTGCGCCAGACTCTATTTGCCTGAGATATGTCGCATTGATGTTGCAGGCTTCGGACAGCCGTTCACTTGTCCAGCCCCTATCCTTTCGCGCGGTGTTGATTCGTTTTCCCAGCAACTTTTTATCCATCTGATTCTCCCCGCCTGTATGCTGATTGAGGTAAATTCATTCCCTATAAGCTTACATTTTTCTTGACGCAGAAAATAGCGACTGTTAGAATGCGAAATATAAGCCATTAGACTACATATGAGGTGATACAAGATGTGCGGAACGAAAAACTGCGCGATCCTCGGACACAGCCCTAGTGGAATCCTCCTCATACGAAGTAAAATATGAACTTTTCAAGGTACAGAAGCTGACTCGTATAGTTATTGTACGACAGCTCTGCGGGTAGCCTTTGCTGAGAGCATCCGGCTTCGGATGCTCTCAAAAACGCCAAATTTCGGTGCTAATGTATCAAGGACTTTTGTGGTGACATCTGCTGAGGGGGTACGATAACTTTCTTATGCACATCAATCCCACAACGACACCGATAGACAACTTCCATAACCCTACGCTTCTTATAAAAGTTGTCACGGCGTGCTCTCCTAACAGCAATTATTTTGCTATACGTCCTTAATGCCGTTCAGCTGGGACAATTTATGGTTCAACAGGAGAGCAAAACCAGTTTTATGCGCGCGCTCGTAGCGCCAAAAAAGCCGATTTTGTGCCGTGCATATTAATTTTACCATACGCAGCAGGTCATTGCACTCCGTTTTCATTCATCGTGGTGCAAGAATGTGATGCTGCATGAAGTTTTATGCCTCTTTTGTCAGCCGCCAAAGCGTGGCGCGGCTGATGCCGAGCCTAGCGGCAGCCGCGCTCTGATTGCCGTGTTCTTGGTTCAAAATAAGCTGCACAATATCTTTTTTGATGGTGTTGAGCGGCTGGTTCAGATTGAGCGGTGTCTCGTCCGGGCGTGCGAAATCCATACCGCAGCGGTATTCGGTGCTCAGAACGGACACGACGGCAGCTTTACGCAGGACAGTGCCGCTGGTGAGCGTGGCGGCTTGCGTAATGATGCGTTTGAGCTGTGCATAGTTTCCAGGCCAGGAGAACTCTTGCAGGCACGCCAGTGCTTCCGGCTCAATTTCGCAGACATCGCTACCGGTGTTGAGCTTGAGACGGCTCAGATAGAGATTGACGAATTGCGCGATCCGCTGCCTGCATTCACGCAGCGGTGGAATGCGGACGATGGCGCAGCTGCACCGCTCAATTAAATCTTGGCAGGCAGGAGGACAGCTACCATCCTGCGCTGTTTCGCAGGTGAACACAATCCGGCAGCGTGCGCAGAGCTGCAGATCAGAAAGTGCGCTTTGTAGCTCCTGCTGCTGTGTGGACTTTAGTGTGTCGGCGCGGTAGAACACGATGGTATTTTGCAGCGCGTAGAGAGGGGAATTGAGGTTGCTTACCAAATAGTTCCATCCCTTGGCGTTGATTTTTCCGCAGTCGATCAGAGCTAGTGGGCGTTTACGCCGTTCGCTTGTAAAATAGATGTATTTGGCCAGATCCTCGCTGCCGCAGCCGCGCTCGCTAAGCAGCATCAGATGGCTTCTGGTCTGGTTGACGCGCTGAATTTCACTTTGTAGATTCCCGGTAAGCGCACACGCGCCCTGAAAGCTCGCGTAAAATGCGTCTTCCGCCTCCCGAGCGTTGTAATATCGAATGGCGATTTCTCCCCTGGCGCTGCGTGCCTGCTCCTGGGTAAAGAAGAAGGCGGTGAGAGCATCGGGCGGCAGACCAAGCTCGACGCACTTGATATTATACTGCATGGCGTTTCTCGTTTTCACCAAATAACGTGGCTGTGAATTGTCGTCATCCAGCTCCCGCTGCAAAAGCTCCATGACGCCGCTGTCCGGGGAGATGCCGGCCGAGGAGTAGCGAAGCGTTTTATCTGGGCCAAAAACGGCAATTTCCGAGGGCTGCTGGGAAAGGAGCAGGCGGTAAAATCGGTTTTCTTCACGCAGACGTTCCTGCGCATGGAACATATTGGCGGCGTTCTCAAACGCCATGCGGATGCTCTCGCGGCCGGAGGTGATGAGAATGGCATTCAGACCCATGCGCTGGGCCACGGTGTAGGAGATGGTGTCGCACAAAATAACGCCGTACTGCTGTGCGCGGACGGTTTCCAGAACGGACTGCGTCTGTTCGCTGCCGGTGATGGGGAAAATATCGAAGCTACGCGAGACAATGCTTTGCAGCGTACCGGCCGCGTCGGTGACGCTGGGGAAGCCGACGACCGCAATCTGCCCATGGAAAACATCGGCCAGTCGCAGCACCGGAAGAATGTCGTAGACGGTAAAGGAAATCTCTACCACCGGAATGGAAATCTGCTGGCGCAGAAGACCAGCCGTGCCGCCGCGGGAGATGACGATGTCATAGTTTTCCTGCATCCGCTCCTGCACCACCGCGACGCCGGCGGCCAGGTCGCCGAGAAATACGCTCAGCTCGATGTCCGGAAATTCCTCGGCTACCTTGTACATCAAAGACTGCATGCCTTCATAGGGCGCGACGCCCAATACCTTCATTCGACTGCCCATGCCGCTGACCTCCAAGTTGTTTTCCCTTTTTACATATTATATCATAATTCTTGGGAGAAGCAAGAAAATGTTTCAAATTGAAACAAAAAAATTCATAAATCGACTTGTAGCTTTGTAAAATATGAATATAATAAAAATAAGGATTAAGAACAACAGGCGAGTGTTTTAAAATGATACACATAGCGCACGATTGAGATTTGGAGCGAACCATGAGAAAACTGCTTGTTCTAGCGGACGACTTCACAGGTGGACTGGATACCGGCGCGCAATTTGCAGCAGCTGGAATCCCGACGGTTGTTACGACGAACCCGGCATATTGCGCGGCAGACCATGAGGAAGATACGGTCCTGGTGGTGGACGTGGAGACGCGCCATCTGCTGCCGGAGAAGGCGCGGCAGATTGTGGAACAGACCATTCGGGCGGCCATCGCCCATGGCTTTACGGATATTTATAAGAAAACGGACTCTGCGCTGCGCGGCAACCTCGGCGCGGAGCTGCAGGGGGTATTGGATGGCACGGGGCAGACGCGGCTGCACTTGATTCCGGCGTTTCCGGAAATGGGACGGACGACGAAAGATGGCGTGCAGCTCATCGACGGCGTGCCGGTTGCGCAGAGCGTCTTTGGAAAAGATCCGTTTGAACCGGTCCGCTATTCCAAAATTCGGGAGATTCTAGCTGAACAGTGTACCTGCGCAGTGCGAAATGTTGGAAAGCATATGCCACAGCAGTTTTGTGATGGGCCGTGCATTTACGTTTACGACGCAGAAACCCGTGCAGATGTCACACGCATCGCAGCTGAGTTCAAACGGGATGGAACCTGCCATATTTATGCCGGGTGTGCTGGATTTGCAGCGCTGCTGCCGGAACTCTTGGAACTGGACGGCAGACCGCCGGTGGCACCGGTGCTCGAAGGACGGCTGATAGTTGCCTGTGGAAGCATGAATCCCATCACACTTGCACAGATGAAACAGCTGGAAAGTAGATCTAGCTACATTCACATTCCAGAAGCACTTAAATTTCACCCGGAACAACTCGATACACCAGCAGGACACAGTCAGCTCGACGCTTGGGCCGCACTGGCAAAGCAGTCCCGGGTGTTCGTGCTCGACACCAATCCAAAAGATGCGCCGACAATGCCGCCGGCAGAGACGCGCATGAACCGGGACCGGAAAACGGTCGCACGGGCGCTGGCAGGCATTTTACATTCGCTACTTCAGCGTGGCGTGACCGGCACAATTATGATCACCGGCGGCGATTGCCTCTTTGCATTTTTACAGGAGCTTCAAATTGACCAGATCTGTCCATTGTGCGAAATACAGCCGGGTGTCGTCCTATCTAAGCTGCAATACCGGCAGTACGATTATTTCCTGCTCTCAAAATCTGGCGGCTTTGGAAAAGAAAATCTGTTTGATCAGGTCTTGGCTGCAATGCAGAACAGCAGTTTGTCGGAGTAAAGCCGGCAGAAACAACCGTATATATCAAAAGATTGATATATAAACACATCAAAATTGGAGGTACTATATGAAAAAGAAACTCGTTTGCTTGCTGCTGGCGCTTGCAATGTTGCTGGCGCTTGCGGCCTGCTCCATCGGCGGCGAAACGACCGAGCAGCCTGCAGAGGAAGAGAAAACCTCAACGGAACAGACACCCGCTGCGGAAGAAACAACCGAAGAAGCTGCTGAAACCGAGCAGCCTGCCGAAACGCTTGCGGAGACCTTTGCGGACTCCAGTGCGAAGATCGGCATCATGACGACCACGGTCACGTCCAGCGAAGAGCAGTTCCGTCTGGCGACCCAGATCCAGGAAAAGTACGGCGCGGACAAGATCATCGTTCAGACCTATCCGGACGCCATCTCTGAAGTTGAGACCACGATCAACAATGCGATGATGCTTGCTTCCGATCCTGACTGCAAGGCAATCATTTTCTGCCAGGCCATGACCGGCACAATCGCAGCCATCGAAAAGATCCGCGAAGCCCGCCCCGATATTCTTCTGATTTCCTGTGGTCCGCAGGAAGAAGTTGCCGCTGCCGGTCAGGCATCTGATGTCTGCTACGTCAAGGGCGGCGCGCAGCATGGTGTGCAGATCGCAGAAGAAGCTTACGCCATGGGCGCAAAGTACCTCCTGCACTATTCCTTCCCGCGTTCGATGTCTATTCAGGTCACCATCGAAAAGCATGACGCCATGAAGGCCCGTGCAGAAGAGCTCGGTATGACCTTTATTGACGTAACGACCCCCGACCCCAAGGGTGACGCTGGTATTACAGGCTGCCAGCAGTTTATCCTCGAAGATGCTGCCAACAAGATCGCCGAGTATGGCGTTGACTGCGCGTTCTACGGCTCGACCGTTCAGATGCAGGAGCCTTTGATCAAGGTCATCGCAGAGAAGGGGGCCATCTACACAATGGCTGCCGACCCCTCTCCGTTCCAGGGATTCATTGCCGCGCTCGGCTTGGAAATTCCGGAAGAACATCAGAATGACACCGAGTATGCCATCGAAGTCATCCATGCTAAGCTTGAAGAAATGGGCGTCAGCGGACGCTTCGGCTGCTGGAACTTCTCCGTTTGGGACTGCTTCATGAACGCGGGTGTTGAGTATGCTGTGGCCTACATCAACGGTGAAACCAACGGCACGTGCGATGAGGCGGTTCTGAAGGCTAAGCTTGAAGAAGCAGCTGGTTCCGAGGTCGAAATCACACCGTACTCCGATGAAAACGGGCTGAGTCTGGACAACACGTTCTACTTTGTCGGCGGTTTGATTATCCTGTAATCGCCGTAGCAACCTGTTTGGTGTAAACTATAAGTGGGCGAAGGCATGCCCTTCGCCCACTTTTTCAGAAAGAGGATAGTTTATGAACGATACATATGTTTTGCAGATGGAGGGTATTGAAAAGGAGTATTCCGGGGTAAAGGTTTTGCGCGGCATCGACCTTCAGGTGCGTCCCGGCGAAGTGGTTTCCATTGTCGGCGAAAACGGCGCAGGCAAATCAACACTCATGAATATCCTCTTCGGTATGCCCGTCATCCATTCAACCGGCGGCTTCAAGGGCAGCGTTAGGCTGTGCGGAGAAGAAGTCCGAATCACCTCCCCTGAAAAAGCCATTGAGTTTGGTATCGGCATGGTGCATCAGGAGTTTATGCTGCTTCCTAACTTCACGGTTGCAGAAAACATCAAAATTAACCGTGAAAACACAAGGCCCAATCCGCTCAGCCGCATCTTCGGCAGACAGCTTCAAACGCTGGATGTCAGCCAGAACAACGCCGACGCGCGTGTGGCGCTCGATAAGATGGGCATGCAGAGCCTCGATGAACGGACCACCGTAGAAGGTATGCCTGTGGGCTATATGCAGTTCATCGAATGCGCACGCGAAATTGACAAGAAAAATATCAAGCTGATCGTCTTCGACGAGCCGACGGCTGTTTTGACCGAGGTCGAAGCGAAGCGACTGCTGGAAGCCATTTCCGGTATCGCAGCTGCAGGCGTCGGCATTATTTTCATCAGCCACAAGCTCGACGAGGTCATCTCCATTTCCGATCGTATCGTTGTTATGCGCGACGGAGAGTTGGTTTCTACGCTTGACAAGAAGGATACGAACCCAGTGGAACTGGCCGAACTGATGGTTGGCCGTGGCATTGATGCCAGTGCAATGGCAAAGCCGCGGGACTTTTCCGGGGCAAAGACCGTTTTGTCGATTAGAAATCTCACGGTTCTGATGCCAGGCGAACTGGTCAAGGGGATTGACCTGGACGTCAAGGAGGGTGAAATTCTCGGCATTGCGGGCTTGGCAGGACACGGCAAAATCGGCGTGGCCAACGGCATTATGGGGCTTTATGAATCCAGCGGCGAGGTTACCTACAAGGGGAAGCCGTTGAACATCCATTCTACCTACGATGTGATGAAAAAGCGCATCAATTTTGTTTCCGAGGACCGCAAAAATGTCGGACTCATCCTTGGCAATTCCATTGAGCAGAACATTATCACGCCCGCGCTGCGTGTTCACAAGAAATATCTCAAGCATTATGGCTTATTCACCCAGCTCGACCGCAAGGCCATGCGTGAGCAGGCCGAACGGATGATTGAGGAGCTGCGGATCAAATGTACCTCGCCCAAACAGCGCGTCGGCGCGCTTTCGGGCGGCAATCAGCAGAAGGTTTGCATCGCCGAAGCGTTGACGCTCGAACCGGAGTTCCTGTTTATATCTGAGCCGACGCGCGGCATCGACATCGGTGCGAAGACACTGATTCTGGACTACCTGAAAAAACTAAACCGAGAACAGGGCATGACAATTGTCGTCACCTCGAGTGAACTCAAGGAGCTGCGCTCCATCTGTGATCGGATCGTCATCATTGCCAACGGAAAAATCATGGGCGTGCTGGCACCGAACGCGAGCGACGCGGAGTATGGCCTGATGATGTCTGGTATTCAACCTGCGCAGAAGGCATAAGGGGGAGCATATGAACAAAAACAAATTGCGTACGCTGTATGATAACATTGGTTTGCCGCGTATTATCATTTTTCTGTTCCTAATCATCCTATGCATCTGTATGCCAATTTTGAAGCTGCAGACGACCTCACTTCTGGCGCAGGCGGTAACCAGAATTTTTATGAATATGGTACTGGTACTGGCCATGGTTCCATCCATCGAATGTGGTATCGGCATGAACTACGGTCTGCCACTCGGTGTTTTGTGCGGCCTGTTCGGCGGCATGATCAGCATGGAGCTCGGTCTGAGCGGCGCGGCCTGCTTCTTTTTGGCGATGGCGCTCGGCATTCTGCTTGCCTGCGGCGTCGGCTACGGCTATGCGCAGCTGTTAAACCGCGTGGCGGGTCAGGAGAGCATGATTACCACCTATGTCGGCTTCTCGTCGGTCTCTTTGATGTGCATGGTGTGGATGCTGCTGCCGGTGAAGAACGAGGCCATCCGCTTCCCGATGGGCAGCGGCCTGCGCAACACGGTCGCGCTGGATAAATTCTTCTACCATATCCTGAACGATTTTCTGAATATCAAAGTTTCCGAAAGCGCGAGCATTCCCGGCGGTCTGATTCTGTTTGTACTCCTTCTGTGCACGCTGGTTGCCATTTTCCAGCGTTCACACATGGGCGTTATCATGAAGACCGCTGGCAGTAATCCCCGTTACGCGCGGGCCATTGGTATCAACGTCAATAAAATGCGTTGTGTTGGCATGATGCTCTCCAGCGCACTGGCAGCTATCGGCATTCAGGTCTATGCACAGAGCTACGGCTTTATGGAGTACTATGAAGCTCCATTGAAGCTGGCATTTACCGCAGCTGCGGCGGTACTCATCGGTGGCGCGTCCAACAAGAAAGCCTCAGTCGCAAACGTGCTGATCGGTACGATTTTGTTTCAGGGTCTTCTAACCATCGCGCTGCCGGTTGCAAACAAGATTCTCCCCGACAGCAGCTTGTCCGAAATTGTACGAATTGTCATCAGTAACGGCATCATTCTGTATGCGCTGACGAAAGCGGGTGAAAAGAATGGGTAAAAAATCCAAAGACTTCCTAGCAAAAAATATTGTTTCGATTCTATTTGCCGTTATGTGTGTCGGTGCATTCTTCGCCTCCAAGGTCAGCTTCAGCTATTTCCTGCAGGAGCTCATTACGAGAATCGTCCGAAACAGTGTGCTCGTTCTGGCGCTGATTATCCCAGTGATCACGGGCCTTGGCATGAACTTCAGTATTGTCCTCGGCGCGATGGCGGCTCAAGCGGGCCTGATTCTCATTACGCATTGGCATATTGACGGCGTTGTGGGCATTGTGCTTGCTATTGTCATTATGACACCAATTGCGGCGTTGCTCGGCTGGCTGATGGGTCAGCTCTTCAACCGCACGAAGGGCCAAGAGATGATTACCGGCATGATAGCTGGCTATTTTGCAAATGGCATCTACCAGCTCATTTTCATTGTACTGCTCGGAAGCATCATTCCCTTTAAGGATGCAACGATGATGCTCTCGAGCGGCGTCGGTCTCAACAGCACGGTTGTGCTGCGGGATCCCTTGGCGCTTGATAAGCTCTTTACCATCCGCTGCGATTTGTTCATCCTGTTTGTAGCGGCAATTGTGGTGATCCTTGCGGTGATTCGTTGTGTGCAAAGCCTGATCGTGGGAAGAAAGGATTCTTGCAGGGCAATGACGAAGATGCAGTACCGTGTGCAGTTTGTCTATGTAATTGTGGCGGTAGCTGCGGCGGCGTTTTGCCAGATGAACGCTTCGCTTCTGAAAATCACGCGTTCATTCTTCATTCCGGCGAGCACTGTCATTGTGATTGTCGTTGTGACATTCTTCACACAGTTCATTACGAAAACGAAGCTTGGTCAAAATTTCCGTGCTGTTGGTCAGGATATGCGTGTGGCGACCGCCGCGGGCATCAATGTCAACAAAACCAGAATCATCGCGATCATGCTTTCAACGGTTCTGGCGGGGCTCGGTCAGATCATTTCGCTTCAGAATATCGGTAGCTTTGCGACCTATTCTGCGCACGACACCGTTGCGACCTACGCAATTGCGGCGCTTTTGGTTGGCGGCGCAACTGTGAAGCAAGCGAAGGTGCACAACGTATTTCTCGGTCTGTTGCTGTTCCACGCGCTATTTATCGTGGCCCCGCAGGCAGGCAACCAGATTTTCGGAAACCCTGTCTACGGAGAATACTTCCGCGTTTTCGTTTCCTACGGCGTCATTGCGATGGCTTTGATTCTCAACGCCGTACAGACCAGAAAGCTCCGCCAGCAGAGGCTGCGCGAGTCGACAAGAATCTGAGAGGTACTGCATGGAATACGTCATTCAGGGCAGAAGCCCCCGAAAGCTCTATGACTTCTTTGAGCAGATTTCTGCTATTCCACGAGGCAGCAGGAATGAAAAGGAAATCAGCGAGTATCTGCTTGCCTTTGCCGCTGAACGCGGTTTGCGTGTCTGGCGGGATGATATATATAATGTCATCATCTGGAAAGATGGGCAGAATGGTGGCGAATGCCAAAAACCGGTGCTGCTTGAGTGCCACACAGACATTGTGTGCGCCAAAACACCAGATTCCACGCATGATTTTCTGCATGACCCCATCCGCTTGATCCAGGAAGGCAATATCCTGCATGCCGACCGGACGACGCTCGGGGCCGACAACGGCTGTGGCGTGGCAACAATCTTATACATACTAGACAGCAAAGACTTTCCACATCCACCACTGGAGTGCTATTTTGCCTCACAGGAAGAAATTGGCCTTATCGGCGCATCAAATATTGATGTCTCAAAGTTCAAGGCCCGGCGTGCTATTGGGCTGGACGCCGGAACGGACGGCGTTTTGTGCGAGGGCGCATCCAGCAAGTATACCTATGAGCTGTGCCATGCGGCGCAGTGGGAGGAAAATCACAATCAGTCCTGGAAGCTTACCGTAAGCGGACTGATGGGCGGTCATGCGGCACTTTGGATGCCGATGGACCGGCAGAATGCCGCGCGTCTGGCGGGTATGGCGCTGAACACGATTCGGATGCATACTGATCTTCGCCTGTGCCGGATGGAAGGAAGCGACAAGGGCATCATGCAACAGTTTCAGGCAAACTTTGTCACGATGCTTTCGGAGAAAGACCTTTACCGGGAGGTCAACGAGATCGAAATGCACCTTCAGCATGAGTTCCGGGATGTGGAGCCAGAGCTGCGACTGCATCTGGAAAAGGCGGACGATCGAAAGACGCTCAAAAAAGAGTGCTCCGATCAGCTGATCGATCTTCTTTTGTATCTTCCCTATGGCGTATACAGCCGCAATCCGGACGCGCCAAAGCTGGTTGGCTCGTATGCGAACCTTACGAAGGTGCATCTGGAAAACGGCGCGGACGAGGCAGAACTGGAGTGCGTCTTTTCCGTGGAGCTACCGGAAAAGGAGCGGAGCTTATACGCGAATCTGAAGCGCTGCCTGCAAATTTTCGGCGGCCGTGTGTCCAGTCATAGTGTGTCCGAAGGCTGGACACCCAGTGAAGTCTCGCCCATCCGCGAGAAAATGGTGGAAGCGTTTGTGCAACTCTACGGCAGAAAGCCCTTCATCAAGGTGAGCCATGGTGGCAACGACTGTGTGAAGCTGGTTCAGAGGATTCCGAATCTCGACGCGGTTACCTGCGCGGCAGACTGCATCAACCATCACACACCGCGGGAGTATCTCCCGATGGATACCTTTGAACGTATGCTGGCGCTGGTGGTTCGGACCTTGCAACTTCTGGCTGAGGAGGAAGATGTATGACCTCTGCAATATATCAGGAACTTTCCGAACGCGCGGCGGTCATCTATGAAAAGGTCGTCATGTGGCGTCGAGACTTCCACCGCTACCCCGAGCTTGCGGGACACGAGGAGCGGACATCCGGTCTTGTTGCGGAGCATCTGCGCGCGCTGGGGCTGGAGGTCGCGGAGCACGTCGGCGGCTTCGGCGTAGTGGGACTTCTGCGCGGTGAAGCTGGAAACGGTCCGGTCATCGGCTTCCGCGCGGATATGGACGCGCTACCCCTACAGGAGCAGACGGGTTTTCCCTATGCATCCAAGATTCCGGGCGTCATGCACGCGTGCGGTCACGACGCGCATACGGCGATGCTCATGGGAACGGCTGAGGTGCTCAGCGCGATGCGCACGCAGCTGCGCGGCACGGTGAAGTTTATCTTCCAGCCCGCAGAAGAAGGCGGGGGCGGCGCGAAGGCGATGATAAAAGACGGTGTGCTGGAAAATCCGCATGTCGATATTCTTCTCGGTATGCATCTGCTGTTTAATCCAGCCGGAACCTTGGCTTTTAAAAGAGGCTACGCGCTCACAGCGTCCGATTCCTTTACCTTGACGATTACCGGCAAGGGCGGTCACGGCGCAAAGCCGCACGAGACGAACGATGTTGTGCTCACTGCCTGCAAGGCAGTTGAAAATCTCCATCAGATTGTCAGTCGTAAAATCAATCCCCAGCGCATGGCGATTTTGTCCGTCGGCAGTATCCAGAGCGGCACGACCTCAAACGTTCTGCCGGAGACGGCGACGATCTGCGGCACAGTCCGTACGCTGGAAACCGATGTGCAGGAACAGATGATTGCGGGCGTGCGTGCTGCGGCGCAGAGTGCCTGCGATTTTACGGGCGCAGAATTCAATCTGGATTACCGGATTATGGAGCCTGCCGTACACAATGACGACGCGGTAATGGCACATATTACGGATGTGTTCCGGCAGATGCTGGGAGAGGATAGTGTCATCGAGCTCACTGAGCCCCGCTGCGGCTCAGAGGATTTCAGCAATTATCAGCGTCCCGGCATACAGACCGGCTATTTCTGGCTGGGCGGCGCATACCCTGGCGAGGCACATCCGAGCACCAACCACCAGCCCCGCTACAACTGGGATGAGAGAACTATGCGGACGGGCGTGCAGGCAGCCTGCGCAGCAGTTTGTTCGTATTTGATTGCAGATTGAAAGAAAGGCGATTGTAATGCTTACAGATTATTCTTTGAAGATGCCGAAGGAAGTTTATGGCGGCGAGCATGCGCTGGAGAAGCTGAAGGACGTCATGTCGGTCAATGACGTGAAAAAGGTAGCCGTCTTCACAGATCACGGCATCCGTGGTACAGGTCTTTTGGAACTTCCGATGCAGATGCTCACGCAGGCGGGTGTGGAAACGGTGATTCTGGACGATCTTCCCGCGGAGCCGACCTATTCCCAGGTGCAGGTCTTGGTCGATGCATTCCGCGCCGAGAAGGCAGATATCATCGTCGCCGTCGGCGGCGGCAGCGTCATGGATGCGGCAAAGCTTGCCTCCATTCTCTCGACCGACCGCTACAGTGTGCATGACCTGCTGGATGAGCCGACGCTCGGCAGAAAATGTATCAAGACCGTCATGATTCCCACGACTGCCGGCACCGGCTCCGAAGCGACGCCGAACGCGATTGTCGCCGTTCCGGAAAAGGAGCTTAAAATCGGCATTGTCAACGAAGAAATGATTGCGGATTATGTCATTTTGGACGTGCGGATGGTCGCAAAGCTCCCACGGAAAATTGCGGCAGCAACGGGCGTCGACGCACTGGCGCACGCGATTGAGTGCTGGACGAGCAATAAGGCAAACCCCTTCAGTGGTCTTTTTGCAATGCACGCGCTCGATTTGCTGCTCAATAACCTCCTGCCTGCCTGCAATGAGCAGGATATGCAGGCCAGGCAGAACGTGCAGCTGGCAAGCTTCCTTGCGGGCGTCGCTATCACGGCTTCCGGCACCACCGCGGTGCATGCGCTGAGCTATCCGCTCGGTGGCAAATATCATATTGCCCATGGCGTATCAAACGCAATTCTGCTCGCGCCGGTCATGCGCTTTAATGAGCCTGCTTGCCGCGCGCTTCTGGCTCAGGCGTACGACACCTGCGTCCACGGCGAAAAGACGTGTGAAACGCAGGCGGAAAAGAGCAGCTATATCATTGCCTGGCTGGAGAAAATCGTAAAAGATCTCGACATTCCGACCAGCCTTTCGGTCTTCTCTGTTCCGGCGGAGGATTTGGAGAGTCTGGTGGAAGCGGGACTGAGCGTCAAACGCCTACTGAACAACAATATGCGCGAAGTAACGGCAGACGATGCAAGAGAAATCTACCGTTCAATCCTGTAATACGGAGGTTATAATATGAAATATACAGATATTCGTGGAATCATTGTTCCGATTTTGACCCCGATGGATGAAAACGAGCAAATCAATCTGCCAGTTCTGCGTGAACAGATCGAGCGAATGATTGTGGGCGGTGTCAACGGCATTTTCCCGCTTGGCACCAACGGCGAGGCATATATTCTCAGCGAAAAGGAAAAGCTGGAGGTTCTGGAAACCGCCATCGATCAAGTGGCTGGGCGCGTTCCGGTCTACGCCGGTACAGGCTGCATCTCCACGGCCGAGACCATCCGCCTAAGCAAGGCTGCACAGAAAATGGGTGCCGACGTGCTTTCAATCATCACACCGAGTTTTGCCGCAGCCTCGCAGCATGAATTATACGAGCACTACACCGCGATTGCGCGTCAGGTAGATATCCCGATTGTGCTTTACAACATCCCTGCTCGCACCGGCAACAAGCTCCTGCCGGAAACGGTACAGAAACTGGCAAAGGATGTTGATGTGATTCTCGGTGCAAAGGACTCCAGCGGCGATTTTGAAAATCTCTCAGCATATATCCGTCTCACACAGGAACTCGACAAGGACTTCCGTGTACTCTCCGGCAATGACGCTTTGATTCTCCCGGCGCTCAAGATTGGCGGCTTTGGTGGTATCGCGGGCTGCGCTAACGTCTATCCGAAAACACTCTGCGCAATCTACACAAATTTCATCAAGGGTGATTTAGAAGCTGCACAGCAGGCGCAGGACGCCATTGCAAGTTTCCGTTCCGTTTTCCGTTACGGAAACCCAAACACCATCATCAAAAAGGCGGTGAGCCTTGATTATCCGGTCGGGGACTGCAGACGTCCGTTCAATTATATCAGCGACGAAGGTATGCAAGCGCTCAAGACAGTCATGCAGGAAAATAGAGATAGGGGGCTTTTTTGAGATGGCAAATGTGCATGTCAAACGTCCGATTATTGGCATCTCCATGGGAGACCCCTTCGGAAATGGCCCAGAAATAACAGTCAGCGCACTCAGCGACGCCTCGGTTTACACACGCTGCCGTCCCTTGGTGGTAGGAGATTACACAAGCCTGTCCTACGCCTGCCGCGTGGCGGAAAAGCTCGGAAGAACCGCACCAGTGCTTCACCGCATCGAGTCGGTGGAAGACGCGTTTTTTACCCCTGGCACAATTGATGTGCTGGACCTCGGTCTCATGCCGGAAGACGCAATTCCCAATTCTCTGAACGAGGAAACGCCGAAGCCCTTCGGCGTGGGCGCAAGCAAACTCGGCGGCGAGGCTGCATTCCAGTATGTCAAGACGGTTATCGAGCTTGCCATGCAGCGCGAAATCGACGCAACGGTGACCAACGCCATCAGCAAAGAGGCCATCAACATGGCGGGTCATCACTATTCCGGCCATACGGAAATTTATGCCCACTACACCAATACGAGCAAATATACCATGATGCTCGCGCACGACGCGCTGCGCGTGGTGCATGTTTCCACGCATGTTTCTCTGCGTGAGGCATGCGACCGCGTCAAAACGCCGCGCGTGCTCGACTGCATCCGCATCGCAAATAACGCCTGCAAGGCCCTCGGCATAGAAACACCGAAGATTGCCGTCGCGGGACTCAACCCGCACTGCGGCGAAAATGGTATGTTCGGAGACGAGGAAATCAATGAAATTCAGCCCGCCATCGATCTGGCGCTGGCCGAGGGTATCTGTATTCCGGAAAAGGCGCCGACGTCGCCGGACAGCGTCTTTTCCAAGGCACTCGGCGGCTGGTTCGACATCGTAGTTGCCATGTATCACGACCAAGGTCATATTCCTCTAAAGGTTAAGGGCTTTGTCTATGACCGGGATGCCGACCGCTGGCAGGCGGTCGCGGGCGTCAATGTGACGCTCGGCCTTCCGATCATCCGCGCCAGCGTCGACCACGGCACCGGCTTCGGCCACGCAGGGAACGGCTGCGCGAACGCACTGAGCCTGAATAACGCAATGGACTATGCCATTCGCCTAGCAAACAATCGAAAAGAGGAAGTAGTATGAAAGTTGTGATGACGCAGGCAGTCTGCCCCGAGGGCATGCGGCTGCTGGATGGTCTGGCGGAGGTTTACGTTGCGGACAACCCGGATCCCAACAACTATCTTTCGCAGATGCAGGACGCGGACGCGTTGATTGTCCGCATTGCAAAGTGTGATGCCAATGTGATTCTAAATAGTCCGAAGCTCAAGGTCATTGGCAGAACCGGCGTCGGTTACGACTCCGTGGATGTCGCCGAGGCGACCCGGCGCGGCATACCCGTCGTGATTACCCCCGGCTCCAACAACCGCAGTGTCGCAGAACACGCGGTCGCGATGATGTTCAGCCTTTCCAAGAATCTCTACGAGGCGCAGCAGGAGATGTGCCGCGGCAACTGGGAAATCCGCGGCGCGAAAAAGGCGTTCGAGCTCGAAGGAAAAACGGTCGGCGTCATCGGTCTTGGCGCAATCGGCCGGGAGACCGCGAAAATCTGCCGAGGCTGCGGGATGAAAATTGCGGGCTATGACCCGTTTTTAAGCCGCGAGCAGATTGAAGCGCTGGGCGCGCAGGCGTATGAGAACTATGAAGATCTGCTGCGCGCGGCGGACATCGTCACCATCCATGTGCCGCTCACTGAGCAGACGCGGGACATGATCGCGGCGCGGCAGCTTGCGATGATGAAGCCCACGGCGCTTGTCATCAATTGCAGCCGCGGCGGCATTGTCAATGAAAAAGACCTTGTCGCTGCGCTCAAAGCGGGTGTGATTGCAGGCGCGGGAACAGACGTATACTGCAATGAGCCGCCCAAGCCGGATGATCCGCTTTTGAACTGCCCGAACTTAATTGCCAGCCCGCACAGCGCCGCACAGACGCGTGAGGCGGTTGTTAAGATGGCGCAGATGTGCGTGAAGGGCTGCATTGCCGTTTGCAGCGGCGAAAAATGGCCGTATGTTGCAGACAAATCTGTCTACGAACACTCGATCTGGAAGGACCGCTGATCGGCACCGTCTATGAGAAAAGCTGGACTCCATCTAACAGTGTAACCGTACCCGTCGTGGCATTACGTCCAAGAGGGCTGCATTCTCCCTATAGAACTGCACACCTATGGCTGCTATGGCACTTTCCACGTTGCCGGCATGCAGGAGTTTTATCGGATTTTTTTGATTGAGCACGCTTTTCCTCACCATTGTGCAGTTGCTTATGGGCGCTATAAAGAACAGTTTCTTGCGTTGTGCCAATTTTTGAAATCAAAGAAATGTAAGTGACTCTGCGAAATATGTATATATTACCTACTTGCTCTGTTTCCCAATAAACTGCCCCACTTTTTATTTGGAATTATGCACCAAATGGCAAGCGGAGGCTAAGCCATGACAGAAAAAACAGTAAGCGTCAAACCTAACTTTATAAATTACGATGGCTTTTCTGCGGCGTCGGTCTCACTTGGATTTGATGCCCGCCACATATTTCGAAATTTCACAAAATAGTAAATGCTCATGGCAAGGCTCAGCATCTCGCCCGCAGAGATAGACGGCCACTCGCCGTCCATCTTGAAGATCTGCGGCAGCACCAGCACCGGGAGCACCATAAAAATGATTGTGCGGCAGAAAGACAGGATAGAATCGATTCGATTCAGAAGCGGCAGCAGCAAGAGAAATTTTTTGCAAAGAGTCATTGGCAAACGTTTGCTCTAGTTCTATCATGTGAATCGTGGCAGGAAATCCTGCTGGCAACAGAATATTCCGAAGCGCACCATGAAAGAGTAATGAAGGAGCGCTGCGACCGAGAATGGTCGCAGCGCTCCTTTTGGTGCTCTTTAGGGGAAGAATGGGGGTGGGATCACAATCCCAAACAACTGAATAGCCAGCAACGTGGACAACACCGCAGGTTGGGAAACGCGCACGGCGCGCGCGACGACCCAGAAGCAAGCTTCCGGCGAGCGGGAAACGCGCCGTGGGCAGCCCGACCTGTTTGGACACACAATGTCCGGCCATAGTTGGGGTCCCCACAAAGTGGCCACTTTGTGGGGAAAGGAGAAACAAACGGAGTGGTTGAGCTTTCGCGCTTACACGGAAGCGAAAGATACGCAGTTTGTTTCGACGTAAGACAGGCTGCCGTGGCTGGGGTTACAAGCAGTCGAGACCCCTTCCACGAGCTGTGAGAGCTGCCACGCTCTGTCTGCGCTGTTCCCAATCGCCGGGGCGCGAGCTGCAAATACGGCGTAAGAAAACCATAGCGACTATACTGGCGACTACACAGGGCAGAAATTCAAATTTCAAACTTGCATACCCTCTGTCGAAGCGCTTCTTTTCAGAAGCGGATCCCAGCGGTAAGGAGACGGGTATCCTTGATAAATTCCTTGATCAGCCGGGTCTTTCCGACGCGCCGCCGACCATAGATCACGACAAAGCCGCCTTCGCGGTGATATTCCTGTTCCAGCGTCTGCAATTCACTTTGCCGTCCAATAAATTTCATTTCGGCTCATGTCCTTTAATATAATCTTGATTATGATAATTCAAATTATGCTATTAGTATGGCAGACGATTGTAAAAAAGTCAATCGAAACTTCTGTTTTAGTGAAACTATCTGATTTGGAGGGAATCCCCATGAAAGCAGCCAAGCTGACCGAGCATCCAAGTTTCCGGCTTATGCGGCAGACGGACGTACAGAACGTCTGGCATATGCAGATGCCGCGATGGTTATTTTCCGACCCGCGATATGCGGATATGAGTCTGGACGCGAAAGTGACGTATACATTTCTTCTCAACCGCTTTCAGCTTTCACGGCGCAACGGCTGGGTGAACGATGCAGGCGAGGTATTTGTAATCTTCCCCCGCAAGGCGCTGGCAAAGGAGCTTCGCATCTGTGAGCAGCGCGTCACAGCGGCCTTTCGCAAGCTGGCAGAGCTTCAGCTCATCTGGGAAAAGCGCTGCGGGCGCGGCGACGCCAACCAGATTTATCTGGCAAGCGTCACGCCCATCGACGATCCCAACTACGAATGCGCGCCGTTCTGCTCTGAATCGTATGAATCCTGCGGTTCCAGAACCGCGGATGCTGCATTTCTTGATGCGGAAGAACCGCAGGAGCTGCCGCCCCAGAACCCCGGAATTCCCGCTTTTAGAACCGAAGATCCTGATGTTCCAGAACCGCAGGATTTGGGCGCAAGTAATACTGATCTTAGTCAACCTGATATAGCTTTCTCAGATGTCAGTCCATCCGTACCTTCGGAGGACAGGCCGACGGACGACGAAAAAGAGCTCACGGGCATTCTGGATGCTTGTGAGCTTTCGTATTTCGAGCCGGAGGTGGCGCGTGTTTTTGAAAACGCCATCGAGCGGCTTTTCTACTCGGACAACCTGTGTATCGGACAGGCTGTTCTGCCGCGAAGCAGGGTGCGGTCACGGCTGCATCTGCTGAACTATTTTGTCCTGCAAGAAACGGAGAGCAAATTGCACGCGAACCGGAATGTGCCGGTCAGGGATTCTACGAAATACGTTATGTCAACTATCTACAACTGCATCACGGAAACGGAAAGTGACCTGCTGGTCGATCCGTATCTCAATTCGCTGCGTTCGCCGCCGGGAAAGGGGCGAGGCTGATGCTGCTGACGAAACAGCAAAAATATCTGCTGGCGGTCTTGGAAAAGCTCGGCTGCGCGGAGCAGCGGCAGCTTGCCGCACTGCTGCAAAAGACGTTTGCCTTTTCTGCGCTCGATGATGCCGTGCGCGTAACCGGCGCTTGTGTACGCCAGATGCAGATGGGCGGACTGCTGCAAATCTCGGATGGTCTCATTACGCAAACCGGAGGGCAACTCAATACACAGCGGATAGAAGCCATTGACGTGATGCTGGAGCTGTCCGCGGCGCAGCCGGAGAGTTTTTATGCCGTAGACAAACATATCCTGCTCCGCTTTTCGCTTGGAGAACCCAGCTTCAAGCAATTTGTCATCGTGTCCGGCAGCGATCCGCCGCCGGAGCATGAGATCCAGCAGGACAAAAAGATCATTGCTCTGCTGCCTGATAGCATCAAGCCAGAGGCGTTTTCATACACCAGACCCGTCATTTTTGCGATCCGGCAAGAAAACGGCACGCACCGCTTCTTTGCCAGAAAATAATTATTACAGGAGGAACTACATATGCCCAGAAAGAAAGCCGAACCCGAAGTGCTGCAGGAAGAAATTGTGCAGCCGGAAATTACTGAAACCGAAGAAAAGGCCATCATGGAACAGCCCACAGTGGAACCGCAGGTCGAAGAACCTGCAATCACAGAACCTGTACACCCCTATGGTGAGGAAGAACCACTCACAGCGGAAGAAAAATCCGAATCTTCTGAACCGGAGAAGAAATCCTTCTATGATCTGGACTTCCGTGCGCTCGATCAGGGCCTCTCGCCGGAGCAGCGGCAGGAGTGGAACACGATCTATGCCTCCTTCCGCAGCCGAAGCGTCATGCGCGGCACGATCATTGGCGTCGATCCCCATTCCATGACCGTCCGCAGCACACAGACCGGACAGGTCGAGACCAAGCGGATGTACTGCGCGGTCATCGTGCCGTTCCGCGCCCGCATTCTGATTCCCGAGACGGAAATGTGGGCGGAAAATGAAGAACGCCCGGCGTTCGTTTTGCGGAACATGCCGGGCGCTCAGATCGATTTTGTGATTACCCATGTGGATCGTGAAGCGGGCTTCGCCATCGGTTCCCGCCGTCTGGCGCTGGCCTCTCGGCGCTATTTCTTCTCGACGCAGCCTCTCCACCAGCCGGGCAGCCGTGTGCCGTGCCATGTGCTGGCCGTCGGCCCGCGTCGATGCCTCGTCGAATGCTATGGCTACGATGTGAATCTTTCGCAGCGTGATATGAGCTATGCGGCTATTCCCGACCTGCGGGAACAGTATCATCCGGGCGACGAGCTGACCTGCGTGGTCAAGCAGTTTGACCGCAAGGCAGGTAGCTTGGAAATCTCCATCAAGGAGACCGTTCCAAACCCCTTCGACGAAGCCAGCCTGCGCCACCCTGTCGGCTGCCGCCGCAGAGCAAGCATCGCGGGCAAATATGCCGGCGGCGTGTTCTGCAACCTCCCCGACGGCGCTGTCGTCATGTGCCGGTATTCATTCCATTACGAGGACTCGGACTTCAAAACCGGCGATACCGTCATGGTCGTGATCCAGCGGTATGACGAGGGTAAGAAACAGATTTTTGGGAAAATCGTAGGACGATAATGCGCAAATATATAAACGGCAAGGCGCATTTCACGCCTTGCCGCTTTGTTGCAAAAGATTATGATTTTTCACGCTGCTGGTGTGGCTGCGGAACATACTTTTCTTTTTGGTACTTCTGATATTTTCCCGTTCTTTCCGATTGTCCGCCAGAATCAAGAGCCTGTTCGTCATAGATGATCGGCTCGGTGCAGACCGCATCCATCAAAATGCGCTCCAAATGCTCATACTCGGAAACCTGATCCAATGAGGCCATAACAAAGGAATCGCGCACATATCCAGCACTTGCGGCCATCAATTCGTGATCCATGTAATATCCATAATGCTCAACGAACAGCGTCATCATCATAACGACCGTTCGTGTATTGCCTTCACGAAACGGATGCACCTGCCATACACGCGGAAACAGCCTTGCAAGATCATGTACAAATTCTTCTCTGGAGAACCGCTCCCACTGTTTTGCTGAAATAGCGGTGTATGCTTTTTCCAAATCATCTGGAATTGCTTCATCGTTGCTGTACCAGACGCTGCGCCCGCCCAGCAAACGCTCCCGCTTTTCGATATTGATGATCCGATACTGACCGGCCCAATCATAAATATCGCCAAACAGAAACCGATGGATTTCGCACAATCCGGCAGGTGTAAAATCCGAAAAGCCGCGCTCATACAAAATCATCATGCTTGCGCGTGACTGCTCCGCTTCGATCAGATCAAGCGTTTTCTCATCCCGAATGTCCAGTTTGTTTTTCAGGACAGGAACATCCTCGTATAAATAAATGTCAGGCACGGCTGCGCACCATTGCTGCAAGCTTTCTGTGGGAAGCAAGCAGCGCAGATTTCATTTGCTGATCTGTGATTTCACCCTTTGCCCAACAAGCAGAGAGCGTCTTTGCATAATCGGAAACCGGAACGCCTTCAATCGCATTGATCGCGTCGGCTGCCTTGACAGCAGCAATCCTGCGGTTTTGCATTTGATCCATGACAGTTGCTCCTTTCGAGGCTTGGACTCTGCTATCCAGTATAGCCGATTTGCTTATCAAAATCAAATTTCTTTAAGTATTTCTTTTCAAAATCTTATCCTGCAAGAATGCGATCTGGATCAGCTCCTCAGGCGTTACATCAAGCGCGTCGGCGATGTTAAAGAACGCTTCCATGGAGAACGCACGGACCATATTCGGTGCTTCGATCGCGCTCAGATGAGAGCGGCTGATGCTTGCTTTTTCGGCTAACTGTTCCTGTGACATCCCGCGCATCTTCCGCAGAGAGGAGATTGCAATGCCCATCTGGATGAACCGATCCCGATTTTTGAAGCTGATTTCGTCTTTGCTCATAGTAAACGCCCCCTTCTGTGAAAATTATAGAAGCTGCGGCGTCTTGGCTCAGCTTCGTATATAAAGCGATTGACTTATTTATAGAGCGTTATATAATTGTATTGTGCAATACGCCAAAATATACGGCACATGCGCTTTATAATAAGCAGACAATCGTCCTGTTGAAATGGGAGAGGAGGGAAGCAGCTATGATCTGCGCGCTGATTGGAGATCAGACGATCAGAAATTTGAATGAGGAGCGTTTGGAGCTGCGGCTTCGTACGCTGATTGAGCAGGAGCATGTTTCCGCGTTTGTTCTTGGCTATTTCGGGCCGTTTGAGCGGCTTGCGCTCCGCGTAATCCGGCGCGTGCAGCAGGACTATCCGCTGCTGGACTATACAGTGATCCTGTGCGGACTGCGAAAAGAGAGACCGGCAGAGCCGGAGCTTGACTATCTGCACACGCTGTACCCGCAGGGCTGCTGGCTCTGGCCCGGACGGATCGGGTTGACGCGGAAGCTGTGCTATCTTGCGTCGGCATCGGACATGATCGCTTATTATGACGATACGGAGCAGCGCAGAGCCGCAAGCTGGATTCGTCGGGCAGCACGGAGAAAGCGGTTATGCGATACAACACTTGAGTAATCCGCAAGTTTGCGCCTGTCTGCTGCTGCGCTACAATAAATCTGTATTCCAGGTCAGAGCAGTATCAGGGCGGAGCAGTTTGAGGGCGGAGGTGATTTCTCGGGGCGAAGTATGCCCCGGTTCCGTGCGCAGGCCAGTGAATACCAAAATACAACAGGACCTATAAGACCGTAATTGCCGCTTGGCAGTTACGGTCTTTTTGTGTCCCAAAAACGATGGAAGGAGTGAAACCATGAATGCTCGACAAGAGCCGGTTAATGCCAATCAGCTATTACAATCCCAAGCAGGAGATCCGTCTCAGCGCGTATGCGGACACGATCATTCTTGAACCGGATGGGCGTGAGCAGCGTCTTCGGGCGATCCGCTTCGGCGGGTACCCGGAGATGGTTCGCGCCATGTCGGACGCGATCTATGCCGGCGCGACGCTGGAAACGGAATTTGCCAGTGAACCAGCCATGCTCGCCTGCGAACCTAAGAAGTACGAATGCCATCTGAGCCACGACGGAATTTATGCCGAGGCGACCATCCTCTCGCTGGACGATGCGGACACTGCGGCAAAAAAGGACGAAGATGCACAGGCGGACGGTCAGACAAATGTAGAGCTGCCGCCGAGAAAGTGCATCCTTTTTTGTCCGGCCGGAGACCGGCAGGCGCTGTTTGAAGCGCTGGACCGGAAAACGGCTGTGCCGCTTATCCCGGAGTTTCAGGACTACGTTCTGGACGAACTGCGGCGGCGCGGGATACTCAGGCCGCTACGTGTCATTTCCATTCGGGAACGGCTGGAGGCGTGGCTGCTGCTGTGCAAAAAGGACGACGCCAATATCGTCAAGGTACTGGAGGACGGCTTAAAAGCCAGCGCAATTCGTATTCCTGGAACGCTTCAAGATCCACACGGCTTTGACAGCGTCCATTCCGTCACCAGCTATCTGTCTGCGTTCGGCGTGACTGTCGCAGAAAGAATCCGTGAGCAGTTTCAGCCGCTCTTTGACCCCGCCGCGGAGCAGCTTTCCCCGGAGATTTTGCGCATCAACGACTATATCCGCGCACACGCGGGCTACAGCCTTTACCCGGCGCAGCTTGCCGTCGCGGAATCGGTCAAGCGCAAGCTCTCGGAGGGAAAGTCTGCGTTCATCGTGGCAGAGTGCGGAAGCGGCAAGACGAAGATCGGCGCAACGGCACTGGCCGCGTATCAGGCGCAGAAACGGAAAAAGACGTTCAACATCATCCTCTGCCCGTCGCACGTCGCGAAGAAGTGGGTGCGCGAAATTGCCGAAACGCTGCCGGACACCTCAGGAGTCATCGTCCGCAGCATTACAGAGCTGGACAGCCTGTACGCGCAGTACCAGCAGGGCGACAAAAGCATCTACGCCGTTATCAGCAAGGAAAAGGCCAGAGACGGTTATATGCGCCGCCCGGCTGTGCTTTTTGACGCGCGGAAAGGTGCGTTCCGCTGTCCCAACTGCGGGGGAATCATAGAGCTGCCAAGCAGCGACGACACGGACGGCTGGACGGCCGCAAAGCCGGAGGCATTCCGCATGGAAAACCGGCGCAATCATCAATGTATGAATTGCGAAAGTCCCTTGTGGACGGCGGTAAATCCAAGCGTACCTTCTCCGTGGGTCAAGATCCCGGAATATGGTTGGGTACATCGGAAGCTGGCAGTCCATGCCATGCAGAAGACGAAGAACCCCGCTGCACTGGACGCCTTGCAGGCGCTTCGCGAAAACCCGGACGGATACTTCCCGACGCGCGGCGCGTGCCGGCGGTATCCGCTCAGCTCGTACATCAAGAAGCGATATCGTGGCAGGCTTGACGGCCTCATCGTGGATGAGCTGCACGAGTACAACAACGACAGCGGCCAGGGCGACGCGATGGCAGAACTGTTCGGCACGGCAAAAAAGGTTATCGGCATGACGGCCACGCTCATCAACGGCTACAGCTCCGGTATTTTTCATCTGCTCTACCGCACGTCGGCGCAGCTGATGCTGGCGGACGGAAAGCCGCATGAAAGGCCTGCGCTGTTCAACACGGAGTATGGCGTTGTGGAAACAACCTACACCGAAGCCGATGAAAGCTACGCAGCAAAGCGCAGATCGCAGAAAAGCGGCGTTCGGACGCGCCAGCTTCCGGGCGTTTCGCCGCTGGTGTTTTCGAGGTTTCTGCTGGAAAAGACGGCGTTTTTGTCACTGTCCGATATGGGCAAGGCGCTCCCCAGCTACGAGGAAATTCCAATTGCCTGTGAAATGACCGAGGCGGTAGAGACGGAGTACAAGCGGATCGAGCATAAGCTTGTACAGGTTTTACGAACAGACCGCCGCGCGGCAAAAAAGATCCTTTCCGCGTATCTGAATCTGCTGACCGTCTATCCGGATCAGCCATATGACCAGAAGCCCATCTTTTACCCAGACAGCGATGTACCCATCGTCGAACCAGAGAACATCGGGGACGCAGACACGCTCGGAGAAAAGGAACAGCGGACGCTGGAGATTGTAAGAGCTGCCATCCAGAACGGGGAGCGTGCGCTCATCTACACAAGCTGGGTGCGCACGGATTCGCAGCAGAAGCTCAAAAAGCTGCTGGCGGACGAAGGCTATCGCGCGGAAATCTTGACTGACAAGATCAAGACCACTGACCGTGAGGACTGGGTGCGGAAAAAGCTCGCTGCCGGAATGCAGGTGCTGATCGTAAACCCATCTCTGGTGGAAACAGGCTTAGACCTCAACGCCTTTACGACGCTGGTGTTTTACAGTATGGGCTACAAGCTCTTTACGCTGCGGCAGGCGTCGCGCCGAAGCTGGCGCATCAACCAGAAAGCGCCCGCAGTCAAGGTCTATATGCTCTACTACGAGGACACCATGCAGCAGAAATGTCTGAAGCTCATGGCCTCGAAGCTGGCGGTCGCCGGTCTCATTGAAGGAAACTTCTCTGAGGAAGGGCTTGCCGCAATGAGCGACGTACAGGACATGACCTCTCAGATGGCGAAGGAGCTGATGCTCGGCATCCGCGACAATGTGGAGGATATTGCGGCAGCGTTCAGGAAGATGGCGTTTGAGAATCCGGACAGAGAAGTACCAGAAGTACCCGCCGAAGAAATGTCTTTGCCGCTGAAGCCCGTGCCTGAAAGGATTGAACTGCCCAAGCGCGTGCTTACGGCGGAGCAGGAAGAAAAGCTGCAAGCCGCCATGGTGCAGCTCGAGCAGCAGAAAGCCAAACGGACGAAGAAAACGCAGCAGGTGGAAAACCAGCTGAGCCTATTCGATTTCGTTGCGTAAAAAGGAGGATGTCATGAAATTCACCGTCAACCGAACAGAGCTGCTTGCCGCGGCGCAAAACGCCGAGCGCATTGCGCCCAGAGTCTCCACGATTGAAATTCTGCAATGCGCGTATTTGCAGGCATCGCAGGAGACGCTCACCGTCGCGTCGGGGAATCTGGAAATTGCATTGGAGCAGCAGCTCCCCGCACAGATTGAGAATGAGGGCAGCGTTGTTGTCAAAGCACCGCTTCTTTCCGGAATGCTGCGCCTGCTGGATGGCGAGCGCGTGACGTTTCAGATGAAAAACGGAAAGCTCGTTGTTTCCTCCGGGAACGCGGAATATGCCATTCCCGTTATGGACGCGGCACAATACCCGCGCATGGAGATTCCCTGCCCGGCGGCAACCGTGCCTGTGAGCGGCATTCCGTCGCTGACCAAACGAACGGCGTTTGCCGTTTCCGAGGATACGACCCGGCCCATGCTCAAATGCGTGAACCTGATCTTCGGCGCGGAAGGTCTGCAGGCGGTCAGCACAGACAGCTTCCGCATTGCGTCCGCCAAGGGCGACCGTGAGAGCCGCGGGAATATCAGTTTTCTGATCCCGGCCGCCTCTCTGGAGAAGCTGGCGGCGCTGGTGGACAACCGCGAGAAATTGCAGGTCGGTACGACCGGAAAAACCATTGTGTTCACGAAAGAGAACTTCTCGTTCGCCGCGCGAATTATGGAAGGACCATATCTTGCCGTGTCGCAGGTGCTGTCCAATCTGAAGCAGCAGTTTACTGTCCTGACCGACGCCGCCCTGCTCCGCGATACCATTTTGCAAGCCCTGAGCGTCACCGGCACGCAGAACCGTTTTTCCCTGTCCTTTGCAGGAAGCCGGCTGACTGTTCGCTGCGAGAGCGAATATGGCATTTCGGAGACGGCTATGGACGTGGTCGCGCTGAGCGGCGAGCCTGTGGGCGTGTACTGGTACAATCCGGCGCAGCTCATGGAGTGCCTGAAAGCGCTGAACGGAACGCTCATGCTGGAGGTCGTGCAGCACAGTGCGCTGCTTCTCAAAACAGACGAGCTTGTCTGCTTCCAGATGGCGGTGCGTGAACCGAAAGCCATTGAAGCAAAGCCACAAAAGACAAAAAAGCCGCGCAAGGAGGCGGCATAAAAAAGGAGGACACGCCTATTTGAAGAAACCGACCATCTGCCGCTACTGCGGTGGGATCATCCGGCTCGTTCCGGCTGCTGATGTCTATGGCAGCTCGACGGAACGGCTTGGAATGCAGAACGAATATCTGTATCAGTGCCAGAACTGCAATGCCCGTGTTGGCTGCCACAAGGGTACCACGCGGCCGCTCGGCGATGTGGCGAATGAGATTCTGCGGCTCAAGCGCATCGAAGCCCATCAGGTGTTCGACGCCTACTGGCAGAAGCAGCACATCAGCCGAACGAAAGCCTATCAGTGGCTGGCACGAGAATTAAAGCTCTCAGAGGAGGATACGCACATCGGTGGATTTGAAATTGATACCTGCCAGCGCGTGATCGACCTCTGCCGGGCCAAAATGGATAAAAAGTAAGGAGAATGTCGTATGAAGATCCGGCCCAAGGTTCCCGTATGCACAGACTGCGATCACGTTTTCGAGTACAGAGGCCGAAACCCCGGTCAGCTCGGCGGCGTGGTGGTGCAGTTTGGAGAAGCCTACTGTACCAAGAAGAAAAAGCCGCGCTTACTAAAACGCTGGCACAAGATGCTCCGCGTTCCGGACTGGTGCAAGAAGCGCATCCGGCCGAGCTTGGTGCGTATCTATGATTTTGCCAGCACGGAGAGCTGGCTCATGCACGAAAATCTCTGCAAATCTCTCGGACGGGAGATCGCCCCCACGGCATCCAGATACACGCTCTCCGAGGTGCGGCAGCTTGATCTGGACGCATATGCGTTCCAGAAGCAGGCGCGGACAACACCTGTGGAGGAGCTTCTGAACGTGCATCTGGGATTGCATCAGGTCGTGGAGGTCTTCGACGGCGTACAGTCCGTCATCCTCTATAAGACGCTGGACGGATTCATCCCGGCCCCGATGTTTGACGCCGAACGCGCCAGACAGAACCGCAGAGAACAGAAAAAGGCATCCGCCTGACAAAACAACACTCGGAGGCGCTCGCCTCCCAAAACACGAAGGAGAAAGACCATGAAAAACAATTTCACCATTTCTCAGAGAAACGCCATCGTGGAAAACCATCTGTGGTGCATCAAGGCCGTGATGAAGCAGAACCGCGCGCTCATCCGCGCGGCAAAGCTGGACACAGATGACGTGTACCAGCAGCTTGCGCTGCGGCTCATCCGGGCGGTCATGTTGTATGACCCGGAAAAAGGCGATCTGGAGCAGCATATCTTCGCGCAGCTCCGCATGGAGCTTCAGAAAACAGCGCACAGCAATGTGATCTCGCTGGATGTTTACCGCATGAGGGCCGCCGCATGAGCTTACGAGATAAAATGCTGGCTGTCATGGCCGATGTAAATGCCTCTGTTGCGGAGCGTGAAGAACTGGTCGAACTGATTGCCATTGCCCTTCTGACACGGAAGAACCTGTTTATCCTGGGCGATCCCGGTCAGGCAAAGAGCTACGCGATCAACGCTTTTCGCAGCCGCATCACAGGCGCGAAGCAGTTTGAACGGCTCCTTTCCAAGCAGACGGATGAAGAACAGCTCTTTGGACGGCTTGATCTTTCCAGCCTGATCCCCGGCTCGGTGCCGGAATCTGCGTTCGAGGGTGATGGGATTTACCAGAACCTGCGCTTTGATTTGCAGAGCTTCCTGAATGGTCTGCCGAAGATGAAAAATGAGGCAGCGACATTCGAGAAGCTGGCAGAGATCGGCGGCAAGCTGGATGCCTATCGCAAAGCCATCGCCGCGCTGCATCCTTGTGAACCGGTCGTACAGACCGCGGGCAAACTCCCGGAGGCCGACATTGTGTTTCTGGATGAGATCTTCAAATGCAATGACGGCGTTCTGAACGCACTTCTGACGGCGCTCAACGAGCGAAAATACACCAATGAAGGCCGGACCTATCCCATTCCGACGATCTCCGTTTTCGCCGCGTCCAACGAAATTCCGAATTTCAATGACCCGGAGGAAAAGATCCTCTCGGCGCTCTATGACCGGCTGGAATTGAAGGTCGTCACGGAAAATATTTCGGAGAAGTCACATCGACTTGCGATCCTGAAAGACAAGCTCGGTGGCTCGTTCGGCGCAGTCCATGCGACGATCTCGCTGGAGGAGCTGCGCGCCATGCAGCAGGAGGTCGCAGCCGTTTCCGTGCCGGACAGCATCCACGACCTGATGGACGATGTTCTCTGTGCGCTGCGTGCCCAAATTACGGTGTCCGACCGTAAATTCCTCAGCTACTTCTCCATTGCGCAGGCAAAAGCATGGCTGGAAGGACATACGGAGGTCACATCGACGGATCTTCTGGTGCTGCGGAACTATTTCTGGCAGCAGCCGAGCGACCGCGAGTTTGTAACCGGCACGCTGGAGCGCCTGTGTGTCAACCCCATGCAGGAAAAGGTTAATGATCTTCTTGCTATGGCACAGGACGCAAAGGACGATTTCGACAGCGCCTGCGGTGCAGCGGAAAACGTACGCACAAAGCAGGCCGCGCTCCGCAAATTCCGCGGCGAGCTGGTGCGGCTCTACCAGATGCAGACCGAGATGGCTGCAAATGCTGCGTCTGACAGCGAAAAGGCGCTTACGGACGGACTGCTTTCCGAACTGGAACGCATCAGCAAGGCAGCGCATGAGGCCATTGGCTTTACTTATACGCCGCTGGAGCAGCTGGCAGCCTTGCAGTAAAAGACAAACATCAAAAAAATACGGAGGAACAATTATGCTGAATCACATTGTAGTTATGGGCAGACTCACGCGCGATCCGGAGCTTCGGAAAACAGCTTCCGGCGTTTCCGTCACATCGTTTACCGTGGCGGTAGACCGCGACTTCTCGCAGGATGGGCAAAGAGAAACGGATTTTCTTGATGTCGTTGCGTGGCGCAATACCGCTGAGTTTGCGGCAAAGTATTTTGCAAAAGGACGCATGGCAATTGTGTCCGGACGTTTGCAGATCCGGAACTGGGAGGACAAAGACGGCAACAAGCGCCGCACGGCGGAAATTCTTGCGGAAAACATCTATTTTGGCGACAGCAAGAAGGAAGATGACGGCGGTTCTGCCCCTGCACCCACGCAGGGCTTCGGTGCGCCTGCGCAGGCAGGCAGCTTTACGCCCAACTTTGGCAGCGCACAGCCCGGCGGCTTTGTGCCGAACTTTGGTGGGAACTATTAAACTGACAGTGCAGGGTGGGATCTTCCCACCCTGCCTTTTCTATGGAGGTATATGATGAAGAAATATTTCCGCACATTACAAAGCGTACTGGATTCCCGCTGGGGCAATTTTCAGTATGCCGGAATACCCACAGCACAGAAAACAGACCGTATTCTGCAAAGCTCCAAGCTGGAAGACTGCATTTATCGTGATCTGAGTAAAGACGATGAGAGCATGGAGGCCATCCAGCAGGAGGCCACGCCCAAGCTGCACAGCTTCCCCGCGTTGTCCAGAGATATTTTTCAGTCGTTCTATTCGTTGTTTCCCAAACGGAATGACACAGAGAAACTTACGGCCGAGGCACAGAAATTCAATGCGAAGCTGCTTGACCATGCGACCGAGGATGCGGACTATCCCGCGATCAAGTCGATCTGCGAGGGACGGGAGCTGCCTGCTTACGAGGCTGCGTCCGAGTTTACGACAAAGATCGGCGCGCAGCTGGATGATCTGCTGCCAGAGCTTGGCGGCGAGGACGGTGCACTGAAAACGCTTGAAAAACTGCAAGCGGCGCGGAACCAGGCGCAGCAGAAGCTCACGGAGCTTTTGGAGCAGATGCGGGATTCTGTGCAGAATCCCACGCTGGAGCAGGCAGTGATCGACGCGGCGAATCAGGCGGAAAGCAAAACGCAGCAGGCCGAAGCCGTTGCAAAGATGGTAGATACCACAGCACGGCAAAACAAAGCCGCTATATCTGAAAGCATTTCTGCCGCCGTCGATGCGGCTGCGGAAAAGGCAAAGGAAGTTCAGATAATCCTCGGCGCATGGAGTGATGATGCCGGCACGATGGAGAAAAATGCGGTGAACACCGAGCTTCTTCAAAAGGTTCGGCGGAATCCCACGCTGTTGGATATCTCAAAGCACCTTGGCCGGTTTCGTGAGATTTTCGCGCAGGGCAAGCGCAACGGCTACGCCTACGGGCGTGGAGAAACCTATGCGCTGGAGTTGGGCAATGATCTTTCCCGCGCCATTGGCTCAGAGTTCGCCATGCTTGCCTCGCCGCAGACGGTTCCGTTGTTTGTGAAGAAATATCAGCAGCGGCGGCTCAAACAGTACCGCAGGCGTGAACCCATCCACAAGGGCATGGGTGATATGATCTGCTGCCTCGACGAATCCGGCTCCACGTGCGGCGATGCTGCCGCGTGGGGCAAGGCCGTAGCGCTGACGCTTTTAGACATTGCCGCAGAAAACCGGCGCAAATTCGCACTCATTCATTTTGCCGGTTCTTCCTCGTGCAAGGTGGACGTTTTTCTGTCTGGGCAGTATTCCATGCAGGATAAGATGAATGCCGCCGAGACATTCCTCGACGGCGGTACGGATTTTGAGCGGCCCTTGGATGAGGTGATCCAACTCATGGACACCGGCTTTGAGAATGCCGACATTGTCTTTCTTACCGACGGCCTGTGTGAGCTGCCGGAGGACTATCTGGCAAAACTCCATAAGGAGCAGGCTGCCCGAAAATTCACCGTGACCGGCATCCTGCTGGACGCGGGCAATCCCGGTATGGAGTTCAGCCTGACGCCGTTTTGTCAGAAGATCTATCGAACCAGCGAGCTGGCCGGTGATGAGATTGTAAGAGGTTTGGTTTCCCAGCGAGTATGATAACAGCGCTTGCAGACTGCAATTCAATCATGTATGATGAAATAAATACAGCAAATCGAGGGAAACAAGTTATGAAAGAAAGCCAATTTGACACACAGCCCCCACGCTTTGAAAGCAGAACAACAGTTTCCGAGCGCGATGAGGGTTCAGCCAATAAGGTTTGTACTGAAATCGAGAACACTGCTTCCGAATGCGAGACAGCAGAAACCGATAAAATGTACGGGCCGTTTGATACAGTAGCCGATTTAATGAAAGCATTGAATACCTAATAGCGCAGAAGCAGGCAGGCCGCAATATTGGCTTGTCTGCTTCATTTTTTATGTTTTTCTTTTTAGCATGGCTTTCGTTTTCAGAATCGCTGCGCGGAAGGTCTTCTGTGCTTCGCGTTCGACGGGAAAATAAGAAACAGGAAGTCTAAGATGTTCTGAAATCAGGTCATGAATTACGGGGAGTCCTGCGAAATATGTCAATGCCGTTACTGCTTTTATTTTGTAATGGAATGTGCTATCATTTCAATAAGGATATAGCGGTTTAAGTGACTTAAAATAGGCTACAGGAGGAATAAACTATGGTGACCAATACACCGAAGTTTGAAGTACAGCTTCGAGGCGGTTTTTCTGATAGAAATGGAATTAAAGTTGAGAATTGTGCTTTGCAGTCTACGGAGTTTGATTCCCGTACTCGAACGGCTATTATAAATGCAACAAGAGTCATTATCAATGCTTTACAGAACAGTAATTTGTCGTATTATCAATCTTTTTTGAAAAATACTCTGTCTGAAGTTTATACTCAAGAAGTTATCTGGTCAGCCAGTTATGATGGAACCTATGTCGAAGAAATAATATATTCGACCATTCGTGCAGACAACTATGACTCTGTTTTGACCTTAATTGAATACATCGCGCGGCAAGTATTGGAGCATTGTGGAAGAATGCTTCCTGACCCCGTATGCTCAAACGTCATACAAATTTATAACAGAACATTTGAACGCGAATATGTCGGGTATAGATTTGTAGGAGATACAATTATGCCGATAACTGATGAAATTGAACAAACTGCAATCGAATCCGCGCTTAACTCAGAGTTTCAAGAAATACAGCAGCATTTTAAGAAAGCCACGGGTCTCCTTGCGGATAGAACAACTCCAGATTACCAAAATTCCATTAAAGAAAGCATCACCGCGATTGAGCGAATGTGCTCCATTATTCTCGGAAAGTCGGCAACATTAGGAGATGCACTAAAAAAGCTGGAAGCACACGGCATAATAATTCACCCGGCTTTAAAAACTGCATTCGATAAACTATACGGATATACCAGCGATAGTTCAGGAATTCGCCATGCCGGACAACTTGGTGGTGCAGGTGCGACCTTTGACGAAGCAAAGTTTATGTTGGTGGCATGTAGTGCATTCGTAAATTATTTAACGTCATTGTTTTCAAAAAGTAATTAAATGCTCGTTATCCGAAACAATCCGCTATATCTCAAGCCATATAAAAGGGAATAAAAAGCATGACGGACATTTTGAACATTTCTGATAATGAGTATATATACATTTGGCAGGAACTCCATCGCCAGCAGATGGTATTTCATCCGACCTTAGCCCCAGCAGGGAGATTCAATTCACAGGATTTTTTTCGCTCGCTGGAAACGAAACCGTTCAGTTTATTCATAGATAGAAACATTTTAAGCAGTCTATTACAATTTTGCAAAGAAGGGCACATACAAAGCGCCGAAGCAAAGCGTATTGGTGTTCTTATGACGTGGTCAAGATTATGCGGCATAGACATTAGCGCTGGGCTGGCGGTGCGGGAGCGAGCATCTCAGCGTCATTCTCAATCAGCTGCATTGTTTGAATTGCAGCGCTTTTTTGACGTGTTTGATCAGTACCCTTCACAAACATGGCTACAAGTTGCAACAGGACGATTGACTGAAATTCCTCCAATTACGTTCTCAGAGAAAGCGGCATATGGCATATCTGTGGACTATTCTGATGCCGGTGATCACTATGAAATGGCCGTCGCATCCCTCCTTCATTTGGTGTGGCTATACCGTAACAACGATGCAACTCCGTTGGAAAAGATACGCGATTTTTATTTGTGGCTATATGATAATCTCTTAACCAGTGAGTATTTATTGGTTTATGCGGCAATGCTTTTCACAAATCAGTCGAAGATAAAAGCCCCAAAGCACGCAAACTCGAATCGCCTTAAGGCAATTATTTCAGGCTGCGAAAACCAGGCTTGGGATATATCCTATCTGACAAATTGGAGTACTTTATATTCAGAACCTGAACGCTATGACAGAGATTTCCTGTTCGCGACAAATGATAGTTTATTGAAACAAATCTTCATAAACACAAATGGCCCTTATCGATTGAACGGAGTTTTGTTTTCCGTATTGCCTAAAAGGGAGTATAATCAGATAATTGAATTGATTCAGGAAAAGCAAAACGTCAGAGTAAAACCAGATTTCGGAGCAAACCCATCTGCATATTTCCGCGCACTGATTGAAGCTGAAACAGACAGGCTTCTTTCTTTGCCAGGGATTGAAGCTACATAATTTTGAAAAAGCAAGAGATTCTTTAATATCTCACAAGTTTTCACCGAGAATGCCATGTGCTACAATACTCCTGTATTCTAGGTCAGAGCAGATCAAGGGCGGAGCTATTTCAGGGCGGAGGTGAAAACTTGGGGACAGGTATGCCCCCGGTTCCGCGCGCAGGACATGGAATGAAATAATGGACTCATAAGACCGTAATTGCCGTTTGGCAGTTGCGGTCTTTTTGCGTCCGGACACAAAAATGAAGGGAGACACAGCATGACAGACACAGAAAACACTTTCGGCGGCTTTACGCTTCTGGACGATGAGGAGGAATTTGACGTAGAGAAGATCTTTGGTGGAAGCTCGGATGAACCCGCACCGCCTCCTCCCGCGCCAACTTTGGCAGAAGAAGCCAAGCCCCAGCCCGAGCCGGAACAGACGCTCCCTGCAAAGACGCAGGAAGTACCGGCAGAAGAAAAACAGCCTCTGGAACTCTTTTCGGCGTTTACAAGCGCAGAAAGCGACCCCATCCCAGAAGCAGCCCCGGTCAACAGCCTTGCGCCAAGACCCCAAACACAACTGTCGCTCTTTGACAAGCCGCCCGTTTTTCAGTACGGCGGCGCCAGAGAGCAGATCACGGACGCAGATATGACCTTCGAGGCCCTGCGTATCCAGAAGGCGGATGATTTCCCCGAATTGGAGGATGCGTCGGCTGTCACATGGCAGGTACGGTACGGAGATGTTACAAAGTCCGTTTCCGCGCCCAAGACAGACACCATCGCGGCCATGAAAGCGGAGATCGAGAAATCCAAAGCGTTCCTGGACAGCCTGAAAAAAGGTAAGATCAAGGACCCAGAGTGCGTCGTGAAGCCGCAGATCCGGATGCAGAAGAAGGGCATCGCGGACTACAAGGGTGTATTCCCGACGCTGGAAGCTGCGCGCGCGTCCAACAAGGTCATCTGCCTCATCCCCTCGCGGGACGGGCAGACGTATGAGATGCGCCGGAGCGAGCTCGGCGAGTTTATCGCGCCCAAACACAAGATCACGGAGTTTTCAGAGGTAAGAGCCGGCTTTCGTCCGGCTCTTCCTCGCATTCCGCAGGAGCTTTTGCGCGCCATCATTGGCTTTTTCAGAAGTCAGATGGAATCGGGCGCGGAGTTTGAAGCCCTTGTCCGTATCTACTGGGATCGGAAAGAACAGAAATTCATTCCGTTCGTGCCGAAGCAGCGCGTTACCAAGGATCGTGTCACGGTTCGGCTGACGGACGAAGATCTTCCGGACGATACGCGATATCTGTACTACGCGGACATTCACTCGCACAACAGCATGAAGGCAGTCTTTTCAGCTATCGACGATCAGGACGAGCGCGGCACGCGGCTGTATCTCGTGATCGGCCGTCTGGATCGCTTCTTCCCGGAGATCTCCGCACGCATTTCCTGCGGCGGCAGCTTCGTCCCCATCGAGCCCAGCTTGGTGCTTGAAGGAGTGGGCAGCGGCTTTCCCGCGGGATGGAACGACAAGGTCGTCCATCAGCTTCCAGAACTCCCGAAACCGCCGTCCGCACACTTCGCGGGCGTGCGCTCGTTTCTGGGCGGATTGCTTGGAGGTGCGGGATGAAGTTTGCAGAGAACCGCCCCGTAAAGATCGTCATGCTGGGAGCCGGAGGCACCGGCGGACATATCGCGCCGCATCTGTACCGGCTTTTGTACGCGCTGGAACGGCCTGTCCGCTTTATCATCTGTGACGGGGATATCGTGGAGGAAAAGAATCTCGTTCGCCAGAACTTCACACCGGCTGACCTTGGGGAAAACAAGGCAAAGGTGCTGGCGGAGCGGTATTCCTCCGTATTCGGAATGGAAACGGAGTATGTGCCGGAATTTATTGAGTCCGGCGAGCGGCTTCTTTCCATGCTGCAAGCGCGGTCGTTCCCGACCGGGCCGTACTGGAATTCGCCAACCGTCAAAGAGCTGGTGATCCTCATCGGCGCGGTGGACAACAACAAGAGCCGAAAACTCTGCCACGAGGTCTTTTACAAGCTGGATGATCTCATCTACATCGACAGCGGCAACGGCATGCACACCGGGCAGATCGTCTGCGGCATCCGCAGCGGCGGGCGCACGTTTTACCGGCCCGTCGGAGCGGCGTTCCCGGAGGTTTTGCAGGACACAGACAAATTCCCGACGGAGCTGAGCTGCGCCGAGGCGTCTGTTTCCGCGCCGCAGAGCATCGCCGCCAACATCACAGCGGCTACCGCCGTCGTGGACATGATCTACAACATCCTGACCGTCGGAGAAACGCGCGTGCGGCAGATCACGTTTGCAACGGGCTCTGTCAATATGCGTGCGACACTACAAAAATCAAGAAAAAAGGCAGCGTAAAAAAGAAAGGATTTTGAACATGAAAACAGTCTATATCCCCGCCGGTGCGACGTACAACTATGAAACGCTTGTCACGGACGATGTGATCGTCCATGGGCATCTGCACGTCACGAACGGCTTGAAAGCGAAACATATTTCCGGCAGAGGATTTCTTACCGCCGGTGAGGTTTCCGCAGACGTCGTGAATGTGACGGAGCTGGAATGCGGCACGGTCATCTGCCGGAGACTGCTGGCGCAGCGCGTCAGCTGCAACGAGGCCATGATCTCGGAAAGCGCCGCTGTTTCCCGTTTCTTCTCCGCTAACTATGTCAAGGCTCCCAGCCTGACCGTGGCGGTCAGTGAGATCGGCGAAGCGGACGCAGATGAGATCGTGCATCTGACGCCGAAGCCGCGTGGGATGCTCCTGACGCTGCTTCTTTCCATGCTGCGCACCTTCTGGCTGCGCCTGACGGCAAGCCGTCCGCAGGGCAGGTTTGAGAAGCCGCGCACGGAAGCGGAAGAACCGTCTGACACGCCGGAAGATACCGAAATGAAAGCCAACATCGCAAAAATTGTGCAGGAGGTGCTTGCTCAGCAGGCGGCGGAAAAAGCCGCCTGCGAGAACGATGCAAATGATGCGGACGACTTTGAGCTTCAACGCATGATCGGCACGTTCAAGCTGCTGCGAAGCAAAGGCTACACGATGCGCATTCTCCCCGGCACGCCGGAAGAAAACGCACCGGTCTTTGACTTTGCGGCTGAGAGCATTCAGCCAGCGGCGTGAGGTCAGGAAGGATGGAACAGGAATTGCAGAAGGAACCCAAACGCTCCTTTTATGCCTTGGAACAGCTCCGGCAGACGGCAGAGAGCATTCTGCGCGGCAGCCAGCGCCTTCTGAAGTGCCGCGCCGGTGTGGAGAAATACCGCACGGCGCAGCCGCAGCGTGCGTATGCGTACTATCTGGAATTGCAGAAAACGAGAGATGCGCTTCTTGCGGCGTTCGGCGATGCACAGCGGAATCTTCTGGAATTGGAGGAAACCGCGCTGGCAGGAAAAACCGGGCAGCTTCAAGCAGGGTTACGCCGCTTTGATCTCATGTCCAGAGCGTACAAGCCTGTGTATGAAGTCCTGACCGGCTTTGCAAAGTCGCTGCCGCAGACGGATACCGTCAACGCGGCGGTGATCGGGCGGCTGATGAATCATGTCCGTATGGGCTACTATCCGACAGACCCGGAAAATATCACGCACATCCTGCGCGGGATCGCGTTTCCGGAGGGCGTGACGACAAATCTGCTCGACCCCTGCTGCGGCTGCGGCAAGGCCCTTCGGCAGCTTGCCAACGGCAACAACTGCTACACCTACGGCATGGAGCTGGACGAACACCGCGCGGAGGAAGCGCAAACCAGACTCCATCGCGTCGGCTTTGGCAGCTTCTTTCACAGCCAGATCAGCCGTGAGGCGTTCCATGTGCTGTTTCTGAATCCACCGTATCTGTCCGTTCTGACCGAGGGCGGCAGCCGGGTGCGCAGCGAAAAGCAGTTTCTGGTGCAGAGCATCCGGACGCTCATGCTGAGCGGCCTGCTCATCTACATCGTGCCGTATTATCGGCTGACGCCGGATATCTGTAAAATCCTCGCGGAGAACTTTTCCGACCTTTCCGTCTGGAAATTTACAAGCGGCGAGTTTGCCAGATTCCATCAGGCGGTCGTGCTGGGGCTTCGGAGAAAGCCGACGGAAGACGATGAAACGGCTGACCGGCTGGGCGCACAGACGCTGGTTCCGGAGAAAATTCCGTGTGTCACGGAGCTGGAGGAAAACCGCTACGCGCTGCCCGCCGTAACAAAAACCGTCGAGGCTTTTCGCGGCGAACGGTTCAACGAGAAGGAGCTGGAACGCCAGCTGACGCGCTCCGGCAGCTTTACACGGCTGCTGCATGCAAAAAGCGCGCTGGACAGCACGGAAAAGCATCCGCTTCTGCCCCTTTCCATTGGACAGATTGGTCTCATCGGCGGCTCCGGGATGATCAACGGACTGATCGAATGCGATACTCCGCACATCATCAAGGGCCGTATTGTGAAAGTCAAAAATGTAGAACGTGAAGAACAGTTTGACCGGCACGGAAATCATACCGGCACAGAGGTGCGAGAGGTCGTCAGCAACAAGATGATCTTCAACGTCCTGACGCCAAACGGATTTCTGGCGCTGAGTTAGGAGGAATTATGTTAACTGCAAATCTTGCAATTGTTGCACCCGTCACAGAAGCAGATGACCGGGCGGCACGCGAAGCTGTCTGGCAGCAGGTCACGGAGCGGATCGTCCCGCAGATGGGAAAGCTCTGCACGCGCTTCGAACCGTCCGGCGGCGCATGGGGACAGAAAGTGTCCAGTCCATACAGCGTCATTCTGGGCAGAAACGAACCGGCGCTGTTCCTGTACTTCTACGCATCTGCGAAGCATCAGTTGGATGAGCGCGCAAAGGCGCATCTGGACGGCTTCATGGAGCATCTGGAGATCGGGAACGAGCAGACCATCGGCGATACAAAGATGTGCACCGCCTACCTCAAGGGCAACACCGCCGAAGCGCGTTCCCACATGGAGTGGCACATCGCCAGCATGTTTGGAGAGCTGATGCCGGACTGCGGGATCTATTTCCTGCGGGAAGGCCGGTCGTATCTGAATGAGGCAGAACATAAGAAAATTCTCTGCAATATGAAGGACTATGCCATCTGCGTGGTGAAGCTGGTATGGGAGAAAGCGGATGAAGATTGATCTTTCCATGCTCGTGCAGGAATTAGCGGTTCTTCCGCATACGCCTGTCGAGCATAATGAGGTTTCTGCCTACGTTCTGACGCACATTTTCGCGCCGCTTCGGGAGAAACACAAGGTCATGTTCGCCGATCTGGATTTTAGCGCTTTTACCGAGGAAGATCTCGACGCTCTGCGCGGTATGCTGTCAGACGAAGAAGAACGGCTGAATCGGCTGCTTCGTTTGCAGGATATCCTGCGCGCAGCCAAACCAAAAGCAGCAGCGGCTAGGCGCTTTTGCTGAAGGAGGTACAGATGGCAGACTATGAGGAAATCGCCTATGCGGTAGAAACGATCCGTGCAGCCCATTTATTCTATGAATATGGAAAGCTGGACCGGCTGCTGGAGATAGGCGTCACGCATTCCGAAGATGATCTGTTCGAGATCTATTATGATCTTCTGGCTGCGGCTACAGACTACATGGACGAAAAATTTAATGATGACTACGAAGTAAATCACTGGTATTTCAGCTTCCGCAGCATGATGCAGTATTACCGCCTGATCCGGGAATATGGAAGCCTTCACAGCATGAGGCTTTCAGAAAACCCCTACGTCAAAAAAGCGGAACAGAAGTTAGCTGCGGAATTATATTCCTGCGGGTGCAGCGGTGGTATGGGCTGGGGCTATCAGATGAAAATCAGCTCCAAATGGTCGAGCGGCGTCATGGTGGAAACAGACTGCTATTTTCATGGCGAGTATGAGCTGCTGGAAGCGCTGCTTGCCATTGACGCATGGTACACAGAGGAGGTACGAAAGTTGGAAACCCTGCTTAAAGTGGAACGCGCCGCTAAGACAGCGTATGTTCCGGAATTGGAGGCGGCATGAAAAAGGACGAACTGCGGATCCGTATTATCCCGGATAATGGGCAGATCCTGATCGAAACGTATACAGATGGAATCGTGACCTGCAAAGAAGTGCAGGAGGATGCCTTGCTGGACTGCATCAAAATCAGCCAGCGTCAGTATCTCAGCAGTGGCTTTTTGCCGCCGGGTTGCTTCCATGTCGGGATTCATCCGAACGAAGGCAAGTCATACTGCCTGCGGTATCCGCGTCTGTATGCGGACATCAGCTATCATGAAACGCCATATCCAAACTTTCCATTGCCAAGATTGGTATTCGCATTTCGTGTTGACACAGATGGAAAAGTCAGCGAATGCAGGCTGGGGGTTACTGCGGATGAGCGGCTGACGCCGGAAACGGCGATGTTCCGCTATCCGTTTTCCAATGTCAGTGGCAGCGATGGGCGCATTTGTATTGGCTGCAATACGCTGCCCCAGTACAAAACGCCGCACGCACTTGCCAGCTTGCCGACATTCCTGCTGTCCATCCCAAATGGAGATCACAGCTTCAATGCACTGAACAACAAGCTGGGGATGCAATACCGCGATCTTTTGGAGCATCTCAAGGACAAAGACTCGTCGTATTACTATTCCGATGTGCTGATCCCCAACGGAAAGACCTTGAAAGACTTTATTGGAGGGTAACGTATGGCAAAAGACGCAAAAACCATCCGGGAAGAGCTGGCCCGGCCATTTGCGCCGGAGGATCTGGAGTGGCGGATTCAAGTGACGTCGAAAGATAAGACCAGCGGCCTTGCCATTCCGTATGTCACAAACCGCGCCATTCAGGACCGCTTGGATGAGGTCGTGGGACCGGAGAACTGGTACAACGACTACAAGCCGTGGCACGGAAACGGGAAGAAGGACGCGCAGATCTGCGGCATTTCCATCTATTTTGAGGGCAAAGGCTTCATTACAAAGTGGGACGGCGCGGAGGATTCCGACATTGAGCCCATCAAGGGCGGCTTGTCCGACTCCATGAAACGCTCCGCCGTGCAATGGGGCATTGGACGTGTCCTCTACAAGATGACAAAGCCGCTCTGGGTCAAGATCGAGCAGAAGGGCAACTCCTATGTGATCTGCGATACCGAGCGCCCAAAATTGAATGCCGCGTATCTGGAACTGCTGGATAAGCTGCATCAGCTTCCCACATCTCCGGGCGCAGCACAGGCACAGCTCAGCTATAAGCGCGACGGACAGGCTGGACAACAGGCGCAGAATACAGCGCCGACGGCCATGCCGCAGACGCAGCAGCAAGCGCCGCAGCAACCATCGCAGCAGCCGCAGCAAGTACAGCAGCCGCTTCCGTTTACGGCGCGGCAGGTCTGCCAGTACGTTGTGTTGTCTGTGAGCAGCCAGCAGGATATGTCCGGTCAGCCGTTGGTCTGCGCCGTTCTGCAAAACGCAGAGGGCAAGCAGGCGAAGGTCTACGCGCAGGGCAGCCATCCGATGCTCGTGCCCGGTGCGCAGCTCTATGACGCGCAGATCACCATGCGCAAACAGGGAAACGTCGCATTTTATACGCTGGACGGCTATCAGGTCGTGCAGCAGGCAGCGTAATAGGAGGTGTCAGTAAGCAAAATGGAAAAGATCAAAGGCTTTCAGATCATCAGCATGACCGTCTCCGGCTTCAAGTGCTATGAAGCACCGACCGAGATCGCGGTCGGCAATCCGACCGTTGTGACCGGCGGCAACGGCCGCGGCAAATCCAGTCTGGCGGACGCGATCGCGTTTGCCGTCACAGGACTTCCCTTTTTCGGGGAGCGCGGCATTGACCGGCTGCACAACGAGACGAACCCGGACTTGCAGATCACGATGCGCTTTACGGATGATACCGGCAGAGCGCATGAGCTGACCCGCAGCCGGCAGAAGGATCGCACGAGCATCACCTACGACGGCTACGCCATCCGGCAGACGGATCTCAACGAGATGTTCGGTGAACGGGATGTGTTTCTCTCCATTTTCAATCCCCTGTACTTCATTGAAGAACTCGGCGAGGATGGAAAAAAGCTGCTGGAGCGGTATTTGCCGCCCATTCCGCAGGCCGACGTGTTATCCTTGCTCAATGCGCAGACGCAGCAGCGATTGTCCGGTGTACAGCTTCCATCCCCTGAGACATTTCTCAAGAATCGCCGGGAGGAGATCCGGGAACTGGAACAGAACGCGGTCTACCTGAGCGGCAAGCTGGATCTCGCGCAGAAGCAGCGGCAGAGCAGCAAAGAACTGTCCGCTGAACTGAACGCGCAGATACAGGACTTGCAGAGGGAGATCGCATCGCTGGAGACGCGGCGGTTTGAAAATGTCAATTTGGAGGACTTGCAGGAGCAGCTCGTGCAGGCCAGCGAGCAGTACGAGGAGCTTTCCGGCGAAGCACCGGAAACGCCGGATACAGCGGAACTGGACGCGAAGCTGCAAGAATTTCATGCAAAGCTGGGTGCTCGGTCGTCCGAGGTCTACCAGCCAAAATACACAGGCCCGCTGGCGGAGGATACGGCAAAGGTGCAGGCGCTTGGAAAGCGTTATCAGCAGAACGCCGCGCTTTTGAAGCGCTTTCAGCCGGGCACAAGCTGCCCGGTCTGCCGCCGTGTCCTCTCGCAGCAGGAATATCCGGCGTTCCGTCAGGCTTTACAGGCGGAAACGGAGAAAATCGCTGCCGACGGCACACAGCTGAAAGGTCAGATCGCGGAGCTTCAGGAGCTGGAGCAGAAAAGTCAAAGTACATTCGAGCAATTCAAGGCGGATGATCTGGTCAGATACCAGTCTGAGATCGACGCGCTGAATCAGAAACGGGAGCAGCTTCAGGAGAATGCCGCGCAGCAGAATATGCAGCGCCAGCAGACCTTGGAGCAGCTTCGCGCACGCATCCAGAACCTGACGGCCAGTATCGAATGCGGCACGCTGAGTCCCGCGGACAGTGAACGCCTTGCCGAGTGCAAGGCATCGCTGGAAGACTGCCGGGTACAGCTTGCCGCCGCGCAGCAGGTTCTGAGCGCCGCGCCGGAGGATTTTGACGAACGGATCCACAGAATTGAGCAGGAGATCACAGAGAAAAAGATTGTTATGAAAGACGTGATCCTTTACATGAGCAAGCGCGCGGAGATGACATTCTCCAAACTCGCGCTGAACCGCGTGAAGATCTCGCTCTACGATGTGGTCAAGACGACCGGCGAATTAAAGGATGTGTTCCGCTTTACCTACAACGGCCGCCGCTACGATCGGCTCTCGCTCTCTGAGAAGATCCGGGCCGGCGCGGAAGTGTCGGAGCTGGTGAAGCGGCTCACAGGCCGTAATTACCCTGTATTCTTCGACAACATGGAATCTGTGGACGATCTCAGCAACATCCGTCCGACCAGTCAGATGATCCTCGCCAAATGCGTCCGTAACGCGGAGCTTTCCGTGCGGGCTGGCAGCACTGCAATGCCGAAGGCGGCGTAACCTTACTTTTCAGAAAGGGGGCGCGCCGTCTGGCCTATCAGAAGCTGCCGATCCTGGAAGCCGCCAGACGGTGCGGGCTTGTCCTCAACGACCGAACGCTTCACAGCGAGGAAGTTGAGGCAAGCTGCCCCTTCTGCGGTGACCACGGAACCGGCAAATATCATCTGAGTCTGAACACGAGAACCGATCAGTACCGCTGCAATCTCTGCGGTGCAAGCGGCAACAGCGTGACGCTGTATGCGCGGCTGAACGGTCTGACAAACAAAGAAGCATACTTGGAGCTGGCTGCAAAGAGCAACGTGTATAAGCTGCCCTTGCAGCCCAGCTCCCCAAACACAACGAGCCGGGAGCCGTATGCGCTAAAGCAGCGCCATGCGGCCTATTCGGAAATGCTGTCCCTCCTGACGCTCTCCGACCGGCACAGAGAAAATCTCCATGAACGAGGACTCCCGGATGCGATCATTGCCCGCAACGGCTATAAGTCCATGCCGGAAACGGAATCCGAACGGCGTTTGCTGGCATCCATGCTCCAGTGCGATCATGAATTGCACGGACTGCCCGGTTTTTATACAAAGGACGGAACATGGACGCTGGCAGGTGCAAATGGGTTCCTCATTCCGGTACGGAACAAGGACGGCCTGATTCAGGGCATGAAGCTCCGGCTGGACGGCGATGCGGCGCGAAAATACCGCTGGCTGTCCAGTCGGTCAAGCCGCATGGAAAACGGCACTCGCAGCTATTCCTGGATTCACGTCACCGGCGACACGACGCAGAAGCGTGCCTATCTCACCGAGGGGCCGCTTAAGGGCGATATTGCGAGCTATTTTGCAAATAATGCGCTCTTTGTGTGTCTCGGCGGCGTGAACGCCCACAAGGGACTGCGGGAAACGCTCCAGTCGCTTGGCGTCACGGAGGTCATGGAGGCCATGGACATGGATCAGTTTATAAATCCGCAGGTCCGGCAGGCGATCGGCACCCTGCGCCGCAAGGTGCAGTCGATCCCGGGCATCCGGTACTATCAATGTACGTGGAACCCGCGATTCAAGGGCGTGGACGATTATCTGCTGGACTGGACGAAACGAAAGACGGCTTAGAAAGGAAATGCACATGACAAATATTACGAATTTTCAGGACATCCTTGGCGCAGCCAACGGCGATAAGGCCTCCGTGCTGGGCAAATTCCTCTATTTCTCACTTGCCAATATTCTGGTGGAGAAGGAGGTGCTGGCGCAGCTCTGTGAGGATCTGAGCATCCCGTATTCCAGCAGCAAGCGAATTTCCGTGTCGGATGCGTTTCGTTCCGCGACGGGCGATATCAAAGACCGGATCACGGTAAAAAGTCCCGGTGCGCATCATATCTACGCGGTCTACTGCCGCGACAATGCGCACACCGAGGACGTCTATTCCCGTGAGCTGGTCAAGGAAACGCTCAACCAGCGAACAAATCAGTATGAAAAGCTGGCAAACATCTTCTATGACCGGCGCGATAATCGGTTTGGGTATGACAACATCGGCTTTGACGCCGACATTGATCCCCTGAACTATTGCCGCCGGGCAGAGGAACTGTTTGAGCTTTACCAGGTCTGCGCGAACCGCAGACAGATCGAGACGATCTGCCTGAACTATCTGCGGATGCTGGAAGCCACCAAGGTCAGCTCGACCGGGCACCTCTATTTCATCCCTCGACAGCACATGGACAAAGTGGATACGTTTGAAACGTTCATTGAGCAGCTCAGCGCGATGAATCAGAACGACAACTCCTTGAGCGTCAACAGCTTTTACATCATTGATGACGTCAAGCAGCGCGACAAAATGACGGAGGAATTTTATTCCGCCGTCAAGAAGGAGATCGCGCTGTATCAGGAGAAGGCCGACTATCTCATCCAGAGCGGCAGCCGCAGCCCCAGCGTCATGGAGCGGTGGGTCAACAAAATTGCCACGCTGGAGCAGAAGAAGCAGCACTACGAAGAAATTCTCCGCCGGGAGCTTGACGGCCTCGACGATGAATTTGAAACGCTGCGCCTTCTGTCGCAGGAGCTGTCCGTAAGGGCAAACGGCCTGCGATTTCGGAAAGCGGCTTGACATGGATTTTTGATGGACAAATGGCAGCCCCGACTCGGAATACCGAGCCGGGGCTTTTTAATTGACTACACGATACCGGCTACGTCGCTGTTGCCGTGTTGTAAAAAGCGCAAGACGCTGGCAATATACAACTCGATCCCGATCGGAATACATCGCTCATCGATGTCAAAGAAACAGCTGTGTCCGATGCGTCGCTTTTCTTCTGGATGCGCACACCCCAGATGGAAGAAGCAACTTGGACGTTCTGCGGCAAAATACGCAAAATCCTCCACCCCCAACGATGGCACGTCCCGCAGGATCACCTTGTCTGAGCCAAACTGTGCGCACGCTACATTACGAACCAAATCAACCATACGGTCATTGTTGATCAGCGGAGAGTAGCTCGGCTCGACAATCAGCTCTGCTCGTCCACCCATCATGCTTGCAGTCTGCTCACAAATTTCGCGGACGCGTTTTCTGGCAAACAGACGTGTTTCCGGCGTAAGTGTTCGAATAATGCCGGACAATTCAACGTAATCAGCAATTTGATTTCGCACAGTTCCGCCGTGAATGGATCCGAAGGAACATACAGCGGAATCGGTGGGACTGATGTTTCGGCTAATCAGCGACTGTACTGCCGTCAGAATCTGTGCCGCGATCAGGATTGCGTCCACGCCCTCGTTCGGATGTGCACCGTGACAGGACGTTCCATAGACCTTAAGCGTCAGCATATCAGAAGCTGCATACATTTTTCCGTATTTCAGCCCGATCTGTCCGGCGGGCAGATCGCCCGCAACGTGCAGTCCAAGCACGGAATCTACATGTGGGCTTTCAAGGCAGCCCTGTGCGATCATGCGCGCTGCGCCGCCAATGGTCTCCTCTGCCGGCTGGAATAAAAGCTTGGCGGAGCCATGCAGGGATTCGCGCATGGACTGGAGCAGCTTTGCCGTTCCCAAAAGGATCGCCGTATGCGCGTCGTGACCGCAGGCATGCATCACACCCGCTGTCTTCGAGCAATATGGCGCGTCCGGATGATCTTCCTGTATCGGAAGCGCATCCATGTCCGCCCGCAGCGCAATTACCGGACCGGGGAAAGCTCCTTTAATCAGCCCTACGACGCCACTTTCTGCCACATTCCTCTTGTATGGAATGCCCGCCGCATCTAAATGCTCACATACCAATTCCATCGTCGGAAACTCCTGCTCGGATAGATCCGGATGGGCGTGCAGGTGTCGCCGCAACGCAATGGCCTCTTCCCCGATGTGTTGCTGTGTAATGGCTTCTCGAATATAATTCATAGTTTTCTCCCGTTAAAAACCTGTCAGCACGGCGATTTCGACCAACACCATCTGTGCGGCAAACAGGATCAGGAAAAGCTTTCCGAACCATTTCAGCCAGCGGTCATAGCGTACATCACCCAGCCCGCAAATGATCACAATACCGCAGGTTGGCCATAACAGGTTGCTCAAACCATCGCCGAATTGGAACGTCAGGCAGGCCACCTGACGACTGACGCCCAGCACGTCGGCCAATGGCGCCATGATAGGCATGGTAGCGGCGGCCTGACCGGAGCCAGACGGGATCAGGAAGTTGATCAACGTGTGCGCCACCAGCATGAGCTGTGCTGAAATTGCAGAGGGTGCTTTTTCCAGAAGATTTCCAAGCGCATAGATGATGGTGTCCATGATCTGCGCGTGATTCATAATGACAATGATGCCCTTGGCAAGGCCGGTCAGAATGCAGCCCCACACAACGCTCCTGATACCGGCAAGCATCTCCTGACAATAGTCGTTTGGCGACCACTTATCGATCAGCGCGGCCACGGCAGACATGATAATGAACAATCCGCAGAGTTCTTTATAGCCCCACTTCCAGCGGATCATTCCCAGCATCAGGATGACCAATGTGGCGAGCACATCCAGAAGAATCAGCGTATGTCGCCATGTAAATGTGTACGAGTCTAATTGACTGCGTTCAAACGAGTGCGTACACGAATCTCCATAAACCACCGAAAGCTCCGGCTTCCGGCGCACCTTGCGTGCATACAGCATCAGATATGCCACTGCTGCTCCCATCAGCACGACAAAGCAGACTGCGCGGTAACCGACGCCAGAATATAACTGCACACCGGCAATGGACTGCGCAACGGCTACGGTATATGGGTTCAGCGTCGCGGCCATAAACCCGATATATTCTCCGAGCGCGATCGTGGCAAATCCCGTCATCGCGTCATATCCAAGAGCCATCATCAGTCCGACGATCAACGGGTAGAACCCGTAAAACTCGCTGAGCATTCCAAAAAGAGAACCTCCCAGGCCAAAGACGAGCATCAGAACAGGAATCAGCATCAGCGAGCGGCTGCCGTTTTTTTGCACCACGCGACCGATAAATGCGTGGAAAGCGCCGGTTTTGACAATGACACCGAATGTCGCGGCGCAGGTCATGATCACAAAAATAATGTCCGCCGCGCTGACGCAGCCCTCATACAAAGAAGCAAACAGGTCGAGAAGTCCGGTGGCGGATACTTCAGATTTGCTGATCTCCTGGTAACTTCCAGCAATTGCGACCTTTCTTGCAGTGCCGTCTATATCTATTGTTTCATAGTCAAACGAACCGGAGGGAACGACCCACGTCAGAATCGCGATCACGACCAATATGAAAAAAACGACCAGCCATGTATCCGGCAGTTTTCGCTTGCTCGTTGTGCTTTTGTGCATGAAGGATCTCCTTTCTTTCTGTTGCCGTGCGGCAAATGTCTGGCTTTCATGTTCTCAATTATATGACATGGAGTGCACGCCGACAATGCAATATCCTGCTTAAAATATTGCAAATCATGCTGAATGTGCGCACAATTGCTTCTTTTTGGGAACAGGAAATCGCGAGAAAGGCGTTTCGTATGTCCAATTTCCCAATCAGGCAAGGAGCATACTGAAAAAGAAGGCGCATCCGGTCGAACCGGATGCGCCAAAGCAGGGGGAAGCTTGCGTTTTTACGGAAGTGAGACAGTCTTGCGGGCTGTTTTGTCATACATGCGGCTGAGGATCGCCGCAACCTCGCTCCGCTTGATGTCGTTCGTCGGATAGAAGGTGCCGTTTTTGTCAGAACCGGTCAGAATGCCCGCGCGGTAGAACGTATAGATCTCCAATGCGTAAGTATCCGTTGTTATGACGTCCGGGATCTTGTTGTCCGCGACGGTATTGATCTGCCGATAGTCGCTCATCGCGCCATAGAAAATGTGGACAAATTCATTGCGCTTGACGGGGGTATTCATCTGCGCAGGCGTATAATCCAGATACATCTTTTCAATGATCCCGTTATCTACCGCGTAGCTGACATAGCTGCTGTACCAGTACGGAGAGCCATTGCGCAGTGTGACCTTTCCGTTGTTGTTCAGCATCTGGTGCAGTGCGGCGGACAGCTTGATAGCCTGTGCAACGGTGAGCGTGTCATCCGGCTTATAGAGCGTTCTCGTTACACCGTCGATCAGATCCTTTTCCCATGCGGCGCGGACACTGTCATAATACCAGCTGCTTCTGGAGACATCGGTGAACGGGAAAGGATCTCTTTCCGGAACGCCGGGTTTGGTCGGCACAGGCGGTGTGACAGGACCGACTGGCGGCGTATAGTGGCCGGAAACACGGACGGTTTTGCCGCCAAACCAGTCCGTTCCGTTCAGACTGTACTGCACCGTATAGCTGACGGAGCTGCTGCTGTAATTAGCAGGCAGAGTCAGGGTTGCCGTTTGCTCCGCTGCATCGCCACTCGTCTTCGCAGAGATCGTGCCAGCCTTGATCTGAATGCCATTTTGCAAATTCGTGCCGGCGAGCGTGACCGTGATCATGCCGCCGTTGGAGGGAAGCTCCGTGGGCGCTACGCTATAGTCCGTCACCGACGGCTCAGTGGGCTGTGTGCCGCCGCCCGTGCCGGGAACTGTTGCGGTCAGCTCTCCCGCGAGCGTCGTTCCGTCCAGGCTGTAACGGAAGTAGTAGGTCACAGCGTCCGTGCCGGTATTTTCCGGGAGCTTGACTTCCGCGCTGCGGGAGTCAGCCGTGACCGTCGCATCAACGGCGGTCAGCGCAGTCAAATCTGTGCCCCAGTGGAACTTCGTGCCCTCTGGCAGATTCGTGCCGGTTAGGGTCAGCGTTGCCGTGCCGCCCGCAGAGGTCAGCGGCGAGGGATCTGTCGTGAGCCGGAAGTCGGTCACTGTTGGGGTTGGCTCCGCGCCGCCCTTCCGGATCGTCACATTGACCTGCCCGTTGTGCGTGATGGTCAGTGTGTAGATGCCGTTTTCATACGTTTCCGTGTAGAAGTTGTCATCGGCGAGTTTTGTACTGCCGCCATTTCTGGTGACAACTGCGGTCGGCCGTTCTCCGGTGTGCAGCGTGATCACCGTGCTCCGGAGATCGCGGTCCTTATCAAGCTTGGGATTGGAAATATGGTATTTCATATAGTCCTGTACATAGTCCATATGATCGCCGTTCCAGTCGTTCCCGAAGCTTGTCCAGTCCGGATTCTCGCTTTCGCCGGGAACCCAAAGCTCGTCCTTGTCCGTGCGGAAGTTGTTGAGATCGATCTTAATGCTGTCAGCCGTCTCATGCGCAATCAAATAGGTATGTGGCGTCAGAGTAAAGCCCATACTGGTTGCGAATGTCGCGTCTGTGGGAGTGAGCGTAGCAGACTGATTCTTGTTTTCATTAAAGAGACTATTCATAATGAGAAGCCGTCTGCCGGTCTGTCCTGCTCCGCCGCCCAGGAGTGTCTCCACAAAGGCGTCGCCTGTGGAAAGATCTGGATACTGCGCATTCAGGATATTTATCTTATCTGCCAGATCTGCGCTTTTCAGCACCCTGCCGAACGCGGAAGCCTCTGCATCAGACAGTTTACTGGACAGAACGGGCAGTGTGCGGTACCGGCCGCTCGTTTGCAGGAGGTTGTTGTCCTGCGCTGTACCGTACAATCCTTCAGCAAAGTTCGTCGGGAGATAGGTGTCCGTATGATAGACAGCCTTAATTTCATCCTTGACCTGCTCGCGCGTTGCAGCGGGATTTGCAATCATATAGCGCATGGTGGGGATGATCGACTCCTTGAGAACCCAGGATGCCTCATCATAGACACCGGTGCAGAAGAAGGGATGCTCGGCGTTGAATACCGTGCCGCCATTGACGTAGGATTGGAGCATATTCATGGCAAACAGCGTTTCAGGGAAGGTATAAACGCGGCGCACGTCTTCGTAGGTGGTATTCATGACCGGCTCGAAGAGCTTGTGGTAGCGGATTTCGTACCACGCCCACGCATCGGTCAATGCACCCCAGTTGTCTGCAAGGCCACTCAGCCATGTGCCAAGCGCGAAGCTGCGCACCGTATTGTAGCCGCTGCTGGAGGTGCTCTTAGAGTTGATGACAAGATACTTATGATGCTTCTGCGCAGCCTTAAACAGCGTATCATTCTCAAACCATTTTTCCATCCGGTGGTTTGCATCGTCAATGTCGGTCAGAACCAGATAGATGCCCTTGGAGGAGAAGAGTTCAAGGTATTCTGCTGTCAGCTGTGCGACGGCATCCGTATCTCCATTATGATGGTTTTCGGCAAAGACAACGCCCTTGATGCAGGAATTGTTATCGATCAAATTGTTCAGCCAGTCCATATCGATCAGATTGCGGAACGTGTTGATCGGAACACCGCCGGTCATCAGCGTCAGGTAAAGGTTGATCCCCTTTTCCTGTGCGATTGCAACATGGTATTCATAGAACTTCTGGAGATTCTCCTTATTGCCAGTGCCTCCCCATGCGTGGCCGAGATAGTCGTCGGCATGAAGCTGGATTGCCGTGTAAGGCTTGAGATCCTCTGGAATCAGCCTCCATACGCCTTCCATCGTATTGTGACCCTGCATTGGAACGCCTGGAACACCGGAATTATCCCACCATGCCGGATGCTTTGTATTTGCATACAGCGACACAAGCAGCAGCGGATGCTCCGCATCGACCAGCATACGCGGCGTGGTTGCCGGCTCTGTGGAAGTAACGACAATTTCTGCCGTAGCAGACTTGTCGTTCAGCTCAGGAAGCGTAACGTGCAGTCTGGTGCGTCCCGCCATTTTACCGGTGACGTTTTTCTGCGTCTTGCCGTCGCCGGAAAGACCGGCAATTGTGTCGTTTTCCAGTGTAAATCTAAAATCATCGCGGAAAACTACAACACGTTCAGCGTTCATTGCCATTGCAAGAACAGACTTCGATTCCCCGTCTCCAAGGCGAATGAGACCGCTGGGCTCCAGCGCGACAGAGGAGACGGTTTCATCCAGATCCGTACCGGTGTAATACGCAAAGGCATCGACCTGGATCGGGGCATTGCTCTCCGCCTCCAGGCGAACCGTGTGCTGTTTGTTTTCCAGTCCGTGCAGCTCCAGAATCGTGAACTGATACGGATTTGTGCTGCTGTTTGCATTTCCGATCGCGACCAACACATCGTCAACATAGATCCATGCGCGACCATAATTGCTGTCCATTTGACCAATCCAACGGAAGCCGGTACCGGTAAAGGTCAGACTTGCAGTAGCGCCGGGAGCGTCATTGGCCTCCTTCGCGCTGCCTTCGTAATGATTTGCGCTGTTTTCATCGCCCCAGTTTCCGGTGTACTGGATCTGGCCGCTGTGGCTGTCCACATATACCCAGTTTCCAGCCGTACCGCCAGTTACGGTAAGCGTTGTCGTTTTGGAGCTGCCCGCAGCGGTGGCCGTAATGGTGACGGTTCCTCTGGCTGCGCCGGTCACGGTGCTGCCATCAATGGTGACCTTTCCGTCCGGAGAGGCTGCATAGCTGACAGCCGTGTCTGCGGCGTTGAAGTTCAGCCGTGTCTTTAGTGTCGAAGTTCCACCCACCGTAATGCTTGCCGGATCGGCTTCAACAGACCAGACCCGTGTAGGCACGGTTTCAATCGCCGTTTGATTGACCTCGAATTTCTGAAGATCAATGACATTTTTATCGGCGTTATTCCAGCCTTCCTTCGGCTCAACGCTGATCAGATAGACATCAGGCGTCAAGCCTGTCTTTTCATAGACCTTTGCCGCCGGAGCCGCTGCACCATTCAGATCCACCTCACTCGTCTCGACCAAAATGGGCTCGCCGCTCGGATTATGCCGGTAGAGTCTGACAATCGCAGTGCCAAAGTTAGTATCCTTCTGGGCGAAATAGCGGACACCCGTTCCATAGAACACCAGAGATGCCTGTGCACCCTTGGTATAGGAAGACGGATCCTCCTGATTGAGCTTGTCGACGACCCAGCCTTCCTCAAACTGGATATGCGGAGAAAGCTGGTTGCCATTGACGCGCGAAGGAACGGAGACCCAGTTCTCGGCAGGAGCCTGCGCCGGTACAAGATTCGTCAGCGTGAACTCCTGATAGCCGTTGCCGTCAAGTGTAATGGTGTATGTGCCGGCAGCAGCGTCGAACGCCGTCTGAATCTGTTTGGACTGTCCTGCAAGGCTGCTTGTCAGCGCCAGCGTTGGTTCCGCGCCAAGACCGGAGATTGTAATCGTGGCTTTGCGCCACGTGTTTTCGCCGTGCGCGGTGTTCTGGGCGTAGCTGTCCTTGAGGTAGTTATACATCAGGCGGTTGTTGTCGGAATCCCATGTGGGAGTCGTTCCTTTCACATAGCCTTCCCAGATCGGGTTTTTGTCGACCCAGTAGTTATTGAAGCGGAACTGGAGTGTGCCCGCCTGCGCCTCGTCCACAAGAAGCATGGAGTAGGGCTCAAATTCGATATTCGCGCCGAAGCTATTCTGCGTAAACTGGAACGATACATTCTGCTTGCTGTGCAGCGCACTGTTTTCACGGGTATCGAAGAACCAGTTGCTGTTATAGGTCAGCCAGCTCTTTGTCAGCTCGTCATAGTGCGCATAGCCAGTGCCGTTATAGCGCTGCGGATAGCGGGCGTTGAAATAGTTCTGAATGCCAGCCGCCCCACCGAGTGCCTGAACATCTGCCATGCGCAGAATATCCTTGCCTGTCGGATCCTGCGCCATCTTGGGCAGAGACGGGATCGTACCGTAGCGGCCGGTCGAGTAGGTCATCATGGTCGTTCCGTTGTTTTTGCCCTTGTTGGGGCCGGACGAACCGCTGTCGCCGTAAAGCGGGTCAAGCAGGCGGTTGGCGGCATTTGAGCCAAGCTTATTGAGCGTGCCGCCGCTCGATGCGTAGAACACCTTCGTATTCTGCATCACCTGTTCACGGGTCGGGATGGCATAGTCGCGCATGTACTCCATGGCCTTGGCGATGCTGTACTTGTAGTTCGGCGTAAAGTAAGTCTTTGCTCCCTCATTGTCGCCGACGGCTTCGGCATGATCGGGATGCTCAAAGGTAAATACTGTTGCGCCTGTGCGCGCCTGCTGCACCATACGCATGGCAAACAGCAATTCCGGCATACTGACCGGGCCACGGCATTCCTCCGGGCCGCCCTGAACGCTGAAGGTATTCGCGCCCCACTGCGGGCCGTATCCCTCAATGAACCACATCCAGGAGTCGATCAGGCTGCCCCAGTTGCCGCACAGACCGTCCAGCCACGCGCCGAGGGCAACGCTTTCATGCGAGTTGTAGGAAACGTTGCTCCAAGCACTGGTCGTTTTGGCAAGCAGGATGTAGTTTTGGGAATACTTTTTCAGCGTCTGATAAAGCGTTTCGTTGTTCAGGAAGTATTCCAGTGTGCCGCCGTAGTCGCTGCCGCCGGAGTCCTTCGGGGCGTCGTTCATGTCGCAGTTGATGACATAGCCGCCCCATTTCGCGGCCTGCTTGACAAGCGCATCCATATAGGTGATGCGGCGGTCTCTCTCGCTGATACCGGCATTGTGGTTTTCCGAGAAGACAACACCCATCATATTCTCATTCTGCTCATAGATGCCGTCCAGCCAGTCCAGATCCAGGAACGATCCTGTGTGGGAGTTGGAGACCATCAGGAAGAACGGAATGTTGTCTTTCTTCGTCTCGGCAATGCGGTCAAGATACCACTTCTTGTTTGCTTCGCTGCCCTCGACTGTTCCGCTGGCATGGATCAGGATCGCATGATGGATGGTCTTATTGCCTGCTTGGACGGTCGGACCCTGCCAGCCTGTTTCGTCCGTTCCGGTCAGTGCGGTCCAGAAACCCTGAATGCTCTTGCCGCCCTGCAGCGGGCCTGCAAGACCATTCGCAGGATACCCTTTCCCATCATATTTGTAAAGGCCGTGCAGGAACAGAGGATTATCCTTATCGACCGTCATACGCAGTTCACCCGCCTCCAGCGAACGGATCGTAAGCGCAACAGTCTTCTCTGACTGACCGGCTTTTACCGTGATCGCGACATCACCGGCAGTCAGTGCAGTCACAAGGCCGGTGGCGGTCACAGTTGCCTTACCTGTGTCGCTGCTGGTGTAGGTAACGGTCTTGTCTGTCGCGTTGAAGGGCACAAGCGCCGAGATTTGCAGGGTATCGTCTACCCAGAGCGTTTTCTCAGTGGGAGAAACACCGTAGAGATGGTTACTGATGGTTGCAGACGTGTCATAACGAACCTCGAATTTGTTCAGGTCGATGACGCCGCTGTCAAGACCACCGCCGTGCTTGCGCTTAATGGTGATTCTGTGATAGCCTTCCTCAAGCTCTCTCTCGAGAATTTTGTTGTCCATCGCGCCCGGCGCATTGCGATGCAGATCATATGTTTCAGGCGTGCCATCGTCGATCTGAACCTCTACCTCACCGAAGTTCGTTTCATACTGCGCATAGTAGCGGATGCCAGAGCCATAGAAGTACAGCGTCGCGGTTGATCCCTCTGCACCGGCAAAGCGGTTGGGTGCCTCATAGGTCCATGCGCCGTCAAAGTGAATGTTTGCATCGTCAGATGCCGGAACCGGAACCCATCCGTCTTCGCCGGCGGGAGGCGGCGTGGGTGTATCCGGCGAATACGGCGCGCCCAAGGTCGGGAGCGTATCCGTCAGGAAGTTCTCAAACTCCGTATAGGCAATGCGCCAGTGATTTCCGGGCTGTTCCTTGCCGCCGGAGTACCAGACGCTCAGCTTACCGTCCGCATCATAGGTAAAGCTGGAGCGATAAATGAAGTTCTGATCCCATTGCCCGCTGCGCGGCGAAAGAATGGGGTTGGGATAAGTCGTCCATAGTTCGCCGTCCGCCGATTTGGCAAAGAACAGATCTGTATGGTTGGAGCCGCCGCCTTTCGGATACGCGCAAATCAACGCCCAGTATTCTCCGCTTCCATCTGCGCCGACGTTCGGGATCCACTGAACGTCCAGATGCCACGGAATCCAGCTGTTTTGCAGCACCAGCGTGGGCTTGAGCGATTTCGCCTCGCCCCATTCTGTACCGTTTGTGGAGCGGCGAAGCTCAACGAAGCCGTTCTGATTGTTCCATCCGGTCGGTGCAACGCCCTGATCGGAGTTGTTCGACCACATCAGCCATGTATTCGCATCACGCCGGACAACGGCAGGCGACTGCATATCGTAGTGATAGGTTGATGTCACCAGATCGGTGTAGGGATTTTCCTGTCCCGCGTCCTTTTGTACAGCATAGGTAAAACCACTGCCGCCCTGCGTCGCCGCAACGCGGATGCGGCGCAGAATAGATGGCTTGAAATTGCTCGTTCCGATTTGACCATAATTCTGCGCATCCTGCTCCCAGACGTAATAGACCCAGAGCTCGTCGCTGACAGGATCGTAGATCACGTCGTTGTCGCAGTTGTGCGTGCCGTCCGGCTCTCTCTCGACTACGCTCAATGGGTTGGGAATTCCCTCCGCCGACCAGATCTTTCCGTCATCTGACCATACAAGGCACGGATTCTCAAACTGCGAATTGCCCTCCTGATTTGGCGTGACTGCCATCCAGAAGCGATGCCCACCCCATGTGCCAAGCGGCGTGCCGCCCACACCGTTCACCAGCGTGAAGTCCAGCACGTCCGGGTGCGTGACGTTATTGGGTGTCTTGCCCTGATATTCATAGGTCGGGATGGTCAGCACATCGCGGAACTGATAAGGTACGGGAAGCGGATCCTGCTGTTTCTCAGTGGACCAGACCTCGACCTCGATATAGTGACCGCCCTTTCCCTTGTCATGGCCGTCATTCCAGATGCGGACGTAGCGAGCTGTGAACGGGCCACTGTCAATCTGCACTTCCAGTCCGTTCTGAGCGGCTGTCCAATTTGCGTTATAGACTTCCTTTGTAGTTCCGTCCCGGAAGTCCTCGGTCGTACTGAGGATGATGTGCAGATCCTTGAGTGTTCTGCCGTCACTCCAGTAATTCCAGAAATTGACCTTGCTGACGGGGTATTCGTTGCCAAGGTCGATTTGCGCATAGGACGGGTCGTTCATGTCCTGTGCTTTGTCCTTGCAGACCTCGATATATTTTGCGTTATCTTTAATGCCATCTGTCAGCCAGCTGTTCGGACGGTCACTTCCGCCACCCCATTTATTTACAATTACACCACAGCCCGCCGCGACATTATATAGCGTAGTCTCGGGCGCGCCGCCGGTGTGCTCCGTGCCGTAGACCTCGATCTCAAAGTAGTGTGCGCCCTGTCCTGCGCCAGCGGTATGCCCGTTGTTCAGGATACGCACATACTGTGCTTCTGTCGGTGCCGCCAATCTGATAGTATCCCCGGCTACAGTTGCATTCGGAAACTGCTCCTTATCACCAGTACCAAGGCCAAAGAAGTTCTCTTTGTCCGCGTTCCAGATGATGCTGTAGGTGTCAAACGTGCTGCTGTCAGATGCCAGCACGACCAGATTTTTCAGTGCGCGGCCGTGATAAACAAACAGCTTCATTTCGGTAAGACTGTATTTCTTGCCGAGATCCAGCTGAATCCAGTAGGTTGGATTCACCGGCTTCGTTTCATTTTTTTCCTGAGTCTGGTCGTTGCCAACAACAAAATACTTGTTGTCGTTATGGCTTGTGTCACCATCGACGACCAGTGATGGAGCGCGTCCAGTTCCAACAGCACCTTGATAAGTAACTGCTGTATCTGTTGTGTTTGTCAATTTTTGCGAAGCAGGCGGTTCCTCCGCCAGCACCGGCAGCGTCAGCGCCGGCAGCATTCCAAGCAGCATGACAGCCGCCAAAAGAAGCGGAAGCAGGCGCCTGCTGAAAAAGCGGGTTCCTTTTATCATTTCATATCCTCCTTACTTATCTGTTTTTTTCAAAATGGCTGGTATCCTGTTTCCCATACTAAATGAAATCAAGTCCTAATAACATGGGATTTTTTCACGTCCACTTGTGATTTTTTGACCACTTTTGTTCTATTTGCATAAACTGCATAAAAAGTGCGGGGCGGATTTGGCAAAATAGCGAAAAAGCGGGGAGCCGGCCGGCTCCCCGCTGGTGTATGTCAGGTCGTTTTTTCCGCCGCCGCGCGCTTGCGGCGCTGTGCCTGCGTCAGATATTCCTTGGCGGACATCCCTGTGTATTTTTTGAAAACATGGCTGAAATAGGTGGTGTCCTCGAAGCCGACGCGCTGCGCGACCTCGAATACCTTCAGATTTCCCTCGTCCAGAAGCTGGCGGGCGTACTCGATCTTCTTTCCAGCGATCGTTTCCATGACCGTCCGCCCGGTCTTCTGACGGAAGAAGCGGCTGAGATAGCCGGGGCTGACGTGCACGGCAGCCGCCAGCTCGCTCAGCGTCAGCGCCTCGCAGAAATGCATGTCCATGTAGTTCTGCACGTCCGCCAGAAGATTGCCGCCCTCCGTAGAGAGCAGCGCGAGATACTGACAGACTGCGCGCACAAGCTGCTTCTGGTGGCGGATACAGTCCTGATGGAACTGCAGCTGCTGAAGCTGACGCTTCCACTCCGCCCGGTCCAGATCCACTGCGTCCAGATCCGCGCCGAACGCTTCGAGCGTACTGCGGCAGGTGTGCATGACCATCATCGCCGTCTCCTTGACCTGCGCTTCGGGCGCATGCTGGCGGCGCTGTGTGTCAAAAATATGCGCAAGAGCCGTCTCCGCCTGCGGCAGATCGGCGCTTTTGAGCGCGTTGCCGAGCGTCGTGAAGTACGCGGCGTACGTCGGTGCGCGCTGGGTCTGCATATGCCGGAAAAAATGGACCTCCTGCTGATCATAGAAGCGATCCTGCAGTGCGCGGTGTGCCTGCGCAAGCGCGTCTTGCAGCTCGCACAGCGGTCGGCTGTTTTCGCTCACACCGAGATACAGCGTCTTTCCCAGCAGCTTTCTTGCCGTGGAAACACAGTCGAAGCAGAAGCTGCGAAGCTGCGTGTCGGAGCAGTCCGGAAACACCATATACAGCTCATGCCGCCCCTGCGGGCAGAGATACAGCTGCTCCGGCGGAAGCAGACTGTAAAACAGCTTTTCCAGTCCTGCCCGAAGCATGGGAGACGGGTTCATGGCCTCCGCGCTGCGCAGATCCGCGACTGCGACGGCGTAGCCGGAGGCGGTCAGCCCAAGGGCTGCCGCCTGCTGACGTATCTCCGCCTCATGGTGCAGCGTACCGCTCAGGACTGCGCTGAGCATGGACGAAATGCGGCTTCCAACATCCACATGGAGCAGCCGCTGCTGATCCAGCTTCTGCTTGCATCGTTCGACAGCGGCAACGATGTCATTCATATTTCCCGTTTTTGTAACGTAGTCGCTGACGCCGTACTGGATCGCCTGCTGCGCGTAGGAAAAATCCGCAAAGGCGGTCAGCAGAATGATCTGGATCTGCCGCTGTGCGCCGCAGACCCACCGTGCAAGCTCCAACCCGTCCATGACCGGCATTTTGATGTCGGCGATGATAATGTCCGGCTGATAGTCGAGCACGGCCTGCTTTGCCTGCAGACCGTTTTCGGCGGTACCGACGATCTGGCAGCCGAGCTTTGCCCAGTCAATCAGTGTGCAAAGGCCCTTGCGCATCAGCGCCTCGTCGTCCGCGATCAGAATTTTGTACATGTTGACCGTCCTCCTTTGGAAGCAGGATTGTGACCTTCGTCCCACTGTTTTCAAAGCTGGTGATCCGGATCCCATATTCAGGGCCGTACAGGTGCTTGAGCATCTGATAGACCGTGTTCAGCGCGACTCTGTTGTGGCGGCTTCCGGCGGCAGGCAGGTCGAGCGGCAGCTGGATTTGCCCGTTTTGTCCGGCAAAGCCGACGCCGTCGTCCGTGACCACAAGCTCCAGCGCCCCGTTTTCGGTACAGCCGACGGACACCCGGACAGTCCCCGGTCCCTCCTTTGGCTCGATGCCGTGTCCGACCGCGTTTTCCACCAGCATCTCGAGCGTGAGCTTCGGAACAAGGCAGGAAAGCAGCGCCTCGTCCGAGACGGACACCTGATAGGATATTTTATTGCCGAAGCGCATCTGCTGCAGTTCTATATAAAATTTCGCGTATTGCAGCTCCTGCGCCAGCGGGATCTTGATGTCGCCGCCGCTGGAAAGCCGCGCCTGCGTCAGCCCTGCAAAGTTGCTCGCCATTTTCTGGATGTCCGTATTTCCATCCATCTGCGCCATGAGCGCGATGCTGCACAGGACGTTATACATGAAATGCGGGTTGACCTGACTTTGCAGGAATCGAAGCTCGCTGTCCATGGCGATGAGCTTTTTCTCATAAACGTCGTTGATCAGATGGTCGATCGTGTCCGTCATGGCATTGAACGCCTGACTCATGGTGGAAAATTCCTGACAATCGTATTGCGGGAGCTTGACGCTGAAATTCTGCTGCGCGACCTGTTGGAGCTGGAGCGTCATCTCCTGAAGCGGCCGCAGCCGCCGCATCACAGCGAAGAACATGACCGCTGCGACGGCAAGCAAAAGCAGAACGCAGGCGATCACATACGGCGCGGCGACCTGATACAGCAGCCGCAGGATCTGCACCGATGGAACGCCGACAGCACAGCGCAGTCCCATGCCGGAGGCTTCGCTGAACAGGAGATACCGGCTTCCGTCAAGCCTTCGCGTATAGCAGGCGTCGTGACCGGCATCGGCCAGTTCACGCTGCTCCTCCGCGCTCAGCCGCAGCGCGCTCTCCGACAGGACGACCGCGCCGTCCTTGTCAAACAGATACCAGAACGCATCCTGATAGTCGGAGAGCTTGCCCATGATCGACGTGACCGCGGACTGGTTGACAACGAAGATCACCGTGCCGAACGGGTCCGCCCAGCGGTCGTAAACGGTAAAGATAATGTACAGATACGGTTCGCTCGCAGTACACTGCACGTCCGTGCCGCTCTCCTGAAAGGCACGATAGCGCGCCAGATTGTCTTCATTCAGCCGAAGCTGCTCGCTTGAGAGCTGCTCGTGGTAGCTGACCACGTCGAACGCGCCGTGCATATCCATGAAATATGCCATCTCCACAAACGGAAGCCCCGGCGCAACAATATTTTTATCCGAGTAAATATCAACAAGGCTGCGGAACTGTTCCCCTCTGGCATCCGAGGCCTCGCCGGTCATCTGCGGACTTTTACAGATGCGCAGCAGGATGTCTTCCAGAAGCTGCGTTTTTGTGGAAAGGCTGCGGCTGACGGTCTGCATGGCAAACTCGGCCTCGCGGTTGACAAACGGCCCCATGACGTTGCTGATGAGAAGCACCAGGATCAGCAGACTGATCAGCAGCGTGACCAGCACGGAGCTGACGCTCAGCCAGATGAGCTGCCCGCGCAGGGATGGTGTGCGCATCCAGTTTCTAAATCGTTCGCGCATAAAAATATCCTTGCCTTTCTCTTGCTTTTTTGCCGTTCTTCCTGTTATGATAGCATAAAAGAAAGAAAAGCTGAACAGGAGATGAAGTGTGGTTATGAAAAAAAGGCAGCTGTGCGGGCTGCTCGTGCTTCTGTGCGTTTTCCTGACGGCCTGCTCCGCAGCAGCGGAGACGGAGCCGGTGTCCATCAGCTTCATGCACGGTTGGGGCGGAAGCGGGGCCGACCATGTCGGTATGCGCGAGCTGTTTGCCGCGTTCGAGGCAGAAAACCCGGACATTCACATTGTCTATGATACCTCGCCGGATCTTGGGATCGTTATGGAAAAGGCCGCGGATATGCTTGCGGTCGATAAAACACCGAACATCATCAGCACAAACGGAAATGTGCAGTATGTTTCAAATGCCACAAAGAAGGGCGTGGCGCTGGATCTGACGCCATATTTGCAGGAAGACGCGACGTTCGCCTCGGACGTCAGTCCGCAGATCCTGCAGGCGCTGCAGGAGCCGGACGGCGCGGTCTATACGCTCCCGGATGCGGTGGAGTATATCGGCTACTGGTATAATGCGTCTTTGTTCCAGCAGGCGGGGATCACGGATACCGGAACGCCGGAGGGCACGGTCGTGCTTCCGCAGACCTGGGATGAGTTCTGGGCGGCCTGCGATGCGCTGGCGGAGATCTCGCCGCAGACCGGCGCCGTGCCGCTTCAGCTTCAGGTCAGCCAGATGGGCTTCTTCCTTGGCGCGAGACTGGCAGCTGCATCCGAGGATGCGCTGTCCTTTATGCAAAAGCAGACGCCTGTGTGCCGCCGGGAGGATGCAGAGATTGCGGTGTCCGAGCTTATGCGTGCACTGGCCTATGACACGCAGCGCGGCACAGCGCCGGACGTCCGCCGGAATTTCTTTGACGGCAAGAGCGCGATCTATATTGACGGCGTCTGGGCGAATACAGAGCTTGCGGAAACGACGACAAAGCAGGAGATCCGCTATGCCGCGTTTCCCGGTTTTTCGGGAGAAACGATCGCATACGCCAATCCTGCGACCGGCTATGTTATCAGCAACGACGGCTCAGAAAGGCAGATCGACGCCTGCGTTCGATTCCTGAAATATATGCTCAGTAAAGACGTGCAGGAGCAGATCGTCACAAAAACGCATCAGGCGCCGAGCAATCCCAATATCTCGGATACATGGATCCACGAGCAGGTGCCGGTTCTGGCAGATGCCGTGCAGGTCTGCAAGCAGGCAGACCTGCAGATCCTGACGCTTTATTCCGTCCTGCCCGCCAAATCAAGCGCCCAGCTGGAGCAGCAGCTGGAAGAGCTGCTGCGGGGAAAGGACGTGCAGCGGTCTGTTGTTTCCATCATAGCAGATTTGGAGCAGGAGCGCGAATAACGGTAAAAATATCGCAACTGAATCAAAATATTACATCTATTGCAGCGCAAAACGCCGCCGGATTGTTGAAATTGCACAATCCGGCGGCGAATTCTTTTTTCGCCCGAGGTCAAAAAAGCACAACCTTTCGGCAAAATGTTTTATGGCGTTTTTCTTTTTTCGCAGCTAGACTGAACTTACCGGTCAGACCTGCAAAAGACAGGCCTGACAAATAAAAATTACGGAGGGTATTATGAAGAAGATTCTTGCACTGTTACTGGCATCGCTTCTGGTCATCAGCCTGTTTGCAGGCTGCGCGAAGCAGACCAATGACACCATGAAAAAAGACGAGCAGCCCGCCGCCAACGGCGAAACGGCGAAGGAAAACATGGGAGAAAAGACGGATGAGATGCCGATGGACGCAGAGAAGCCTACGATCACCTTCGTTCACGGCTACTACCATGACGAGTCCGAATGGCCCGCAGCGGCGCAGATGCGTCAGATCTATCAGGATTTTGCGGATATGCACAAGGATGAGTTCACCTTTGTCGCGATCCCCGATGAATCCGGCGCGGAGGGCATCTACAACACAGCGCTCAACGACATCAGCGGCGGCAAGTTCTATGACATCGCCGACTTTGGCGGCTGGAACATCGTTCCCGTCGCAAGCGCGGCCGGTCTGATCCTTGACCTGAAGCCGTATCTGGATGGAGATGCCGGCTTCAAGGCAGGCGCAGGCGTCTGCTACGATCAGAATCTGACTGCGGATGGGAAAATCTATTCCGTTCGTGAGCAGATCGAAGCTGTTGGCTTCTGGTACAACGAAGCGCTGTTCGCGCAGGCTGGCGCGAAGGTCCCCGCCGACTGGAGCACATGGGCGGACTTTGAGGAAGCAGTCGACAAGCTTGTTGACGCAGGTATTACCCCGTTCGGCCTGAACGCAGGCTGGCCCACCAACATTCTGACGGCTGGCCGTTTCCAGGCGGACGAAGCGACCCGCGCATTCTATGCACAGGGCGCAGAGGTCGCATCGTTTGACGATCCCGCGTTCCGTGAGGTCATGACGTTCATGCAGGAGAAGGTTCTGCAGAAGATCGACTCCGCGAACTTTGGACCTGGCGGTGACGACGACGAGCAGTACCGCAATGACTTCTTTGACGGCAAGACCGCTATGCTCTTCAACGGCGTCTGGGATGCCGGCGGAAGCGTAGACTGTGCGGCGGGCGCGGAGAACATCAAGCCTGCCAACTTCCCGACGAACGAATCCGGCAAGCGCGCTTCCCTGATGTCCGGCGGCACGGGCTTTGTGGTATCGAACAGCCTGACCGACGCACAGACCGCAGCCTGCATCGAGTTCATCAAGTACATGACGAGCGAAGAGATCGCCAACAAGATCATCGCGTTCGGCATCGGCATGGCCCCGAATACCAACGTGGATTATACCACGCTGATGGACAGCGTTGACGCACCCGAGGCGAAGCTTCTGGTTTCCGCCTGCCAGCTCTGCATGGCGGCAGACTATCAGGCGCTCGGACTTGGCAATGAGTTCGGTGACTTTGAGGGCGAGATCCAGTCCAAATACGCCGGCTTGAAGGACGGCAGCAAGACGGTTGACGATGTCGTCAAGGATCTTGATGCTGTGATTGCGGCAAACTGATCACGATCCATGGTGACGAAGGGGGCGTAAAGCCCCCTTTGCTATACCGCAAAGAAAGGATGACACATTATGAAGGCTGGAACAGCAGAGAAAACGGCTGCTCGTGCAATGGGAAAATATCGGAAACGAGGGTTTATTCTGGCCTTCCTTACCCCTTGTACGATCCTGTTTCTGATCGTCTATGCATATCCGCTGATCACGATTTTTCTGACCTCGTTCTGCAAATGGAACTATGAGAATTTCACCGCGCCGGAGTTTTTGGGATGGTCAAACCTGTTTGATAATTATATCAAGCTGTTCCGCTACGACGCAAACTTCAAAATGGCGCTGGTCAACTCGCTCAAGTGGGTCGCGCTGACGCTGCTGATCCAGGTGCCGTTTACCATTCTGGTCGCGCTGACTCTGTCGAAAAAAATGCGCGGCTGGAAATTCACCCGCAATATGTTCCTGATCCCAAACATCATCTCGACCGCAGCGATCGGTCTGATCTTTCTGAACCTGTACAGTCCAGCGCGCGGCATCGTCACAGAGCTGTGCAATCTGATCTGGCCCGGGTCAGATGTGAGCGTTCTGTCTAACTCCAAATATGCGTTCTGGGGCGTTACCTTTACTTTTATCCTGTTCGGCGGCTCCAACTGCCTGCTGCTTTTGACACAGATTTTTTCCATTGATCCTGCTGTTTATGAAGCGGCCCGCATCGCAGGCGCGTCCGACCGGCAGATCGACTGGTATATCACGCTTCCGCTGCTGCGGCCGATGATCGGCACCATCTCCGTTATGGCGGCAAACTACGGTCTGCTTCTTTACAACGAGATCGCGCTGATCACGTCCGGCGGCCCGGATAACGCCACGTATTCGCTGAGCTACTATATCTACAAAACCTCGCTTGGAAGCACGAAGCTGAACTTTGCACGCGGAAACACCGCAGGCGTGATCCAGTTCATTCTCGGGATCGTGCTCGTCTGCCTGATCAACCGTGCATTCCGCTCGGATACATCGGACTAGGGGGTATCAAACAATGAAACAAAGCAACGGTTCCTCAATTCCTGTAAAAGTGCTTCGGTATCTGCTGATGGCGTTCGTGCTGGTCATTTCCCTGTATCCGATCCTGTGGGTACTTCTCAACTCCTTTAAGCAGACGCCTGGCGGTCTGGGTCTTCCAGAAAAATGGGTGTTTGACGGATACATCACCATCTTTACAAAGCTCAATATCGGTCAGTATTTTCTCAACAGCCTCATCGTGACCGTCATATCGACCGTGATCAGCGTCTTTGCCGTCTCTCTTGCGGCGTATGTGTCTGCACGGATCTCCTTTAAGGGAAAAAGTCTTGTGACGCTGATGTTCGCATCAACGCTGTTCATCCCGTCGATCTCCATCAGCTTTCCGATCTACCGGCTGCTCTCCGACCTAGGACTCAAGGATACGCTGACCGGTGTGATCTTTGTCTACGCCAGTCTCGGCATCGCGGTCACGTTTTTCATCCTCCGCAGCTACTTTCTCTCCATTCCAAAGGAAATGGAGGAGGCGGCCATGATGGACGGCTGCGGCTATATCAGCACCTATTTCAGGATCATTGTGCCGATCGCGAAGCCGGGCCTTGCCACAGCCGCGATCATGGCGTTTTTGAATAACTGGAATGAGTATTATTTTGCATCCATCCTGCTCAAATCCAAGGAGCACATGACGCTTCCCGCGCTGCTCGGTCAGTTTACGACGGCGTATTCCAAGAATCTGAACGGAATGTTTTCGGCGATCATCCTGATCGTCCTGCCCACCATCATCATCTTCTGCCTGCTGTCTGAAACGTTTGTCAAGTCGCTGACGGCAGGCGCCGTGAAAGGATAGCCTATGACAGAAAGAGAAACACGGACACAGTGGTTCACCGAAGCGCGTTTCGGTATGTTCATTCATTGGGGCCTTTACGCGATCCCCGGGCGTGGCGAGTGGTACATGAGTGAGGCAAAGCTCCCTGCCGAGCAGTACGAGCGCTATATGCAGGAGTTTTCAGCAAAGGCCTATGACCCAAGAGATTGGGCGCGGCGCGCAAAGCGGGCAGGGATGCAGTATGTCGTGCTGACCGCCAAGCACCATGACGGCTTTTGCCTGTTTGATTCCAAGCTGACGGACTACAAAAGCACGAACGCCCCCTGCGGGCGTGACCTCGTGCGGGAATTTGTGGACGCGGTGCGCGCCGAGGGGCTGCGCGTGGGCCTGTACTACTCCCTGATCGACTGGCATCACCCGGATTTCCCAAAATACAACGACTGCAATCATCCCATGCGCGGCGATCCCACCTATCAAGATGAGAAGATCGACTTTGACCGCTACCTTGCCTATATGCACGGACAGATCGAGGAGCTGGTCACGAATTACGGCAGGATCGACATTCTCTGGTTCGATTATGCCTATGACGAGCTGCGCGGCGAGGCGTGGAGGGCGACAGAGCTGATCCGGATGGTGCGCCGCCATCAGCCGGACGTCATCATTGACAATCGGCTGGAAACAAGCGGCGAGGGCTTCGGCAGTCTTGTCACCGAGCAGCCCGCATATTATAGCGGCGACTTTGTCAGCCCCGAACAGATCCTGCCGCCGGAGGGCATCCGCAATGTGCGCGGCGAGCGCGTACCGTGGGAGCTGTGTACGACGATGAACAACAACTGGGGCTACAACCCCTATGATACAGACTACAAGCCTGCGTCCATGCTGATCCGCAAGCTGGTCGAATGCGTCAGCAAGGGCGGCAACATGATCCTGAATGTCGGACCTGACGCGAACGGTCGGTTTAATGACGCAAGCTGTCGGCTGCTGGATGAGATCGGCACATGGCTGGCAGTCAACGGCGAGAGCATCTACGGCTGCGGCAGCGCTGACGTACCGAAGCCGGACTGGGGCTGGTACACAAAGAAGGATAGCCGCATCTATGCGCATATTCTGGAAAACCCCATTGGGCCGCTGGCGCTGACGGGGCTTGACGCAAAGCGCGTCGGCGCGGTGCGGCGGCTGGCAGACGGCAGCGAGGTGCTGCGTGGAGAGAGCTGGATCACAAATGCTTACGAAAACCTTGCATTTGTCACACTTGGCACGATCCCGCACTTTACCTATCTGCTTCCAGATCCGGCTGACACCGTGCTGGAGATCGAATATAAGGAGGCTTGCCTATGAATCCAATTACCGCGATCGTTTTGGGCGCGGGTCAGCGCGGCGCGAACGTCTATGCCGCCTACGCGCTGAGCTTCCCGAACGAGCTGAAAATCGTCGGCGTGGCGGAGCCGCGCGCAGATCGCCGCGCCGCATTTGCCAAGGAGCACGGCATTCCCGAAAGCCGCTGCTTTGCAGGCTGGGAGGACGCGCTCAGACAGGACAAATTCGCAGACTGTGTATTCGTCTGCACACAGGATCGGATGCACTTCGAGCCGGTCATGCAGGCGCTGGAAAGGGGCTATGACGTGCTGTGCGAAAAGCCGATGAGCTATGACCGCACGGAGCTGATCGCAATGGGCGAAAAGGCGAGGCAGACCGGGCGCGTGCTGTCCATCTGCCATGTACTGCGCTATTCCCCGTTCTTCGTGAAGCTCAAGGAACTGATCGACAGCGGCGCAATCGGTCAGCTTGTCTCCATCCAGCATATCGAAAGCGTCGGCTACTGGCACATGGCGCACAGCTTTGTGCGCGGGAACTGGAGCCGCAGTGAGGATAGCTGCCCGATGATCCTGGCAAAGTGCTGCCACGACACGGACATCCTGACATGGCTTGCCGGCAGCTCGTGTGCGGCGGTCAGCAGCTTTGGCTCCCTTGCGCATTTCAACGCCGCGCACAAGCCGGACGGTGCGACGGAATACTGTCTGGACGGGTGTATACACCGGGATTGCTGCCCGTATTACGCGCCGCGCTTCTATCTGGAGCATCCAAAGGCCGTTTCCGATGGATTTGTCTCTGTGGTGAGCCTTGATCCTTCCCGTGAAGCGGTTCTGAACGCACTGCAGCGCGGCCCGTATGGCCGGTGCGTCTATCAGTGTGATAACAATGTTGTAGACAATCAGGTCGTGAACCTGCTGTATGAAAATGGCGTCAGCGTCAGCATGACGATGTGCGCCTTTACAGAGCATTGTGAGCGGATCATCAATGTGATGGGCAGCTGCGGACAAATTCGGGGCAACATGGAATCGTCTACGCTGGAGATCAGCGATTTTGCGTCCGGAAATCAGACAACACTGCACGTTCACACGCCAGCCGGCGGACACAGCGGCAGTGACGCCGCCATGATGCGAGACTTCCTGCAGACACTGCATCGCGGCGGCGGGAGCAAAACAAGCGCGGACGCGTCGGTGGAAAGCCACCTGATCGCGCTGGCCGCAGAGGAAAGCCGCCTGCGCGGCGGAGAAGCCATTGACATGAATGAATGGAGGACAAACGAGTGAGTATTCTGAAAAACGCGGTATGCCCGCAGCACATCCCGACCTATGACGGCTCTGATCAGTCCACGCACCCTTCGGTGCTGCGCTTTGACGCTCCTTGGCACGGATACCTGTACTGGATGGCAATGACGCCGTATCCCTATAACAATGATGGATTGGAGGATCCGTCCATTCTGGTTTCCAATGACGCGCAGACATGGATCGTTCCTGAGGGACTGACAAATCCGCTGACCCCTGCGCCGAAGCCCGGTCATAACTGCGACGTGGAGCTTGTTTACAACAAAGAGCGTGATGAGCTGTGGCTGTATTATGTGGAGGCGGACGATATTGTGCAGTCGTGGGTCAAGCTGATGCGCTCAGCCGACGGCGTTCACTGGACGAAGCCGGAGATCGTGCTCCACGACCCGGTGCAGAAATACAGCATTCTGTCGCCCTGCATCCAGCGTATGCAGGATGGAAGCTGGCGGATGTGGTATGTTGATACCGGAAATACGGGGTATCAGAACCAGGACAATAAGGTTCGCACCCGCACCTCGGAGGACGGTCTGCATTGGAGCGCGGAGGAGACCTGCGAGGATCTCGCGCAGCCCGGTTATCAGCTCTGGCATCTGACGATCTGGCGCGATCCTGCGGATGATACGCTGCACGCGATCTATCCTGCGTATCCGAACGGCACGAACTGCGATTACTGCAAGCTGTTTTACGCGGTCAAGGAAACGAGCCAGCCATGGAAAGTTTTTCCGAATCCGCTGATGGAGCAGGGCAAGGACGGCAGCTGGGATGATTTCTGCCTGTACCGCACAGCATTCCTGCTGGATCGTGAGGCAGACGTGCTGCGCGTCTGGTACGGCGGAAAGAAAAAATCCGATGCGTCGTGGGGAATCGGTTACACAGAGGGCCGGTACAGTCAAATTTGCGCTGCGTTGGAGTGATAAAGTCAAACACACACGCGCCGGATTACAAAATCCGGCGCGTACATTTTGTAAAGAGAGGTCAGCATGAGAAAAATAACGCTAGTCATCATGGCTGCCGGAATGGGCAGCCGCTTCGGGGGGCTCAAACAGATCGAGCCGATTGATCCGGAAGGACATAT
>OGMF01000196.1_pt1 | contig 71807 bp, 63 predicted proteins | sample 1572921 | NCBI WGS metagenome assembly OGMF01 (sample SAMEA2581919, study PRJEB24529) | metagenome | biome: Human gut stool | place: China | collected 2011 | reverse complement strand
TTGAACCGTTTGGATGAGATTATTATGTTTAAGCCGCTGACGAAGGACAACATCGGTAACATCATCAACCTTCTGGTTGCAGATCTCAACAAACGTCTGGCAGACCGTGAGATCACGGTGGAGCTGACCGATGCGGCAAAGCAGTATATCGTGGAAAACGGATATGATCCGATCTACGGTGCAAGACCGTTAAAGCGGTTCTTACAGAAGCATGTGGAGACACTTTCCGCAAAGCTGATTCTTGCGGATAAAGTCAGGGAGGGAGATACGATTCTGATTGATGTCTCCGGAAATGAACTGACGGCAGCAGTGAAAGCTTAAAGAAAAATGGACAGCCCGGCAATTTCGAGATGGAATTGCCGGGCTTTTTTGTTATAATAACAGAAGAAAATATCCGTGGAAAATACTACGACTTCGGACGGGATAAAAAGAAAAAGCAGGAAAAAGTGTATGATAACGATTAAGGATATGGCAGAAATAGCGGGGGTCAGCCCGACTACTGTTGCGAATGTTCTACATGGAAGAACGAAAAAAATGTCGAAGGAGACATTGAAAAAGGTGCAGGATGTGATCGATCAATCCCATTACGTTTCAAATATGGGGGCACGCGTTCTGGCAAATTATGGCTCCAGAATTATCGGAGTTATCATGAATTATGACAGGCGTGCGGAAAACAATGCAATGGCGGATCCGTTTTATGGAACCATAGTGGGAGCATTGGAAAAAGAAATCCGGGAACATGGTTACTATATGATGCTATATATGGCAGGGAGTGTTGAAGAAACGGTCAGGCTGGCATCTTCCTGGAATATTGAGGGACTGGTGGCGCTTGGCTGTCGGGCGGAGGATGTCCAGAAAATGAAAGAACAGTTAAAAATGCCGGTGGTGTTTATTGATTCTTATTTTGAAAATCAGGATTGTTATAATGTCGGGCTGGATGACTTCGGGGGAGGATACATGATGACAAATTATCTGATCCGGCAGGGGCATAGAAGAATTGCGTTTCTGGCAGATCAGCAGGAACCGGCAGGTGTTGACCGGGAGCGCTTACTGGGATATCAGAAAGCACTTGAAGAGAATGGAATCATATTTCATGAGAGGGACTATGTCCCGATCAGCTTCAGAAAACAGACGAGACACACGCGGTTGTGGGAATTTTGTCAGGAGCGCCTGAATGAGTATACGGCACTGTTTTTCGCTTCGGATTTTTATGCAAGCGACGCAGTATTTATTTTTCAATCGCAGGGAATACGTGTCCCACAGGATATATCGGTGGTAGGATTTGATGATAACCTGTTTGCAGAGCACTGCCGTCCAATGCTTACGACTGTGCAGCAGCATGTGGCAGACAAAGCATTTTACGCATTTGCGCTGTTGCAGCGTCTGATCAGGGGAGAGGAGTGTATAGAAAAAAATATTCATCTGCCGGTAAAGCTGGTCATAAGAGAGAGTGTGCAGCCATTAGAATCATAAATTTATAGTTAAAAGACATTTAAGTGCATATTGCACAATGAATGTCTTTTTTGTTTGTAAAAATAGTAGGTGTTACACAACACCTATTGTCACATGTGGAAAGGAATGATACCATAGCAGATGTAAAGGATAGGTGTTACGTAACACCTATGAGAAAAGGAGGAATTATGATGATAGGAAAAAGGTTTTTGGCATTAGGTCTTACGGTGGCAATGACGGGCAGCCTGCTTGCCGGCTGCGGCAGCGAGGGAACAGAAAGCAGCGCAGGGGCATCCGCTGGCAGCTCAGAATCTGGACGTTCTGGCAATGAAAATGCAAAGGTAGAATTGGAACTGTTTTCTACTAAAACAGAAAATGCTGATATTTTACAGCAGATGATTGATGGATTTATGGAGAAGAATCCGGATATCAAAATTACACTTACGTCAGAATCGGATGCGGCAACAGTTCTTAAGACACGGCTGACAAAGAATGATGTGCCGGAACTGATTGCCATGGGTGGAGATTCAAACTATACGGAACTTCAGAGTGCGGGAGTCCTGCTCGACTTAAGCGGTGAGGATTTCATATCTGAAGTACAGAGTGCATATCTTGAGATGCTCTATGATGTCAATGTAGACAAAGAGCAGAAAGCGTATGGTGTACCTTATGCGACCAATGCATCCGGTGTGTTATATAATGAAGATCTGTTCGCGCAGGCCGGTGTTGAGGTACCTCAGACCTGGAGTGAATTCCAGGATGTGGTGATTAAACTGCAGGAGGCTGGCATCACACCATTTGAATTGACGTTTGCGGACAGCTGGACGTGTCTGCCGCCGTGGAACAGCATGGCTCCGGTTATTCCGGCAGAAAATTTTACGGATGAACGCAAAGAGGGAAAGACGGCGTTTACAGGTACACACGAGGAGGTTCTGGAAAAATATCTGTGGCTTTTGGATTATGCGCAGGATGATTTTATGGGAACGACGTACACAGATGGAAATGCAGCATTTGCAAATGGTGCAGCAGCCATGATGATCAATGGAAACTGGGCAATTTCAGAGTTTTTGAATACCAATCCGGATATGAATGTGAATATGTTTGCGTTCCCGTCCGTGGATGAGGCTGACCGGAATACCGTGACATCCGGTGTAGATGTACTGTTGGCTGTTTCTAATCAGGGAGATGAGGCACAGCAGGAGGCTGCAAAAGAGTTTATCCGCTATGCTCTGACACCGGAGGTGGCGCAGTCTTATATCGACGACCAGTTTGCATTTTCGGCTGTCAATGGGGTAGAACAGAAGAATGAGACGGTATCAGGTGTCAGCAAGGACATTGCAAATGGTAAAGTTTCCAATTTCCCGGATCATTATTATCCGAACGGATTTGATCTGTCTGCGATTCTGCAGCAGTTTGCATTAAATAAAGTGGACGGTATGGATGATACAGAGAATATCACAGAAACGCTGCAATCCTGCGATGAGCAGTATGATGCAGCAAATGTAGAATAAATGATATGAGGTGCGTATGAAACAGAAAAAGAGAATCAATCCGGCATTTTACATTATGACGGTGCCGATGGCAGTCCTGTTTTTCTGTTTCCATACGTTTCCATTTCTGCAGGGTGTATTTTACAGCTTTACGGACTGGAAAGGGTATGGAAACTGGAATTTTGTAGGGCTGCGAAATTATCTGCATATTTTTCAGGACAAAAATGTTGGATATTCGTATTTGTTCACGTTTAAATTTGCAATATGCGCAACGATACTTGTAAATGTCCTGAGTCTGCTGTTAGCCTGTGCACTGAATGCAAAGATTGGGTGTAAAAATTTCCTGAAGGCGGTTTTTTTCCTGCCGTACATGCTGGGAACGCTGATCATCAGTTATGTTTTCAAGTATATTTTTGCAAATCTGATTCCAGTACTCGGAAAAGCGCTGGGCATTGCAGCACTCAGCAATAATGTGCTGGGAACAGGGAATGCGTGGATCGGGGTTCTGGTGGTTACGATATGGCAGTCCATGGCGTTTAACACATTGATATACCTGTCTGGTCTGCAGACGGTAGACCGTGATCTTTATGAGGCTGCGGCACTGGATGGGGCAACAGGATTTCGGAGATTTTTTCAGATTACATTTCCTTTGATTGCACCGTTTTTTACAATCAATATGGTGCTTAGCGGGAAAAATTATCTGATGGCATTTGACCAGTTTATTGCGATGACGAACGGCGGACCGGGAACGGCAACGACAACCATTTCGGTATTGATCTATAAGAAGGGATTCAGCGGCGGACAATTTGCCTATCAGTCTGCCAATGCGGTGCTGCTGTTCCTTGTGGTTGTCCTGATTTCTGTATTCCAGCTTCGTGTGTTGGAGCGAAGGGAGGAGAAGGTAGGCTGATGAAAAAGACAGCATGTAAACAAAAAGAAAAGAAAAACAGACTGCTGACCCTGCTTCTGCTTTTGCTTGCGGTGGTGTGTATTTTCGGACCTCTTTATATGACGGTCGTGATTGCATTGAAAAGTCCGCAGGAGATGAGCCATGTGCTGGCATTGCCAAGGCACATCCAGTGGAGCAATTTTGCAAAAGCGTGGGATATGACCGATTATCCGAGAAAATTTGCCAATACACTGTTTATTACACTTGTAAATCTGATGTTTACTGTATTTACGAATGCAATGGCATCCTATGCAATTGCAAGAAACAGAAAAAAGAGCAGGTTTTTTAATTTTCTGTATTACTACTTTATCAGTGCCATGTTTATACCTTTTAACGTGTTGATGCTTCCGCTGGTGAACGAGGCGAATAAGTTTCACATAGATAATGTGCTTGGAATTACGTTTTTGTATATTGTATTTGGGATGCCGATGAATACTTTTTTATATACCGGTTATATAAAATCGATTCCGGAAGCATTGGATGAAGCAGCGGTCATCGACGGTGCCACACCGTTTCAGACGTTTGTGCGGATTATGTTTCCCGTCTTAAAACCGATGACAGCTACAGTAGCAATTCTTTCTGTTATGTGGACATGGAATGACTTCCTCATGCCGCTGGTGCTCCTGAGTGACAAGAAACAGCAGACACTTCAGCTGGCACAGTATATTTTTCAGGGGCAGTTCAATACACAGTATAACCTGGCGTTTGCCTCTTATCTGCTGGTTCTTCTGCCTGTGCTGGTTTTTTATGTGTTGTGTCAGAAGTGGATTATTTCAGGTGTTGTGACAGGTGCAGTGAAGCAGTAAAAAGAAAGACAGGTGGGAAGAATGAAAAATGCATGGTGGAAAGAAGCAGTTATTTATCAGATTTATCCCAGAAGCTTTTGCGACAGCAATGGGGATGGAATTGGAGATATTGAGGGGATCATCAGCAAACTGGATTATTTGAAGCGTCTTGGCATTGACATAATCTGGCTTTCACCGATCTATGAATCTCCAAATGATGACAATGGATATGACATCAGTGATTATCAGAATATTATGAGAGAATTTGGTAATATGAAAGATTTCGACCAGCTGCTGGAGCAGGCGCATATACGTAATATCCGGATTATTATGGATCTTGTAGTAAATCACACGTCTGATGAACATCCATGGTTTATAGAAAGCAGAAAAAGCAAAGAAAATCCGTATCGTGATTTTTATATATGGAAAGAAGGAAAGGATGGCAGGGAACCTAATAACTGGGGATCGTGGTTTGGTGGAAGCGCATGGGAATATGATGATGCGACAGACATGTATTATCTGCATATTTTTTCTAAAAAACAGCCGGATCTGAATTGGGATAATGATAAGGTGCGGCAGAAAATATATGAGATGATGCGGTGGTGGCTGGAAAAAGGTGTGGATGGGTTCCGCATGGATGTTATCAGCCTGATTTCAAAGAACCCGGCATTCCCTGACGGGGAAATACATGGTTTGTACGGAGATCTGGCACCGTACTGTGCACATGGACCGCATGTGCATGAGTATTTAAAAGAGATGAATCGCGAGGTTCTCTCCCAATATGATATCATGACAGTCGGGGAAACATCATGTGTGACGCTGGAGGAAGCAAAAAAATATGCGGGGGAAGACCGGCAGGAACTGAATATGGTATTTCAGTTTGAGCATGTGGAACTTGGCAGTGGGATTTACGGGAAATGGAATGACCAGCCAATCGATCTTATAGCGTTAAAAAAGGTTTTCAAAAAGTGGGAAGAAGGTTTGGAGGGCATTGGGTGGAACGCCCTGTTCTGGAGCAACCATGATCAGCCGAGAGCCGTTTCACGTTATGGAAATGACGGGGAATATCGCGAGTATTCGGCAAAAATGCTGGGGGTATGCCTGCATTTGATGAAAGGAACGCCCTATATTTATCAGGGAGAAGAACTTGGAATGACAAATGCCGGATTTACCGATCTTTCAGATTACCGTGACCTGGAATCCATCAATGCTTACCATGAACTGGTGGAAGTGCAGGGGGTAGCGCCGGAGCAGATGATGCGTTATCTTGGAAAAGTAAGCCGTGATAATGCGAGGACACCAATGCAGTGGAATACAGAGACAAATGCCGGATTTACAACAGGAACGCCGTGGATCAGGGTAAATGAAAACTATAAAAAAATCAACGCTGCAGCACAGCTGAAAGACCCGGATTCTATTTATAATTTCTACCGGAGACTGATCCAGATCCGGCATGAGGAGGAGATTGTAGTCAGCGGAAGCTTTGAGATGCTGATGGAAGAGAGCAGACAGATTTTTGCATACCAGAGAGTATTGGATGATAAAAAGCTGGTGGTACTTTGTAATTTTACACCTAACCATGTGGCTTTTGACGGAGTGCCTAAGAAAGCGGAGATTATGATCGGAAATTACAAGAACGAAGGAGGAACCTACTTAAGACCTTATGAAGCGATCGCATATAAGGTGGAGGTGTGAACAGGCGCAGGTTGGATGCGGAAAAATGATTTATAGAAACCTTCAGGCTGGTATAATATGAATATACGAAGTCTGAAGGTTTTTATAACGAAGAGGAAAGCTAGGAGTGATCCGTAGATTTTAAAAAGTCCTGGAGAGTAGCTGCTTTTGCCTCATAATCGGATACGCCCAGGTCGTAAAGCTGCTGTTCCAAGGCTGCATTTTTGGAGAAAGTGCCGAGCGGCAGATGGCGGCTTGGCGCGAAAATCAGCGCACGCCCCTCTTTTTCCAGCTGGTTGGAAAGATCAATCGAGGCCTGATAATTGATATGGCGGTGGTCGATTCCTTCAATAGTTTTTGGATACTTGCGCAGCATGCGCTTGTAGATCGGCCGGTGTGCCTCCGGCTGCTTCACAAAATCGCGCGGATTTGACAGGATGATGACAACCTTGTCGCAGCCGTGTTCTAAGGCATGATGTACCGGAATAGAATCGGCAACACCGCCGTCGTAGTAGAAGTGTCCGTTGACATTGACCGGGCGGCAGAACGCAGGAAGCGCGCAGGTCGCCATGATGGTGCGGTAGTCGTCGCGCACGATGTCGAACTTGGAAAAATAGGATGCTTTTCCGGTGAGGGCATCCGTTGCCGGCATATAAAATTCAGCCGGATTTTTCATGATGGCATCGTAGTCAATCGGGTCGGCACCATCCGAGTTGGTCAGCGTGCCGTAGATATACTGGAGACCGAACAGATTTCCGGTGCGAAGCAGGCTGCGGACAGAAAGATAGCGCGGATCGTCAAGATGTACGGTATAGAAACGCAGATTTCTGCCGCGCTGACCGGCAAGGTAGGAGAGCGTGTTGGCAGCTCCGGCAGAGACGCCGATACAATAGTCGAATGCGATAGAATCATCTAAAAACTTGTCCAGAATACCGGCGCTGTAAGCGCATTTCATACCGCCACCCTCGACAATCAGTCCTGTTTTTCCCATGTAGATCAAGATCCCTTCTGTTACATTTGTGCAACGCATTATAACACAAAAAAGAAAGAAATGCATCCTGAGATAGTCGACATCCAGAAACCTGATCTGGAAATTCGTGATTTCGACCAATAGACATTTGACGTAAGAATGATTTATAATATTTTACAGGCAGGCACTTCCCACAGAGGAGGTACTTGTATATGGGAGAAAGTTTTCAGAAACTGAATCTGACCAATGCATATTTGTTTGCAGCAGCCCTGCAGGACGAGGAGATCTGCAGAAATCTGCTGGAGATTGTCCTGAATAAGGAGATTCCACGCGTGAAGGCGCATGCGGAGCACACACTGTTTCTTGACAGCGATTTTAAGAGTGTGCGTTTCGATGTGTATGCATCCGGATGAAAAAATCCGTAATATTCATGAGAGAGTCAAATATCTAAAACGTGATCGAAAATTGGAGGCAGGCTATATGACGATGGAAGAGTATATCCGTGAGGAAGCGGAGCGAAGGGCAAAGCTGATGGCACCTTCGATAGCGGAATCAATGGCAGAGACGCTCGCGAAGCCAATGGCAGAGTCGATGGCGGAGACGCTTGCGGAGTCGCTTGCGAAGCCGATGGCGGAGTCACTTGCAGCGTCAAAAGTAGCACAGAGCATATTGTCATTAGCAGCCGAACTTGGAACTATTCCGGCAGAACAGCAGCAGCGCATCGCAGGAGAACAGGATGATGAGACACTGGAAAAGTGGCTGAAACTTGCTGCGCGCTCAACAACTGTGGAAGAGTTCCTGTCTGGAATGTAGAGACGAGTCTGTCTCATTCTTAAGCGGCGGGTCTGCCGCTATTATCAACCAAACAATTTCGGGACGTGTCTGTCTATCTATTTCTGTTATGGGAAAGCACGGGAATGATCCGTGAAAAGATTTGAATAATTCCGTTGTTCATAATATAATGAAAAAACGGAGGATTTATTATGTCATTTGCACATTTACACGTCCATACAGAGTACAGTCTGCTGGACGGTTCCAATAAAATCAAAGAATATGTAAAACGAATCAAGGAACTTGGCATGACAGCGGGAGCCATCACGGATCACGGTGTCATGTTCGGCGTGATTGATTTTTATAAGGAAGCGAAGAAGGCAGGGATCAATCCGGTTTTGGGATGCGAGGTCTACGTGGCACCGAACTCCAGATTTGACCGGGAGATGTCCCATGGGGAGGATCGCTATTATCACCTAGTGCTGTTGGCGGAGAATAACCAGGGGTATCAGAATCTCATGAAGATTGTATCGAAGGGATTTGTGGAGGGATACTACTATAAACCGCGTGTCGATATGGAACTTTTAGAACAGTATCATGAGGGGCTGATTGCGTTGAGTGCCTGTCTGGCAGGTGAGGTGCAGCGTTATCTTGTCAGAGGTCTTTATGATGAGGCGAAGAAGACGGCGCAGCGCTATGAGGCATGCTTCGGTAAGGGCAATTATTTCCTGGAACTGCAGGATCACGGAATTCCGGATCAGAAGACAGTGAATGCCGGTCTGATGCGGCTTAGCCAGGAACTGGGTATTGAACTTGTCGCCACCAACGACGTGCACTATACCTATGCGGAGGACTGGGAGGCACATGATATCCTGCTGTGCCTGCAGACAGGGAAAAAGTTGTCCGATGAGAACCGGATGCGCTATGAGGGCGGACAGTATTATGTCAAATCCGAGGAGGAGATGCGCGCACTTTTTCCCTATGCCGCGCAGGCAATCGAGAATACCCAGAAGATTGCAGACCGGTGTCATGTGGAGATTGAATTCGGCGTGACGAAGCTGCCGCACTTTACAGTGCCGGACGGGTATGATTCCTGGACGTATCTGAACAAATTGTGTCATGAGGGACTGATCCAGCGTTATCCGGACCGCCATGACGAGCTGCTGCCGCAGCTTGATTATGAGCTTTCCGTTATCCAGAAGATGGGATATGTCGATTACTTCCTGATCGTGTGGGATTTTATCAATTATGCCAGAACGCATGGCATCCCGGTCGGACCGGGGCGTGGAAGCGCGGCGGGAAGTCTTGTCTCCTACACGACCGGTATCACCAATATTGATCCGATCCGGTATAATCTTCTGTTTGAGCGTTTTTTAAATCCGGAGCGTGTCACGATGCCGGATATTGATATTGATTTCTGCTATGAGAGACGAAGTGAGGTCATTGACTATGTAATCGGGAAATACGGCAAGGACTGCGTGACACAGATCGTCACATTCGGTACGCTGGCTGCGCGCGGAGTCATCCGCGATGTGGGGCGTGTGATGGATCTGCCGTACAATTTCTGTGATACGATTGCGAAGAACATTCCCAACGAACTGAACATCACCATCGATAAGGCGCTTACCATGAATCCGGAGCTGCGCACCATGTACGAGACGGATGACACGGTGCATACACTCATCGATATGGCAAAACGTCTGGAAGGACTGCCGCGCCATACGTCCATGCATGCGGCGGGTGTCGTGATTTCACAGAAGGCGATGGATGAGTATGTACCGCTTTCCAGAGCTTCAGACGGCACGATTACCACGCAGTTCGTCATGACAACGATCGAGGAACTCGGTCTGTTAAAAATGGACTTCCTCGGACTTCGGACGCTTACCGTAATCAAAGATGCCGTTGCCCTTGTGGAGAAGAATCACGGTGTGCGGATCGACGTCGATCACATCGATTATAATGACAACAGCGATCCGGATGCGATCCAGATTGATTACGGCGACAAGAAGGTGCTGGATGCGATTGGAACCGGAAAATGCGAGGGCGTCTTCCAGCTTGAAAGTGCCGGGATGAAGAACTTCATGAAGGAGTTAAAACCGCAGAGTCTGGAGGATGTTATCGCCGGAATCTCTCTGTACCGTCCGGGACCGATGGATTTCATTCCAAAGTACATTAAGGGAAAAAACGAGCCGGAGAGCATCACATACACCTGCAAGGAACTGGAACCGATCCTGGAGCCGACATATGGCTGTATTGTCTACCAGGAGCAGGTTATGCAGATCGTGCAGAATCTTGCCGGCTATTCCATGGGACAGGCGGATAACATCCGCCGTGCGATGAGTAAGAAAAAGCAGTATGTCATTGATGCGGAGCGCCACAATTTCGTTTACGGAAATGAGGAGCAGGGGATCAAAGGCTGTATTGCAAACGGTATCAGTGAGAAGGCGGCGAATGAGATCTACGATTCCATGGTGGATTTTGCGAAGTACGCATTCAACAAATCCCATGCGGCGGCATACGCGGTGGTCGCATATCAGACGGCGTATCTGAAATATTATTATCCGGTGGAATTTATGGCGGCGCTGATGACCTCCGTGATTGATAACCCGCGGAAGGTGGCGGAGTATATCTATACCTGCAGACAGATGGGAATCAAAGTGCTGGCCCCGGATATCAATGAGGGCGAGGGACGTTTTTCGGCGACGAAAGACGGCATCCGCTACGGACTGTATGCGATCAAGAGTATCGGGCGTTCGGTGGTGGATGCGATCATAGCGGAGCGGAATCAGAACGGTCCCTACCGTACCCTGCAGAATTTTATTGAGCGGGTGGCGGACTCTGAGGTAAACAAGCGCACCGTCGAAAATCTCATCAAATCCGGTGCCTGCGATACCTTAGACGGCAACAGACAGCAGATGATGATGGTGTACAACGCTCTGATGGATCAGCAGGTGCAGACGAAAAAGAAGTCGCTGGCGGGACAGATGAGCCTGTTTGATCTGGTGTCGGAGGAGGAGAAAAAAGCCTATGAGATTCAGTATCCCAACGTTGGAGAGTACAGCAAGGAGATCAAGCTTGGCTTTGAGAAGGAAGTTATCGGTATCTATCTGACCGGCCATCCGCTGGAGGAATACGAGGAGAAATGGCGCAGAATCATATCGGCAGTGACGTCGGATTTCCTGCTGGACGAGGAGAGCGGCGAGGTCAGGCTGCGGGATAACCAGAAGGTTATCATCGGCGGAATGATTACGGAGAAGACCATCAAATATACGAAGAATAATAAGACGATGGCATTTCTCACGCTCGAGGATCTGTTCGGTACGGTGGAGGTGATCGTATTCCCTGGCGAGTATGAGCGCTATCATACGCTGCTGAATGAGGATGAGAAGGTATTTATCCGCGGACATGCCAACGTGGAGGAGGATAAAAACGCCAAGATCGTCTGCGAGCAGATCTGTACGTTTGAACAGGCAGAGAACGGAATGCCACAGGAACAGCGCACTTACCGGCAGGGCGGAGGATACCGGCGCGGTGCAGGCGGGAATGCGGGCAGCAGTCCGGCATCCGCGGGAGACGGCGGATCAAGCCGTGGCGGTGCAGCCGCGCAGGTTCCCGCGCGGCGCGGCGATGAATTATGGCTTCAGTTTGAGACCAAGGAAGCGTTTGCGGAAAAGGAAAAAGAACTCTATGCCATGCTCCATGATTCGGATGGGAAAGACACGGTGGTGATCTATATTTCATCGGTCAAGGCGATGAAGCGGCTGCCCGAAAACTACAGTATCTGCATCGAACCGGAGATTGTGAACAATTTAACTAAGTTTTTGGGGGAAAATAACGTAAAAGTTGTCAAAAAGAGCATTGAAAAGAAGCCATAAAGAGATTAAAATAAGATAGATTAAATGGGTATATTATATGAGGAGGGAACGATAAATGGCGAAAGAGATAAACACCATTGGTGTACTCACGAGCGGCGGCGATGCCCCGGGTATGAACGCAGCAATTCGTGCAGTGGTTAGGGAAGCCATTGCAAAGGGTAAGAAAGTCAAGGGAATCAAGAGAGGTTATGCAGGACTTCTCCAGGAAGAGATCGTAGATATGGAAGCAAAAGACGTTTCCGATATCATCCAGCGCGGCGGTACTATTTTACAGACAGCACGCTGCATGGAGTTTAAGACACCGGAAGGTCAGCAGAAAGCAGCAGAGATCTGCAAGAAGCACGGAATCGACGGTATTATCGTTATCGGCGGTGACGGTTCTTTCAGAGGTGCGCAGAAGCTGGCGGCACTCGGCATCAACACGATCGGTCTTCCGGGAACGATTGACCTTGATATTGCATGTACAGAGTATACCATCGGTTTTGATACAGCGGTAAACACCGCAATGGAAGCGATCGACAAGGTACGTGATACCTCTACTTCTCATGAGCGTTGCAGCATCATCGAGGTTATGGGACGCGGCGCGGGCTATATTGCATTATGGTGCGGTATTGCGAACGGCGCAGAGGATATCCTGCTTCCGGAGAAATATGATTACGATGAGCAGAAGATTGTAAACCATATCATCGAGAACCGTAAGCGCGGCAAACAGCATCACATTATTGTCAATGCGGAGGGGATCGGACATTCTGCAAGCATGGCAAAGCGTATCGAGGCTGCAACCGGCGTTGAGACGCGTGCGACGATTCTGGGGCACATGCAGCGTGGCGGAAGCCCGACCTGTAAGGATCGTGTCTATGCATCCACGATGGGTGCGCTGGCAGTGGATCTGCTCTGCGAGGGCAAGAGCAACCGTGTCGTTGGTTATCGTCACGGTGATTTCGTGGATGACGACATCGATGAGGCACTTGCAATGCAGAAATCCATTCCGGAGTATCAGTATCAGATCAGCAAGAACCTTTCAATGTAAGATACATAACAGTATTTGGAACGATCATAAGACTCCATGGGCGGGAACTCATGGAGTTTTTTCCGCTTAGGGAACAAAAAGGAGCAGTCATGATTACGAGCAGCAGCAACCAGCAGATGAAAAATATTACGGCATTGATGAAAAAGGCAAAGGAGCGCAAAAGCCAGAACCTGTTTGTCGTGGAAGGCAGAAAGATGTTTGAGGAGGTCCCGTCGGAGTGGCTCTCTAAGGTCTATGTCTCCGAGCGCTTTCTGGAGGAACCGGAAGCGGAGCAGCTGCTTGCCGGAAAGATCTATGAAGTTGTTGCCGATGCGGTATTCAAGAGCATTTCCGACACACAGACGCCGCAGGGGATCTTATGTCTGGTGCGTATGCCGCAGTATCCGCTTTCCGATCTGCTGCGCGGGGACAGGACACATCTGCTGATCGTTGAGAGCATCCAGGATCCGGGGAATCTGGGAACCATGCTGCGGACCGGCGAGGGTGCGGGAATTACCGGCATCATTATGAACCGGACGACGGTGGATCTGTTTAATCCAAAGACCATCCGCTCTACGATGGGAAGCATTTATCGGGTACCCTACTATATTGCGGACGACCTGGCAGAGACGATCGGTGAATTAAAACGGCAGAAGGTTGGCATATACGCGGCGCACCTGAAGGGACAGATGCAGTATGACGAACCGTCCTACTGCAAAGGGACGGCGTTTCTGATCGGGAACGAGGGGAACGGATTGTCCGATGAGATCGCTGGGCTGGCAGATACCTACGTGCGGATACCGATGGAGGGAAGTGTGGAATCCCTGAATGCGGCAGTATCCGCAGCATTGCTTATGTATGAGACCAACAGGCAGAGGAGAAGGAACGGAAAATGAGAATCTGGTTTAAGATGATGAAGAACAACCACTTGCTGCGGGACACGACGATCACGGATGAGTCCGATGAGACAAGGACACACAAAGTCTTTCATGCGCTCGAGGAAGTGTGCTATGAATTTGATCTCGGAAAACCGATCTGGCTGGAGGCGAATGTGAATGAATTCAAGCGCCATGCCAAGACGCGCTTTACGCAGGATTCCTTTATCGAGCAGATTGATTTTGATTTTCTGGAAATGCAGGTTATCGAGGAGGACTAAGCTGCATAAGTTATGGAAGGAAATAAAGAACCGGTTTCAGCAGGCTGTGTTTCGATTTGCCTAATCCCCCCGGAATATGGTATAATGTACATAAGCAATGAGCAGTGCCAAAATCGTAACAGCAAAAATTGCCTGCTTGCAGAGCACATTTTCGCTGGCACGATTTTGATAGGGCGACTGCCCGGTAGTCCAAGAAATCTGTGATTTCTTGGACGTGTACTGCGAAATACGCGCCCGCGAGTCCGGGAAGCCGGAGGGTTTCCGGACATTTGCCGGAGCGTATTGCAATAAATGATAAGGGGAGACATCTGGAGGGGGAACATATGGACAAGCCGGTTGCGTTAGGGGAAGTAACCCTGGGTGAAGGCGTAGATAGCTGGAACACCATTATTTTTCTGTATAACTCGGCACTAAAGGAAGTGAGAACAAAGGTCGAGATTTTAAATGACGAATTTCAACAGGTACATCAGTACAATCCGATTGAATATATCAAGTCGCGCATCAAAGCGCCGGAGAGCATTGTCAAAAAGTTAAAGCGGTATGGCTATGACTCCTCGATCGACAATATGGTGAATTACATCAACGACATTGCGGGAATCCGGATTGTCTGTTCTTTTACGTCGGATATTTACCGCCTTGCCGAGATGATCGGCAAGCAGAATGATCTCACGGTAATCTCCGTGAAGGATTATATCCGGCATCCAAAGGAGAGCGGATACAAAAGCTATCACATGCTGGTGACGGTACCGATCTTTTTGTCGGACCGCATTATCGACACGAAGGTGGAGATTCAGATCCGGACGATGGCGATGGATTTCTGGGCAAGCCTCGAGCACAAGATCTACTATAAGTTTGAGGGAAATGCGCCGGATTACATCAGCAGGGATCTGCGCGAGTGTTCGGGAATCGTTTCCATGCTGGACGCAAAGATGCTCCAGCTCAATGAGGCAATTCTGGAGGCAAAGGCGGCACAGGAAGAGCAGGAGGGAGATACAGGTGCAGTATAATTATGATTTTGAGATCGCATCACTCTTAATTATGACAATTATATTACTGCACTTTGTATTCGTGCGCCAGTTTCCCGGGGAGAAGACACGGGTATTCGGCTGGCTTCTGTTTGTGTGTGAAGCAGAGTGTCTGATGAACATTCTATCATGTGTGGGATTAGCAAATGCAGCCCTCGTTCCGCAGCGTCTGAACGAGGTGCTGGCGTTTGCTTTTTTTGTGCTGGAGGGGGCTTCGTCATATCTGGTTTACCGGTATTTTATGGCGGCATGTGCGCTCCGCGGCAGGGAGAGAACGGTATTTGCGGCTGCCGGCATGATTCCGTTTGCCGCATTTCTTGTGCTGGTGGCAGTGACGCCGGTGACCGGATTTTTTTACTATTTTAGTGACGGCAGTTATTATCAGGGCGTCGGCGCGGATTACGGATACGCGTATATTGTGATCTTCTTTTTGTTGGGGCTTCTGATTGTCGTGCGGCAGCATAAATATACCACGCTTCGCACGAAGGTCATCGTGTGCGCCTACACGGCTGTGGCAGCCGCCATGATCGGGTTGCAATACTGGCACAGGGAGATGCTTTGCACCAGCGTCAGCAATACGGTCGTGCTCATAATGCTCTATCTGCAGATTCAGAATCCGGTGGTGTTTCTGGACACGACAACAGGAATCGGGAACGGGACGGCATTTGAATCGCAGCTGGAGGACCGGCTCCGCAGAAAGGGCGAGGGCTATGTGCTCACGATTCATTTGAGCAAGTTTTATCATATCCACACGATTCTGGGTACCGAGAACAGCAATGAACTGCTGCGCGAGATCGGGGCGTATCTGTATAATCTGTGTGGAAAATTTCATGTGTTTCACACGGCAGGAGATGCATTTACGGTGTTTGCAGACACCAAAGAGCAGTGTGAAAGGTTAAAATGTGAGATACAAAAGCGGTTTGAAAGTGACTGGGTGGTGCAGGAGAACCGCATTGCGCTGGATATGGAGATGGTGGTGCAGCACTATCCGACGGACTTTAAGGCGATGGCGGAATATTACGGAATGCGGGAGTTCCTGCTTGAAAATGCGGGAAAGTCCGGCGCGCAGGTCATTGTGGAGGCGGATGCGGACATGATCGCACAGTACCGCCGCCGCAGAAAAGTGGAGATTGCCGTGGCGAGGGCGATCCGGGAGAAGGGGTTTCTGGTCTACTATCAGCCGGTATATTCCCTGAAGGAACGGCAGATTGTGTCCCTGGAAGCGCTGGTGCGGCTTAAGGATCCGGAATTGGGATTTATTTCGCCAGAGGAGTTTATTCCGCTTGCGGAGCGCGATGGCAATATCATCCATATCGGGGAACAGGTGCTGGAGCAGTGCTGCCGGTTTCTTTCAAAGCATGTGCTCTCGAACGGCTCGCTTGGAATCCGTACGATCCATGTGAACATTTCGATGGTGCAGTGTCTGCGCCAGAATCTGACTGAGACCATCCGGCCGGTGCTTGAGAGTTACCATATTCCGCCGTCCATGCTGACGCTGGAGGTGACGGAGCGCACGGCGATCAGTGCCCCAGAACGGATGCTGTGGCATATGCATGAGCTGGGAAAAATGGGAGTGTCGTTTGCACTTGACGATTATGGAAGCGGAAATGCGAACTGCTCCTATCTGATCCGTTTCCCGTTCCAGGAGATCAAGATCGACAAGGAGATCGTGTGGGCGTCGTTCCGCGACAAGGCGGCGCGCATCGTGCTTGAAAATGAGATTCACACCATCAAACAGCTGGGGATTCCGCTGATTATCGAGGGAATCGAAGAGCGGGAGCAGAGCGAAGCGATGGAACAGCTTGGGGTGGAATGTATTCAGGGATACTATTATGGCAGACCTCTGCCGGAACAGGAGTGCCTGCGGTATATCCGCACGTTTCAGGAGAAAGCGCAAAACGACAGGCAGCAGGCGGCTGTTTCAGGAGAAACGCAGAAGGAAGCCGGCCGGTGAGAGCCATTTGAGTCATACAGAAACAGGAAAGAAAGAGAAGAGACATGAATATTATTAACGCGGAGAATTTAACGAAATCATACACAGAGAGGAAGCTTTTGGACAAAGCTTCCTTTTATCTGCAGGAGGGAGAAAAAGTCGGGGTAATCGGTATCAACGGGACGGGAAAGTCCACCCTGTTAAAAATCGTTGCGGGGCTGGAGGAACCGGATGAAGGCCAGGTGACCTGCGCCAACCATATCGTGGTAAGATACCTGCCGCAGAATCCGGTGTTCGATCCGGAGATGACGGTACTTGACAGTGTGCTGACACAGTGTGTCTTAAATTTTGTCGGCAGCGGGAGGACAGAGCGCACCGATGCAGACGCGCATGCACAGGAACAGAAATGGAGACTTGAGAGCGATGCAAAAAGCATGATGACGCGCCTCGGCATTACCGATTTTACACAGAAAACCGGAGAACTTTCCGGCGGACAGAGAAAACGTCTGGCACTTGTGGCAGCACTTTTAATGCCGTGCGATGTGCTGATTTTAGACGAGCCGACGAACCATCTGGATTCGGCAATGGCGGACTGGCTGGAAAATTATCTGAAAAAATGGCGCGGTGCGCTGGTGATGATCACGCATGACCGCTATTTTCTGGACAGCGTCTGCAACCGTATTGTCGAGGTGGACAAGGGGGCAATCTACAGCTATGAGACGAATTATTCCGGCTATCTGGAGCGGAAGGCGGAGCGGGAGGAGAGCGCCGAGGCGAGTGAGCGCAAGCGTCAGTCTGTACTGCGGAAGGAACTGGAATGGGTCAGACGGGGGGCAAAAGCGCGCACAACCAAGCAGAAGGGGCGCTTGCAGCGCTATGAGGAACTCAAGAATCAGAAGGCGCCGGAGCGCGACAGCCAGGTGGAGATGAGTTCCGTCTATTCCAGAATGGGAAAAACCACGATCGAGTTGGATCACATTACCAAGGGATATGACGGGCGGACGCTGCTGCGGGATTTTTCCTATATTTTTCTGAAAGGGGACCGGATCGGATTCATCGGGGCAAACGGAAGCGGCAAGACGACCCTGATGAAGATGATTGCGGGGCGCATCAAACCGGATGCGGGCACGATCACAGTCGGGGCAACGATCAAGATCGGCTACTATACGCAGGAGATTGAGACGGGCCGCGAAGCGGGAATCGCCTACATGGACCCGGAGGAAAAAGTGATTGATTATATCCGGAACACGGCGGAGTATGTGCGGACGACCGACGGTCTGGTCTCGGCATCGAACATGCTTGAGCGTTTTTTGTTCCCGGCAGCGCAGCAGTACAGTCCGATCGGAAAGCTTTCCGGCGGTGAGCGGCGCAGATTAAATCTGCTGCGCGTGCTGATGGAGGCGCCGAATGTACTGATTTTAGACGAGCCGACGAACGATCTGGATACGCAGACCCTTGCGATCCTGGAAGACTACCTGGACAGCTATGAGGGAATCGTGATTGTGGTATCGCATGACCGGTATTTCCTCGACCGCGTGGTGCGGCGTATTTTTGCTTTCGAGGGAAACGGAGAGATCCGGCAGTATGAAGGCGGTTATACAGATTATGTCAACCGACTGGCGGAGGAAGGCAGAAAGCCGGGCGAAACGGCGGAAGTTCAGGGAATGACAGCACGCGGAGACTCGGAGGCGGAAAGCGCACAGGAGGCCGGCGGTGTGACCGGGACATCCGGGCAGGATGAAGCAGAGCAGGCGGATTCCAGAAACACCTGGAAACGTGAGAAGAAGCTGAAATTCAGTTATAAGGAACAGAGGGAATACGAGACGATCGAGGATGACATTGCGGATCTGGAAGCGAAAGTGGAGCAGCTGGATGCCGACATGGCGGAAAACGCCACGAACCCGGTGAAGCTTGGGGAACTTCTGGCGGAAAAGGAAGCGGCAGAACAGGCGCTCGAGGAAAAGATGGAGCGCTGGGAGTATCTGGAAGAACTGGCGGCAAAGATTGCGGGGCAGGAATGAAGAATATAACGTTTCATTTTACAAAGCCGTCTTTTTTCTTTCTATTCGCTGCAGCGCGTTAAACCAGCTCTGCGGCAGACCGAAGCCAAAGACAATTCCCAGCACGATGGCACCTGCCACCTTGATGGTTTCCATGCCATAGTTGGAGAATTGCGTCATATCGTTCATGATGAAATAGTAGGACGTATAGTAAATACCTGCTCCGGGAACCAGCGGAAAAATACCGGCGATGAGGTAAACGGTTACCGGATTTCTGCGGATCGCGGACAGAATACGCGAAAATACGGTGAGTGCGAAGGTGGCAGTCAGATTCGCAAGCACCGTGCCCATATTGCTGTTTAAGCCGATCACATAGACGACCCAGCCGATGGCACCGGTCAGACCGCAGAAAAACAGTTCCTTTTTCGGCGCGCCAAACAGTTCCGCAAAAGAGAGTGTGGCAAACAAACTTACAATAAACTGGATAATCATAACAGCGCTGCACCTCCCCTTGCAAAATGATAGATCGTAATGGTGGTGCCGACGCCGACAGCGATACAAAATGCGGTCAGGATGGCGTCAATCATGTGAATGGCACCGGACAGATAATCTCCGTTAAAAAAGTCGCGGATCGACGTAGTGAGCGCGATTCCGGGGACGAGTGGCATGATGTCTCCGATGATGACCTTATCGTAGAGGATGGGGGTACCAAAGGAGAGCACAATCAGCGACAGCAGCGTTACGAATGCACTTCCCAGGATATTCGTGATAAACTTGGAATTCTTATGGCGCTTTAAGGCAAACAGAAATACCTGCAGCAGCATGCCGATAAAAAAGCTGACGATGCTGTCTAAGGCTGTACCCCCGAAAAGATAGGAAAAACAGCCACAGCCAAGTCCACAGAAGAAGATGTGGACGACAGGTTTTCCGAACGAAATATTTTTACATCTTTCCAGACGGTTCCAGGCGTCGATCAGCGAACATTCGTGGGAACAGATCTCGCGGGAAAGCTGGTTTAATGCAGCGATGCGCCCGAGATGCGTGGTGCCGAGCGGAATGTGGCGGATCATGCTGCAGGCATCTTCACGATCCTCGTTTGCACTTGCAAAGATTCCGTTGGAAAGCACATAAACATCATAATTTTCAATTTCGTATGCCTCAAGAATATGCATGACCGTGTCCTCGACGCGGTAGACTTCGGCACCATTCCGAAGCAGTGCATCGCCGATTTCCACGGCGAGAGCCAGAATTTCCTTGGTTACAGCCATTTGGATGTCCGCCTTTCTGATAATAAAATGTCCATATGAAAAAGTAACACGTTTTTATAAAAAAAGCAATCTGGTACTTTTGTCAGTTGTCCTGTACATAATATCTGTGAGGACAGGCATAATAATGCATAAATCATGCAAGTGATGTAAAAACGGACAGGAGGACAGGAATATGAATTGCAGAAAATACAGAGCATGCCTTGTGGGAGTGCTGGCCATCGCGCTGATCTGCGGGGCACTTTTATATCTGAAATACGGGAGAGAGGGGGAGACCCCGGTGGACGGCGTGCTGGTGGAACGGAATTCTACATGGGAAGCGGGAACTGCGGCATGAGTGCAAAGAGCGAGACACTGTATCTTAAGATTGACCAGAATACAATCGTGACAGACCGGCATGTGACGCTTGGGGACATTGCGAAAATGGAGTGCCCGGATGCTTCGATTGTGCGCCAGCTGAAGCAGAAAAAAATCTATACGTTTGCGGAGGCGATGAATCCGCGCAAACAGAAGAACCAGATGAAGGTTTTTTCCATATTAAAGATCGTCGAACTGATTCATGAGGAATATCCGAATGTGGACATCAGCAATGAGGGAGAGAAGGATTTTATCATTGAATACATTCCCAATCCCGAGAAACCGAAGTGGATCAATGCGTTAAAGACCGTCGCGCTCTGCGTGGTCATTTTTTTCGGGGCGGCGTTCACGATTATGGCGTTCAACAACGATGTATCCGTGGGAGATGTCTTTTCCAAATTCTATCGGCAGGTGATGGGAAAGGAGTCAAGCGGCGTGACAGAACTTGAAATCTGTTACAGCATCGGACTTGCCATTGGCATTACGCTGTTTTTCAATCATGTGGGCAGTAAGAAGATCACGCCGGATCCGACGCCGATGCAGGTGGAGATGCGCAAATATGAGAAGGACATAGATACTACATTCATAGAGAACGCGGAGAGAAAGGGACACAGCATCGATGTTAATTGAGCATATATTTTTGGGCTTCTGCGGGCTTGCCGCGGGACTTGCCGTCTCTGCGGGAACATTTGCGTTTTTGATCGTCATCGGTGTCATTCCGCGTATGATTGGAAAGTGCAACCGCGCGGCAGAGACACTGCATTTTGAAAATGCCGTGATTCTGGGCGGAATCTGTGGAAATCTGGCGTCTGTTTTTTTGCAGATCCGGATTCCGTTCGGACCGGCGCTTCTGTGCGTGTACGGTATTTCTGCCGGGATATTTGTGGGAAGCATCGCGGTGGCGCTCGCGGAGATCCTGAATACATTTCCGATCACATTCCGGCGCATGGGCTTAAAGGCCGGACTCTTCTGGGTCATGCTCGCGATGGCGGCGGGAAAAGTGGCGGGATCGCTGTACTATTTTCTTGGAAATTTTAAGTCACAGTAGTACAATGATAGGAGATTGTTCTTTTACGGAGGAAAATTATGGTGCCATCCATCGCACGCCAGAGCGTGATTATCAAGTGCAATATGCAGAAATCGATTTTGACAGGAAATTATGAATTCTATTATGCTGCGGGACTCATCGCCAAGCTTTCCGGAGTCGAGATCCCCGAGGATATCAAGCCGGAGGAACTGCTCGCGCTCCTGTCGGAGCAGATACCGATGCTGACACCGGCGGATGAGAAAGAAAAATACCTGTTCGGGATGGTGGCGGACTACCGCCCCGAGGATGTATATGATGAGCAGATGCGGGAACTTTTAGACTGGGGACGCACTGAAAAATATCTCTGGACGGTCACATTGCCGGATGACTGGCAGAACGCATAAAGGTGGGGTATTACGGCATCACAGAGGAGAAATGGTGTGTAAGAAGCCGCCGAAGGAGCGAAAGAACGCATAAAGCTGGGGAATCACAGCATTACAGTGGGAAAATGGCGAAAGAAGCGGCCGAAGGGGCGTAAGAACGCATAAAGCCGGGGAATCACAGCATTACAGTGGGAAAATGGCGGAAGGAGCGGCCGGAGGGGCGTAAGAACGCATAAAGCGGGGCATCACGGCATTACAGTGGGAAAATGGCGGAAGGAGCGGTCGAAGGAATAGAAATAAATAAAATGCGCATACTGACAAAAAAGACGGAGGTTGCGCAGTGGATAAGGAAAAAGAACGTTTACAAAAAAAATACAATGATTATGTGAAGCAGGTGACTCCCACCCATAATCTCTGGTGGAATATGGCGAAGGCGTTTGTGACAGGCGGGATCATTTGCTGCATCGGGCAGTTTATTCTGAACGTGTGTGAGAATTACGGACTGGATCAGAAGACATCCGGAAGTTGGTGCTCTATGTTGCTCATTCTGCTGTCTGTACTGCTCACCGGCCTGAATTTGTACCCTTCGATTGCAAACTGGGGGGGCGCGGGCGCGCTGGTGCCAATTACCGGGTTTGCAAACGGTGTGGCCGCGCCTGCCATAGAGTTTCAGAAAGAGGGTCAGGTCTTCGGAATTGGCTGCAAGATCTTTACGATTGCCGGACCGGTCATTTTATACGGAATATTTTCAAGCTGGGTGCTCGGATTGATCTATTGGGTATTAAAATGGTGGGGAATGGTATAAGGTCTTTTTCGTGCGGGTCTGGAAGAAGAAAAATGTCCTCCCAGACCCGAAATATTGTGGTTTTCGGGTCTGAGAGAGGAAAAACGCCGTTCCAGACCCGAGAAGCAGCCAAAAAGAAGGAAAAAGAAGAGAAAAAAGAAGCCACCCGGGTCTGGAAGAGGGAAAACATTCTCCCAGACCCGAAATATTGTGATTTTCGGGTCTGAGAGAGGAAAAACGCTGTTCCAGACCCGAGAAGTGGACGAAAAGAAGGAAAAAGAAGAGAAAAAAGAAGCCACCCGGGTCTGGAAGAAGAAAAATGTTCTCCCAGACCCGAAATATTGTGATTTTCGGGTCTGGGAGAGAAAAAACGTCGTTCCAGACCCGAGAAGTGAACGAAAAGAAGGAAACGGCAGTGGAAGAGAGAAGCACGGATTCAGACCGCGGAATCCAGAAAATAGTAGGAAATCAGATGCTCAATCATGCCGGCGTTTAAGGGATATGCTTTGGTCTCGTACGTGGTGATCAGATGAACGGATGGAATGATGCCGTTTGCGGCATAGAGAGAAAGCTTCGAGCCGGCGTTTTTTGCGTAGGCGGGATCGTCCATCAGACCAAAATGCTCCCAGTAGTAGAGTGCGCCGGTTCCGGGATGACGTATGGTGAAATCCGGAAACAGAGTGATGCCGCCAAGGGAGAGCGCACATTCGTAGCGGTAAGGAATGGCGTTTAGGTGGAGCAGCATGGCAATCATGGCTTCTGATTTGGAACGCACCCTCTCGCCGGAGACGGTTTTGTGAAGCAGCTGCTCGGGATGGAGCGGATTGCGTTCGTAGGAAGCGGCAGACCATTCGACAGCGGAACGAGTCGAAATATCCGAGATATCTGAAACATTCGAGACGTCCGGAATATTTTTTGAGGTGGAAAAATAAGAATGAAGCAGATTTTCACAGGCGGGATCAGAGAGAAGATGTGGATCATCGGAAGAGAGGCTGCCCGCGGGGGAGTATTTTAAATAGGCAGTGATTGCTGCCTGCTCCTGCAAGAGCATTTGCTCCTGTTGCTGCAGATACTTTTTCAGCGCAAGCTGTTCGGCAAGAGCGCGGTTCGCTTTCGGAATATAGGTCTTGGAGTGACCGTCGCCCTGATACCATTTGACGGTGGTTCCGTTGCGGGAGCAAATGAGCTTTCCGGGAGGGAGCTTCTGAAGCTGCTTCTGGATGGTACGGAGTTCCTGTCCGTTGCGGTCGCGGGCAGTGAGGATTTGTGAGTGTAAAGGTGTCATGGTATTCTCCTATTCTATAGATGGTGTGTGTTAAGAGGATCCGGTTTATTTTTATGTGCTAAAAATGACCTTTGCTGTTTTAAGTGTAGACGGGAAAGGAACTTCGGATGCGCAGAAAACAGCGCAAAAAGAGGATATACTGTTTTTTATCAAACCATACTACAAACGGAAAGCAAAGCGAAGGAATGAAAAAGATACCATCTCATATCAAGCCGGGAAGCACCGCATTCTGCCGTCTCCACAGCTTGACATGCGGTTCGCTCCGGATGTAAGATAAGAAACAATGAGTATGAAAAAAGAACTGCGGGGAAAAGTAAATGTCAGTCACAAAACAATTTGCCAGGTATGTCACACAGAATATATTCGGAATGTTAGGTATCTCCTGTTATATCATCGCTGATACCTTTTTTATTGCGAAGGCGGCGGGAACGGACGGAATCACGGTCTTAAATCTGGTGCTTCCGATCTACAATCTGATTTTTGCGATCGGTTCGATGATCGGCGTCGGTTCTGCGACGCGCTTTACGATCTTAAGGGCGCAGGGCGAGGAGCGGGCGCACGGCTATTTTTCCAACGCCATCTGTTTTGTGTGGATGATTGGAATCCTGTTTACACTTGCGGGCATTTTTATCCCGGATAAAATCATCGCGCTGATGGGCGGCGATCCGGGAATTGTGGCGCTCGGAACCGGGTATACGAGAATTTTTCTGCTGTTTACGCCGTTTTTCATGATGAACTACGTCATCATGGCATTTGTGCGCAATGATAACCAGCCGTCCTTAGCGATGGCGGGAACCCTTGCGGGAAGTTTTTCCAACATTCTGTTTGACTATATTTTTATGTTTCCGCTTGGCATGGGGTTAGAGGGAGCGGCGCTTGCCACGGCGGCATCGCCGATCATCAGCATTCTGATCTGCAGCGCGCATTTCCTTGGAAAAAAGAATACTGTGCGGTTCCGGCTGCACGCGCCGTCCATCGCCCAGTTATTCGGGGCGTGCCAGCTTGGCGTCCCGGCATTTGTGGGGGAGATTTCATCCGGTGTCATCACAACCGTGTTCAATTTCCTGATTCTCGGTCTTGTGGGAAATATCGGTGTGGCGGCTTACGGAGTGATCGCGAACTTTGCGCTTGTGGCAATGGCAATCTTCAACGGAGTGTCACAGGGAGCGCAGCCGATCGTGAGTGACTGCTACGGAAAAGGAGATGTGAAATCTGTCCGGAAAATACGAAATCTCGGACTTGTCACGGCTTTGGGCATCGCGGTAGTGCTCGTCGGAGCCGTCTATGGATTTACGGATTCTCTGGTAAGCCTGTTTAACAGTGAACATTCTGCGGAACTGGCAGCGTATGCTCACACGGGAATGCGTCTTTACTTCATCGGCTTCCTGTTTGCCGGAATCAATATTGTGGGGGCGGGATTTTTAAGCGCGACAGAACGTGCGCGGGAATCGTTTGTGACATCGATCATGAGAGGATTTGTCTGCATTATCGGCTGCTCAATGCTTTTTGCCGCAGTATTTGGCATCAATGGCGTGTGGCTGTCGTTCCCGGCATCCGAGCTTCTCACAGCCATCGTGATGGCTGTGGTGCTCGTGCGGGATAACCGCAGACTTTAGATAAAACCGAAATGTTCCAGCGCAAGGCGGATGCCGTCTTCGCTGGCACATTTTGTTACATAGGACACCTTGTCAAAAAGCGTGGCAGGAGAGGCGTTGCCCATGGCGACACTGTTTGTCAAAGCAGTGAGCATGGGAAGGTCGTTGTTGCTGTCGCCGAAGGCATAGGCGTCCTTTTTGTCTATCCGGTAATAATCAAGCACATAGTTAAGACCGGTGGCTTTGGAGTAGCCGAGCGGAACGAATTCGCGGAAATTGCCGCCCCGGTCAATGCACTCAAAATAGCGGTCACTTGTGGTACGGAAACCGGCAAGCTGCTCGGGGTGCTCAAACCATAGGACAAACTTATCACAGAAAAAATTAGGATTCTCAAGGTGCTCCGGCATCTCATAGCCGCGTTCTTCAAACGCCTCATACTGCCGTCTGGCATCCGGGTGCCGGAGCGGTCTTGCCAGATCAAAAGCAACCTCGTTCCTGGATTCAAACAGGATATCGATATCCCATTCCCTGGCTGCAAGAAGCAGCTTCATTACGGTTTCGTGCGTCTGTGCGACATGAAGGATTTCGGTGCCGTCGCAGTAGATATCTGTGCCACAGCCGCAGACAAAGCCGTCAAAACCCACATCACGGAAACGCTGTTCCACATTCTGAAAACAGCGCCCGGTATTGATGAACATCAGATTCCCGTTTGCCCGCGCAGCCCGTATAGCATAGACGGCACTTTCCGGAATCGAACCGTCAATCTCGGAAGTCAGTGTTCCGTCGATATCAAAAAAAGCAATTTTCTTCATGAATAATCTCCAATGTAACAGATCTATAGAAACGGAAGTATTGTAATACTTTTTACCTAATCTGTCAAAGGATGCGCGCTCTGTCCACCGTGAAACACAGATATTTAACGGTTCCGTCACATAACCGTCACATTACATTCAGCTGTCCATTAGAAAGCGATGCTATCCTTACCGTGAAACATGAGAGAGGATAAAATGCTGGAAGGGAAAGGATGAAACAATGAAAATAGCGTGGGTACACAAGTTCCTGGGAAATCATTCCAGAAAATTTTACGGAATACTTGCCGGGATTCTGACTGCCGCAGTTGCGGGAAGCGGAGTTGGCTATCATGTGATAGCAGCTTCGGGCACAGCGGATCAGACGGAGGAGGACACACAGATAGATGAGACAGACGGACAGGAAGACGGCAGCTTTTCCGGGACAGGAACCACACAGGTGAAAACGGAGAGCCAGCTGCCTGATTTTTCTGTGAATGCGGTGACCATGACGGTGGAAGAAGTCTACGTGGAAGCGGGAAGCACCGTGGCGGAGGGCGACGCCTTATTCAAGATCGACGATGAGAGCATGGAGGATGCAAAGGCGTACTATGAGGATGCCATTTCGGATGCGAAAACTGCACTGCAAGCCGCGCAGATCGATTTTGAGAGCGGCGTGCTGGAGGCGGAAAGCGAGCTTTCCTCCACAAAACTTGCAGCGGACACCGCGCAGGATACTTATGATGCGGCAGTCAGTGAGCTGTCGGTAAAGACCAGCGAGGCGCAGGAAGCGTACGACGAGGCGGTGGAGGAGATCTCCGATTATCAGGATGCCATCGACAACGGCACCTACTACACACAGGTCGGGATCAATGAAAAACAGTCGGCAGTCGATGCGGCGCAGGCGGCACTCACGGAAAAGCAGACGCAGCTTTCTGATGCACAGAGCAGCAGTCAGGCGGCAAAGGACGCATATGCAGCGGATATGGCGAACATGAAAACACAGATTGAAGCCGGAGCGTCCCACACGGATCTTGCGGCGCTGGCGGATCAGCTGGCTGCGGACTATACCGCCGTGCAGGAGGCAGCCGACGCCCTGTCGCAGAGCCAGACAGAGGCGGAGAGCGCAAACAGTGCACTGCAGCTTGCCAATCAGACATTCCAGAAGGCGGTTGAGGAATATAACACGAAGGTGACAGAGGCAAATGAGAAAATTGCGGAGCTGACAGATGAGCTGGAGGAGCTGAGTGACGCCTGCGACGAGGCAGAGCGCAATGAGACGACGGCGCAGCCGGCGCTTTTACAGCAGTATGAAGAGGCGGTTCTGGAGGGAAAATATGCAGATACCGAGTATGAAGCTTCGCTGGAAACCTTGCAGAGTGCTGTGGACGAAGCGCAGGATACGCTGGATGAGCTGAAGGAACAGCAGAGCGTACTCTTAGCGATCGAGGATGGCGTTGTATGTGCGGACCGTGACGGAACGCTTGCATCGGTGACTTACGAGGCGGGGGATACACTGATCAAAAATACCGCATTTGCAAGCTATTACGATCTGGATACGATTCTGATTTCTGTGGAGGTATCACAGAACAATATTGCAAAACTTGCGGTCGGCGACACCGTGCAGGTACAGATCAGTGGAAGCAGAATGGGAGCAATCGATGGAACCGTCTATTCCATCGCATCGGAAAAAACATCCGGCGGAAGCATGTCCAATGTGACGTATGCGGTCATTGTTGCTGTGGACAATACAGATGGCACACTTACTACTGGCGTACAGGCAACGGTGAAGTTTGAAACACAGGCGACTGGAGCCACAGAAATGGAAGAGACTAAGACCGCAGGAAAAACCGAGACGATCGGAGCGTCTGAGACAGAGGAAGCAGGAGGAAAGACAGAATGAAGAAGAAAAAGCTTTGGCTGGTGACCGGAGTGGCTGCGGCGGCAGTGCTTGCCGCAGGAACCGTCACCTTTGCATATCAGTCGGGAAGTGACAGTGAAGAGCAGACCGTATATAAGGAAGTAACCGTGGAGAAAGGAAATCTGACGGCGGGCGTGACGGAGAGCGGCAGTGTAACGATCGGCACGCTGGATCAGACTCTTGATTTTTCAGAGGATTCTTCCTCTGCAAGCACGCAGAACAACTCGTCCGCGCAGAACAGTGCAGGAGAAAATGCGACGTCGTCCACCAGCACGGCATCGACCCTTGAGGTGGAAACGGTCTATGTTACCGCAGGGCAGTCGGTTGCGGAGGGCGATCCCATCTTAAAGCTTACAGAGGAGAGCGTGGCATCTTATAAAAAAGATCTTGAGGAAGCGGTGACGGAGGCGAAGACAGCCGTCAGCGAGGCGGGCTTAAGTGCAGAAAAGCAAAAAGTATCGGCAAGTTACTCCTACAATCTGAGCATGGCGGAGGGATCTGTTGCACAGGAGACCTACGAAGCTGCCATAAAGCAGCTGCAGGAGGCTGTGGATGACGCGCAGGAAGCGGTGGATACGTCGGCGTCCCTGATCAATTACTATCAGGAGCAGATCGATGCGGGCGTGGACTTAAGCGCATCGCTTACCGAGGAGCAGAAAAATTATGACAAACTGTACACAAAGCTTGTGGCAGCGAAAAACAACTATACCACGAAGTCCATTGAGGCGGAGAAAACGTTGAAAGAAGCGGAACTCTCGGCAAAAAATGCATCCAGTCAGTACAGTGTGGATGTCTCCGGGGCGGACAATGACATTACCGATGCAAAAGATACGCTGTCCGACGCGGAGGAGGCACTTGAGGCATTTGAGGCAGCCATTGGGGATGATGGCACGATTTATGCGGAGTATACGGGAACCATTACCGATCTGTCGTACGAGGCAGGAGATACCATCTCTTCCGGCGCAACGGTTGCCACATTTTCCAATGCAGATGCGGTGACGATCACCGTCTCCGTGTCGGAGGAGGACATCACAAATATTGCAGTTGGAGACGTCGTGGAGATTGAGCTGTCTGCCTATGAGGATCAGACGTTTGCGGGGGAGGTGGAGAGCATTGACACTTCATCTTCCAGCGGTTCCTCCACGGTGTCTTACAATGTGACCGCCGCGTTTACTGGGGACATCACTGGAATATACACGGACATGACAGGAAACGTCACATTTATCAGCAGGCAGGTGACGGATGTGCTGTATGTATCCAACAAGGCGGTCCAGTCTGACGGAACGACATCCTATGTCAAAGTGAAGGATGCGGACGGAACGATCCGCATGGTGGATGTGGAGACGGGATTTTCTGACGGGGTCAACGTGGAAATCACGTCCGGGCTCACGGAAGGTGAAACTGTGCTGATAGAAAGTCAGGTGACAGAATGAAGCCAAAAGAATTATTGAGACTGGTCTGGATCAATATCACACAGAACAAATTTAAGGTGATCATGACCTCGATCGGCATTATCGTTGGTGCGACCACCATCGTGATGGTCATTGCCATTGGTAAAGGCGGTCAGGCGGACGTGGCAGACCAGTTTAAAAACTTAAATGCCGGTGCGGTGGACATTTCCTATGACGGCGGGACAGATTTTGGCGGCGGAGGAAGCAGCGATGATTCGGATTCCGACATGGCAATGATGGCGCCGGGTGGCGGCGGAGGCTTTGGCGGCGGTTTTGGCGGAGCACCCTCCGGCGATATGGGAGGCGGTTCCTCATCGGGAGGCGAGGCGCCGGGCGGATCACCGGGGGGAGAGATGCCTTCCGGTGACGGCGGCGGTATGCCGGATATGGGAAGCTTTTTCGGCGGACAGAGCGATATGGAAGACCGCATGAATCAGGAAAATATCACGCTGAGCGAGGATGATGTGGATGACATCGAAACATTTGCGTCCGGCATCTCGGCAGCGACCATTTCCTACACCACAAAATCCAGTGTGGATGGCGGAGATCTCGATGAAGCCGATACCTATACCATCGCAGGAGTGAAAAGTAACTACGAGACGATCAGTAACCTCTCCCTCGCGGTCGGAAGCTTTATCACCGACGATGATGATGAGAACAAAGAAAAAGTCTGCGTGCTCGGCGCAAGCGTTGCCGAAGAGATTTTCGGCAGTGCCATTGAGGCATACGGAAGCGTGATCTATATCGACGACCGGCTTTATGTGGTAAACGGTGTGCTGGAAAGCATGGGAACGGTCGCGTCCGGTATCAGCCCGGATGATTCCATTTTTATCCCTTATGCGACCGGTGTGAAATATCTGGTCGGATCATCGGTCAGCCCGACGATCACGGTGCTGGCGGCAGATGTGAATAATGTGGAAGGCGTGATCGAGGAAGTGACAGAAGTGCTTGCCACCAGTTATCCGAACGCCGAGTTCACATTTGAGGATGCGGGAAGCAAGATGGAAGCGGCGGAGGCTTCCAACCAGATTCTGACGATGCTTCTGATTGCGATGGCGGCGATCGTCTTCGTGGTCGGCGGAATCGGCATTATGAACGTATTGTTTGTATCCGTAAAAGAGCGGACCAATGAGATCGGTATCTTAAAAGCGATCGGCTGTTCCAAGCGGGACATTCTGCTGGAGTTCCTTGCGGAGGCGGCTGCAATCAGTCTCATCGGTGGTGTGCTGGGAAATCTGGCGTCGCTGGTGGTGGCGCCGATTGTGCAGTATCTCGGCGTCCGTGTGGAACTGTCGGCGTCAGCATTTTTGATTGCGCTTGTGTTTGCGGTGGGAACAGGAACGATCTTCGGATTTTATCCGGCTTATAAGGCGTCCAATCTGGTTCCAGTGGAGGCACTTGGCGCGGAATAAATAATTGAAAAGAGGTTTGGCATGATAAAGAAGAAAGCGGTGGCGGGCGGCATTGTGGCGCTTGCAGCAGTGCTCGGCGGCGGAGGCATTTTCGCATGGACCCGCAGGACGGCAGACACGGAGACACTGGCGGATAATCAGAAATATGTGTATGCCTATGTGACCAGCATCGAGGGAAATGAATTGACATATATGGAAGTCGATGAATCGGTGGTGGAGGCATATCTTGCAAGCAGCACGGAAGACACCGAGAATACAGAAAAAGGCAGAGATGGCTCGGGAGCACCAGGAGGAAGTGATGGTTCAGGGGCGCCGGGAGATGGATCGGGGGCGCCTGGCAGGATGTCGCAGGGAACTTCCGGAACAAATGATAGCACGGAGATGTCGGACGGGATGCCGCAGGAAGAAAATGGCGACATGCCGGGCGATGCAACATCGGACGGAACAGGAAGTAACGGTGAAGAAGCGCCGGGCGGAAATGGCGGCATGAGCGGTGAAAGTGTGACAACCTTGATTCCGGTCAGCACGGTGGTGCACACCACGGCAGGTACCGAGACGACGTTTCAGCGGCTGGCGGCTGGCGATCTGCTGAAGCTTCTGATAGTGACCAGCGAAGACGGTGAGGAGGTTATTATAGAGATATGGATGCAGTGATGGATATGGAGCCGGCGATCTGCGCGGCCACAAAAGCAGAAAGTATAGAAAATACAGACGTAATCACAATGAGAAATATCAACAAATCATACCGCATGGGAACGCAGTCCCTCCATGTGCTCAAAGATGTGTCGCTGACCGTAAAGCAGGGAGAATATCTTGCCATTTTGGGTCCTTCCGGTTCCGGAAAAAGTACGCTCATGAATATCATCGGGTGCATGGATGTGATGGACAGCGGAAACTATCTGCTGGATGGCGTGGCAATCGAACAGGCGAAGGAAAAGGAACTGGTAAAAATCCGGAATCAGAAAATAGGTTTCATTTTTCAGAAATATCATCTGATTCCGACCTACAACGTGCTGCAGAATATCGTTATGCCGCTTCTGATGCGCGGAATGGGGCTTGCGGAAGCGCAGGAGACGAGTATGGATACGATTGACATGCTCGGGCTCTCACAGCGTATCGGACATAAGCCCAATGAACTTTCCGGCGGACAGCAGCAGCGTGTAGCCATTGCGCGTGCACTGGTCGGAAAACCTGCCATTCTGCTTGCAGATGAACCGACAGGCGCGCTCGATGTGAACAGCGGAAAAGAGGTATTGAAGCTCTTTGAAAATCTGAATCAGATGGGAAATACCATTGTGATGATTACCCATGATCTGAATGTGGCAAAACATGCGGGTCGTGTGGTAAGAATTGTGGACGGTGAGATCTATGAAAACTGATTCCAGAGCGGTTGCAGTAGGAAAATGAGGTTATAAAGAATTGATCCAGAGTGGATGCAGCAGAAAATGAGGTTATAAAAACTGCATTTTGGGTCGTGGCGGGTCTGAGAGATGCATTTTGCCATCTGAGACCCGTTCTTGACTATTTCGCGGGTCTGAGAGACATTTTTCGGCATCTGGGACCCGTTTTACCATTTTACATTGGTGTTATGTCGACCATTCTGCTGTTTTGCGGGTCTGGGAGATACATTTTGCCATCTGAGACCCGTTCTTGACTATTTCGCGGGTCTGAGAGCTGCTTTTTTGCGTCTGAGACCCGTTCTACTCTTTTATACTGTTGTTATGTCAACTATTCTGTCATTTTGCGGGTCTGAGAGCACGTTTTTGCGCGCATAGACCCGAATCCACGGTTTGTAACATAATGTTCGCGGAGGCAAAAGTGAGCATGAAGCAAAGATGGATGCGCATGCTTACGTGCGGCGGACGGATATGTTCCATGCGAACGCGCTTGCATGGAATTGCCGCAATAAGCATATCGCGCCCTGCTTTGATAAGTAATATTATTAGAAATCCCCAAGTGTGTTTGTAATAATATTACACATCACCCAGAAGAGGTCTAGGCTTATTGCGACAATTCCTTTTGCCGGGGTATCGTTGATGTATGATATAATGAATCCTATCGGATTCATATTAGAAGTTTCTGCAGAACTTCGGATGCGCAGAAAGCAGCGCAAAAAGATGATATAATGAATCCTATCGGATTCATATTAGAAGTTCCTGCGGAACTTCGGATGCGCAGAAAGCAGCGCAAAAAGATGATATAATGAATCTTGACAGATTCATATTGTGCGCAGAAAACAGCGCAGACACAGAATCGCATTTACGCCAAATTATGGACAGTGCAAAGAGAGGAAAGAATGACAAACGAACAGATACGTGATTTTTTAGAGAAACATGCGGAAAAGCAGTTCAAAGATTTTACCAGCAGCCTGATTCCGGGGACAGATTCGATTCTGGGAGTGCGGCTTCCGGTGCTGCGCTCGCTGGCGAAGCAGCTCGCAAAGGAAGACTGGAGAACTTATCTCAAGGAGGCACGTGATGACACCTACGAGGAGATTATGCTGCAGGGACTTGTGATTGGCTACGTGAAAGCGGAGATGGAGGAGCTTTTGGAATATGCCGCAGCATTTATTCCGAAAATCCACGACTGGTCAGTCAATGATGGGTTTTGTTCTACATTTAAGATTGTTCGAAAGCACCGGGCAGAGGTGTGGGATTTTTTGATGCAATACCGCGCGTCTAAGAGTGAATTTGAACAGCGGGTGGTGGCAGTGATGCTGATGGATCATTTTCTGGTGCCTGAATATATTGACCGTGTGCTCGCTGTATATAACAGCCTGAAGCATGAGGGCTATTATTGCAAAATGGGAGTTGCATGGGGAATTGCGACTGCCTATGCAAAATTTCCGCAGGAGACCCATGCATTTCTGCTGGAAAATGAACTGGATGATTTTACCTATAATAAGGCAATTCAGAAAATGCTGGAGTCATACCGTGTAAGTGCGGAGGACAAAGAAATGCTGCGTGGTATGAAGCGGAAAGCGACTGACAGAAAGAATGCCGCCAAGCCCGGGCGGTAAGAATCCTAAAAGCTCTAAAAAACCTAAAAAACTAAAAAACAAAGCCACCTGCTTTAGATGTGAAGCCCCTGGAACCCACCCCAACCTGCCACGCCGGAACATGGGAACGGTATATCGGAGCACGATGCGAAAATCTCTTGCAGAAAACCTGCAGAATGGAAACGGAAAGAATTGCAACGCCGGTTGTGCATATGTTATACTTAACATATGCAGAAACGACGCCGGATTTGGGGTATGATAGTAACGGCGGGCAAAGGCTGCAAAAAATGGTTGCCACAGGAAGTGGCGGATTGGAGGAGCATATGGCAAGGTTTACGTTACCGCGCGATCTGTATCACGGAAAGGGAGCGCTGGAGGCTTTAAAGGATTTTGAGGGAAAGCGCGCGATGATCTGTGTCGGCGGAGGTTCCATGAAGCGTTTTGGATTTCTGGATCGCGCAAAGCAGTATCTGGAAGAAGCAGGAATGGAAGTCTGTCTGTTTGAGGGAATTGAGCCTGATCCATCGGTGGAGACGGTGATGAAGGGCGCCAAGGCAATGGAAGAATTCAAGCCGGACTGGATCGTGGCGATGGGCGGCGGTTCTCCGATTGATGCAGCAAAGGCAATGTGGATCAAGTATGAATATCCGGACATTACGTTTGAAGATATGTGCAAGGTATTCGGAATTCCGAAGCTCCGCAAAAAGGCACATTTCTGCGCGATCTCTTCCACATCCGGAACGGCGACGGAAGTGACGGCATTTTCCATCATTACGGATTATGAAAAAGGAATCAAATATCCGATTGCAGATTTTGAGATTACGCCGGATGTGGCGATCGTGGATCCTGAGCTTGCAGAGACGATGCCGCAGAAGCTGGTAGCGCATACCGGTATGGATGCGATGACGCATGCCATCGAGGCGTATGTTTCCACGGCGAACTGTGATTTTACCGATCCGCTTGCCCTGCATGCGATCAAGATGATCCAGAGAGATCTTGTGGGCTCTTATAACGGAGATATGGAAAAACGTGATTCTATGCACAATGCACAGTGTCTGGCCGGTATGGCATTTTCCAATGCACTGCTTGGAATCGTCCATTCGATGGCTCACAAGACGGGTGCTGCATTTGCAGATTACGGCGCACATATCATTCACGGTGCAGCAAACGCCATGTATCTGCCGAAGGTCATCGCATTCAACGCCAAGGATGAGACCGCGAAAAAGCGCTACGGTGAGATCGCAGATTTTATGGGACTGGGCGGAGGTACGCTGGACGAAAAAGTGGCGCTCCTCATTACATATCTGCGCGGCATGAATGATGATCTTAAGATTCCGCACTGTATCAAGAATTACGGCGCGGACAGTTATCCGACTGAGCAGGGATTTGTGCCGGAGGAAGTATTCTTAGAGAGACTGCCGGAGATTGCAGCAAATGCAATTCTGGATGCCTGCACAGGATCGAATCCGCGTCAGCCGAGCCAGGAAGAGATGGAAAAACTGTTAAAATGCTGCTACTACGATACAGAGGTCGATTTCTAGGAGAGCTTTAAGAAAACAGCGCAAAAAGATGATATAATGAATCTTACAGATTCATATTAGAAGTTCCTGCAGAACTTCAGAAGCGCAGAAAGCAGCGCAAAAAGAGGATAGAACAGAGGGTGCACATGCGTGCCGGAAATCCGGCACTCGCATGCACCCTCTGTTTTTATCTGCCGGCGAAAACAAATTTCGTTTTTGACCAGCAGTTTGATGATTTCCCGATCATGCGAAACATTTCTGCCCAGCCAACCCAATTTCCCGCCCGATTGCCCCAATTTCCGGGCAGCAAAACATTTCTGAACAGTCAAACCAATTTTCTGCCCAGCCGCCCCAATTTCCGGGCAGCGGGAAATTTTCCGAAATAACGAACCATATTCCCAACAGAAAAAGTCGAACCGGTGCCGGAAAGTTTGTGAACAGAAGAAAACAAAAATCAAAATGGTATTTTACCGGTATAATACACGTTTGTGCGCCGCATACTAAGGAAAAGTCTTGCGAAAGGAAGCAGTGATATGGAGATACAGGTCGGGAAGCAGAGCCTCGCGTTTGCGGAGGCTCCTTACATCATAAGCAGTGCGAGTATTGTGGGGAAAAAAGAGGGCGAAGGACCGCTCGGGAACCGCTTCGACGTGGTGGGCGAGGACGACAAGTTCGGACAGAACACCTGGGAGGAGGCGGAGAGTACCCTGCAGAAGGAAGCATTTACGCTGGCGGTCGGAAAGGCAGGCTTGAAAACCGAGGACATCCGTTATCTGTTTTCGGGAGATCTGCTCGGGCAGAATATTGCGACATCCTTCGGACTCATGGACTACCAGGTGCCGCTGTTCGGGCTTTATGGAGCGTGCAGCACCTGCGGCGAAGCACTCTCATTGGGCGCGATGTGTGTGGCGGCGGGGTATGCAGATTATGTTGTGGCGATGACGTCGAGCCATTTTGCCAGCGCGGAAAAGCAGTTCCGTTTTCCGCTGGAATATGCCAATCAGCGCCCAAAATCAGCGACGTGGACGGTCACGGGGAGCGGTGCTTACGTGCTTGGGAAAAAAAGAAGCAAGGCGCGCATCACGGGGATCACGACCGGTAAGATCGTTGATTACGGCATCAAGGATTCGATGAATATGGGAGCGGCTATGGCGCCTGCCGCCAGTGACGTGATCTGCCGCCATCTGTCGGATTTCGGAAGAAACGTGACGGATTACGATAAGATCATTACCGGCGATCTCGGAAAAGTCGGGCAGGAGATTCTCTGGGATCTGACGAGAGCCGGAGGGTATGACATCAGCAGCATCCACACCGACTGCGGGATTGAGATCTATGATGCAGACAAACAGGGAACGGGTGCCGGCGGTTCCGGCTGCGGGTGTGCGGCAGTGACGCTCTCGGCACATTTTATGCGGCAGATCGAGGAAGGGAAATGGAAAAGAATCCTGTTTGTCCCGACGGGAGCGCTGCTCTCCACCGTTTCCTTTAATGAGGGAATGACGGTGCCGGGAATTGCGCATGCGGTCGTCATCGAGCATGCGGGATAGAAAGGGGGAAAATGCTATGGATTATGTCAATGCATTCTGGGTTGGCGGGCTGATCTGCGCGCTGGTGCAGATTTTAATGGAAAAAACAAAAATGCTTCCGGGGCGCATCATGGTGCTTCTGGTGTGTCTTGGCACACTGCTTGGAGCGATACAGGTCTATGAACCGTTTGTAGAATTTGCGGGAGCCGGCGCTAGTGTGCCGTTGCTCGGATTTGGAAATGTATTGTGGAAGGGCGTGAAAGAGGCGGTGGATCAATATGGCTTCCTTGGAATTTTCATGGGAGGCTTTCAGGCAAGCGCGGTGGGCATATCGGCAGCGCTGGTGTTTGGCTATCTGGCAAGCCTGATTTTCCAGCCGAAAATGAAGAAATAAATGTTTGCGTATTGGTGCATCTGGTAGTAGAATTTTAACCATAGAAAGCGTGATAGGGGGAGACTGCCATGGATGAGAACGCACTGCGCGCAGCCGGAATCGATTACGATGCCGCATTGGCACGTTTTATGGGAAAGCAGGCGATTTATGAAAAATATCTGCGAAAGCTGCCGGAGGATGCACACATGGATGCGGCTTGGACGGCATTAGAGCAGCAGGATGATGCGGAGCTGTTGGAACAGGTGCATGCCATAAAAGGACTGACCGGAACGCTGGGGATTACGGGACTTTTTGAGCAGAGCGCGGCAATTGTTGCGCTCTTACGTGCAGGAACGCGCGAAGGACTGCAGGAGAAAATGACGTCATTAAAACAGGAGTGGGACCGCGTCTGTGAGACAATCCGGCAGGCGTAGCCTGCCTGCGGATTGCCGGATTCTGTGAGCTGGCTCTAAAATATTTTAGTGAAACGGACAGAAATAGTCCGGATGTCTGGAGATGATCTCGGTGCTGGCATTAAAGCCGTCGTAGATGTGATGGGAAACTACATCCGAAAGCCCCTCATAATCCCGTGAGGAGATACACGACCAGATTTTGATATGGTCGTTGTACAGCCGCAGCAGATTATCGCGGTCGCCCAGATTCAAAAAGGTGCGGAAACGCTCGTACTGTGAGTTCACGCCGGTCAGAAAATCCATGACGGTGCGTTTCCTGGCGAGCTCGTAGAGCGTTGTGTGGAACTCGTTATCGTTAATGATGAAGGCACGCCCGAGTTCCTCGGCGGGCAGATCCTGTTCCAGAAGTCCGCACTGGCGCTGTAACAGCAGACGGATGCGGAATTCCTGGGATTTATCGTACCCTGCGGTCAGATCTCTTAACACTGCCTGCTCTAAGGTCTCCCTCAGATAGAGAATGTCGGAGATCATGTTGAGGTCGATCAGGGAGACGAATGTACCGATGTGCGGGCGGACCTCCAGAAGCCCCTCGCGCTCAAGCATTTTAAAAGCATCCCGCACCGGGGTGCGCGATACATGGAATGCGGCGGCCGTGTCGATCTCGCTGATGGCAGATCCCGGCGGCAGTTCCAGATGAAGAATCTGTTCTTTTAAATCTTTATAAACGGCAACGGATGTGCCGGTATGTCTGGTTCCGTTCATAACATGCTCCTCTGTGGACAATTTGGTGTCCATTCTTACCATTCAAAATGTGAACATATTTCTAATATAAATCCCAATGGAACAAATTACAATCTATTTTTCAAAAGCCTGGGACATGCACCTTACATATGTATACATAGGATCGGGAAAAAACGGGAACGCTGTTTCTTGGGGCAGGATGAAAAACAGTGCAGGACAGTAGACGGAATTCTGGCGGATTTCGATAAAAAGTCCTTCCGGAACTTAAGACGCGCGGAACACGGCGCAAGAAGATGAAACAAGGAAAATCTGCCGGGGAATACCCACTTGTATACAACAGGAGAAAAAGTAGAACCTGCGGAAAAACCGGTGTAAATTGTGAATAATAGACAAAACAGATACAAAAAATTATACAAAACAGAAAAAAAGAAAGATGGATGTTGACGCTTGTATACAAGCATGATATAGTCAAGAAAAAGAAACAAAGAAACGTACATGGAGCAATATCATAGACATGTATACAAGCAAATATCACATGAGCGGAAACAAGCTTCCGCAGAACGGAGGAAACTATGAAATTATCATTTCGCTGGTATGGACCAGATGACAAGGTGACACTGGAGAACATCCGTCAGATTCCGGGAATGCACTCGATCGTAACGGCTGTGTATGACGTTCCGGTCGGAGAGGTGTGGAGCGAGGAGAGCATCGCAGCACTGAAAAAGCAGGTGGAGGATGCCGGACTTCATTTTGAAGTCATCGAGAGTATTCCGGTACATGAGGACATCAAGCTTGGCAAGCCGAGCCGCGACCGCTACATCGAGAACTACTGCGAGAACATCAGACGTGTGGCAAAAGCCGGAGTGAAGTGCATCTGCTACAATTTCATGCCGGTATTTGACTGGACGAGAACACAGCTTGACCACGTGCTGCCGGACGGTTCGACCTCCCTGGTATATTATCAGGAGCAGGTGGATGCTGTGAATCCGCTGCAGAGTGACAGCGATCTGACACTTCCGGGCTGGGATGCAAGCTACACCAGAGAAGAGTTAAAGCAGGTGGTTGCAGAGTACAACGCAATGTCTGAGGATGATCTTTGGAACAATCTGAAGTATTTCCTGGAGAGAGTGATTCCGGTTGCAGCGGAGTGCGACGTCAACATGGCAATCCACGAGGACGATCCGTGCTGGAGCATTTTCGGACTTCCGCGCATCATCACCTGCGAGAAAAACATTGATCGTTTCCTCGGTCTTGTGGATGATCCGCACAACGGCATCACACTGTGCACCGGCTCCCTCGGCTGCTCGAACAAGAACGATGTGGTGAAGATGGCGGCAAAATATGCGGCAATGGGAAGAATTCATTTTGCACATCTGCGCAACGTTGCAGTGCTTGAGAATGGTTTTGAGGAGCGTGCACATCTCTCCAGCTGTGGCTCTCTGGATATGTATGCGATTGTGAAAGCGCTGCATGACAATGGATTTACCGGATATGTGAGACCGGATCACGGAAGAATGATCTGGGGAGAGACCGGAAGACCGGGCTACGGACTCTATGACCGTGCGCTTGGAGCAACCTATATCAACGGATTATTTGAGGCTGTGGAGAAGGCTTCAAAGTAAAAATAAGAATCAGAAAAATAAATACCATAAAAATAAAAATCAGGAGGAAGACGAACATGAAGTTACCATTTCAGATTGATCTGACAGGCAAGGTGGTTGTTGTGACAGGTGCGGGCGGAGTCATCTGCTCCGTGCTTGCGGAGGCAATGGCAATGACCGGCGCAAAGGTAGCGCTGCTCGACTTAAATGAGGATGCGGCAAAAAAGCATGCGGATGACATTACGGCAAAGGGCTATATTGCAAAGGGATACAAGTGCAACGTGCTTGAGAAAGCGAGCGTACAGGCGGCGAGAGACCAGATCGCTGCGGACTTCGGAACCTGCGATATCTTAATCAACGGTGCCGGCGGCAACAACCCGAAAGCGACGACCGACGACGAGTATTTTGTGCCGGAGGATCTCGGACAGATGAAGACATTCTTTGACCTGGATGCGGACGGTGTCTCTTTTGTATTCAGCCTGAACTTCATGGGTACCCTGATTCCGACACAGGTATTTGCGCTTGATATGGTCAACAAAAAAGGTGCGAGCATCATCAACATTTCCTCGATGAACGCTTACACACCGTTGACGAAGATTCCGGCATACTCCGGTGCAAAAGCGGCAATTTCCAACTTTACCGAATGGCTTGCAGTGCATTTTTCCAAGGTGGGTATCCGCTGCAACGCGATCGCACCGGGATTTTTCTCCACACAGCAGAATGCAAAGCTTCTGTTCAATGAGGATGGGACACCGACAGCCAGAACCGGCAAGATTTTAAACAATACGCCGATGGATCGTTTTGGTGAGGTGGAGGAACTGATCGGTTCCGTCCTGTTCCTGGCATGTGAGGAGGCAAGCGGATTTGTCAATGGCGCATGTATTCCGATCGACGGAGCATTTGCGGCATACTCCGGCGTATAAAAGCTTGCAAAGGAGCCGGAAGAGGCGGCAATACATGAGGTGGAACAATGGGGTATTTTGATTTTCAGAAAAAAAGTGATTGTATCGTGTGCATTGACAGCGACGGCTGTGCGATGGACACGATGGAGGTAAAGCACAGAACCTGCTTCGGACCGCAGTGGATCAAAACATTCGGACTGACGGAGCATGAAGCGGAGTGCATGGAGCTTTGGCTTTCTATCAACCTCTACTCCATCACGCGCGGTATCAACCGGTTTAAGGGACTGGCGCTGGCGCTCGCGGAGGTGGAGAAGAGAGGTCTCGGTAACATCGAGGGACTTGCGGAGTATGAGGCATGGACAAAAGAGGCGAAGGAGCTCTCCAACCCGGCGCTGCTTGCGGTGACGCAGAAGAGTGATAACCCGTGTTTTGAAAAAGCGCTGCTCTGGAGCATCCGCACCAACCGCGCGATCCATGCGCTTCCGGCAGAGGACCGGCCGTTTCCGAATGTGAAGTCTGCGATGGATGCGATGGCAAAACAGGCGGATCTGGCGGCGGTGTCGTCCGCGAACCGGGAGGCGGTCGAGGCGGAATGGGGCAGACATCATCTTGCCGAAGACTGCAGTACGCTTCTGACGCAGGAGGCGGGAACCAAGGCTTTCTGCATCGGTGAATTGAGAAAAATGGGGTATGAGCCCGGGCGGATTCTGATGGTCGGCGATGCACCGGGAGACCGGGACGCGGCAGAGAAAAACGGCGTCCGGTTCTATCCGATTCTGGTCGGACATGAGGGGGAGAGCTGGAAACGTCTTTTAGAGGAAGCGTTTCCAAAACTTCTTGCGGGAAGCTTTGATGCGGAATATCAAAAGGAACTGAATCAGGCATTCGAGCAGAATCTCGGTGTTCATGCCGATTCGGAGTGAGAAAGAGAGGGATATTTTAATATGGTAGATATGAAGGCAAAACCGTTTTACCTGTCCGATGAGGACTGTAAATGGGTGGAAGAGACCATCGCGGGTATGACGACCGAGGAGAAGATCGGTCAGCTTTTTTTCAATATGGGATCCTCCAGAGACGAAGAGTATCTGAAGATGACAGTGGACAAGTACCACATCGGCGGTATCCGCTACAACCCGGCAACCGGTGCCGAGGTGCGTGAGCAGAACCGGATTCTTCAGGAGAACAGCAAGATTCCGCTTATCATTGCGTGCAACACGGAGAATGGCGGCAACGGCGCCTGCACTGACGGAACCATGATCGGCCAGCAGACCAAGATCGGTGCGACAAGAGACGCCAGATACGCGTACGAGCTCGGCCGTATGTCCAACAAAGAGGCGGCGGCGATCGGGTGTAATCTCTCCTTTGCCCCGGTCAGCGACATCCTCTACAACTGGGAGAACCCGGTCATCGGACTGCGCACCTATGGAAACGATGTGGACCGCGTGTGCGAGATGACGAAGGCATATATGGACGGCGCACACACCAATGAGGGATTCTGCTGTGCTGCGAAGCATTTTCCGGGCGACGGACTGGACTTCCGCGACCAGCACGTGGCAGACAGCGTCAATGACATGAGCTGTGAGGAGTGGGATGCAAGCTATGGAAAAGTATACCAGAACCTCATTGACAACGGTCTGGAAGCCATCATGGCAGGACACATTATGCAGCCTGCGTACACCAGACATTTTAACCCGGGAATCAGGGATGAGGACATCATGCCGGCAACCCTTTCGCCGGAGCTGATCGAGGGACTTCTGCGCGGAAAGCTTGGTTTTAATGGTATGGTGCTGACCGATGCTTCCCACATGGTCGGACTGACCTGCTGTATGAAGCGCAGCGAGATGCTTCCGCACACGATTGCAGCCGGTGTCGATATGTTCCTTTTTTTCAATGAGATGGATGAGGATTTTGCAAGCATGATGGCGGGCTATGAGAACGGCATCATCACCGAGGAGCGTTTAAATGACGCCCTGCACCGCATTCTTGCTCTGAAAGCACACATGGGACTGCACAAAAAAGCGAAAAATGAGATCGTTCCTCCGGTGGAGGTGATGGAGCAGGTCGTTGGCTGCGAAGAGCACAAGGCGATGGCAAGAGAAATCTCCGAGAAAGGAATCACTCTCGTAAAATACAAGGACGAGGATGTGCTTCCGATGATCCCGAGCCGTTACAAGCGCATCATGATCGTCTCCGTCAGCGGATTATCCGCGGGCGTGATGGGAACCATGATGGCAAAATATATGGGCGGCGGCAAGAAGAGCCCGGCAGAGCGTCTGCGTGACAAGCTGATCGAGAAGGGCTTTGACGCATTTATCTACGAGAGCCCGCTCGACGCACTTGCAAAGCGTGCAGCAGCAGGAGAAAAAGTGGACATCAATATGTACTTTGCCGGAAAGACGCCGATCAAGGATTTCGTCGAAAATCAGGATCTGATCATCACACTGGTGGACATTGCAGGCGGTTTCCAGCCGGTGGCAAGACCGGGCTTTGGCATGAGCAAGGGCGGCGGAGAGATCCCGTGGTATGTTCATGAACTTCCGGTCATCGTGATCGGATGCGGACAGCCGTTCGTACTTGCAGACATTCCGCAGGCGAGAACGTATATCAACACTTACGACAGTGCGGATCAGACGTTTGATGCGCTCATCGAGAAGTTGATGAGCGGAAGCGACGCATTTATCGGGGAGGACCCGGTGGATGCTTACTGTGGACTGTGGGATACACACCGGTAGGGGATTAGGAAAATTCATATCCTGACACTTCGTCAAATGCAATAGATAAGCCGCAGACAATGGATAGTCTATAAAAGACCTGACATTGTCTGCGGCTTGTTGACGCTTACTGCAGAATATTTTAAAGCCGGAATCCAGGATACTTTGCACTACAGCCGATATTCATACCATTCTTCCTCCGTTTTTTCAAACCCCACAGATTGGAACATCATCTGACTTTGCTTATTAAAGGAATAGACATTTGCTTTTACCGTTTTCATGCCTTTTTCTCTTGCAAGGGTCAGCATATCCGGGACGCATCGTCTGCCGATGTGCCGGTTCTGGTATTCTTTGCAAATCACAATAGCAACTTCAGCATTATCCCTGAGGGAAACATCTCCCACCAGTACGCCCTTGTATTCGATATAGAAGCAGTCGCCGTGTGTGCTGAGGAAATCGTACATACAGTGCAAAAGCTCCAGCGTATAAGGCTCATCTCTGTTATCTACCTGTTTGCAGACATCCAGGTCCTGGTACCACGGAAGCGATACCTCATCATTTCTATAGTAAGGAATTAGCTTAATCTCATTGTCTATTGCTCGTTCTTTCAATTTACATGGTCTCCTCAAGTCAGATTGTAGTGTAAACGGTATGTTCCCGTCATTTTACCACTGCACGGGTGGCCTGTCAAAGAACCGCATGTTAAACCAAACGGTATCAGCGGCCTCGTGGGAGATGGTGGTCTTTTCGCCTGAAAAAAATCCTTCAAGTCCGAAAAATGTCCACGACGCGAACTTCTGCTTTGACAAACGGACACTATTTTGATATAATAAATTCCATGTATCCACCTGTCGCAAAATTGCCTCTCACCAAGGCTGCGCTCATTATAAAAAACGGACTATTCTGCCTTGGGGATGGTTTGGTACACGGTGGTACATCATGGTACAAAACTCTGTGAAAGGATGAAGATTGGTGGAGTTTAAGGAATTTTTCGCACTTATGAAAAATCGAATATCAGGCGGGCTTGATGTCCCGGCTTTCTTCAGAGACCTCGTTGCCATGATTACCGAAGTACCGGAGAAGGCATGGGACACGCCAAAAGATCCTTCGTCTAAGCTTACGAAGGAGAACACTCTCCGCACCTATACAAAGCGTGGAATATCCGCCAAGTTTGCAAAGAGCATTGTCTATAACCTCTCGCCGGAAATGTTTGCGGCTTTCGAACGAGAACTGTGAACTTTATGGTAGGTCTTGGGACACAAAGGAGTAATTCGATATGAAGATGAGCTATAACAAACTTTGGAAGTTATTAATCGACAAGCAGATGAAGAAGTCCGACCTTCGCAAGAAAGCAGGAATCAGTTCTTCGTCCTTGGCAAAGCTTACGAAGGATGAAAATGTTACAACTGAAGTCCTCGCCAAGATTTGCCAGGAGCTTCAGTGCGATGTTGCAGATATCATGGAGTTCATACCAGATGAGCCGCAGGAAACTGAAACCGAAGCCCAAGAGTAAATGAAAGGGTAATTTGTATGCCACAGCAGAGCAAACAGGAAAACTACAATTTCATAGACCTCTTCGCGGGAGCGGGCGGCCTTTCAGAAGGCTTCCTTCAGGCTGGGTTTAAACCTGTTGCTCATGTGGAGATGAATGAATTTGCCGCAAGGACACTTGAGACGAGGACTGCCTATTACTACTTGAAAGGCACCAATAATCTCGATGTGTATAAAAAATACTTAAACGGGCAGCTGACACGTGAGGAATTCATGCAGCACGTTCCTGCATCCATTACAAAGGCCATCATCAACGAGACCATGTCAGATGAGACGCTGCCGGGGATTTTCAAAAAGATTGATGGCATCATGAAAATAAGAGGCATTGAAAAGATAGATGTCATAGTAGGTGGCCCTCCCTGTCAGGCGTATTCGCTTGTCGGAAGAGCCCAGAGTAGCCACATGGAAGTTCCGATGGTAGAAGATCCAAGGAACTACCTTTATAAGCTGTACGCCAGATTCCTGAAAAGGTATCAGCCGAGAATGTTTGTCTTTGAGAATGTGACAGGCATTGAGTCTGCTAACGGCGGAGCAACTTGGAAGAATATACAGAAGTACCTAAAGAGGGTTGGCTACGAGATTGAGTGCCGCGAGCAGAATGCCAAGACATTCGGAGTGCTGCAGAACAGGCGGAGGATGATTATTGTCGGCTGGCTGAAACAGAGCGGTCTGGCATATCCGGAATTTGCGAAAATCACACCGGATGCCATTGTAAATGATCTTTTTAGAGACCTGCCGAAGTTACATCCAGGGGAAAACTCCGAAAAGTATGGACGTGCCAAGGCATCGAAGTATGTAACGCAGTATGGTATCAGAGCAGATGGAGATATCCTAACGCACCATAACTGCAGGCCGAACATTGAAAGGGATATCAATATATACAGAAGAGCCATTGAACTGTGGAATGATGGTCATAAGAGGCTGAATTACAACGATCTTCCGGATGAGCTGAAGACGCATAAAAACAGACATTCCTTCACAGACCGCTTTAAGGTCGTGGAGGGAGATGAGCCATGCTGCCATACTATACTGGCGCACCTTTCGAAGGATGGACATTATTTTATTCATCCGGATATTAACCAGTGCCGCTCTATCACCGTAAGAGAAGCTGCCAGAATACAGTCGTTCCCGGACAGCTATTTCTTTGAAGGCCCGAGGACGTCACAATTTGTGCAGATAGGAAACGCAGTTCCTCCGCTGATGGCAAAAGGAATAGCGATGGGTATCTTTGCACAGCTGCACAAAGGAGAAGTCAATGGAGAGTAACCTGCTACTTGAACAATACAGCAGATACAAGAAACTGGAGCTGGAAGCTTCACCGTTCCATTTTCTGCTGGACGCAAATATAGAACCGAATCCGCACCAGATCAATGCTTTCTGTGCGGCTATCGGTGCGCTGAAAACTGGCGGTATTGTTCTTGCAGATGAGGTCGGACTTGGAAAGACAATCGAGGCAGGCCTTGTCCTGAAATATGTTTTAGAGACAGGAGCCAAAAGAGTACTGATTGCGCTTCCGGCATCATTGAGGAAGCAGTGGGAACTGGAACTTGAAGATAAGTTCGGGCTTGAAGCGGATATCCTCGACAGGCTTACAGTTGAAAGCGATGCCTCAGGTTGGAGAAAAAAGCTGACGAACACAAAGGATGTTCGTATTGTCATCACTTCCTATGATTATTCCTCGAAGCTGATGAAGCGTTTTCCAGATGTTAAGTGGGATTTCATTATCATCGATGAGGCACATAATTTCAGGAATGTATTTCATGGAACAAAGAGAGCTAAGAACCTCTTTGATATGTCAAAAGGAATACCCAAAATTCTCCTGACCGCTACCCCTCTCCAGAATAGTCTTCTGGATCTTCACGGACTCATTTCATTCATTGATCCGAGAGTTTTTGGAAGCGAGAAGGTGTTCAGTAAGCGATACATTAAAGATGAGGACTACACTGACTTGAAGCGTGAGCTTCAGCCGGTTTTATATAGGACACTTCGTAAAGATGTGGCCAAGTACATGAATTTTAAGAAGAGAATCTGCAAGACTGTAGATTTTACCTTATCTAAAGATGAGATAGAGCTTTACCAGCGAGTGAACGATTTCTTGAAACGAGAGATGCTGTATTCAATTCCGACATCAAACCGGGCATTGATTATCCTCGTAATCAGAAAGCTACTTGCATCATCAAGTTTCGCTTTGATTGAGACATTTGAGGTTCTGCAAAAAAGACTGGAGAAGCTGAAGGAAGGCAGCAAGTCAGCCAGTGCCCAGGAAGGATTTGATCTGTTCTGGAGCTATGTCGAGGACGAGATAGATGAATCCGACTTTGAGGATACGGAGAACGAGGACACGCTGGTTCAGAAGCAGTTCATACAGGCAGAGTTGGATGAGGTAAAGCGCATTATTGAAGTGGCGAAGAGGATAAAGACCAATGCCAAGGTTGATGCGCTTAAGACCGCTATCGGGATTGCATTTCAATATCAGTTAGAAGCCGGAATTCCTCAGAAGGTAGTTGTATTTACTGAGTCCAAGCGTACGCAGAAGTATGTGGCTGGTGAGCTGCGCAAGTCCGGATATGCCGAGGAAGACATCCTTCTGTTTAACGGAGACTTCGATGATGTCATGACGAAGGACATCTATAAGGCATGGACTGTAAAGAATTACGGAAAAGCCAATCACGGTAGAAGCGTCGAATATAAGCATGCCATTGTCGATTACTTCAAAAACAATGCGAAGATTTTGATTTGCACGGATGCCGGTTCCGAAGGTTTGAACCTTCAGTTCTGTAATACGGTTATCAATTATGATCTTCCTTGGAATCCGATGAAGATTGAGCAGCGGATTGGTAGATGTCACCGTTACGGTCAGGAAAATGATGTTGTCGCCATTAACCTGCTGAACACGCAGAATGTCGCAGACCAGAGAGTGTACGATATCCTTTCAAAAAAATTTGAACTGTTCGAGGGTGTTTTCGGAGCTTCCGATATTGCTCTTGGAATTCTGGAATCCGGCACTGACTTTGAGAAGAAAGTCCTGAAGATATATCAAGAATGCAACACTGCGGCAGAGATAAAGAAGGAATTCGATAAACTTGATCGCCAGCTGAATGCCAAGCGAAACAAAAAGGCCAGAGAATTACGCTCCCTGCTGATTACGGAAAGCGGCACAGCGAAAGCGCAGGCATTGGATGGAACAAAAGCAGAGCTGGATAAGTATTTCCGGGAAGTTGAGTACTGGGATGAGGTTGGAAGTCCAGAAGTGGATGGTGACCTTCATTACTGGAAGGTAGATAACTGGGGTGAACAGGTTCTTGGCTCTCACGGTACCTTGTTTGTAGGAGCCTTCTGCAATAATGAGGATTTACTGTTCCCAGTGCTGTTGCTCTGCGATGAGCACGGCAATTACATAGACTTTGATGAGGAAGACCTGATTTCTGCATTGGAGCGGATTGACGATATGGACGTAAAGTACTTCACTCCAACCGATGAAGAACAGACGCTGTATCAGAGGCTGTATGATGATTTGACTGCGGAGATGGTGCAAAAGCATCGAGAGCAGACAGAGCCTATCATGGAATATAACCGCCGAAAGATAGAAAACTGGGAGCGTATCCAGATGGAGCAGCTCGTCGTAACCTATCAGGATATGAATGAAGAGATTGAGGAACTGAAAGCACAGGAGCGTGCTTCCGATAATTTCTACGAGAAGATAGACATAAGGAAAAAGATTGATGAGAAGTCAAAAGCCTTGGAGAAGTTCCAGGAGTCCTTCCATGAACGAGGCTCCAAGTTCAAGGCTGATGGCGAGAAGGAAATAGAAGCATTCAACAAGCAGTTTGATATTAATCCGCTCCTGCTGGTTAATATCGTGCTGAAGTTTTAGGAGAGATGGCTATGCAGAGAACAGGAAGATTAGAACTGACTTGGGTCGGGAAATATGAAGAGAAGGTTATAGAGCCAAGAATACTGCTGGAGGATAACGAAAAATCCTATGGTGATCCTACAAGTGAAAATATGCTGATTCATGGGGATAACCTTATAGCACTTCAATCCTTGCAGCAAGATTTTGCGGGTAGGGTTAAATGTATATATATTGACCCGCCTTATAATACCGGAAGTGCTTTTGAATACTACGATGATGGTCTTGAACATAGCGAGTGGCTTCAAATGATGGCTCCGAGACTTCGGTTATTAAGAAACTTACTTTCAGACGATGGCTCTATATGGATTCAAATCGATGATGAAGAGCAAGCGTATTTAAAAGTCATGTGTGACGAAATTTTTGGTAGGCAAAACTTTGTCAATATGATTTCTGTCAACATGAAAAATATTGCTGGCGCATCTGGCGGAGGTGAGGACAGGCGTTTAAAAAAGAATTGTGAGTATATACTCATTTATGCAAAGAATTATGATTTGTTGGATACATTCCGTGCGGCATACGATTACGAGGAAATTAGTGAACTCGTAACTCGATATAAAGAGGAAGGCATAAGTTGGAAATATACATCGGTATTCCTTGATGAGGGGGAAAAGCAGTATATAGCATCAACGGTAGACGGTGATGGTAATGAAATAAAAATTTTCGAGCACAAGAATTACATACTAAAATCTATCGGACAAGTTGCAAAGGACGAGAGCATTACTGAAAAAGAAGTATATTACAGATATGCTGGAAGAATAATCAGGACAACCATGCCACAATCATCAATACGTCCGAGAGTGATGAAAAAGTTACAAGAAATGGATTATTCAAATGATCTTATTTCTATTGAGTACGTTCCTAAAACAGGTAAAAACAAAGGGACGGTTTATACTCAGTACTATAAGGGAGATAAATACAATTTATTTGCATGGCTTTCTGATGTTCTTGAGGAAAAAGATGGAGTTTATTACAAGAAGACCATGCAGGGCACATATTGGGATTGCACAGCGGGGACAAAGAATTTAACAAAAGAGGGGAAGGTTGAATTCCCGAATGGCAAAAAACCAGAGTCTTTGATTGAAAGAATCTTATCTATGACAACTACCGAGGGAGAGTTAGTGTTGGACTCCTTCCTCGGTAGTGGAACAACAGCAGCGGTTGCCCAGAAAATGAATAGAAAGTGGATAGGCATTGAATTGGGCGAGCATGCTTATTCTCATTGTAAAATTCGATTAGATCGAGTGATAAGTGGTGAAGATACGGGAGGGATCTCTAAAGATATTAATTGGAAAGGCGGAGGCGGATACCACTTCTATGAGCTTGCTCCGAGCCTTTTGGTGAAAAATGATAAACTCCCGATTTATCAGATTAACCCTGAGTACGACTTTGACATGATATGCGAGGCAATTTGCAAAATCGAAGGTTTCAAGTATAAACCAAAGGATGTATTCCACGGATACTCTTCTGAGAAGCGATATATCCATGTCACGATGGAGTTCGTGAATGCGGCATACATCACTGCATTGTCAGCGCATCTCGCAGAAGGCGAATCATTATTGATTTACGGAACCAAGGTGCAATCGGACATGGTGCTGCCCGATAACATCGAGGTCAAGAAGATTCCGAAAGACCTTCTTGAAAAGTGCGTGTTTGAAAGCGAGGTGCGATAATGTCGAAGATAGTAAATAAAATCAAATATGCTATGAGTTTGAGAACCCCGCAGGAGGAGGCTCTCTCTTATCTTGATACCATTAGCACCCATTGCGATTACAAGAAGGACTCTAAGGATGTAGTTGAGGCTGCAGCAACGGAATATTGCGAGAACCAGCAGAAGGTAAATGCAAAGTTTGACTTCCCGTCCTTCTGCTATGCTATGGCTACAGGTATCGGTAAGACAAGGCTGATGGGAGCCAGTATTTATTACCTATATAAGACCAAAGGATACAAGCACTTCTTTATTTTGGCACCCGGAAACACCATTTACGACAAGCTTCGCAAGGAAACGAATCCAAATCATCCGAAGTATATCTTCAAAGGGCTTGAAGCCGAAATGGGCAAACCGAAGGTCTACGATGGAGAAAACTATGATACCTATCCGATAAAGTATCACCAGCAAACGCTCTTTGTTGAGAAGACTTCGGAAATACAGCTGTTCATCTTCAACATTGGCAAGATTTTTAACAGCAAGACGGATACCCAGTTCAACTTCCATAAATTCAAGGAAACGCTGGGAGCTTCCTTTGCCGATGTCCTTGCTCAGTTTGATGACCTCGTCATCTGTATGGACGAGGCTCATCGGTACTATGCTCCTGCATCCATGAAGGCCATCAATTATCTAAAGCCGGTACTGGGCTTGGAGTTTACGGCGACACCGAAGTCAACAACCAATATCATTTATTCCTATGACCTTGCCAGAGGAGCCGTAGAGGGATACTTGAAGATTCCTGTTGTTATGGGACGTTCCAATATGGCCGGATACAGTCAGGACGATATTGAGGAAATGAAGATAAGGGACGGACTGACTCTGCATGAACACAGGAAGACCGTCCTTAGAGAATATTGCAGTGATAACGATCTGGACTATGTGAAGCCCATTGTTCTGATTGCCTGTAAGGATACAGAGCACGCAAAAAAGATTCGTGCCCTGATAGATAATGACGCATTTCTGAACGGCAAATATAAAGGAAAGGTTATCGAGATACATTCTAAACAGACAGGCGAAGAATCTGAGGAGAATATCAGATTGTTACTCTCCATTGAGAGTGCCTCGAATCCGATTGAGATTGTCCTGCATGTCTATAAGCTGAAGGAAGGCTGGGATGTAAATAACCTCTTTACCATTATTCCGCTGAATGCTGCAAAGAGCGACATCCTGGCCATGCAGACCATTGGTCGCGGTCTTCGTCTGCCGTTCGGTGAGCAGACCGGAAATGAGGATCTCGATTCCTTGGATATTGTTGCCCATGACCACTATAGGGAGCTGGTTGATGAAATTAAGAGCAGCGACATTTTCAAATATCGAGATTTGGACAATACAACGGTAGAACCGACTGAATCTGTAGATGTTTCCGGTGTGGCAGATGAAGGTCAGATGAATCTCTTTGATCTTGCCTTTGTAGATGCCGGAGTGAAATCTTTTGCCGAAGTGCAGAATCCAAAGACGCAGCTTGAAATCTACCAAGAATACCTAAAGAACTTTGTGGCTATACAGAACAAGAAGAAAACAGAAGATACAAACCAGATGTCGATTTTTGACTATCAGCCTGATATGGCCGAGGGCACAGGAAGCAGTAGCTCTGCTGAACCGGAAACACAGCCGGTTGTTGCACCGAAAAACGGAAAGCAGCCGCTTAGCAAAGAGGAGTTTGTAAAGGCTGTGACAGAATATTCCGCAAAGGCTATCTCTGTTCCGAAGATACTGGTTCAGACGACATCGGAAGTCAAGTTTGACCGATTTGAAGTAAAGCGCACTATCGCAGACTTTGAGGTGGCGATGGCAAAGATTGAGAGGTTTGATGCTGTAAATCAGCAGCTTCTTTCTCTCGTGGATGCGCAAATTCTGGAAGTAAATGATGCTATGAACACCTTGGCATGTATGCTGCTGGATGCGATTAGCGAGCTCTCCTACGATGATGCAGACTTTGTTATTGACGTGGTGGAGCAATACCTGAGCCAGATTCCTGGGGATGAAGAAAACAAGAGAAGAATTGTCCGCAGGTATGCGACGCTGATTGTCTCAGATATCCGCAAACAGGTTTATGAGCACATGGATAAAAAAACAGAGGATGTTCATATCGTGCAGAAAGACCTGATTCTCTTCCGCAAGTTCGTAAAGAATGTAAAGGATGAAGGAAAGGTTAAGTTTGATAAGCCTTTCTTGGATAAGAGCAATATAAAGAAATATCTGTTTACTGGATACAAGAAATCATATTATCCAGCAAATGCCTTTGACAGCGATACAGAAAGAATTTTCTCTGTCATTCTGGAAGAAGATCCCGATGTTATCCGCTGGATTAAGCCGCCGCTGAACCAGCTGGGACTATTCTGGAAAGCCGGGCAGCAGTACAATCCGGATTTCCTTGTGGAGACATCTTCCGGGAAGTTCATGGTTGAGGTAAAGGCGGCGAATGAAGTGGCGCAGGAAGAAGTGGTTTCCAAAGCCAGAGAAGGAATCAAGTGGTGTGAGTTTGCTTCAACCGCTGATCCGGATCACAAGAAGTGGGAGTATAAGCTGATTTCCGATGACAATATTCATTTCGGAAACACCTGCAAGTACACTCTGGGAACCGCACATAAAGTTTCGGAGGAATAAACATGGAGGATCGTTTTAGATATTCCGCAGTGCGTCAGCGAATCATTGACGCAATGAAGACAGACCTGATGGGGCCTCTTACGGAAGAGGAAGTCTTGGATGAAAATCCTCGGCATGCCTATGTAATCGGTCTGCTTGCACCGCAAACAGATCTGTCCAAAGGATCAGAGGACGATACATCGGAACAGGAAATTGAGTCTGTCATCACGTATGAGGATGGGGAAGATTATACCGCTGGGGAGGAGGATGATGATAATGAGCCTATAACCACGACGCATTTTCAGCTTCCGTCTTCCATTGGTATAAGCTTCTACATTAGGAGTGATACGGACAAAATCAGTTTAGACCTTTCTTGGGGAGATTATGCCAAGTCTACCGAAAAGGTGACGAATAAAGATGGCAAGGAGGTTGAAAGAGCCTCTTATGCAAGGATTCCGATGAAAGAAACGCTGGAGGTAGATTTCACGTCCTTCGGAAGATCCCATGAGTATAACCTTGCCTGCGATTCCAATGTACGCATTCATGTATCGAGGATTCCTTTAAAAGAGGGATATTCGTTAGTGACCGCATACATCATGAACAGAAGGAAAAATCCGGAGAATAATCTGGAAGCACTTATGTTCCAGGTGAGCATCAAAGCTTATGATCCTTCCAATGCCAATATTTTTATAGCCGAGCATTTATGCCGCAAGGTGCTGGCAGCGGACGAGTTCTATTTCGAACAGAGACCGATCATGGGAAGAGGTCGAGGCTGTGCTGCCACATGGGGTGAAGTGGAAAACGGCACCACAAACTATGTACAGTCCGATTTCATTCCGCAGTATGAATTTCCTGGGGTGAGTGCTGCTTTACCCGGATTTGATCCGTTCTTCTTCTCCATGCGCGGCCTTTCCGTGAAGCAGAAAAAAGAAGATATCATTGGCAAGCTGAATGTCCTTGCTGATGCTTATGAGGAGTGGATTAAAGAGAAACTAAACGGCGACTACAAGATGACTGATCCAGAGTTCGCTTCTGAGGTCGGCAATCATGTGATTTCAGAATGTAATAAGGCACTGGATAGAATCCGGGAAGGAATCACTTTACTCGTAGAAAACGATTCCGCTTTTGAAGCCTTCTGTTTTATGAACCGTGCAATGCTGCTTCAGAGGAATATCATGAATTATTCCAAGAAGTATGGTAGCGGAATTACTTGTAATTTCGGAGATTTTGTCAATCCGAAAGATCCGAAGAATGACTTTGCATGGAGACCGTTCCAGATTGCATTCATTCTTATGAATCTGTCGGGGATAGTTGATCCTGAGCACAGCGACAGAAATATTGTGGATTTGCTTTATTTCCCGACAGGAGGCGGAAAAACCGAGGCGTACCTCGGCCTTATGGCTTTCACTATTGCAAACAGAAGGCTGAATAAGACAGATGATGGTTATAATCGCGATGGCGGCGTGACGGCAATATTGCGATATACTCTCCGGCTTCTTACGACGCAGCAGAGAGACCGTATCACGAAAATGGTTGTTGCGGCTGAGATGATTCGCCAGAGAGAGCCGCAGAAATACGGTAATGAACCCATCAGCATTGGATTTTGGGTTGGTGGCGGTGTGACGCCAAATAAATTTGATGACTTGAAAGAGAATCCTGAAAAGCCAAGGGAAGCCGGTAGACAGAGAAATCTTATCTATAAGCAGCTTTTAACCTGTCCGTTTTGTGGGAAATCATTATCCAAAAATGAGAAAAAGGAAGACATTACTGACAAGACTTTTGAAATAGATATCGAGAGAAAATCAGTTGATATATATTGCATGGATGATAATTGTCTGTTTTATAAATATAAAACGCAGAACCGGATGCAGATTCCTGTTTATCTGGTGGACGAACAGATTTATTCCAAATGCCCGACTATCATCCTGTCGACGGTAGATAAATTTGCAAGACTGCCCTGGGATCCAAAGACAAATGCGATATTCGGACGAGTAGACCGCTTGTGTAGCAGAGATGGATATGTTGCCATCGGAGATGACCACAAGGCTCATAGAAAAACAGACAGATTGCCTGCTGCAACAATCACTCCGATAAAGCCGTTCCTGCCTCCGGAACTGATTATTCAGGATGAGCTTCATCTCATTACGGGGCCTCTTGGTACGGTATATGGAGCTTACGAAACCATCATCGAAGATCTGTGCAGCTATAAGAAAAACGGAAAGAAGATAAAACCGAAGTACGTAGTGTCTACGGCCACCATTAAGAATGCCGCAGAGCAGACGGAATGCTTGTATGCTCGTAAGGAGACAGCCCAATTCCCGCCGAATGGCTTCGAGATTGGAGACAGTTTCTTTATCAAAGAGATCCCGGTAGATAGTGATCCTTTCCGTAAATATGTAGGAGTCTGCGCGCCGGGTCAATCCGTAAAGACGACACTCCTGCGTACCTATGCGGTTATTTTGCAGACGGCATTTGAGCTGTCTAAGCAGGAAGAATTCAAGGATATTATTGATCCGTACTATACCTTGGTGGGCTATTACAATAGTATCCGAGAACTTGGCGGTGCCGTGCGTCTTCTTCAAGACGACATTCCAAAGAGAATGTGGCGTTTGACCAGAAAATATGGATACGACAAGCAGAGGTTCTTGGACAGAAACAAGAACATCGAGATTACATCTCGTATGACTTCGTTTGAGATACCGAAAAAGCTCAAACAGCTGGAAACGAAATATACTGAGACAGGATGTCTGGATACTGCTGTAGCCACGAATATGATTGCCGTTGGTATGGATGTCGACAGACTTGGGCTGATGGTAGTGACAGGTCAGCCGAAGCAGAACTCCGAGTATATTCAGGCAACAAGCCGTATTGGACGAGCTTTCCCGGGTCTGGTTGTCGCTCTTTACAATCCATATAGACCACGAGACTTATCGCATTATGAGAATTTCACGGGATATCATTCTCAGCTGTACAGATTCGTGGAAGGAACAACAGCGACACCGTTCTCAGCAAGAGCGAGGGATCGAGTGCTTCATGCTCTGGTTATTTCTGCGATAAGGCTGAAATATCCTGACTTTGCCGGAAATGATGCAGCAGGAAACATCGAAGATTTGACTGATGCTGAGTTGAAGGAAGTGAAAGATGTAATTCTGGACAGACTGAATATCATCAAGCCTGCCGTAAGAGCGGATGCAGAGAATGAAATAGATCAGTTCATTGACTGGTGGAAGGTGCTTACACATGATCAGAAAAAACTTTTCTATTATGTAAAGGGCACTGAAAAGAACAATCGTCTTATGAATTTCTACAGTGAAAACTGCACCGATATAGAGAAGGCTACCTTAAGTTCTATGCGAGAGGTAGAGAATGCAGCGAATATGTATTATTACACGGAGGACTGATAGATGGCATTTGATAATAATAAGTTAGGTGAACTCAGGCCTAACCAGATCATTACTACATTCGGGCCAGGGTCTATCGTGGATGTCGTGAAGGACTCGGTGACCGTACTGGATACGAACTTTTGGAAAGAGAAAGGGAAGAAAATTATAGACGGCAGGTTGGCATCCTACTTGGGAGTTGATTGTTTCTATATGCCTCGGACATCTTATATGGGAGATGTTCCGGTAGTTACTTTTCCTTATGCTCATGTCTGCTCAAATCTTCAGTGCGGGAGATTGTTTGATGCCAGGGAGAATTTTGATTTAGACAAGTATCTGAAATTTGGAGTCACCTGTCCTGATTGTCACAGGTCGGCATACCCGGCACGTTTTATAACCATTTGCGAAAACGGGCATATGGATGACTTCCCTTGGCAGTGGTGGGTGCATCGCGGTGACACAAGCTGTAACGGCAAGCTTAGAATGTACTCGACAGGTAATACTTCCACGCTAGCTGATATGTGGGTTGAGTGCAAGATCTGTGGTGCCAAGAGAAGCATGAGCGGTGCGACACAGAAAGAGAACTTCGAGGGACTTTCTTGTACCGGTCATCATGCTTTCAGGCCAAGCACGAGAAATAAGAAATGCACAAAGCCAATCATCCCATCACAGCGCGGTGCATCGAATGTGTACTTTGCCGTGACCAGAAGTGCCATATCCATACCGCCTTGGATCAATCCACTCTATAATCTGATTGATGAGCATCTGCATGACATTGAGCTTGCCAAACAGCTCATGGGTGATGATGGCGTTACCAAAATATATGAAATGTATTTTGGTTCATATCCTCGCCAGGAATTCGATGAAGCTTTACAACGCAGGTTGGATAATATCACCGAGTTCAAGGAAATCAAGCAGATGGAGTATGAGGCGATTACCCATCATAACGATCCTAAGTACGCCTCGAACAAGAAGCATTTCAAGGCTGAAGAGGATGCTCTGCCGGATTATTTGAAGCCATATTTCAGCAGGGTGATTCGTGTGACCAGACTTCGTGAAGTCCGGGTTCTTATGGGATTTACCAGAGTGGAAGCTCCTGATCCAGACGCTGATGCGGATGAGCAGACTAATATTGTCCTCCTTAACAAGAGCAGAACAGAACGCTGGCTTCCTGCAGCAGAGGTTCATGGCGAGGGCATTTTTATTGAGTTTAACAAGGATGCCATTGACAGGTGGATCAATGGAACGGTCAAAAAGCTTTCCAAGAAGTATGAGGAATGCTACAAGGAATTCTGTGAGGCAAAGGGTTGGAAGGTAACTACTCTCAGAAATGCGGCATATGTGTTGATGCACACCTTCTCACACTTAATGATTAAGCAAATGTCTATGTCGTCTGGTTATTCGTCTTCCGCAATCAGGGAAAGAATATATTTCAGCGATAAGATGAACGGTATCCTGCTATATACCGGAAGCGCTGATAAGGAGGGATCTCTCGGAGGACTTGTAGAGCTTGGCAATATCAATAAGCTGGTCAAGTTGATGGCAGATGCTTTCCAAGAAGCTCTGCTTTGTACGAATGATCCGGAGTGTATGAACAATATGCCGGCTGGAAATAACTCAAACGGAGCTGCGTGCCATTCCTGCTGTATGATTTCGGAAACTGCATGCGAAAACGGAAACAGGATGCTGGATAGAGGCTTGGTTGTTCCTATTGGTGGACGGGAGCAGGAAGCATATTTTAAGGAGTTGGTGGCAGACCTATGTCAACTGGAAATATAAGTTTAGACATCCTGCTTGACGAATTGAAGGATTCCATCCTCGCAGGGAATAGCCCGGATGAAAGTGTAAGGGCAATAAAAAAACGCTTCCCATCTGTGGCGGATAAGGAAGCGAAGGATATTTATGCTTTGGTAGCCGGGGCAATTAAGATTGTACCAAAAGAGAATGTTTCTCTGGTGCTGACAGCCCCTGCCGGGTTCTCCCTTAAAGCCAAGACCACAAAAAACACCGTTGAAAGTCTTCTTGAAGGAGCAACGAAGAGCATATTGATAACGGGGTACTCACTTTCGGATTACTTTAAGGATATGGTGGACTTAATCATTAATAAGAGCCAGAAAGGCGTGTTCGTCAAGTTCTATGTGAATCATATAGAGAACCAGGGAACCTTCGATAAGCTCTGTAGGTACAAAGGCAGATTCCTGAAGATTTACAACTATCCAAAGGCAGAGGATGCTATGGCTGCTCTTCATGCCAAGGTGATATCCGTGGACGGAGAAAAGACTCTGATTACATCAGCAAACCTTTCGTACCACGGGCAACAGGGCAATATTGAGATGGGTACGGTTATAGACTCAAAGGTGATGGCAAAGCAGGTAGATGATGTCTTTACACAGCTGGTGTTTAAGAAGGTATTTGTAGAAGTGTGATTAGATTATGACATGGGAAGATTTCTACGACAAATTCTATGAATGGGCTGACAGTACGCAGGTCAGGAAGATTTCGGAACTGACCACGTTCGGAAGCCATGAGCAGGTCGCAGAAGTCATTCTGATGTATGTAGATGAGAAGGCAGCGTCACGTCTTGCAAAGAAGGCTCTGACAGCAGGGGTAGAATAATTGAAAGGGCGTTAAATATACCGCTCCTTTGATGGCAAAATGTTTTGCTATCCCATCACCTTTTGTAAAATTCGTGGTAACAAGTGCCTTCCCTTTTGCGATCGGTTACAAAATATTTCATAGCATTTTCCTACACAAATCCCACTCGTATGTGTAGAATCGGTAGTTCTGTCATTTTATCAATTTATCTGCGGCATGTCAAAAAAACATGAATACAGTAACAAACCGAGGCAAACCTTTGCGGTTTGCCTCGGTTTCATAAAATCCAACGGAAATACATATCCTACAGATACTTCTTGATCTCCTCGATCAGTGCGGTATACTCTGCATCCGAGAGGAACTTCTGCTGTGGATTCATAGCGAAGACGCCGCCCCACTCATACTCGTCTGTATACTTCGGAACGAGGTGGAAGTGCAGGTGATGACCGGTATCGCCATAAGCGCCGTAGTTCACTTTCTGCGGATGGAATGCCTGATGCAGTGCCTCGGCAACATGGTTGATGTCCTCGATGTAAGCGGCACGTTCCTCGGCGGTCAGCTCCGTGATCTCACTCACGTGCTTCTTGTGTGCAACGATGACACGTCCCTTGTGGCTCTGCTCCTTAAAAAGATATACCTTGGAGGAAGGAAGTTCACAGATCTTGATGCCGAATGCGGCTACCAGATCACCTTCCATGCAATATGCGCAATTCTGATCTGTCATGATGTTCTCCTTATTTCTGGTTGAAGTGTACAGCGAATCCGGCGATCTCATCCTTTAAGTAAGCAACGGTAAGCTCACCCTTGTCATTGTATTTGAAGGAAGACTCATCGAAAGCAAAGCCTCTCTTCTCCAGATGATAGATGGCACGATCCAGATAATTTGTCTGGATGCAGATGTGACCGTGTGTTCCGCGTCCCGGATTCTTCATCATCTCGATTAAGGAACCAACGAACATGGAGCTGTTGCCAACCTTGACATCCTGTCCAAGTAAAGTTGCGAACTTTGCGGACTCGGTGGAAGCAACTTCCTCAGATGCATTGTTGACGCCGACATGCAGGAGCTTGAAGCCAAGCATGGTAGCAACTGCCTCTTTGGTGAGAGCGGTGATGCCTGCCCAGTCCTTTGCTGCGATCATGTCTTTGTTTACCATCCAGGAACCGCCGCATGCGATGATCTTCTTGAAATCAAGATAGTTCGTCAGGTTCTTAGCGTTGATACCGCCGGTCGGCATGAATTTCATCTTGGTGTACGGAGCAGCCATGGATTTAATCATGTTCAGTCCGCCAGCAGCCTCTGCCGGGAAGAATTTTACAACCTCAAGACCAAGCTCGATTGCAACTTCCACGTCGCTCGGGTTTGAGCAGCCAGGAGTTACCGGGATACCCTTGTCCACGCAGTATTTTACAACCTTCGGGTTTAAGCCCGGGCTGACGATGAACTTCGCACCTGCGTTTACCGCACGGTCAACCTGCTCGGTGGTAAGAACGGTACCTGCGCCGACTAACATCTCCGGGAACTGCTCGGACATGATGCGGATGGACTCCTCAGCAGCAGCGGTACGGAAGGTAACCTCAGCACACGGAAGACCGCCGTCACATAAAGCCTTTGCCAGAGGTGCGGCATCCTCTACATGATCCAGTGCGATGACCGGGATAATACCAATCTTGGAAAACTCTTCTAATACTTTGTTCATGATTCTTCTCCTTTTACTTATCATTCATGTTCCACAATGCGGAACTATGTTTCATGTAATGGTACAAAATTATTATAACATGTGGAAAAACCTTGTCAACCGATTCAAGAAACAAAATCATGTATTTTCCATAAAACAAAACACCGGGACAGCGGAGATTCCGGAGTTGACTTTCGGGCGGCGGTCATGATATGATAACAAGGTCGTTCCGTAATACGGAACGGCAGATTGAATGATGAAACTGACTGAGATACAGCATGGGAGATACTATGGCAGAAGAGAGAGAAGCGAAAAATCCGGTACAGTCGGCAGAGCGTATTTTTCAGGTGATGGAGACGCTTGCGGACCACGGGGAGATGGGACTGATGGAACTTAGCACGGCGCTGGATCTGCACAAGAGCACCGTACACAGACTGTTAATGTCTCTCATTTATATGGGATACGCAAAGCAGGATGAGGCGACGCAGAAATATATGCTTTCCTACAAGGTGGTCAACATGGCGGGAAAGATTCTCGAGCGGATGGATATTCTGCAGGTGGCAAAGCCGTATATGGAACGTCTCTCGGATCTGTCCGGGGAAGCGGTGCATCTGGTGCAGCGCGAGGGCAATCATATCTTATATATATACAAGATTGAGGCGAAGGTCGGAACGATCCGCATGGTATCCCATGTGGGAATGGTACATCCGATGTACTGCTCCGGTGTCGGCAAAGCGATCATGGCGACGCTTCCGGACGAGGAAGTCAAAAAGATCTGGAATGAGAGCATTATTGAGAAAAAAACGGACAAGACGATCACGGATTTTTCACAGATGCAGGAAGTGTTGGAGGAAGTGCGGCAGAATGGCTACGCGCTGGACGATGAGGAGAACGAAAAGGGCGTCCGCTGCATCGCAGCCTGCCTGCACGGCTACCAGAAAGAGGTAAAATACGCGTTCAGTATCTCCGGACCGACCAGCCGTATGACGAGAGAGCGCGTTAAGGAACTTGCGGTGGATGTGAAAAAAGTACAGGAAGAACTGTCGAGAGAGCTTGGCTATTACAAATCTTAAGATTGAATTTTTAAAAATAAAATTCAAAAGAAAAGCAGCGTCCACGGGAATAAAAGGAAAGCGTCAGGGTCATACTATCCTTGAAAACAGAAGTGATTCTGAGAAAAAGGAGAATATGACTATGAGAAAGTGGAGAACACTGCTCGCAGGGCTGGTACTTACTTTCGCGGTGAGCGCGATGGCTGCCTGCGGTACGAACAATGACAACGTCAATGACACGACGAACGGAACCGGCACGGAGAGCACCGTAGACGGAACCGGCACAGAGAATACGGTAGGTGGAACCGGTACAACCAACGGCACGAACAATGGCAATGCGAACGGTACAACCAACGATACGGTTAATGGAACCGGTACAATGGATGGCACAAACGGTACGAACACAGATAACGGTACGTTAGACAACAATGGCATGGGTACGACAGACGGAACAGGTAATGTTGTGGACGACGTGGTAGACGGTGTCGGTGAGGCTGGAAAGGATGTCATCAACGGAGTGGAGAACGGCGTGGATGATCTGACCGGCAATGACAACAATAGCAACGGAACCACAGATAATAACGGAAACGGCAGATAGAGCGCGTTTTACGGATAAGGGAAATAGAGAATGGCGAAAGCAAAAGAGGCTTTCGCCATTTTTGGTGAATTCCTAAAATAACTATGAAATCTCCGTAATTTCCTTGTGATTAAACAATGTTTGCATTATAATGAACCTAAATTTCATGATAGAAAGCGAATAGGGGATATTAGTGTGAAAAATAAGATTTTTCACACGCAAGATTTGTGCTTTGCACAAACTTGAGATGCGCTTAGAAGCAGCGCAAGAATGGAGGATTAGTATGAATCACAATGATTTCAGAGAGATTATAGATGACGCGCCGGAGACTGGCGCAGATACAAATACAGGAGTTGCCGGCGGCACACAGCCGGGAAGCGGGGCGCCCCATGCAGAAGATGCGACGGAGCATGAGAGCACATCAGGCACCGGAGAGGTAATGCAGAGATCCGCTTCAGATGACGCAGACCAGAATCAGGATACAGAGTATGAGGACATCTGCTATATCTGCAGACGCCCGGAGCATATTGCGGGGAAGATGATCCGCATTCCGAACAACATCTGCATCTGCCAGGACTGTATGCAGAAGACGTTCGACAGCATGAACGGAAGCGGCTTTTCCATGGATGATATGATGAATATGAACATGGGAAGAATTCCGAACATCAGCATGATTAACCTGTCGGATCTGCAGGGCGGACTGCCGAACAATCAGAAGCTGAAGAAGAAAAAGCCGAAGGCGCAGTCGGAGCCGGTCATCGACATTAAGAAGATCCCGGCACCGCACAAGATCAAGGCGTCGCTCGATGAATATGTGGTCGGACAGGAGCAGGCAAAAAAGGTGATGTCGGTTGCTGTCTATAATCACTACAAGCGGATTGCGGCGGATGAAAAGGACGGCGTGGAGATTGAGAAGTCCAACATGCTTATGATCGGACCGACCGGCTGCGGCAAGACATATCTGGTTAAGACGCTCGCACGGCTCTTGGATGTGCCGCTTGCGATCACGGACGCGACGTCGCTCACGGAGGCAGGTTACATAGGCGACGACATTGAGAGTGTAGTCAGCAAGCTGCTTGCGGCGGCGGACAATGATGTGGAGCGTGCGGAGCACGGTATCATTTTTATTGACGAGATTGATAAGATTGCCAAGAAGCGCAACACGAACCAGCGGGATGTCAGCGGAGAATCCGTACAGCAGGGAATGTTAAAGCTTTTAGAGGGTGCCGAGGTCGAGGTGCCGGTGGGAGCCAGCAGCAAAAACGCGATGGTGCCGATGACGATGGTCAACACGAAGAATATCCTGTTCATCTGCGGCGGAGCATTTCCGGAGCTGGAGGAGATCATCAAGGAGCGACTGAATCAGGAGGCTTCGATCGGATTCCGCGCGAAGTTAAAGGATGAGTACGACAAGGACGAGAAGCTGCTCTCCAAGGTTACGGTGGAGGATGTGCGCAAGTTCGGTATGATCCCGGAGTTTTTGGGACGTCTGCCGATCCTGTTTACACTAGAGCCGCTCTCGGAGGATACGCTGGTGCGGATTCTACAGGAGCCGAAGAATGCGATCTTAAAGCAGTATGAGAAGCTTCTCGCCATGGACGAGGTCAAGCTGGCGTTCGATGAGGATGCGCTGCGCGCGATCGCACACAAGGCGAAAGAGAAGAAGGTGGGAGCGCGTGCGCTCCGCGCGGTGATAGAGGAATTCATGCTGGATATCATGTATGAGATTCCGAAGGACGACAACATCGGCATGGTCACGATCACGAAGGACTATGTGGAGAAGAAGGGCAGCCCGGTCATCACACTGCGCGGCTGCATCGGTATTGGGAGTACGGAGAATCCGCAGATTGCAGCCAGCAACTGATAATATGGAATAAATAGTTACACTCCGGCATCTATTGTTAAGAAAGCAATGGATGACCGGAGTTTTTTATGCCAAATTGCATGGAGCAGGTATATTCAGAGGAGTATTATGATTTTTTGATTCCGTACGGGGTGGAGGCAGAGGTTCCGTCCACGCCCGGATGCGTGCAGCGCATCGCGGAGGATTACGACATTTTTTTCTACCCGCGAGAGGGACTGCCGCCGCTTTCTATCGGGAATTATACCTACACGGCGATACCAAAATGCTACGCACTGCTCGATACGACGGCGCTCGATGCATCGGGAATCACCCGGCTGCAGAATCAGCCGGTGCTTGCGTTAAAAGGCGAAGGGGTCCTGGTGGGCATCATCGATACCGGCGTAGATTACACAAACCCGCTGTTCCGGTATTCGGACGGCAGCAGCAGAATCCTGCGGATCTGGGATCAGACGGTACAGGACGGAGCGCCGCCGGAGGGAATTCTGTACGGTGCAGAGTACCGCAAAGAGGAGATTGATGAAGCGCTGCAAGCAGAGCGGCCGTATGATGTGGTGCCGTCCCGCGATGAAAACGGGCACGGAACATTCGTGACGGGAGTCGTGTGCGGGGGAGAGGATATCCCGAACGGCTTTATCGGGGCGGTGCCAAACGCTGGGATTGCCGTTGTAAAGCTAAAAGAGGCAAAGCGTTATCTGCGGGAATTTTTCTTCGTGCCGGAGGGAGTGCCTGCCTATCAGGAGACGGACCTGATGATGGCGGTATCCTATTTAAATGACGTTGCAAATGTGTTAAATATGCCGCTTGTGATCTGTCTTGCACTCGGCAACAGCATGGGGGGACACGGGACGGACGGTCCGCTGTCCAATTTCCTGAACTATATCAGCACCAGGCGGAGACGCTCGATTGTGACAGCAACGGGAAACGAGGCGAACACCAGGCACCATTTTCAGGGGGCGATCCGCCGTGAGATGGAATATGAGGATGTGGAGATCAGCGTGGAGCAGGATATGGCGGGCTTTTTCATAGAGCTGTGGGCGGGCGCGCCGGAACTGTACACGATATCTGTGATCTCGCCGACGGGCGAACGGCTTCCGAAAGTGCCGCTGCGTTCCGGTGTCTCCCAGACCTTCCGGTTTGTCTTTGAGGGGACGACCGTGTCGGTGGATTACCGTATCGAGACAAAGGAGACGGCAAACCAGTTGATCTATCTGCGCTTTTCGGATGTGCGCAAGGGGCTTTGGATTGTGCGGGTTTATCCGGAAAATCTTGTGAGCGGCAACTATAACATGTGGCTCCCGATGCAGAAGCTTACGGACGGAAATGTGATTTTTCTAAGATCCAATCCGGACACGACGCTCACTGCGCCGGGGACAGCGGCACAGGTCATCACGGTCGGCGGGTACCAGGTTTCCAACAACAGCATGTATGCGGATTCCGGGCGCGGCTACACGGTGGCGGGTGAGATCAAGCCGGACTTTGCGGCACCTGCGGTGAATGTATATGGACCGGGGCTGCGCCAAAATTATGTGACCTACACGGGAACCAGCGCCGCGGCGGCGGTGACGGCAGGGGCGGTCGCGCAGATCATGCAGTGGGCGCTGGTGCAGCAGAACGATCCAGTGATGTCCAACGCCGCGATCAAAAATATGCTGATCCGCGGTGCAAAGCGCTCGGAGGACAGGGGGTATCCGAACCGGGAGTGGGGATACGGTGCGCTGGATGTCTATCAGGCGTTTGAATATTTAAGACTGTAGAGAGAACAGAAGATGTGGGATGGAAAATTATTACAAAAACCGGAAATGGACGCAACCGTTTCCGGTTTTTTGCGTCTTATTATATGAAAGACAAAAAACTGGATGATAGAAAAGAGAGGGAGAAGCTTATGAGGAGAAAAGGAATGGAACGGGTGACGGCAGGTGTGCTTGCGGCAGTGATGGCAGTGGGGATGACAGGCTGTGCGAACGGCGGAATGTCCGGTGCAACCACCGATCTTACCGGACAATATGGGACCAAAGAGGACGGGAAGATGGAAGGAACCGGAGCAAACGGACAGACAGGACAGACTGGACAGGCAGAAGATGCAGGAGCGGAGGATGCTGCAATGGAAGAAAAAGACCTCGGTGCCATCAGGGAGGCATTTGAGGATTCCTATACGCAGTTTTCCTTAAATCTGCTGCGGGAGAGCAGAAAGCAGGTGCAGAACGGCGAGGGCGCGAAGAATACGATGGTGTGTCCTCTTTCCGTGATGATGGCACTCGAGATGACGCGGACCGGAGCGGACGGCGACACGAAGCAGCAGATGGGAGAGGTTTTGTACCCGGGAATGTCGGCGGAGGATGGAAGTATGGTGCTTGGCAGGATCTGCAAGAGTCTTCCGGATGCAGAGGGCGCCAGATTCCACATGTCAGATTCGGTGTGGATGAAGACGGCGGACAATGCGTTTGTGCCGGATGAGGATTTCCTTGACACCGTGAAGACGGTGTATGACGCAGAGGTTTATGGCGCACCGTTTGACGAGACGACCTGCCGGGATATCAACCGCCTGGTGGAGAGGGAGACGGACGGCATGATAACAGAGATTCTGGATCAGATTCCAGAGCTTGCGGTCATGTATCTGGTGAATGCGGTGGCATTTGATGCAGAGTGGGAAACGCCTTATGATGAGAGCCAGATACAGGATGCCGTATTTTATGCGGAGAACGGAAGCGGGCAGAAAGTCTCCATGATGTACGATACCACGTACCGCTATCTGTCCATGGAACATGCCAGCGGCTTTTGCCGGGCATACAAGGAGGGCTATGATTTTGTGGCACTGCTTCCGGAGGAGGGACTGTCATTAACCGAATGGCTGGAAGAACTGGATGGGGAAACGTTTCACGAGACAATCCTTCAGAAAAATGATACAATGATAGAGACGGGACTGCCGCAATTTACAGGCGAGACGGATCTGGAGCTAAAGGATACGCTCATGGCGCTCGGAATGCCGCTCGCGTTTGATGAGAAACAGGCGGATTTTTCCAAAATGGGGTACTGTCCGGACGGAAGAAATATCAGCATCAGCAGGGTGCTGCACAAGACACACATTGATGTGGACGGGCTTGGAACGAAAGCCGGAGCGGCCACAGTTGTGGAGATGTGCCAGGAGACGGCAATGGTTGAACAGCCGGAACGCATTATTTTAGACCGGCCGTTTTTATATGCGATTGTGGAGAAGGATACCGGCATTCCGGTGTTTATCGGAACAGTGGAGAGCTTTTAACTGAGAGGGAGAGGGCATGGAGGATGAAAAAATCATAGCGCTGTACTGGGACAGGGATCAGACGGCGATTGCAGAGACACAGCAGAAGTACGGACGTTACTGCGGAAGCATCGCGCACAATATTGTACATGATGCGCAGGATGCAGAGGAGTGCGTGAACGACACATGGATGCGCGCCTGGAATTCCATGCCCAGGGAGCGCCCGCAGCTTCTGGCGGCTTTTCTGGGAGCGATCACGCGCAATCTGTCGCTGGACCGCTACCGCAGAAAGCATTCCGAAAAGAGAGGCGGAGGCGTCATGCCGTATATATATGAGGAACTGCATGACTGCGCCGGAGGCGAGGAGCCGCTGACGCAGATGGAGCGAAAGGAGCTGACGGAGTCCATCAACCGGTTCCTGGAGGGAATGGACCGCGAGAGCCGGATTATTTTCATGCGCAGATACTGGTATATGGATAGCATCGGAGCGATTGCCGGGAGGCTTGCGGTCAGCGAGAGCAAGGTAAAATCTTCGCTGTACCGGTCCCGGGGAAAACTGCGGATACATCTGGAGCGCGAGGGGCTGCTTTCATAGCGGCGGAAAGGAGCGGAAAATATGAAGACGGACGATTTACTGGATGCGCTCGGCGAAGCGGATCCTGCCTACATACAGGAAGCGGAGGACGTACGCTATCTCGGAGCACGGAAAAAGCACTTTATGCAGATGGCTGCCTGTGTGGCACTTCTTTTGATCGGAGGTTCCTACGGGATGTGGCAGCAGTATGAAAATGCCACGCATACGGATGTGGCAAAGACGGAGAGTGCAGAAACGGCAGACACTTATGAGGCAGCGGCATCCGACGGCGACATGACATCTGATGCGGCAGCGCCGGACGGTACCGCAGAGAGTGCGGAGGAATATGAGGCGGCTGCACAAAGCACTGCGGGGGATGGCAACGGTATACAAAAGGCTGCCCAGCCGGAGAGCGCTGCGGGAATTGACTGGTATTTTAACGAAGTGGAGGAACTTCAGACATCGATTGCCTGCGGGGCGGAAGCGGCGAAGACGGTTTCACTCACAGAGGAACAGCTTCAGAACTATTACGGAATCAAGGTGATTCCGGATGCAATTCCGGATGGCTATGTGCAGACGGATGAGGAGAAAACGTATCAGATTGGCTATGATGCAGATGGCAATGTGATCGATGACAACTGTGTCATGCGTTATGAGAACAGTGAGACAGCGGGATGGTTTACCATTCGCGCACGCTCAACGGACATGGGGGAGATGACGTCCTATGTATCCGGCGGATTAAAGCCGATGACGGTTTCCGGTGTGAAGGTGACAGCAGCACATTATCCGGCAGGCAGCAGTGGAGGAACGCTCACGGACGGGTATCTGGCGGTCTACAAGAAAAATGGTGTGACCGTGAATGTGCAGTCGGAAGGACTGGACAGGGAAGGCTTCTGTGCGCTTGTGGAGAATCTGCTGGCGGAGTGATGGCTTGATTTTATGAGAGAGAAGTATTATGCTTGCTTTGGTGCAGTGACGGGAGAGTGTGTTACATCTGCGAAGGAGTGCTGCATCAGAAGGAGGAAGCGATGAAAATCACAACAAAACAAATCACAACGACTGCGGTTCTTCTGGCGATCTGTATCGTGAGCCAGTTTTTTAAGAACACGAGCGTCTATATTACCGGACCGGTCATCAATGCATGCCTGATCTTAGCGGTGTTAAGCGTGGGAATTCCCTGCGGCATCATTCTTTCGATCATCACGCCGGTCACATCATTCTTTATTACGGGAAGCCCGATCATTGGTGCCATTCCGGCGATCATGCCTTGTATTATGGCGGGCAATGCCCTTCTGGTTCTGGGTGTGGGACTGATTACAAAAAAATGCAAGGGGAACGGCGGACTGATTGCCGGCATGGCGGCAGGATCTGTCATAAAGGCACTGTTCATGGGAATTGTGATCTCACTGATTCTGATTCCGAATCTGCTGCCGGCACCGATGGAGGCAAAGATGGCAGTGTTCCAGACGACTTTTTCCGTGACGCAGCTTGTGACTTCCCTGATCGGAAGCGTGTATGCATTTATTCTCTGGATTCCGTTGAAAAAAGTGGTAAAATAGGGAAAAGAGACTCTGATGGCGGAGCGGGAGAAAAGATCCTGCTCCGTTTTGTTCTATAGGAAATCCTATAGAACAAAGTCCTGTCAGGCAGAATGTGCACACTTTATTTGAAATGATTCATTCCGTACAGATATGGGAAAACCACTGGTATATAACTTACAATCATGTGCGGCATAAGCGGTTGGAATAATCTTGACACTGAAAAAAGAAAGTATCATAATTGATTTCAAGAATTTTATATGTCGGGAAAGGAATGGTAGCATAATGGATATCAGATTTGTAAAAAGAGACGTATTAAAGGAGAAACCGGATCAGAAACATCTCGGATTCGGCAAGTATATGACCGATTACATGTTCGTCATGGACTGGACGAAGGAAGACGGCTGGAAGGATGCGAGAATCGTGCCGGAAGGACCGATCAGTCTGGAGCCTGCCTGTGTGACGCTGCACTATGCGCAGGAGACATTTGAGGGTATGAAGGCATACCGCACGGCAGAGGGGAAGATCCAGCTGTTCCGTCCGGAGATGAATGCGAAGAGAATGATCAATTCCAACGCGAGACTCTGCATGCCGGAGTTCCCGGTGGATATGTTCGTAGAAGCGGTAAAAGCGCTGGTAAAGGTGGAGGCAGACTGGGTTCCGTCTGAGCCGGAGACCTCTCTTTATATCCGCCCGTTCATGTTCGCAACAGAGGCTGCGCTCGGCGTACATATGGCGTCCGCTTACAAATTCATGATTATCTGCTGCCCGGTAGGCGCTTACTATGCAGAGGGCATCAATCCGGTGAAGATTCTTGTCGAGGACGAGTTGGTGCGTGCAGTCAAGGGCGGTACCGGATTCACCAAGTGCGGCGGCAACTATGCAGGCTCCATCTTAGGACAGGTAAAGGCAGAAAAGCTTGGTTACTCCCAGGTACTCTGGCTGGACGGTGAGCACCGCAAATACGTCGAGGAAGTCGGTACAATGAACATCATGTTCAAGATCGCCGGTGAGATCTACACAGCACCGATCGAGGGTACGGTACTTCCGGGCGTTACCAGAGATTCCATGATTCATCTGTTGAGAGACTGGGGTTACAAGGTAAACGAGACCAGATTATCCGTCGATGACCTGATGAAGGCAGGACATGACGGAACCTTAGAGGAAGTATTCGGAACGGGTACCGCAGCCGTGATCTCTCCGGTCGGCGAGCTCCGTTACAAGGATGACGTTGTCACGATCAACGACTTCAAGATCGGCGAGCTGACACAGAAGCTGTACGACACACTGACCGGTATCCAGTGGGGTAAGCTTCCGGATAAGTACGGCTGGACCGTTCCGGTAGAATAGGATTTATTCCGTATCGCGCTGTAGCTGTCCGGTCAGAGGAAGTCTTACGATTACGACGGCTCCCCC
>OGMF01000190.1_pt1 | contig 72306 bp, 40 predicted proteins | sample 1572921 | NCBI WGS metagenome assembly OGMF01 (sample SAMEA2581919, study PRJEB24529) | metagenome | biome: Human gut stool | place: China | collected 2011 | reverse complement strand
CTAAGACTGCAACTGCTAAGAAAGCAACTCGTACTCGTCGTTCTAAGAAGAGTGCAGCCGCTACAGAAGCTCCTGCAGCACCGGCAGCTGAAACTACAGAGGAAGCCCCTAAAGCTGAATAATCTGTAATCATCATATATATAAAAGCCATAGCTATAAAAGCTGTGGCTTTTTTTATTTTATGCCCTGACCGGCAGTAATGAGAAAACAAGCTGTGAGGCTTCTGTCCACATGCATATTACTTGTTCTGTTTACAAAAGTTTTGATACGGACGAGGCATGCAGAACAAGAACTGCTTTTAATTTAAAGTCGGAATTAGAAACATCGAATAATTCCTTCAAAACCGTCATAGATAGGTAACCTGTTGCTTTTCAGGAAGAAACCATGAAGGAATTGAGAACCGATCCTTCATAATTTTGGATAATCCTTCATAGCTCCCTTAAAACAAAATACCTTTGATATGTGTTAATTATTGTATGAAATGAAACCTAAAACGCTATTTATGTTATCTTTGTAAACCAAACAGTAAGCAATGAAAGGATTTGTTACAGTCATATTATTTTTTCTGTTTGCCTTGGCTTTTGCCGGAACAGAATATGTAGATGCAGTTCCAGCTGCATCAATGACGGTATGTACTGTACAGCATACGGATACTACTCCGCAGCACTCCATCAATGAAGATCGTGTCATTCCCTTGGATAGCAATAAGGGAATAGCAGATATGGAGTTTGGGGACGCTCATACTTTAGCACATCGTGTCAGTGCCTCTGCAGAGCGCATGTACCGTTTTTCCTCCATAGAAACTACCCAATTTATCAAAATTTTGTTGCGTAAGATGGCCGCCCGGATGGCCAGTCTTGCAAGCTGTCATACCCATGTGTATGCCTCTTCCCATTCCCTTCCCTGGGATAGTGCTTGCGAGCACTATATCTTTGGTATGAGGCGCATTCTTATTTAGCTTTTATTCTTTTACCAATTTGTTTTTCATGGTTCTGTCTTGCCGGGTGATTGGCGAGATGTGACCTTGGTATGAATTATTGTATTTTTAATTAGTAAAGAATAAAATTTAAATTATTATGAGTAATACAGTTTCTACTGAAGCAACCTTGTTTTCAACAACACACCCTGATGTCGTAAAACGTACTAGTGTTTCTTCTATTATCATATCCGCTATCCTTTGTGTGATAGGTGCGGGTGCATTTGCAACCTCTTTAAAGATGGGGGATTCCTCATCCACCATGAGCATGGTGCTTATGGCCGGTGGAACCATTTTGTTTCTGTGGGCCGTATTCCGCTTTTTCTGGCGAGGCAAGGAATGGGTATATGCACCTACCGGCAGCGTAGCTAAAGAAGGGACCTGCTTCTTTGATGTATGCGATTTACAGGCTTTGACGGATGCGTTGGAGAAAAAAGGTTTTGAAACCAGGAATGACGTGAAAGTAAAGACAAACGGAAACGTACGTATGGACTATATGATTTCTCAGGACAAGAAATTCGTTGCGGCCCAGCTGTTCCGTTTCATCCCCTATACATACGAACCTGCATCTTCTGTGTTTTATTTCACGGGAGATGATGCAAGTGCGTTTGTACATTGCTTGGAAACAAGTGAATTTTGATTTTCTATGACTCTTTATGTTATGAAATAAGGTGTGCCTGTGAAGGTCTGCTTTATTTGCTTAAGACGTTAATGTGATAAATTGTCGGGTGGGGTTAGTCGTTGATGATTAGCCCCATCTTTTTCATCAGGAAGCAGGCATTCATATTTTGTGCGATACCTTCACGGAGTTTGTATGAAAAAGTCAGTTCATCGTTGGTAATATCAGCTTCAAAGCAATAATTCCGTATCTCTTTGGGGAAATATTCTATTAGTTTCCCTAATAGCAGGTCGTGTGTGGCAATGATGCCATTCGTCTTCAGTTCCATCAGTTGGCGTACCAGGGCGAATGAGCCTTTCTGCTTGTCCATCGAGTTGGTTCCTTTTAAAATCTCATCCAGAATGATGAACAACTCCTCTCCCTTATTCAGGCGGTCTATAATTTGTTTCAATCGTTTTAGTTCGGCAAAGAAGTAAGATTCGTTGTCTGTCAACGAATCGGAAGTCCGCAAGCTTGTCACTAGTTTGGCAGGATATATTTCAAGGGAGGAACAGCATACGGGGCAGCCGGTACATGCCAATACATAATTCACTCCGATTGTACGCAGATAAGTACTTTTTCCTGCCATGTTGGCTCCTGTGATGATGACAAAGAACGGTCTTGAGGGGATATCGGCATCATTGGTCACACATTGCCGTGCAGGCATCAGGGGATGTCCCATATCCTTTGCAAGGAATACAAAAGGCTTGCCGGCAATGGTCGGATAGGTGTATGCGGGATGGTTGCCGGCAAATGTCGCCAGGGAACAAAGAGCATCAATGTCACCCAATACGTCCAGCCAGTGGAGCAGATATTTTCCATATTTGTGCCTCCATTGCTCAATGCGCATTACCTGCCGGAGTTGCCAGAACATGGAACCTTCCAGCAAGACATATAGCAGTTGGTTGTTGCGCAAGTCCAGTTTGTCCAGTTCCCGTGAAAGCTCTTTCAAGATATGGGTGGTGGATTTCCCGTTCATGCCGAATTCAGCTTTCAGGTGTCTGAGTAGCGGAGCGTTCATTTCCCGGTTTTCTATCAGGCTGATCAGTTCGGCATAGATAGACAGGATACGTAATTTCTTGTCATACACTCTTTGCAGGTTGCTGACAGGCTTTATCAGCCCGAAACTACCTATCACGAACAGTCCGAAGGCCAGTCCGAACCATGTCATCGGAATGACCCCCGCCACTCCCAGCATAGCCAGTACGATGTTGACTCCGGGAACGATTCCCAATAACGGGCGGCTCCACCATTTCTTGCTGAAATAGGCAGGTGCTTCCGTCCACTCTTTAATTTCTTCGCGGTCGCTTGTCGCCCCTTTGTAGAGCAGGCCGGTGATCCGGAATGTTTCCCGGAAATCGGAATAAGCAGCCAGTTCCTTTGTCGCCTCCTGCCGTTGGATTATCTCTTCCTTTATCTCCAGATGATTTTGCAACCATTCTGCCAGTTTTTCCTTTCCGAATGAAGTGCAGGTACGGTTCAAGGCCTGGAACAAGGAGTGCCTTCCGAACAAGTCCAGGTCAAAAGAATACCTGTGGGCCGGGTTTGTGAATTCCTTTCCGTCCTCAAAAGGCTCATAGTTGTCCGCCAGTGCGGAAAGCTCGTCACTATTCACCCGTATGCAGGTTTCCAGCCAGTCTTTGCGGAAAAACAACCGGTTGTGATACTTCACCAATGCCAGAAAAGGAACGAAAGTGACCGCTATGGTTAGACATATAGTGGGTGTCCCTGCCTGATAGAAGTAGATTGTTCCTATAATCCCTGCTGCAAATAACAAGACCCTCAGCGTGCTGATGCGGAGAATCTTATTTTTTACCTGGCGGAGTTCTGCCTCAGCCTGTTCAATGCGCTGTTCGTATTTTGCTTTCAATTCCATAATGATAGGTTATAAATATTTCCTTGCCATACCGGGCGCGGTTTTGCAGCGGAGAGGGGAAGCCTTCTGCGGCGATGCAAGGGTATGGCGAAGAACTTTTCATTTGTTTTCCGGCAAATATATAGAAAAAAAAACGTCTCCTTCTGTTTCTTGTGTTATTTAGACTTATCTTTTCATTTTAGGAAGAAGGGCCTTCCATCCGGAATGATGGCGGTTAGACCGATGAGGATGCATGACAGGAAATGAAATTTTAACATAGCCGATGAACCCATTGTCAATAGGATAAAGTATATTTGTCTGTCTGATAAAGATTATAAACTACTTGGGGTATGAGAAAAATGATATTCATTTTATGCATTCCGACCGTTTTGCTTTCGGCTTGCTCACCATCCGGAATGCAGGGCAATCCGGCGGCAGTACAAGCCGGTGCGGCCATCGGCGGAGTATTAGGCGCTATTGTGGGTGACAGGGCCGGCGGATACAACGGTTCGCAATTCGGCGCCCTGCTGGGAACTGTAACGGGGGCTGCTGTGGGAAATGCCATAACTACACCTCGGGAGGAAACTTATCAGGTGGAGGAGTATTACGTAAAGACTTATCCTTCTTCTTCGCAGTATGAGCACACTTCCTCTTATGAGCCTTCATCGGGATTGAGGATTATCAACCTGCGTTTTATCGATGATAACCGTAACCATGTTATTGATGCGGAAGAAGACAGCAAACTGGTGTTCGATGTGGTGAATGATGGTGATGTGCCCGCTTACAATGTTACTCCGGTAATAGAGGAAATGAGCGGCATGAAACATATTTTGATTTCACCTTCGGCTCAGATTGCCTATATGCCTGTCGGGAATCAGATAAGGTACACGGCCACCATTCGTGGAGGCAGGAAGTTGAAAACAGGCCAGGCGCAATTCCGTGTTTTTGCAACAGAGAGCAACGGGGCGGTGACCGAAGCGCATGAGTTTACTTTGCCTACCCAAAAACGGATAAAGAAATAAGTTCCTTCATTGGCGGGGCTTCTACGGGCGGATAACCCTTTTCCGGAGATAACGTAAGCATTCGCAGCCCTATTGTTAAGCCTTTCCGACCGTCCGGTTACTATCTCCAAAGCCTGCGGAGTTATCTCCATAGCCTTTGGAGTTAACTCCGCAAGCTTTGGAGATAACTCCATAGTGCTATGGAGATAGTATATATCCTTTCTTCAGACCTTAGCAGGCGGGAGAAAAGGCCTTATGGTGGGGGATGTGTGGAGTTACTCCTTGTTGATGATGCCTTGTATCTCTTGCAGGGTCAGATTTCCTGTGATGGCGATGATGGTAAATTCATTTTTTTCCTGACTCATCAATACAAATTCCTTTTCTTTGTTTTTGTTCCGTTTCAGATAAATGATGGTCTTTTCGCCTTCATCGTTTATGCGCATCAGTTCCTCGTAGCCGTTCTTGGGACTGATGAAAGCTGTCTCTTTTTTCAGCTTGGCGATAATGTCGGGTTTTTCACAACTTAGAATCTGGATGTTATCCAGTTTGGAGGCTACTTCGCCTATATTTACCCCTTCCGTTTTCATGTCGGGCATCAGGCAGAGCATGGCTTTTGAGATATAGACAGAGGTTACCCCGTCCATATCAGCGAACTTGTCGAAAAAACTGTCCTGTGCGTAGGTGAACAGTGAGCACAGAGAGAGCAATAAGGTAATGATATATGTACGTTTCATTGTTTTATGTTATTTAATCGGTTTAATTGTTCGTTTACGTTCTCTTGAATTTTTCCGGTGGCTTCCTGCACCGATTCCACTTTTTCTATTCCTTTATTCAGGCTGCTGGAAAGCATGATAAGTGCCTTCTGGGCCTGTACGTATGCTTCTTCGGGGGTGGCGCAGGTATCTTGCGGTGCCGGATAGGGCTTGTATAGGTACAGTCCTACGGAGAGCAGGATGAGCAGGCTGGCGGCTATGCTCCCTATCCATTGCAAGCGGAGGACCCGTGTATGTTTTTTTATTTTCAGCGTGCGTCTTTCGCCTGTGTCCCATTGGTCTATCTTGCGGCTCAGCCTGCTTTCCAGTCCTTCCGGTATTTCGGGAGCGGGCTGTGCTGCCAGTTGCATGAAGATTTCCTTCTCGGCAAGTAAATGAGCCGGAACGTCCTCTTCGGTAAAAAAGCGTTTCAGTTCCTTTTCTTCGGTTTCGCTGGTTTCTCCATCGTAATACCGGGTCAATAGTCTTTCTATTTCATTTACTTTCATAGTTCATTATTGCATTATATTGTTCACGTATCTTTTTGCGGGCGCGGCTCAGCAACACACGTATGTTGATGGCATTCAGTCCTGTGGCTTGCTCTATCTCCTCAAAGGAGCAGTCATTGACATCACGGAGCAGAATCACCCGCTTTTGTTGCTCTGGCAGTCTGCCGATGAGCCGGCGTACCTGGTTCACCTCATCCCGTTGTTCCACTTCCCGCGCTATGTTGGTGTCCGTAGGGAGGTTCAGCTCTTCGGGCATGTCCGTCTTCATCGGGCCGGCTCCTGCGGAGGGCGTCGTAGCACAGGTTCTTGACAAGGGTGACGCAGTAGGCTTCGGTGTTCAGCACGCCCGCCAGCTCATCGCGCTTGTTCCACAATTTCAGATACGCCTCCTGCACCATATCTTCCGCCTCCTGAGGGTTTTCTGTCAGCCGGAAGGCTGTCCGGTAGAGTTTGCGGTGGTAAGGCAGGAATTGTTGTTTAAACTCAGCGGCGTCCATGCTTCTTCTTTGTTTCCTGATTTACTAATTTGTCTATATCTTCCTTTGTGAATTTTCCGTTTATCTGTACCAGTGTACAATCCTCTTTTCCCGTGCATACGAATAGCAGTTCGCGGATAGTTTCCTTTTTGGTTTTCATCAGCACGCGGACTTTCTCGCCTTCATCGTTTACACGCATCAGCTCATCGTATCCCTTCAGGCTCAGCCTGTTCACTTTTTTACTGAACCGTTCTTTTACGCTTGCCGTACAAGATTCCAGGTCCAGTACTTTTATTGACTTTATTTTTCTTATTATCTCAGCGTCTTCATCGTGTCCGGCGAACATTTTTCCAAGAGACATCATGAAAGAAGATACTTTGACACAATCGGCATTTTTTTCGCTGCCGAATTCATTGAAAAGACCGTTGATGCTTTGGGCGTAGCCCAGATGGCAGACGAAGACTAGCAATAGAGTAAATACAAACTTTTTCATGGTTTTATTTTGTTTTTGTTCATAACTGAATTTGTTTTTGAAAGCGCTTTCAATCAGATAGACGGGGGAAGCGGGAAAGTTGTTACAAAGAGGAACCGTTTTTTTTATGTTATTAATGCGGGGAGGAGGTATTTTTCTCCTCATGGTATGGGGCTGTCTGTCACAATAATAAATCAAATGCCCTGACCCTTGTTGGCAGGTGTCAGGGCATATACCGTATCTCTGTTCGTTTATACAGGGTTCGAAGCGTCTTCTTCTAATAACTCGCTGATAATGTTTGCCATTTTCTTGTTCTGCAATTGGCGGCAGAATTTTACTTCATATCCATCAATCTTTAACTGTTGGAAGAACCGCTCTGCATTATTTATCTTCGCGTCTTCGACTGTTCTCTTGGCTTCATCATTTGGTATATCTTTAGTTTCAATAACAATGTTCAGCTCTTTTTTGCCATCGGCACGTTGCACCACATAGATGAAGTCGGGGCTGTAAAGGTCGTTGGTAATGTTGGGAATACAGATACTCTTTTGTGGAATTTTGCCATACACTATTACATGGTCGACTTCATTCATGATATTCTCCTTTTCCAGTGGTGAGTCGTATACCACTTTGTCATACAGATACTTTTTTGAAGGTTCTGCGTTTAGTACATTTTTGCCTATCGTCCACTGCAACACCTCTTCCTTCAGCGAACCGTCGGCATAGGTAAAGGCTGTTGATTTTGACGAATGGTTTGCCTGACGATATTTCACCAGGTTTTGCAAGTTCTTTATCTTCCATCCGTTGAACTTGGCGATAAATGCGCTCAGTGATGATTCATTGATATATCCATCCATCGGGTGCGTTCTGGCATATTCACAAATGGCGGAATGCAGCATAGTCATCGGTATGCTTGTCTGTCGGCATGCACGCTTCAGGAACTCGTTATAGTGCATCTCTTTACCTGCCAGAATGTATTGCTGGCCAGCCTGCTGCATCGTCACAACTTGACCATCGGCCGTTGTCACTTGCTGGCGCAGGCTTTGTATGGATTGGTGTATAAAAACATCATTTATTAAAATACCGGGTAATGCTGCTCTAATCTGCTGGTCAATGTCGTTTTGGTAAAATACAATGTATTTACGGTTGAGTTGCGCCCACAGTTCTTTTAGTTCTTCATAGCGGGCTTTGCGTATTTTCACCACATCCTTTGTACCTTTGTTGCGGTCTTTTACCTTACCTGTAACATTGTTAAACTCAGGATATTCGGTAAACAAGTCCATCACCTTTGTTGGGTCAAGTGTGCGATCCAAGTCAAGAACATATTTTTTCTGATACAATTCCATGAACAGATCCATTTCTCCCGTTCCACGCAGTGCTGCAACTCTTCGCATATCTTCAAGGGATATGTGTGTGATACTACCCGTCTGTATATCCTCATTTATCTCCATCACCAAACGGTCTGCAAAGTCGCGTTCAGTAAAGTCTACGATGTAGTTCAGGTAGAACGATTCGTCTTTTACCCGGTTGCCATATTCATCCACAGGCAGGCGCAATCCTCGTCCCACTTCCTGTAGTTTGCTGTTTTCGCTGCCACTGCTGCGCAATTTGGCTATTGTAAATACATTCGGGTTATCCCAGCCTTCTTTTAATGTCCACTTCGAGAAGAGGAAACGGCGTGTATTGGGTTGTCCTTTCTTGTTTACGAACGACAACAGTTCAGTTTTGTTGTGCAATATGTCATCCACTTCCTTCTTCACTGCATCGTCCGGGTCACTGTTGTCTTGTGCGAAGTAGCCGGCCCTGCAAGCGGCAAGATCATTGAGGCTTGCACGCAAGTATGTTGCATATCCGGGCGAATTTTCTTTTTGAAGTTCTGTTTTCAATTGTGCTTCAAGCAGCCTGTCGAACAAATCTCTCAGCCAGGCATTGTTGCCCTCATCATCTCCGCGGAAAGAGAGTATGTCGTCTATAAAGAATAAAGCCAGTGTCTTAATTCTGCCTTTTTCTCTATGGAAATTGTCACGTTCTGTTTCAAAATGACGTTGTATGGCAAGGCGGAGCATGCTTTCCTGATAGGACGATGTGTATATGTCCACATCAAACTCGTCTTTTTTGTGCTTCTCCATGCCGTTGCTGAGTATAACCAAATCTTTTGTGATACCTGTAATGGTGAGCCCCGTGAGTTCGGGACTTAGGATTGACAACGAATCTCCGACACTCAATACATGACTGGCCTTGGAGGTTTGAGTGATATGTTGGAAAGTCGCTTTTTTGTCATTGATATCCAATATCTTTACCTTCTCGTTGATGGTTGAAGTGGGTTCAAAGTGCTCTTTCATTACCCCTTTGATGAGTCCCGAAGAGAATGAACGTTGTGCATTAAGGTCATAGAGCAGATGCTCATAATCGCGTACTGTTGTTTTCTTTTTCCCTTTGCCTATGGTAGTCATCGGGAAGGTTGCACCAAAGCGGATGATGCATTGCGGAGTCAGTTCGCTGATGATGGCTTTATATGCCTTCTGGTCACGCGAGAAAGTGTGAGGCTCGTCAATGATTACGAATGGACGTGTGGAACGCAGTGCGTCAAACGGCCGGTCGTATCCTTCGATAGTCACATCATAGTCATTGCGTGTGAGCATCTTGCCGGTAGTGAGCAAAGCACTGTTCACTATCAGCACATATATCTTGTTTCTGTTCAGTCTTGATCCTTCCACGAAGGCACGCACTGCGGTAGGAAAATATTTCCTGCCTTTCTTCTGTTTTTTCACAGCTTCCAGCACACCCACGTTTATCTCCGCATCATAGCCCAACGTGTTTTTAAAATGTGCTTTGACATACGTTTCGTTCAGAAAAGTGCTTGTGCCGGCTTTGATGGCAATGCTTGGAACGGCAATGATGAACTTGTTTATGCCATAACGTTTGTGCAGTTCAAAGATGGTGTGTGTATATACGTATGTCTTGCCTGTGCCTGTTTCCATCTTGATGTCCAGACACAAGGTGTTGCCCACCGGCTGCTCGTTTCTGTATTTTTCCGCCACATTCTGCCGCTCCCTTTGCTGTATGCGGTATATATTTCCAATAAAACGGTTTGAACGAAGGTCTATAACAGGGTTTGAGTAATGTGCCACCTGTTGATTTATCTCCACCTGCTTGAACACCTCGCTGATGGCTTCTACCGCATACTCCTGGTGCGGCAATCCGCTTTCTAATTTCAGTTCCATAATTTGCAGGTGGTTTTAGTAGCGAATATCTATATTTATGCGGCTGCGGTCGGTGATGGCACCCAAATTTTTCTTTATGGCGTCCGTCTGGCCGAAGTTAAAACTATAACCGAAGATAACGACGGTATCGGCTGTGAACGAATGGTCTTTGTTGTATTTATCAACCAGCTCTGTCAAATCATCTCCCAGTATATCAAACCCTTGGTCTATCATATAGAGATGTTTGCCGCAGAGCCAAGCTGTATAGTTGCCAAACTTTACCGGTTCTATTTTCGGTGTCAGTCCGTAACCGTCGCGCACGGCGTATGTGGCAAGAACCGTTTCTTTACCGAAAGCTTTCACTAAATCATTGCCAAAAGCATCAGTCGGAACAAACTTTTCCATGCGGTCAAGCGTGTTTTCGTCCGGCTCCTGGAGTGTGTAGTGCTTGAAGCCATAATCTATATCGGCATGGTTTTCCGACTTTATCTTGGCTGCTGCACGGCGGATACGCTCTTGGCCGATTTGGTCGATAGTCTTATACTTCTCTTTGTATGCCTCTGTGTTTGGTTTTATTTTTTCGGGCAATTGTACAAGGATGTACTGTAAGTTATAACCATCTTCCACACTGTTTAGTTCCATTACGGCTTGTGCGGTGGTGCCCGAGCCGGAGAAAAAGTCGAGTATGATGATCGGTTCATCTTTGTCCTTTTCTACAGCTCCATCTATAAGGTGTTTTATGAGACTTACAGGTTTTGGAAAACTGAAAATCTTGGCATTGAAAAGCTCGTCTAAATCCTTTGTTCCGTCTTGGCTCATGCCGATATGGGATGGAAGATGAGTGCTGACGGCATATTGTCCGAAGCGGTCACCAGCCTTTTGCATATCATTGTCTTTCCAATAGCGGAGCACGGGCTTATCTATTTTTAGGAAATCGTAATCACCGGGGAATACGATTCTTTTTTGTGCATAATAAGAATCAAATGTGTCCTGTGTAATGCACCAAGTACGTTTCGGGTTTGCTGGATATTCTTTACCGTTTTGAGGGTTCCTTATTGTGAAAAAACTGTTGGGGCGTTCCGATGCAGTAGTCTGCTTTGTCAAATCATGCACTCTCCAAGGTTGTCCGGGAAAATCTTCTGTTTCGTAATATTTTCTTCCCTTTCCATCGATACCAGCCAAAAAAGAATCTGTTCTGGCGTATGATACTATCCATTCGTAATCTTTTGATACTCCGAATGGAACATCTGACTTTGCCGTTCTTTTCCGCCATGGGAATAGAGCCACAAAATTTTCCTCTCCAAACACATGGTCGCACAGCAACTTCAAGTTAGCCTGCTCATTATCGTCGATAGAGATAAAAATCACTCCATCGTCAGAGAGCAAGTCTTTAGCGTATTGCAGACGGGGCATCATGAAGGTAAGCCATGCTGAGTGCGAAGCAGCACCACGGGTTGTCATTGCAAGAATACGGTTTGCTTGTTCCTCACCGATGCTCAATTTCTCTTGCAATTCTTCCACTGTAAAGTTGAATTTGTCATTATATACAAATCCGTCAGTACCTGTATTATAGGGTGGATCTATATAAATGCATTTCACTCTACCGGCATACGACTTTACCAGATGCTTCAGCGCGTCAAGATTGTCGCCGCTGATATACACATTCTGACTATTTATATTCTCCGGCTTGCTGTTATGTTCCAGATCGGGCACTAATACGGTAGTCGTATCCATCGAGGCCAACAGACTGGCATAGTTCTTGCCAAGAAAGTTAAAGCCGCTACCTTCCTTTATAAGGTCTACTTTGTCAGTTAGTAGCTCACGAAAAGCAGCTATATCAAATTTGCCTTCTGCATTGAAACATTGCGGAAAGTCCCGGTGTAGCAATCCTAACGTTCTGTCAGTAGGTTGCGCTTCTTCATTTTGATTTATAATATCTCGTATCATAATTTTTATCTTTTCTCTGTTCGGATTTTAGCGATTTGATAATTGAATGCTTGGTGTCAGATAGAATCTTATATTTGTTTGATGTTTAATGTTTGTTCTTTTAATGATGTCTTAGTTGCTGGTTCTTCTTAAGAACAATTCGACATTTTATTATGAAAAATAATCCTAAAATCCAATTACAAAAGTAGTGATAAGTTTGAGATAATGAAAAGACGTTCAGGTAAAAATATGAATTTAGTTCGAATAAGGTTAGTCAGGCAATGCCTCAGCTTGGGAGCTAAGTGCTTTATTGGTTCCGCACAGGCAGCCTCACCCATAGCCATCCGGGAATCAGTTTCCAGAAAAACACCAGCATCTGATAACGCCGGTCTATGACAGCTACTCTTTTCCTTCGGGAGATGGCTCTTACAATTTGTGATGCCACGTAGGGAGCATGCATCAGCAGCGGGTATTTGTCATCTTTCAACAGAGGGGTGGCGACAAATCCGGGACGGATGTCGGTGAAGGAAATGTGTAGCTTGTTCATGTGCGCCAATTGGTCCAAAGCATCCAGATAGGTGTTTTGAAACCGTTTGGTCGCTGAATAGGCAGGGGCGGATCCCAGTCCCTTGGTGCCTGCTATGGAACTGATCACCGCTATATGTCCTTTGCCTTGCTGTTCGAAATAGTGATAGGCGGCATTGACCATTCGTATGAATCCCGAAACATTGGTGGCTGCGGTCTGTAATTCTATATCGGGGCAGAGTGAAAGATTTTGTTTGCCTATGCCCGAACTGAGCAGGAACACATCCATGCCGCCGGTTTTCATAATCAGTTGCTCCAATAAGGCAGGGGCATCCTCGCGGGTGACATCTATCCGCTGGGTACATACCTGTCCGGGAGCGGACTGCCGGAGCTTTTCCAGTTCTTCCTCTCTACGTCCTGCCACGCCTACCTGCCAGCCGGCTTTCAGATAGCATCGCGCCACTTCCAGTCCGATGCCGGAAGTGGCGCCAATGATAATGATTCTTTTCATCCGCTTCGCCTTATTGTAAAGCTTGTTCAATATCGGCAATGATGTCGCTTACATTCTCAATACCTACCGACAAACGGATCAGGTCCGGAGCGACTCCCGCTTCGCGCAACTGCTCGTCGGTGAGCTGGCGGTGAGTATGGCTGGCGGGATGCAGTACGCAGGTACGTGCGTCGGCCACATGGGTTACGATGCAGATGAATTTCAGCCTGTCCATAAATTCTATCGCTTCCTCACGGGTTCCGTTCAAGCCGAAAGCGATGACACCGCACGAGCCGTTTGGCATGTATTTCTGTGCCAGATCATAGTATTTGCTGCTTTTCAGTCCGCAATAGTTCACCCATTTCACTTTCGGGTTGGCTTCCAGCCATTCGGCCACTTTCTGTGCGTTTTCGCAATGACGGGGCACGCGCAGGTGCAATGTTTCCAATCCCAGATTCAGCAGGAACGCATTTTGCGGAGACTGGATGGAGCCGAGGTCACGCATCAGTTGGGCGGTTGCTTTCGTCATGTAAGCCATTTTGCCGAACGCTTTGGTATAAGTCAGTCCGTGATAAGATTCGTCGGGCTGGGTCAGACCGGGGAATTTGTCCGCATGGGCTTCCCAGTCAAAGTTGCCGCTGTCCACAATGGCGCCTCCTACACTGGTGGCATGACCGTCCATGTATTTGGTTGTGGAATGGGTGACGATATCCGCTCCCCATTCAAACGGACGGCAGTTGATGGGAGTGGCGAAGGTGTTGTCCACAATCAAAGGCACACCGTGTTTGTGTGCGATACGTGCGAACTTTTCGATGTCCAGCACGTCGATGCTCGGATTGGAGATGGTTTCGCCGAACAACGCTTTGGTATTCGGGCGGAAAGCCTTGTCTATTTCCTCCTCGGATGCATTGGCGTCAATGAAGGTACACTCGATGCCCAGTTTTTTCAGCGTGACGCCAAACAGATTGAATGTACCTCCGTAGATGGTAGACGAGCATACGAAGTGGTCGCCTGCCTGACAGATATTGAAAATGGCATAGAAGTTGGCAGCCTGGCCGGACGAGGTCAGCATAGCACCCACACCGCCTTCCAATGCTGCGATTTTTGCGGCGACGGCATCATTGGTGGGGTTTTGCAAGCGTGTATAGAAATATCCCGAATCTTCCAGATCGAACAGACGCGCCATCTGTTCGCTGGTGTCATACTTGAATGTGGTACTTTGATAAATAGGCAAAACGCGCGGTTCGCCTTTTTTCGGAGTCCAGCCTGCCTGTACGCATAAGGTCTCCCTGCTATACTTCTTATCCATGTTTATATTGTTATTAAAATTACATATTCATTTATTTCGCAGCAAAATTAAGAATAATCTGTCATTTAGGGTTCAATTACTGGGAAAAGTGTTATATTTGAACGATTTTAATAAGCTTAACTATGGCAGAGGATATAAAATTCAGGCATACTATGCCGGTGCAGATACGATTCAGCGATGTGGACCAGTTTGGTCATATGAACAATTCAGTTTACTTTTCTTTGTACGATTTGGCAAAGACTACTTATATAAAAGATGTATTAGGCAGTGCCGACTGGAGCAAGCTGGCTATTGTGGTAGCCAATATCAATGCAAACTTCTTTATGCCGGTATTTTTCTCGGATCATCTGGTGATAGAAACGGCTGTGGTACATTTGGGGCATAAGAGTTTTACCTTGTTGCAGCGTGCCGTGACTACGGATACCCATGAGGTGAAGTGTGAGTGCCGCACGGTGATGGTAGGTTATGACCTGGCTACCAAAGAACCGAAATTGATTTCCGAGGATTATAAGGAGGCGATTTGCAGGTACGAGGAAAAAACATTGGAGGAACTTTCAAAAGGGTAGCCATAGATGATATACTCGCTATAAATAGCTAGGACGTTATTTATAGCGAGATTGTATTATTTTATTAAAAGCATTCTCCTGTAATGGTTAAAAGTTTGGGAGATGAGTCAAAATTACCATATAATAAAATTTCTCTTTGAAACTTTCCTATGTCATCGGGATGGAAAATGATATTCAGACAAGTGCTGTCTCCCGGATTTATTTCAGTAATTTCATTTTCAATATTCAAACATTCGCATGAAAGATCTATATGACTGATTCTTACTATGTTCTTCCCTGTATTCCATATTGTGAATTTGATTTTTGCCTTTTCCGTGCGGCTGATTTTGCCTAAATCTATCTCATTTGTGTTGAATGTAATGGTGGTGTTCGCTTCTTCGCTGGGAGATTCATTTCCATAAAAAGAGTGCGACACATATTTACCATTATTTAAAAGGTAGACTCTAGGTGTGTTTTTAGCCATATCCAATTCCACTAATATGGATTTAGTGTCTAGGTATACATTGGAGTAGTCATCTATATTTTTATTGGCAATTAAATTGAAAGTCTTTTTACTTTTACATGCAATTATATAAATAGTATCGGTCGAGTTATGTATTTCTGACAGAGCTTTGTGTATGCATCCTTTGCAACCATTACCCAATATGGTAACAAGGTGGGTGGCATTGTGGATTTGTGATTTCTCAACTCCGACTTCATCAAACAGTTTTTGAAGGCATTTGTCATTATTGGACATACAGCTTGCCAGGAACAGTCCTCCACATAGAATGATTGAGTAGTTCTTTTTCTTCATTTTTTCCGGCCTTGAAGTGTGAAACACCTGAACACTAGCTTGTTTTCATCAAACTGAGGGTTGTTTTCATTATTCTCTGAAATATACAGGCCTTTTTTACCTACGAAGCACAAGTGATGGGCATAGGTGTTGCCGGGAAATTTTGTTTCACCAATAATTTCATAGTCTTTGTTTAGAATGATGATGGAGAAACTTTGATGCGGATTGTTGGAGAATGGTTTTATATTATCATCCGGCATTAAGGCAAACCGATAGAATACTTTTCGGTATTTATCATACATCAAGTGGTGGTAATGGGGCTGTAATCCTCTGTCATGTATGGTTTTGAATAAATCAATTTGTAAATTTTGGGAGACTGGACGCACGTGGGGCAGATAATGGCTTTTAGCATTATACGCTTTTTTATGTTTGAAATCAGAAGATACAAATATGCTGTCATATTGTCCCAGTGAAACAACAACTTCTTTACCTGTATATGTGTAACTGATTTCAGGGTCATACAGAATGTAGTCTATCTCATCTTTGTTAAAAATAGATGGGTATCGTAGTTCTGTCCACCCTAGTTTTTTTTTATGAAGGTCTGCATAAGCAAATATGGGTATTTTATCCCATTCATCTTTTTTACGGGGATATTTTAATAATGATTGACTGAAATATAAAATAGAATCCTTAATTATGGCAGGTCGATATGTATAACTCATGCAACAAATGTGGTCGAAAGCATGAAAGTTTACGCTGTCTTTCCAAAAGCTATTCTTATTTTCCACTTCTCCTTTTTCATTGATAATTCCAAAAACTCCATTCCAAGTTGTAATTAAAAAATGCTTTGAGCTAAGTGGAAAACAGCCATTAGTTGATGGCATTGCATTTCTCCCCTCTTTTTGTAGATGAATTGTTTTAATAACTTGTTTGGTATCCAAATCATAGATATGAACTTTATAGCTTGCTTTTTCATTCAAAAAGGAAAGATACTCATGTCCGTTTTCTTCAAATTGGAATATAGATTTGCTTTCATAATGTGTATGTTCATCTATAGACAGGCAGATGGAGTCTGTAGCTGTTAATTCTGTACCATAGTCTATTGGACGAGAAGGAGATGAACATGATGCTCCTAGAAGCAGATAAGTGAAGATATACAAAAAATATTTCATACACTATAGATTAAATATAGGGTATTTAATTATCTTCAGTTTGTAGATTGGATCAACTAATTATGAATAGGAAAGATCTTAAATACCCTATGGAATGATTTGCTAGTCGGTTAAATTAATTGGGAGCTCCTTCATCTCTTCCGCACCTTTGGTTTGGGTCTTCATAACAATTATTGAATGAAAAATTTACACAAGAAGACGCTCCATCGAAATACCAGCATTTATCTCCTTCACCGGGAGGTCCGTAATCACTGCGAGCATTTCCGTTTTCTGTGTTGCTCGGAAGAGGTGCGTCAAACTTTAATTCTTGTCGGGAAGAATAGATCTCTACGCTAGTCAAACAAAGAATGACTAGGACTAAAAAAAGTGATTTGTTTTTCATAAGATTTGCTTTTAAAGGTTAGTATATAGTTAACTTCACAAATGTACATTAAAATTTTATTATATCAAATATATTTTGATAGCCTGTTTAAAAATCTCTGAAATATTTTTCTTATGAGGTTTTCATATCAGTCGGATAGTTTTTTCTTTGAAGTGACTAAACTTAAAAAAGATATATCAGACTGATTTAACAGAAACAAAGAACCGAAATTGATTTCCGAGGATTATAAGGAGGCGATTTGCAGGTACGAGGAAAAAACATTGGAGGAACTTTCAAAAGAACGGAAATAGTTATTGATTTTCTGTGTTATTGATGTTTTATCAACTATATGCATAATGAATAAAGGTGTATCTCACGACACACCTTTATTTTTCTATGTTAAAACATCTGTCTTGAAAACTAAACAGGAGGATTTGGCTTATTTTTTCCCGTATCCCGGAGTTTGAGTTAATAACGGATTCACATTCAAAGTACCGATATTAACCGGCCAAAGCATTTTATATGCTTCTTCTGTACCGAGGATAGGATTTGTGCCCGGATAGTTGGCATTGGCAGAAAAGACCAAAGAACGTCCGGATGCATCGTGCATACGCAATACGTCAAACCAGCGCTTGCCTTCACTGACAAACTCTTTGTCCCGTTCCTGCAAAATGGCTAGTTCATTTTCCGCATAGCTGCCTTCCGTGTATTTGTTTTCTTCAAAGGTGTCTCCGTATGCACGTTTGCGTACTTCGTTGATATACGAAGCGCAAGGGTTGTTCAATCCGTTTTCAATTTCCGCCATCATCAGTAACGCATCGGCATAGCGGTAAACGGGGATGTCCGAAATATAGATGCGGTTGTCATTGGAATTGATTGTACCTATACGTTTTTTCATTACGCATCCGAATTCGCTGAGCGTGCCATTATCATTTTTCATGTAATACTCCATGAATGTGGCATCACGGCGGCTGTCTCCTTCTTTGAACGTTTTCCAGAAATCTTCAGTGTACTCGTCACGGAATACTCCACCGGTACCTTTCAAGTTTAAGGTATCTTTTTCAATCACCTTACCGTTACGACCATATGCTTGCCCCAGAAATACAGCATCCTGATAAAGGAATCTGCCTCCGTCATTGCTGGCCTCACCTTCTATAAACGGCATGGCGAAAATAATTTCAGTGTTCTTTTTATTGTCGCATGAGAAGATGGAGGCAAAGTTGTCCATTAATTCAAAATGTCCTATGATCCCGGATAAGGCAGTCTTGGCAGTCTGTAAATCGGTTGCCCCGGTTGCTGTGAATCCGGTGATGGATACTTTCGCTGCCCACATATAGATTTCTGCTTTAAGCATCAAAGTGGCATAGCGTGACCAGTCGTATGCATCAAAAGAGGTGTTATTTCCGAAATAGTTTTCGGATTTATTAATATCCGCTTTGATAAACTCCATGGTGGCTTCGGGTGTGGCGCGCTCCACATAGAATTTGTCTGCCGATGGTTTGCCGTCCAGTATATCTACTTTGGTGATGAGAGGTACTCCCCCGAAAGTTCTGTATAGCATGAAGTAATACAGGGCTCTCATGCCATACGCTTGTCCCAAGTACCGGCTCCGGGTTGCATCATCCAGAAACGTACACCCATTTTCTACTTCTTGGATAAAATGGTTTACTTGCATGATGGGAGAGTATAGCCCGTTCCAATTGGATATGCCGGGAATATCTTCCGAGATATTCTGTGACCGGATATCGGCATAGTTCAAGCTGGTGTTCAGCGAGGAGGTGCCCACACGTTGTGTGCCGCCGCGGAGTTCGCCCAAGGTGTAGAACATGTCATAGTAACTTCTTAATTGGGCGTGCAGACCCAACATGAATGCTTTGGGCTGGGAAGCTTCTTTCCAGAAATTTCCGGCTCCATAATAATCTTCCGGTGCCAGATCCAGTGCGTCACAGGACGGTTGGAGAATGGTCATCACACATATTGAAAGGATATAGAATATTTTTTTCATAATCTGTTAGAGTTTATAAGTTTAGAAAGAAACGTTTACACCGAGAATGACAGTGCGGGGCAATGGGTATCCACCATTGTTGTCTGTCTTTTCCGGAGAGAATAAATGTTTGGCTTCTGTCAGGTAACCCAGATTCTGACCGGTTACCGAGAGCATGACTGAGCCTAGTCCTGCTTTGCGCACCCAGTTGCTTGGCAGATTATATGACAAGGCTATTTCACGGAAAGACAGATAGTTACCGTTGTAGGCAAACATGGAGGATTGACGGCAGTAATTGCGCTTGCCCAACTGGTCGGCCCATACATAAGTAGGATATTGTGCACCGGGATTTTCGGGTGACCAGGTGTCGTGGGTTTCCGCAATGGTGTTATAAGTACCTTGTGCGCAAGACATGATCCACATGGTTTTCCAGTCTACCGCTTTGAAACCAAGCGCATAGTCAAAACGTGCTGATAAAGTAAGGTCTTTCCAGGTGACTGAAGTATTGATACCTCCTGTCCATTTGGGTACAGTGTTGCCCACTTTCACCATGTCATAATTGTCGATGATGCCGTCACCGTTTACATCCTTCCATTTCACATCACCCGGCTGGATGCGGAGAGAATTCGCTTTCTGATTGGCTGTCAGTTTGTTATATCCTTCCTCACCTCCGTAAAGGGGACGGTTGCTTGAGCCGTTGTTACCACTTGACAAGTCGATCAGTCCTCCTGGTATTTCATCTTCGGAACGATAGATTCCTTCGGCTACGAACATGTACAAATCACCTGGGCGTTGTCCTTCCTGATAACCGCCTACCCATGCTTTTTCATAGCTTCCGTCCTCCAGCTGGCGTCCGGTATATACTTGAAATGCATTTTGACGGTTTCTTTCCAGACCGTTGTCGGGCAATGCCACTACTTTGTTTTTATTTAATGCGCCGTTCCAGTTCAGATTCCATTTCCAGTCTTTGGAGTCGATAACTTTGAATGCCAGTTCGAATTCAAAGCCTTGGTTCTGGAACTTACCGTTGTTGGAGGTAAAGGAAGAAACACCCGAAGTAGACGGGATGGTGATGTTGGCATACTTGTCACTGGTCAGTCGGTTGTAGTAAGTCAAATTGGCATTGATGCGGTTGGCCAGAAAGCCTAGATCCAGACCGATTTCGAAAGTTCTTGACTTCTCCCATTTCAAGTAGGGATTAGGAAGGTTGTTTAACAGGAAGTAAGCGTTGCCGTTGTATTTGCTGCCTGCATAAGCACCTTGTACTGTGTAGTTTCCTACAAAATCTTTGTTTACATTACCATTCAGACCGAAGCTGGCACGCAATTTACCGAATGAGATGATATCGGCCCATTCACTGGCAAATTTTTCTTTGGAGAACACCCATCCGGTAGATACTCCGGGGAAGACACCCCAGCGGTTGTCTTTGGCCAGTTTGGAGTAGCCGTCCCGTCTTAGAACAAAAGACAGCAAGTATTTTGACTGGTAGTCATAATTTACACGACCGAAGAATGACATGATACGCTGGCGGCTGTGTGAGGAGTCTATGCTGCGTTTGCCTTTGTCATCACTGGTATATTCCAAATCGCCGAAAGCGTCACTGGGAGCTCCCGATCCTGAGGCACTGAAACCTTTATAATATGAGTCGTAGTACTCGAAGCCGGCCATGGCATCCAGATAGTGGTCTTTGTTTATTTGATAGTTGTAGTTTAACACTGCATTATAAGTTTGGTCCAATGTGCGTCCGTAGGAAGCCGAGGTGCTGTGTGAGGTTACCCAGTTTCCGGGAGAAGATAAATAATCTTTGTTGAAAGCTTCATATTTTTCTTCTGAATAGAACCAGATGGCGTTCACTTTTAATGAGAGTCCTTTCATGATATCTGCGGTAAAAGATTGGTTCATGGTGAACTTGTCTGTATTGTTGTCACGGACAAACTTGTCAAAATTGATTTGTTGGTTTCCGTCGCCTGAATTGGGTCCCAAAAGCATTTCACCGTCAGCATTATATCCACGGAAAGTGGGAGGTAATGATAAAACGCGTGAGAAGTAGTTGGCTTCTGCGCTTTGGGTAGGAGGAAGATCGTTCCAGGTTGCATCTGCAAAGTTGAAGCTGGAGTTGGAGGTTAACCATGGTTTCAGCTTGTAATCGGCATTGAATGTGAAAGTGATACGTTGGTACTTGTTTCCTACGGCTGTACCTTCACTATGGTTGTATCCCAAGCCTGCATAGTAGTTTCCCTTTTCATTTCCTCCGCTTACACTCAGGTTGTAGTCTTGTGAGAAAGATGGGGAATTGATATTGAAATCCGCTATATCTGTATTCTTGAAAATCAGTTGGTCTCCATAAATAGGATCAGTCATGGTTTCCCATCCTTGGTTGAGCAGGAAAGCCAGATCGTCCGAATATTTCATGGTACTCCATATAGCCTGGCTGTTTTCGTTTCCATTCAGCGGGATTGTCTTGTCATCATCTGCCCAATATTTGTTGCCTGTTCCATAAGGAGTGGCACCGGTCAGACCGGTCAGTGAAGACCATCCTTGTACGGCCGATCCGTCCGGATGTTTCATGTCTCCCGTGTAAGCATTCATGTAACCAGTGCGCATCCAGTAAATGTAATCACGCGCATTCATAAAGTTATAAGAGTTGTGGAAGTAGTTCCAGCCTAGTTTGGCCGAAAGCTCTACACGTGTACTTCCCTCTTTGCCTCGTTTGGTAGTGACTAGTACTACACCGTCATTGGCTCGGGCGCCATAGATGGCGGTGGCTCCGGCATCTTTTAATACTTCCATGGATTCAATATCGGCCGGGTTGATGTCACTTAAAGAACCGCGTACTTGGCCGTCTACCAGGATTAAAGGTGAACCTGAACCGTCAAAATTAGTACCTCCTCGAAGTACCAAGGTAGGAGCTGCTCCCGGATTACCGGAAGTCTGGCTGACGGACAGACCTGCCACGGCTCCTGATAAGGCTTGTGCCGGATTGGAATAAAGTCCTTGTTTTAATGTTTCTTCTTTTACCTTGGAAATGGAGTTGGTTACTTTTGTGCGCAACTGTTTGCCGCCATATCCGGTTACAACAACTTCTTGGAGCATTTCTGAGTCTTCTTTCAATGCTATTTTAAAAGTTGACTTTCCCTTTACGCTTAAAGTTTGTGTCTGATAACCGACAAATGATACTCTGATACTGCCATCGTTGGCTACGGAAAGTGTAAAATTACCATCTAAGTCGGTAACTGTACCATTCGTGGTGCCTGTTTCTACAATACTGGCGCCAATAACCGCTTCACCTGTGGCGTCTGTGACCACACCCGTGATTGTTTTCTTTTGTGCCATGGCTCCTATGGAGCATAACAGGCAAAAAAGCATGAATAAGGTTTTCTTCATAGATTTGTTTTTAAAGTTACTGTTTGAAGTTCTACCAGAACTACATTTTTAAATTAAGATTATATCACATCGCAAATATAGGATATTTTTTATTAAATCAACTTTAATTATAAAATTATTTTTTGATATACGACACAAAAAGTACAAAACGGTCAATATTTACGGATAAATAAGCTAAATAAAAGTATATAAAAAGGGATATCTTTTATCTTTTTCCGCCTCAAAGTAGCATAACAGTAGAAATTCAGTAGAAAAATCCTTTTAAAATTCCTTCTTAAATAAAATAAAATACAATCTATTTTCCCTTTATGGACACGGAATAGTTCTGGTAGAACTTATCCTATAAAGGAAATCTCTTTATTTTGTTAAATGAATTTTATTTCAGCCTTTGGAGATGAAATAAATTATTTGGAGAAGTATCCTTGTGCAGATAGTACAGGGAGTGGTTTGTTTATGGGCACATGGGGACATTTATTCTTTTCATAGTCGATGGTTATACATATATTTATATGGATATGTATGGACTTTGAAATGGCAAGTATAACTAAGGTAGCTGAAAATGTATCTGATAACGAAGAAGCGGAGGTGATATGAACATAGAAGACCATCGTTTAAAAAGGTCAGATGATCTTCTTGAGTGATGAGGCATTAATAAAGTTCTTTATGTACCAACTCTTCAAACAGTAATGCATATTTTGCGACGACTGCTTCGGCGTATTTCTTACCTTTCTCGGCACTTGCTTTTTTTGGATTGCCTATACCGGTGTCTTGCGAAACTTTTTGCCAGTTCCTCGGAATCCATGCCACTTTTTCATTCAACATTTGTGAGGTGAACTTCTTATAATCTCCGTTTCCGGCTTCGTCTAAATTTACCAATTCCGGATGATAATGCATCATAACAGAAGTTTCCAATTCATCTGCATGGTCACCCGGTTCATCAAAGTACTCTTTAGCAGGAACAAAGGCAAACCATTCGCTGCTGGCTATCAGGAAGTCGGGATAGTCCAGTGACAAGTCACGTATCATACTTTTGAATGTATTGCCGCCATGTCCGTTGATAATGACCATTTTGCGGTATCCCTGGGCGTATAGAGAGGCAACTATGTCGCTTAAAATCGCTTTTTGCGTTTCATAGCGATAATGGATGCAGAAATCCAGCTCGCGTTGTCCCGGATTCTGTGAACCGGCAGTGACGTAAGGCATGACCATGCAACGAATACCGTAATGTGTTTTTGCCAGTTTTGCAGCATCTAGTGCGATGTCGTGGCTCAGAATGCAGTCTGTCAGATAAGGCAGGTGCAGATTATGCGGTTCGGTAGCTCCCCAAGGGAGGAGGACCAAATCATATTTCAATGGTTTTACCTTGCCGTAACAGGTTACGGCAAGGTCTAGTTCTTTATCCATTATTTATAAGAATTTTTAAAGATATGCAGGATTTCTTCGTCTGTAATCGGGCGTGGGTCGAGAGTGAACAGTCCTCCCATCGTATCTCTTGCATTTTGCAGGAATTTGGGGAAATCTTCGGATTGGATACCAAATTCGCTCAGTTTGATAGAATGTACTTTACATTCTTTTTGCAGTGTAATCAATGCATCAATGAAATCGGACGGACGGTTGCTCTTTTTCTGGGTCATCATTTCAGCCATTTTCATGTAACGTTTTGTACAGTCATGCCGGAAAGTTTCGAAGTATGCCTCAGACAAGGCAATGAGTCCTGCTCCATGAGGAAGTTGTGGATAATAAGCACTCATGGCATGTTCTAATGAATGTTCGGAAGTGCAGCTTGAAGTGGCTTCCACCATGCCTGCCAAGGTGCTGGCCCAAGCAATTTTGGCACGCGCTTTCAAATTCTTTCCGTCGGCTACGGCTACTGGCAGATATTTGTAGATCAGACGGATGGCTTCTAAGGCGTAAAGATCACTGATGGGTGTTGCACAATTGGCGATAAAACCCTCTGCGGCATGGAAGAATGCATCGAACCCTTGATAGGCGGTGAGGTGCGGAGGAATGGAAACCATCAGTTCCGGGTCTACAATAGATAAGGTAGGGAAGGTCAGCTGGCAACCGAAGCCTATCTTTTCTTGAGCCGTTTCGTGGGTAATCACTGTCCATGGATCCATTTCTGTTCCGGTTCCGGCGGTGGTAGGGATGGCGATAATGGGAAGTGCTTTGGTAACAGGGCGTTCTCTACCACTACCCCCTGATACATAATCCCAGTAGTCACCATCGTTGCAGGCCATAACAGCTATACTTTTGGCTGAGTCGATGGAACTTCCGCCTCCCAGTCCTACTACAAAGTCGCACTTTTCCTCCCGGCAGATGGCGGCTGCTTCCATGACGTGTTCTTTGATGGGGTTGGGAAGGATTTTATCGTAAACCAGTGTTTCTACATTATTCAGTCTTAATTGGGCAAGTACTCTCTCCAAATATCCATATTTCCGCATGGAAGTTCCGGATGAGATGACGACCAGTGCCTTTTTTCCCGGTAATTTTTCACTGGATAATTTCTTGATTTCTCCGCAGCCAAATACTAATTTGGTAGGGATGTATAAACTAAATACAGGATTTGCTTTCATGTTCTTTCGTATTTAAAGTTTCACTGGTAACAAATGTAGGAAAATAATAGTTTGCTTGTTTAAGTAATTTGTTAAATTTTACATACTGCCGGATTGTATTCGTTTTCTTTAATTCAGTTTGAGATAGATACGTTTTTTCGATTATACTCGAAAAAAGAAATAAACAGTGTTTTTTTTTCGATTATACTCGAAAAAAACTATCTTTGTGGGAAAAGATTCGAGTATGGACGATAAATGGAAAGCTTTAGAAAAGTATAACCTTTGGGGTGGAAATACGTATCAATTGGGACTGGAACGGAAATCTTATACCGACAAGATTGGCAATTTTGTGGGGAATAACTTGGTGAAGGTACTTATAGGACAACGTCGTTCGGGCAAAAGTTATATTCTCAGGCAAATTGCTTCAAGTCTTGTCTCGGAACGAGGAGTAAATCCGGCTAATATCCTATATATAAATAAGGAGTATCTGGAATTTGATTTTATTGATGATTATAAAGCATTGGAAAGTCTGTATCGTTTTTATCGGGAAAAGCTTAAACCGCAAGGAAAAGTATATTTGTTTTTCGATGAAATTCAAAATGTGGATGGCTGGGAAAGGTTTGTAAACTCCCATTCGCAAGACTTTGTCGAAGAGAGTGAATTGTTTATCAGCGGTTCTAACTCTAAAATGCTTTCCAGTGAACTTGCCACTCTTTTGTCGGGACGTTATGTAGAATTTCATATATTCCCCTATAGTTATGCTGAATATTTACAGTTGATGCAGCAACCTGCCGGTCGGGCTTCTTATTTGGCCTATTTACAGAAAGGCGGTTTGCCCGAATTGTACAACCTGCCCACTGTCGAGTCAGAAAAACAGTATGTCGCTTCTGTGAAAGATACGATTTTGTTGCGTGATATAGTGAAGCGTAAACCCGTTCGTGATGTAAGGTTATTGGATGATATTTTTATTTATTTGGTGAATAATGCGTCCAATCTGTTTTCCGTTCAGCATATTGTTAATTTCTTTAAATCCAAGAACCGGAAGGTGAGTTATGATACCTTATCTAATTATCTAGGTTATATAGAAGAAGCTTTTCTTGCTTATAAAACAGAACGTTACAATATAAAAGGAAAGGATGTGGTGGCAGGTAATTGCAAGTATTATCTGAATGACTTGTCCTTTAAGAATTTTCTTTATCCGGGCTTTGCTTATGGAGTCGGGTATTTGTTGGAGAATGCAGTATATTTGGAACTTCGTCGTTTAGGCTATATTGTATATACAGGTTCTTTTCGGGATAAAGAAGTTGATTTTGTTGCTATGAAGGACGATAGAGTGATTTATCTTCAAGCAACTTACATGTTGGAAACGGCACAAACCATGGAACGGGAATATGCTCCTTTGCTGACGATAGGTGATAATTATGAAAAATATGTCGTTTCCATGGATGAGGTACAATTCCCTTCCAATGAAGGGGTCAGGCATATACAGGCTTGGAATTTAAAGGAAATATTGTAGGAAATCAGTTCCTCTTTTTACCATACAGTTTTTGGTAAGAGATGTCAAAACTCTGATGATATTGTCTGTAGTCTATTATCCAATGTTGCTCACCGCTCCCCCGGATATGTAGAGCAGGAATAGCACCGAAGAGGAGAGTATAGTGGATATTATTTGCTTATGTGCAGTTGGCGCAAACATACGATTGGCATATCAGTCTGTATATCAGTATTCCGCTTATCTTTGCAGTCGCTATCGGGCTGAGTCTGCTTTCTTATTATTATTTTGAGAAACCGGCCAACCGCTGGGTAAAACGAATTTTAAATAAACAATAATAACTAGTTCATGGAAAAACAATTATCAGAAAAACTGCCACGCGTTGAGGTGGTGGATGCTTTACGGGGATTTGCAGTCATGGCAATTCTTTTAGTGCATAGTTTGGAGCATTTCATCTTTCCGGTTTATCCGGTAGACCAGCCTGCATGGTTGAATATACTGAATGACGGGGTATTCAATGTTACATTTACTTTATTGGCTGGAAAATCGTATGCCATTTTTGCTTTGCTGTTTGGATTTACATTTTATATTCAGTCGGCTAACCAACAGCGTAAAGGAAAAGATTTTGGTTATCGTTTTCTGTGGCGTTTGCTGTTATTGGTAGCTTTTGCTACGCTGAATGCAGCTTTTTTTCCGGCAGGAGATGTGTTGTTGCTGTTCTCGGTAGTGGGAATCGTATTGTTCGTGGTGCGCAAGTGGAGTGACTGTGCCATACTAGTTACGGCTATTTTGTTTCTATTGCAGCCCGTTGAGTGGTATCATTATATAGTAGGTCTGTTTGATCCTTCTTATACTTTGCCCGATTGGGGAGTGGGCGCGATGTATAAAGAAGTGGCGGAATATACCAAAGAGGGGAATTTGTGGGAGTTTTTGGGTAAGAATATGACCTTTGGTCAGAAAGCCAGTCTATATTGGGCTCTGGGAGCAGGGCGTTTCTGGCAGACTGCCGGCTTGTTTTTGATGGGATTATATATCGGACGCAAACAATTGTTTGTTACTTCCGAAAAATATACTCGTTTTTGGGTGAAGGCTCTTATCATTTCCGCTATCTCTTTTGCTCCGCTTTTCCAACTGAAAGAGTTGATTATGGCTAGTGACAGTGAACTCATTCGCCAGACTGCCGGAACTGCTTTTGATATGTGGCAAAAGTTCGCTTTTACATTTGTACTGGTTGCTTCTTTTGTATTGCTTTATCAACGGGATAGGTTTAAGAATTTTGTATCAAATCTTCGTTATTATGGTAGGATGAGTCTGACCAATTATATCACCCAATCTATTGCCGGAGCTATTATTTATTTCCCTTTCGGACTTTATCTGGCTCCGTACTGTGGATATACGTTGAGTTTGCTGGTTGGTTTTGTACTCTTTTTGTTGCAAGTACAGTTCTGCAAATGGTGGTTGAAAGGACATAAGCAGGGACCGTTAGAGAGTCTTTGGCATAAATGGACCTGGATGTATTCCAAAAAATAAGGAACTCTGGGCAGGAGTTGCATATGCTATACGGAAGAGAGGAAAAGGCAAATTATTTTTTGCCTTTTCCTCTCTTCCGTATAGGGACTGATTCTTGTTTCCCAAGTTTCCCGAATATCATAAAAAGGATATCTGTTCAGGGTTATAATCAATTGTTTTTGCCTTCTATCTGAATTTGAATTGCTTGTCCTGTACGTTGCAGACATTCTATAAAAATAGAAAGATGATTGGTCTTTTGCATCAACTCACATATAATTTCCTTTTCTTCTGTGCACCAGGGTTCATAAGCACGTGGGAAAGTTTCACGTTGTTTATGGATATAAGGTGGAAGGACTGTTTTCTGAATGCCTAACTCTTGGACTTTTTGTTTTATACGGCAAATATCTTCTTCTGTACAATCATTAAAAGATTCTTTTGTAAAGAACCCCGGATATTTTTGGTCAATGTCAAGATTGATTGTAGGCTTAGATAGGGATTGAAAGGTTTTTTCTCTGCTTTCTAGTTCCTTTATCAGATTGTTGATGTACTCATCGGCTTGAACAGATGATACAACTATGGAACATTCGTGGCGGGAGTATTCTTTATGGCGGTTGGCGGATAACCAGTTGAAAGAACCCTCTATAAGTGTATGGTTATCAATGGCCAATGATTTATTGTGGATACCTTTTACTTCAATGAGGGTTGCGCCATTTTCTATTAATATGTTCCGTCCCTCTTCGGCACGGCTGAGCAACTGATTGGTTTTCGTATCATAATCTAGAGACGAATCGGTGTAGACTGTGACATCCACTCCTCGTTGTACCGTGTGGCGTATCAGCGGAACCAACTGGTCGTTTTCTATGGCGTGGATAGATATGAATGGAGATACAATCAGCAGACGGTGTCTTGCTTTTTCAAAAGCTTGGTGCAGAACCTGGATATGCTCTTCTGTGGTGGACAGACGAAGGGTGGGGTGGTAGGTGCACAGCGGAACTTCCTGTTGGTAAATAAAGTTGTTGGAAATCTCGTTGGATGGATCATCGAAAAGCCATTTAGCCATATTTCCTACCGGGGTGTTTTCTTCCGGATGGAAAATATTCATGTTGCCAAAAACAATGAAATGATGCTGAGCGCGCGATATCGCTACATTGAGCATATTGTATTTTCCATCACGCTCCATAAAAAGAGAATGGTCTTCGGGAGAGTTGACTGTTGAAAAAAGAACAATCGGACATTGGGCACCTTGCAGGGAATGTACGGTGCCAATGATCATATCTTTATATTTCTCATTTCCTGATATTTTTTGTATTTGATGCCGTATTTCGGCCTCTTGGGCTTTAAAAGGAGTTACTACGGCTACAATTTCATGAATAGGCTTTTTATAGGTCTTTTCCAGATTATCTTTTTCCAGTTCCAGCCAACAGACAATGGCTTCCGCTTCAGCCCGGTTGAGGCGACTTCCTGTTTTTTCAGGGCTGCTGTAACTGTTGATGTGTACATATCCTTTGGAAGGGAGGGACTTGTATTTTACTTCGTTACCTTTTTTAGGAAGTAACCTGCCGTGGTAAACATAATCATTGCAATAGGCAATAATGGAATCTACGCATCGTCTGTGTTCGGTCAGAAAAGCTCCTTTTTCACCTTTTACTGTAAAATTACAGCTTTTACGTGCCAGTTTCATTATACTTCCGGAAGAAGAAAGGAAACCATTGTTTTCTAAAAAACGGTATTTTTCCGAGGACTGGTTGGAAACAATGCCCAGATTCTTTAAATTAATGAATGAATATTCATCAGAAATGGACCATACAGGCTCTATTTGTTGAATATCACCTACTAAAATCGCTTGCTTGGCCAAACTGAAGGAGGGAACGGCAAGTTCGGGTGAAACTTGTCCGGATTCATCTACAATCAACAGATCTATTCCATTGTATAAAGGAATATCCCATTTTCCGTTCTCCGCATAGGTCATATACTTGGGTAGAGAATGGAAAGTAGAGATGAAAACAGGCATTACGCAAGCCAAACGTTTTAATCTTTGGGTATAGGCTTCTTGTGTGCGCTGCTTGCCTTCATCGCACCTGCTTAACCGGTGAATAAACTCGGCTTCCCGATAATGTATGGCATACCAGAACATTTGATACCGATAGCTGATATCCAGCCTTACTGCCATGTCTTCTGTATAAGGTAAGTTGCCATACTCAGGGTTGGAACTTATTTTTTCGTAACGTTCTTTGAATTCTTCTGTCAAAGTCCACTGTTCTATTACTTTGTCGTAGGAGGGTAATGGCTCATGGAATTTACGGATAAACTTCTGTAATATATTGTTTTCCTTCCGGTTTCCGTATTCTGTTGTTTCGGCAGCTTGGATACAGAGAATAATCTTTTTTTGGAGGGCTTGCATTTCTTTACGGAGAAATTGCCGGCATTTTGTTTCGTCTTGATAGTTTTTCTTGAAAAAGTTATTGAAGCATTGCAGATAGAATTGTTTGTACTCTTCTTGACGTTCAGGTGTATCGTATGCTGCCGGAAATCCATCCCCTTTGGGGTTGAACATCATTTTGTACTGTTGTTGCAGCTCTTTTTTCCCTGACAGATATAGGCCTAATGTATCCAGTTCGGGTAGCCAGCGGTTGGACAACCGGGGATGTGTTGTGTCATTGGTTGTTTCCGCTTTGAAATCCTTCAGGATATTGGTGATCGCCTGATTATTAGCTGAACTTGCAACTATAATTTCCGGCTCTTCCGGATTGTTTAGAATGTTATGAGCAAGTCTGTTTGCAATGACAGTTTGCAGAAAAGTGGTTTTTCCTGTTCCCGGAGGACCGTTGACGACAAAAATATCAGCACATTCCGGTGTTGTGTACATTGCTAGTGTTTCGCGTTGAGATATGGACAAAGGAAAGTCGCTGCTCATTTGTGCCCAGTGTTCTTGGTTGCAATATACTTTCCGGTTAGTTGGAATAGGAAGAGCGTTAGCAGATTTTGTTTGTATTAATAAATTCAACAGGGGATGTGGAGTGGCATTGTCATCTTTTAAGAGTTTGTCATAGAGTGTGATTATGGGCTGTGCCATATTGCGCTCGGAGGCTTTTATGATAATGATTTCTGGATTATCATAGTAATTCATTGTGCTGAAAGTTTTGCCGGTTGCTTTCTTGAAAAGCTGCTCGCATGCTTGCCAATAGGCCTCCCATTTTGTTTCTTCAGTGTTAAAATTGGATAGTAGTTGATCTACTTTTGAAAGAGAAGCTATAGTGCGGTCATTGGCTGCATTAGGCTCCAAAAATTTACGAATAAATATTGGGATTCTGTCTGATTCGTTCTCGCATACGGTTAGTTTGCCGTCAGGCAACATGGTGGCAGTAATCAAGAAGGGATATTCCGGTCTTTCTGATTGGGAAGTCCAGCCGTTTTCAAATTCGGGCAAAAGAATACAAGGAGCAATCATTACTTTTTGTTTTTCATTGCTGTCTTCTGCTTTCCAATCAGGGAAAATAACAGGAATACTTTTGAGAGGAATGAATTTAAGTATCTTGTCACCAATGTTTAGGGTGATTCGTGGTCCTTTGAGAGCAATAGCTTTGCGCTCTGCATCTTGAAGACAAGTTTTCCAGTATTTTAGTAAGGTCTGGTCCATTTGTTTTTACGTTTGTGTGATGGAATAATTTACAAATATAAGAAAATAGGTGAAAAGAATACGGTAATTGGGGTTACATTCCTGAATTTATGATTTTTTTACATTAAGAGGGATTGGAAATGTCGGGATAATCATTATTAGCGGTAAATGAATTGGGATGAACGGAATAATGGTAATATTTAGTGGTGATGAGGCAAGAAACTTGCCTTTATGAAGCAAATGAAGCTAAAATAGACGAGAATTTATCTGTGTGGGGAGTGTGGATATACTAATTTTGCCAATAAATGAAACTTAAATCTATGATGAAAAGATTTGCAAATTTATTGGCTGTTTTTATTCTTTCTGTAAATTGTATTAGTGCCCAAAATCTAACTCGTTGGGTTAATCCGTTTATTGGAACCGGTGCTGTTCAATCCAGTCTTTCTGGGAATAATTATCCAGGAGCTACTGTCCCTTTTGGTATGGTGCAGCTGAGTCCCGATACTCGTGAAGCGCCTGATTGGGCACAAGCTTCGGGATATGATTATAATGATTCTATTATTTATGGTTTCAGTCATACACGTTTAAGCGGAACCGGTGCTTCCGATTTTATAGATATCCTTCTATTTCCTACCATGAGTGATAAAAGGAAATCGTCTTTTACTCATCAAAACGAACAGGCGCGTCCGGGGTATTATCAAGTATTATTAACGGATGAGAAGATTCAAGCGGAGTTGACGGCTTCTGTGCATGTAGGGGTACATCGCTATATCTATTCTGATGGCGGTCAGTTGAAATTATGGTTGGATTTAGATCATTCGGCAAATAAGGAGAGTTGGAACCGCCGGATAATTCAATCACAAATCCGTGTAGTTTCTCCTACAGTAGTAGAAGGATATCGTGTTATTACAGGATGGGCAAAACTGAGGAAAATATATTTCCATCTTGAATTTTCCCAACCAATCTTATCCAGTCAGTTACATGATGGCAATCGGAGGTATGAGAATACTCCTGTCATTAATGGTACAGAACTGTGTGGATTATTCTGTTTCGACAAGAAGTGGAATAATGAATTGATATGTAAAGTCGCTTTATCTCCAGTTTCCATTGAAAATGCCCGGTTGAATATGGCAGCTGAGGTTCCCGGATGGAACTTTGAACATATTGCTTCTGCTGCCGAAGCCAGCTGGGAGAAAGAATTGAAGAAAGTCATCATCCAAGGTACCGGTTTGCAGAAAAAGATTTTTTATACAGCTTTATATCACACTATGGTACAACCTAATACGATGAGCGATGTAAATGGTGAATATATGGCTGCCGATTATACGACACGTAAGGTAGCCGATAATGAAGTTCATTATTCCACTTTTTCTTTATGGGATACATTCAGAGCAGCTCATCCGCTTTATACTTTGCTGCATACCGACCGCATTCCTGATTTTATTAAAAGCATGATGAGGCAATATGACTATTATGGTTATTTGCCTGTATGGCAATTATGGGGGCAGGATAATTATTGTATGATTGGTAATCACTCCATTCCTGTCATTGTGGATGCTGTGCTGAAAGGTGTTGCAGGAGTGGATGCGGAAAAGGCTTATGAAGCGGTTCATAGCAGTTCCATCGTATCTCATCCGAACTTTCCTTTTGAAGTATGGGAGAAATATGGATACATGCCTGAGGATATTCAAACACAATCTGTTTCTATTACTTTAGAACAAGCTTTTGATGATTGGTGTGTTGCACTGTTGGCCCGGAAATTAGGGAAAGAGGAGGATTATGGGCGTTTTATGAAGCGTTCTGCTTTTTACAGGAATTTATTTAATGCAGAAACAAAATTCTTTCAACCGAAAAATAAGAAAGGAGAATGGATGGAGCCTTTCGATCCTTATAAGTATGGAGCCAATGGTGGCTACCCTTTCACTGAGGGGAATGCCTGGCAATACTTCTGGTATGTACCCCAGAATATACCTGACTTGATTTCACTGACAGGGGGAAACAAAGCTTTTACGGCAAAGTTGGATACCTTTTTCACAGTCAATCACCAAAGTGGTGAACTGAATGACAATGCTTCCGGTTTTGTAGGGCAATATGCGCATGGCAATGAGCCGAGCCATCATGTGGCTTATCTGTATGCGTGTGCGGGAGAACCTTGGAAAACACAAAAATATGTGGCACATATCATGAATGAACTGTATAATGATTCCTCTTCAGGTTATGCCGGTAATGATGATTGCGGGGAAATGTCTGCCTGGTATGTGTTTGGCGCACTTGGCTTTTATCCGGTAAATCCGGTTAGCGGGAAGTATATTATCGGTACTCCTATGTTGGAGGAAGCGGTTATTCAGTTGCCTGATGGAAAGACTTTTACCATTAAGGCCCCACGCAAAGAGCACAATGAGATTTATATCCGTTCCATGAGACTGAATGGCAAGAAATATACAAAGAATTATATTACTCATCAGGATATTATGAATGGCGGAACGTTGGAGTTTGTAATGACTGCCTCACCGGGAAAATGATAACAAATGGTGAAGTATTGGAATTTGTGCCGGGAAAGATTTCTAAATGTTGAATAACTCCCTTTTATAGGTTACGATTGAAGCAAAAGAGTCTAAAAATGGCGAGTTTTTCTCTACCTAATGGGAGAGGTATATCTACTTTTGTTTCAGAAGAAACTATTAATCATGAAAAATATGAAACATTTTAAGACTTATTTAGCAGCAATGGCTTTGGCCCTTTCCGGATGCCAGAGTGCAACAGATTCCTGTGGAACTACAGAATTGTGGTATGCCCAACCGGCAAAAGTTTGGATGGAATCTTTACCTATCGGTAATGGGCGTTTGGGAGCTATGACTTATGGTGGAATAGAGGAAGAGAAACTGGCATTGAATGAATCGACAATGTGGTCCGGCCAGTACAATGAGAACCAGAACAAACCTTTCGGGCGAGAGAAAATGAACCAGCTCAGAAAGTTGTTCTTTGAGGGAAAACTATCGGAAGGAAACCGTATAGCCGGAGATAATCTTCATGGCAACCAGACTTCTTTCGGAACTCATCTTCCCATTGGAGATTTGAAGATGCAATTCATTTACCCCGAAGGTAAAGTGACCGGCTACCGTCGTTCGTTAAGCTTGGATGAGGCTGTCAGCAGCGTTTCTTTCAACTCCGGCGGTGTGAACTATAAACGTGAGTATTTTGCTACAAACCCGGATAATGTTCTCGTACTCCGCTTGACCGCTGATAAGCAAAAGTCCATTACTATGAATATGGGATTGGATTTGATGCGTCAAGCCGATCTTTCTGTAGAAGATAACCAATTGGTATTTACCGGGAAAGTAGATTTTCCCTTGCATGGTCCGGGCGGAGTCTGTTTTGAAGGAAGAATAGCCGTTCTGGCTGATAATGGAGAGGTAAAGATGGAACAGTCTGGAGTAGGTATAAAAGAAGCTGATGCCGTGACTTTGATTGTCGATGTGCGTACCGATTATAAAAGTCCTGATTACAAGACTCTTTGTGCTGATGGTGTGAAGAAGGCTGCAGCTAAATCTTATGATGAATTGAAGCAGGCGCATATAAAGGATTATAACACGTTGTATAATCGTGTTTCTATTCATTTCGGACAAGACGCTAACCGCGCGTTGCCTACGGATGTCCGTTGGAAACAAGTGAAGGAAGGCAAGACTGATACTGGTCTGGATGCCTTGTTCTTCCAGTATGGCCGTTACCTCACCATTGCCAGTTCCCGCGAAAACTCTCCATTGCCCATTGCCTTGCAGGGTTTTTTCAATGACAACAAGGCGTGCAACATGGGCTGGACCAATGACTATCATCTGGATATCAATACTGAACAGAATTATTGGGCAGCCAATGTTGGCAATCTTGCTGAATGTAATGCCCCCCTGTTTACCTATATTAAGGATTTGGCGCATCACGGTGCGAAGACAGCCGAAGTGGTCTATGGATGTAAAGGCTGGACTGCTCACACTACAGCCAATGTCTGGGGATATACTCCCGCCTCCAGTACCATTATTTGGGGACTGTTCCCGATGGCAGGTTCATGGATAGCTTCCCATCTGTGGACACAATATGAATTTACACAGGACAAGCAATATCTGGCCGAAACGGCCTATCCGCTTTTGAAAGGTAATGCACAGTTCATCCTGGATTTCTTGGCAAAAGACCCGAAGAGTGGTTATCTGATGACAGGGCCGAGCATCTCACCCGAAAACTGGTTCCGTACAGCAGGCGGTGAAGAAATGGTTGCCTCCATGATGCCTGCCTGTGACCGTGAACTGGCCTACGAGATCTTGTCGAATTGTGTTCAGGCTTCAGAGATATTGAATACCGACCGCGAGTTTGCCGATAGCCTGCGTACTGCCATCGCCCAACTTCCTCCCATCCAGTTGCGTGCCAATGGTGCCATTCGTGAATGGTTTGAAGATTTCGAGGAAGCTCATCCCAACCATCGTCACACTTCCCACCTGCTGGCACTCTATCCTTTCTCCCAAATCACTTTGGAGAAGACTCCCGAATTGGCGGAAGCTGCCCGCAAGACCATCGAGAATCGTTTGTCTGCCGAGAACTGGGAAGATACAGAGTGGAGTCGTGCCAATATGATTTGTATGTATGCCCGTTTGAAAGATGCACAGGAAGCATATAAGAGCGTTCAATTATTACAAGGTAAGCTTTCACGTGAAAATTTAATGACTGTATCTCCAGGTGGCATTGCTGGGGCGGAAGGTGATATTTATTCATTCGACGGAAATCCCGCCGGTACAGCCGGTATGGCAGAAATGCTGGTGCAGAACCACGAAGGTTATGTAGAGTTCTTACCGTGTTTGCCTGTTGAATGGAAAGATGGTAGTTTTAAAGGTCTGTGTTTAAAGGGAGGAGCTGAAGCGACTGCTGAGTGGACGAATGCTGTCATTAATAAAGCTTCTTTAAAAGCTACTGTTGATCAGGTTTTAAAAGTGAAAGTTCCTCAAGGGAAAAAATATAGAGTGCTTTTAAATAGTAAGGAGGCAATTGCAAATCCTGATGCAAAAGGTTTGATAACAGTGGAAATGAAACGTGGAGATTTGCTGGAATTGTTGTAAAAAACAGGTTGCTTTGCATAGCTTGATTGAGGATTACATCTCAGTATATTGAGGTGTAGTCCTCGTTTTATGATAAGGCAACCAGCAAAGTAATGAAATAGTAATATTGTCCATATCCTCAGTAATTTTTTCTATTCTTTAAATCCTTGAATCCTTGTTACTTTGCATCATAAAAATAACTAATATATGATATTCATGAAAACACAATCTAATTTTTATCTATTTCTTATTGCTTTGATTTCTGCTATGGGAGGTTTCCTATTTGGATATGACTGGGTAGTGATCGGAGGAGCAAAACCTTTTTATGAACAATATTTTGGTATAGCCGGTAACCCTGTTATGCAGGGATGGGCTATGAGCAGTGCCTTGATTGGTTGTTTGTTTGGGGCGCTAAGTGCCGGTAAGCTGAGTGACCGTTTGGGACGTAAGCCTATTTTGATTTTGGCGGCAGGATTATTTATCTGTACGGCTGTCGGTACAGGGGCGGTGCATTCTTTTACTTTCTTTAATGTATTTCGTTTGGTGGGGGGCTTTGCCATTGGGATTGCTTCCAGTTTGTCACCTATGTATATAGCAGAAATAGCTCCGGCACATTTGCGGGGACGGTTTGTGTCCATCAATCAGTTGACGGTAGTGTTAGGTATCTTGACTTCTCAGATTGTTAATTGGCAGATAGCCGAGCCTGTGGCATTAGGAGCTACTCATGAAATGATCCGTGAATCATGGAACGGACAGATGGGATGGCGCTGGATGTTTTGGGCAATGACTGTCCCGGCCGCCTTGTTCTTTGTTTTTAGTTTTATATTACCGGAGAGTCCTCGTTGGTTAGCCTCTTCGGGAAAGCGGGAGGCTGCACTCAAGGTGTTTACCCGTATGGGAGGAAAGGAATATGCTGTTACTGAGTTGGCGGCCATAGAAGCGGCTTCAGCCTGTCAGACGCAAGAAGGAGGTTTTCGTCAATTATTGAATCCTGCTATGTATAAAGTGCTGACTATAGGTGTTGTCATGGCTATTTTGCAGCAATGGTGTGGTATTAATGTTATTTTCAACTATGCACAGGAAATATTTATGGCGGCAGGTTATGGCGTGTCTGATGTCTTGATGAATATTGTGGTGACCGGTATTACAAATGTCATATTTACTATTCTAGCCATGTTTGTAGTAGATCGCTGGGGACGTAAGGCATTGACACTGATCGGTTCATTCGGGCTGGCAATAATCTATTCTTTTATGGGGGCCGCCTATTATTTTCATATCACCGGAATCGTTCTGTTGATTATTGTCGTAATGGCTATTGCCTGTTATGCCATGACTTTGGCTACAGTGATGTGGGTCATTATATCCGAAATCTTCCCGAACCGCATCCGTGGTGTTGCCATGTCCGTCTGCACCTTTGCTTTGTGGGCGGCTTGCTTTATCCTGACTTATACTTTCCCAATGTTAAATAGTGGCTTGGGAGCTGCCGGAACATTCTGGTTGTATGGATTGATTTGTCTGGGTGGAGGAATTTTTGTTGTATTCCGGTTGCCGGAAACGAAAGGGAAGAGTTTGGAAGAGATAGAAAAGGAATTAGTGAAATAACAATCATTTATTATGGAAAAAATAACTCAATATTTAATTCAAAGTACTGTACAGGGTAGTGAGGTACGTGCATGGGAAGAAGATATCATGCTTCCTACCTATGAGATAGGAAAGGAAGAGAAGAATCCTATTTTTCTTGAAAAAAGGGTTTATCAGGGAAGTTGCGGATCAGTCTATCCTTATCCGGTGGTAGAGAAGATTTCAGATAAAAAAGCAGACAAGAGGTATCATGCATTGTTTATCGAGAATGAATACATCAAGGTGATGATACTTCCCGAGTTGGGTGGTCGTATACACATGGCTTATGATAAGGTGAAAAAACGTCATTTTGTTTATTACAACCAAGTTGTGAAACCGGCATTGGTGGGATTGACAGGACCTTGGATTTCTGGAGGCATCGAATTTAACTGGCCTCAGCATCACCGTCCTTCTACTTTTTTGCCTACTGATTTTTTGATAGAGGAAAATGCGGACGGCAGTAAGACCATATGGTGTAATGAAGTGGAAAGAATGTTCCGCACCAAAGGTATGCAGGGATTTACGCTTTATCCGGGCAAAGCTTATATAGAAATAAAAGTGAAGATTTATAATCGTACGTCTTTTCCTCAGACTTTTTTGTGGTGGGCCAATCCTGCAGTAGTAGTCAATGACCATTATCATTCGGTATTTCCACCTGATGTAAATGCGGTGTTTGATCACGGCAAGCGCGATGTTTCTTCTTTCCCTATTGCTACAGGAGTTTATTATAAACAAGATTATTCTGCTGGTGTGGATATCTCTAAATATAAGAATATTCCGGTTCCTACATCATATATGGCTATCAAGTCTAAATATGATTTTGTGGGTGGCTATGAAGAAGATGTTCGTGGGGGACTTCTACATGTGGCCGATCATCATGTCTCTCCGGGAAAGAAACAATGGACGTGGGGAAATGGTGATTTCGGCAAGGCTTGGGATCGTAATCTGACTGATGAGGACGGACCTTATATTGAGCTGATGACCGGTATGTATACGGATAACCAACCGGACTTTACTTGGTTACAGCCCTATGAGGAAAAATCATGGGTACAGTATTTTATGCCTTATAGTGAAGTGGGTTATGTAAAGAATGCAACCAAAGATGCTTTGTTGAATTTGGAAATAAAGGAAGGTAAAGCCCGTTTGGTGCTTTATACTACGGGAGCGAATAGTGGAGTACGTATTATAGTAAAAGCTATTAAAGGCACTGTATTATTGGATAAGACTACACAAATTTCGCCATCAGAACCGTTTATTACGACTTTTGCGGCAGAAGGACTAAAAGAAGAGGAGGTATGTGCAGAGGTTCGTGATAAGGAAGGACAAATTTTGCTTTCTTATCAGGCGGATAAACCGGAAATCAGGCCGGTTCCTGATCCTGCTAAGGCTGCTAAAGATCCTCAGAATATTGCTTCTGTTGAACAACTGTTTTTGACCGGACTACACTTGGAACAATATCGCCATGCTACTTATAATCCGATGGATTATTATATGGAAGCATTAAGGCGTGAACCGGGAGATGTACGTTGTAACAATGCGGTGGGGTTATTGTTGATGCGTAAAGGACAATTTGCAATGGCAGAAAGCTATTTCCGGAAAGCGGTGGAAACCTTGACTGAACGTAATCCGAATCCTTATGACGGTGAACCTTATTATAATTTGGGCTGGAGTTGTATGATGCAACAGAAGTGGGATGAGGCTTATGATGCTTTCTTTAAGTCGGCATGGAATGCTGCTTGGCAGGATGCGGCTTATTATGCACTAGCACAACTTGACACTCGTAAAGGAAAGTATGAAAGTGCTTTGGACAAGATAGACCGTTCATTGATTCGTAATTGGCATAATCACAAAGCGCGTCAGTTGAAAACTTCCATTCTACGCAAATTGGGTCGTAAAGAGGAAGCTTTGGCGCTCGTAGCTGAATCATTGCAGATAGATCGTTTTAATATGGGATGCCGTTTTGAACATTATCTGTTAACCCGGGATGTGAAAGTGTTGGAGGAAATGAAAGAGTTGATGCGTGGTTGGGCGCACGGATATATAGAATACGCATTGGATTTTGCTGCTGCCGGATTGTATGAGGAAGCTTTATCTTTACTGGAATGCCATGTAACCGGAACTACAGAAATATATCCTGTCGTTTATTATGCAATGGGATATTTCCATACCTGTAAGGGAGATGAGAGTAAAGCATTGGAATATTATCAGCGGGCAGAAAAAGAGAATCATTCATATTGTTTCCCGAATCGTATAGAAGAAGTATTGATTCTTCAAGATGCCTTACGTCTGAATATTCATGGGGCAAAAGCGGCATATAGTTTAGGTAATTTCTGGTATGCTAACCGTCAGTATGACAATGCCATTGCCTGTTGGGAACATTCTGCGGCCATAAATCCGGCATATCCCACCGTATGGCGTAATTTGTCGTTGGCTTATTATAATAAACGCGATGACAAGCAGAAAGCCTTGGAAACTTTGGAAAAAGCTTATGCATTGGATGAGCACGATTCTCGTATCTTAATGGAGTTGGATCAACTTTATAAACGTTTAGGGCGGCCGCATAGTGAACGTTTGGCTTTTTTGGAAGCACATCTGCCCGAAGTAGAGCAGCGTGATGATCTTTCCATTGAACGTATCACTTTGTATAATCAATCAGGCCGCTATGCTGAAGCAAAAGAATTGATTGCCGCGCGTAATTTCCATCCATGGGAAGGAGGAGAAGGAAAAATCACCGGACAATATGTATTGTGTCGTGTAGAATTAGCAAAGATTGCTTTAAGTGAAAAACGCTATGCCGATGCTTTAGTTCTTTTGGATGAAACGGATGCTTATCCATTTAATTTGGGTGAGGGAAAATTGGCAAATGCTGAAGAGAATGATATATGGTATTATAAAGGTGAGGCGTTTCGTGGCTTGGGAAATGAGCAACAAGCTATAGATTGCTTTACCAAAGCGACCATTGGTTCTTCAGAACCACAACAGGCTTTCTTCTACAATGACCAACAACCCGATAAGATTTTCTATCAAGGTCTGGCATGGCGTGCGTTGGGTAGAGAGGATAAGGCACGCAGCTGCTTTAACAAATTGATAAAGCATGGTGAGAAGCATTTGTTTGACCACTGTCGGATTGATTATTTTGCTGTTTCTCTGCCTGATCTGGCTATTTGGGAAGATGACTTGGATAAACGTAACTGCATTCATTGTAATTATGTGATGGGGTTGGGGTATTTAGGATTGCGTGAAATGGGAAAAGCCATTGATTTTTTGGATAAGGTGCGAGAATTGGACATTAACCATCAAGGTGGACAATTCCATCGTAATTTGTGTGCTGTATGAGAAAAAAGAATTTTTTCCTTTTGTTGGTAACATTGTGTCTGTGCATTTTTGCACAGGCACAAATGCTGTCTGTTTATGAATTATCATCCCCAAACGGGCAATTGGTACTTACTGTAGAGAATGGAAGGGTCTTACAATATTCTTTAAGTTTGGAAGGTAGGTCTGTCATTCATCCCTCTGCTATTTGTATGACGATGCAAAATGGTAATATATGGGGAAAGAATGGTGAAGTGGTAGGGACTTCTACAAGTAGTACTTCTGAGAAGGTTTATCCGGTAGCTGGTAATTATCGTGAATTAACAGACCATTATAATGAACTTTCCTTGAAATTCAAGGATGGTTATTCAGTTATATTCCGGATGTATAATGAAGGAATGGCATATCGTTTTTGTGGAAATCTTCCGGAGCAGGATTCTTTGATTGTAGTTGATGAAGAAGCTTCTTTTAATCTGGCTGATGATCCGGCAGTTATTTTACCTGAAACAACTAATTTTACAGCTTGGGAGTTGAGCAATGTGCTTTACGAGGGCATTTCTAAAATAGAAGAACATAAATATGGTATTACACCAACTTTATTTACAAACAAGGTGCAAAATGTGCGTGTTGTGGTGGCTGAATCGGATTTAAATAACTATCCGGGTATGTATCTTCGTAAAGAAGATGGCAAGGTGAAAGGTTATTGGGCGACCTATCCTAAAACAATAGAGATGGGCAGTTGGGGAAATTTTATTACGGTGGTAAAAGAAAGGGAGAATTATTTAGCACGTACTGCTGGTAACCATGCTTTCCCTTGGCGTATGGCTATTGTGGCCAAGGATGATAAGGAACTACTGACTAATGAAATGATTTACTTACTGGCCAAGCCCCAACAAATAAAGGATACGGATTGGATTCGTCCTGGTAAAGCAACTTGGGAATGGTGGCATTGTGCTATTTTGGAAAAAGCTCCTTTCCCTTCTGGTCATCAAAACCTTTCGACACAGATGTACAAGTATTATATTGATTTCGCTTCCGAAAACAAAATACCTTATCTACTGGTCGATGCCGGTTGGAGCAATGTTTTTAATCATGCAGATTTGAATAAGAATATTGATATAAAAGAGGTGATACGCTATGGAAAAGAAAAAAAAGTAGGTGTATGGCTTTGGACTGTTGCTGCTACTTTATTCCAGCATCCGCATTGTTATTTGGATTCTATCAGTAAGTGGGGTGCTGTTGGGGTGAAAATAGATTTTTTTGATCGTGATGATGCTCAAATAATCCCTCAATATGAAAATCTGGCAAAGGCTTGTGCTGAGCGGCATCTTATGGTGGATTTTCATGGATGCAGCAAGCCTACCGGACTTCATCGGGCATATCCTAATATCCTTTCTTATGAAGCCATACGATGTGCGGAGTGTTTTAAGTGGGATACCACTTCTAATCCGGATTATCAGCTTCAATGTATCTTTGCCCGTATGTTGGGAGGTGGAATTGATTATACTCCGGGGTCGATGCGTAACAGCACATTGGAAAAATTTAAGCCGATCGATCCGGGGTTGCCTAGTTCATTGGGGACTCGTTCACATGAATTGGCCTTGTTTGTTGTACTTTCCGCACCATTTGCCAGTTTATGTGATTCTCCGGATGAGTATCGTAAGTATCCTGATATTTTAAAATATTTAGCGGAAGTTCCGACTTCATGGGATTAGACGATTCCCTTAGCTGCTTGTGTGGGCGAATATGCTGTGTTGGCTAAGCAGAAAGGAAATACTTGGTATATAGGCGGATTGAACGCTTGGGGTGAGAGAACAATTCAGGTGGATTGCTCTTTCCTGCCTCAGGATAAGAAATATACCATTGAAATTTTTCAGGATAAAAAAAGAAGTAACAAGAATGCTAATTTATACGAACATAAAATAATGGATATGGATAATAAGAATATTATTGAAATGTTTATGGCTTCTGGTGGGGGATTTGTAATGGTCATTCGTGAAAAGTAATAGAGGGCAATCCTCTATTTCTTTTATATTGGCATTATTTATCCTTTTTTTCTTTTATCTTTGGCTCAAATTTTGAACAGGCTATGAAAAAGACTTTGCTCATTTTATGTTGTTTGTATGTTGTATTTACATTACAGGCTGTTGATAAGGGATTATCCAATTTTTATTTTTCTCATATAACGGGTGAAAATGGACTATCACAAAGTAATGTGAAGGCTATCATTCAGGATAGTTACGGGTTTATGTGGTTTGGTACAAAAAATGGTTTGAACCGTTTTGATGGAACTTCTATTGTACAGATGAACTGTGATGACTATGTAGTCGGTACCGGAAACCATAATATTTCTGCTTTGTTTGAAGATAAGGAACGTCAGTTATGGGTAGGAACGGATAGAGGAGTCTATCGTTATAATCCTGCCTTGGATATATTCACGGCAATGAATATGGAAACAGAGGAAGGGGTGAATATGAATAATTGGGTATCTAATATTGTGGCGGATTCTATTGGTAATATTTGGATTGTGATTCCTGATCAGGGAGTTTTTCGCTATAAGGATGAGAAACTTTATTTTTATGAAGTAACCAACAAAGAGCATTTTAAAACAGAAGCTCCGGATTGTATTTTGGTACGCCCTGATGGTGATGTCTGGGTTGGTACATGGGGGGTCGGACTTTTTCGATATGATAGAAATACGGATAAATTTGAACAATATTGTGTTGATAAAACCGGGCGTTCGTTAAAGGGAAAGAATATTAATTCTATTTGTAATTATGGTGATTGGATTGCAATGGCTATTCATGAAGGGGAATTGATGAAATATAATCCCAGTACGAATCAGCTTGTAGAAATAGATATACCTGAGGCTAACCATACATTTGTACGTAATGTGGCTTGTTTTGACGATGAACTGTGGGTGGGAACTCATGAAGGCTTATTTGTTGTGAATGAGAGGAAGAATAAAAGAGTTCATTTGAAACAAGATTTGATGCGTTCGTTCAGTCTGTCGGATAAGATTATTTATACTATTTATCAAGATCGGGAAGGGGGAATTTGGCTGGGAACCATGTTTGGCGGAGTGAATTATCTGCCTCATCATGACTTGTTATTTGATAAATATGTACCTGGAAGTGATGGGCGTTCGTTGACCACAAAACGGATAAGGGAAATAGCTTCTGATAATAAGGGAAATATATGGGTTGGAACTGAAGACGATGGAATTAATATATTGGATATTGCTTCTGGACAGGTAAACCGATTGAGGTTAGATGATGATGATAAAAGGAGTCATATGGTTACTTTGGGGATGTTTGTTAAAGGAAACCAACTGTTTTGTGGTTTGTTCAAACAAGGATTGGATGTGATTCAGTTGCCAGAGAATAAAGTTTATCATTATACTCCTGAGGAGTTGAATATAGGAGAAGGAAGTGTTTATACTTTCTTTATAGATGAGGCAGGATATAAGTGGATTGGCACAGGTTGGGGACTTTATAAAGCGGCTCCTGCAAGTTTTCATTTTGAAAAGGTGGAAGAAGTGGGTTTTGATTGGATTTTCGATGCATTTCAAGATAAGGATGGAATGATATGGTTCGCTTCCATGGGAAACGGATTATGGAAGCATGATCCGGGAAAGAATAGCTTTAAAAAGTATACTTATGAGGAAGGTAAGGAGAATACATTGGGATCCAATTCTGTCAGTTCGGTAATGCAGGATAGTAAAGGGCGGATTTGGATTTCCACTGATCGTGGTGGAATTTGTCGTTACAATTCTCAAACGGATGATTTTACCTCTTTTTCCATTAAAGACGGTTTGCCGGATGATGTGGCTTATAAGATATTGGAAGATGAGCAATCAAATTTATGGTTCGGGACAAATCGGGGGCTGGTCAGGTTTAATCCGGAATCGAAGGACGTGCGGGTATATACTACTAAGGATGGTTTGTTAGGGAATCAGTTTAATTATAAGTCAGCTTTGAAGGGGGAGGATGGTAAGTTTTATTTTGGCGGTATAGACGGATTGATTGCATTTGATCCTAATTCTTCGGAAAAAATCAATTTCTTGCCACCTGTTTATATCTCAAAATTCAGTATTTATAATCAGGAGATAACAGTTCATACTCCTAATTCTCCTTTGAAAAAGTGTATAGAACATACGGATGAAATCGTATTGCCTTATGATCAGTCAAATATTAGTTTTGATGTTGCTTTATTAAGTTATTCTACTACGGAATCCAATCAATACTATTATAAGTTGGTTCCCTTGGATAAAGATTGGATAAGAGCGGCAAGTAATCAGAATATCTCTTATGCAAAATTGCCTCCGGGAAATTATACTTTACAGGTTCGGGCTACCAATAGTGTCAAAGAAGGTCCCTATGCTACCCGGTCTTTATCTATTGTTATTCTGCCTCCTTGGTGGCAGTCGGTTTGGGCTTATTTCCTGTATATTATCTGGGGAATCTGTGTTGTACTTTGTTGGTTCTTCTGGTATAAAAGACGTAAAGAGAAACAGATGGAAGAAAAGCAGAAGTTATTTGAAGTTGAGAAAGAGAAAGAACTCTATGAATCAAAAGTCAGTTTCTTTACTGAGATAGCTCATGAGGTGCGCACGCCCTTGACATTGATTAATGGTCCATTGGAAGCCATTGAGGAAATGGATATCAAGGATCAGAAATTGAACAAAAATTTGAAAGTAATCGGGCAGAATACCAAGAGATTATTAGACCTGACCGGCCAGCTGCTTGATTTTCAAAAAATAGGAGCGAGTAAATTTGAATTGAAATTTGAAACGGTTGATGTAACGGCATTGCTGAATGAAACGATTACTCGTTTTGAGCCTACTATTCTGCAAAAGCAGAAAGAGTTATTGCAACATATTCCCCAAGAAAGAATTATGGCTGCCATAGATAAGGAGGCTATCACAAAAGTATTGAGTAATTTGTTGAATAATGCTTTGAAATATGCCCGTCATACCATTATGATAGATTTATTCCAAGATGGAGTAGATTTTACAGTTCGTGTTGTCAGTGATGGAGAAAAGATACCTGAAGCGTCCAGCCAGCAGATTTTTGAACCCTTTTATCAGGTAGAAAAGAAGAAGGATACAGTTCGGATGGGAGTAGGCATAGGGTTACCTTTAGCTCGTTCGCTAGCCACTTTGCATAAAGGCAGGCTTTATTTGGATATAGAACAACCGGAGAATACATTTGTTTTGACCATTCCTTTGAATAAGGAGGAAGTAAGGCAGCAAATAGAGAAGGTCGTTGAGCAAAATATAGAAGTATTGGATGAGGAAACATCAACAGAAACAGACCAGATGAAAGGTTATACTTTATTGTTAGTAGAGGACAATGAAAGCATGAGATCTTTTATCTTTGAACGATTAGAAGCCTTGTTTACAGTAGAAACCGCTGTGAATGGGCAGGAAGCGTTGGATATTTTACGTAGTAATCACATAGATTTGGTTATCAGTGATATAATGATGCCGGTGATGAATGGCTATGAATTATGTAAGGAAATAAAGGCGGATATTGATTTGTGCCATATTCCGGTTATTTTCCTTACCGCCAAGAACGATTTGGAGAGTAAGATTAACGGATTGAAGATAGGAGCAGAAGCTTATGTGGAAAAGCCTTTTTCTTTCAACTATTTGAAGACTCAGATTTTATCTTTACTCAGTAATCGAAGGAAAGAGCGTGAGGCATTCTCCAAACGTCCTTTTTTCCCTGTGCATAATATGCAGATGAACAAGGCGGATGAGGAGTTTATGAATAAAGTGATCAATGTGATTCAAGAGAATATCTCGGATGAAAATTTTAATGTGGAACGTATGGCTGATATCTTATGTATGAGCCGTTCCAGCTTGTTGAGGAAAATAAAGATTCTATTTAATCTTTCACCCATAGATTTCATCCGGTTGATCCGTTTGAAAAAAGCAGCCGAACTGATTCAGGAAGGTAAGTATCGTATTGGGGATATCTGTTATATGGTAGGAATAAACTCTTCATCTTACTTCAGCAAATTATTTTTAAAACAATTTGGAATGACTCCGAAAGAGTTTGAGAAACAGTATCAAACATCCAAGGAAAAAGTTAAAATAGATCTGACGGGAATCTCTGATTGAAAGAAATGCAGCAAAAAATGATGCATTTGCGGATTCTGCGGGTGCAGATGCGTCATTGCTGCAAAAATCCTATTTATTGCAGCGTTTGTATATTAACAGGTTGTCAAGATATGCCTACTTTTGACCATGCTTGAAAGGAAAAGAATTCCGAACAGTAAAGCAAACCTTAAGTAGATTTATCTCTTTGACAAACTAATAATATTATGAAGAATAATTGGTTAACTTTAAAATCATTGTTTCTCTGTGTTTCTGCATTGAGCGTTTCCGGTCTTATTTTATCCGGGTGTACTGAAAATGCAAATCTAAATGTAGGTGAATGGTCTTTGGAGTATGATGCTCACGCTAATGGTATTGATATCAGCAAAGGCTCTAAGCTTATTTATGATAATGTATATGCAGCTTATAAGTTGGCAGACAGTGTTGTTTCGACTCGTGATTATGCAAAGCATCATGTTTCTACAAAAAAAATCAATGATTATTTTGGAGAAGGGTATCATTATGAGGTGACTTATACCGGGAATAATCTGCCTGCACTGGTTCAATCTTTTTATGTATATCCGGCAAAGGATTATGTGCTGACAGATTTCACTTTGGAGAGTACGACTGAAATAGCTTCGAATTATATGGCACCGGTCAATGTGGACCGAATGCCTGAAGTATTGAACCAGGGAGAAAATAATCGTGCGCTTTTCATTCCTTTCGATAATGACTGTTGGATCAGATATCAATCTCATCCGCTCACATTTACAGAACTGACTAGTTATGAAGTCACTGCCATATTTAATAATGATGACCGTGAAGCTGTGGTGGTAGGTTCTGTAGAACATGATTCTTGGAAAACAGGTATAACAATAGGTAAAGGTAATATATATAATGTAGGTTCGTTGGTATGTTATGGCGGTATTGCCGATAAGACAACACGTGACTCGAAACCTCACGGTGCATTGAAAGGTACAAAAATCAAGTCACCTAAAATTTTAGTAGGATTTTTTGAAGACTGGCGTGGAGGTATGGAAGAATACGCTCAGGCTAATGCTGTGATTGCTCCGCCCAAAGCTTGGGGTAAAGCTGTTCCTTTTGGCTGGAACAGCTGGGGAGCATTGCAATTTAATCTGACCTATCCGAAAGCATTGGAAGTTTCTGATTTTTACAAAGAGAATTTGCAGTCCCGTCATTTTGTGAATTCGGATAATTTGGTTTATACAGGTTTGGATTCTGGTTGGAACAGTTTTTCAGAAGAGGAGTTGAAAGCTTTTGTGGATAAATGTAAGGCAAACGGTCAGGTAGCCGGCGTTTATTGGACTCCGTTTACTGATTGGGTTAAAAATCCTGAACGTGAAATAAAAGAAATGCCGGGATATAAATATAAAGATGTATATCTCTATGCAAATGGGAAACCGCAGGAATTAGACGGAGCTTATGCTGTTGATCCTACTCATCCGGCTATTGAAGCTATGATGAAACACACATCGGAGCTATTCCATCGGGCTGGCTTTGAATATGTGAAAATGGACTTTATGACACATGGAGCAATGGAAGCCGACAAATGGTATAATCCGGAAATACAAACAGGTATTCAGGGATACAACTATGGAATGCAATTGCTTGACAAATATTTTGGTGATATGTATATCAATCTTTCTATTTCTCCTGTTTTTCCTGCTCATTATGCTCAGTCCAGAAGAATTGCGTGTGATGCATGGAACAAGATGAAGGATACCGAATATACCTTAAATGCACTTTCATACGGTTGGTGGCAGGATAAGGTTTATCAGTTTAATGATCCTGACCATATTGTATTGCGTGATGCTACAGATGGTGAGAACAGAGCGCGTGTCACTTCGGGGGTTATCACTGGAATTTTCATTGCTGGAGATGATTTCAGCAAAGGCGGTTCTAAAGAGGTGAAAGAGAAGGCGATGAAATATTTGACGAATGCCGAGATCAATGCCATAGCCAATGGGGAATCTTTTCATCCTGTAGATGGGAATGGTGAAAAGTCAGAAAATCAGTTTGTACGCATGGATAAGGATGGTAAGGCTTATTATGCGGTGTTCAACTATATGGATCAAGAGTTGAAGATGACTACAGCTTTAGAGCGTCTGGGGTTGGATTCGTCAAAGGAATATAAGTTGAAAGAATTATGGAGTGGCATTGAAAGTACTGCTAAGACTAACCTGGAAGTAACGGTTCCTGCATGTGATGTCGCAATTTTCAAAATGGAAGAATAAACCAATATAAACTTTAAATCGTACTTAAATTTACAAATTATGAAAAGAATTAGGCTTATTAATTTAATCCTTATCATGTTTTGTTGCTGCAATATGTTGGCACAGAACATAACGGTTACAGGACAGGTGGTGGATGTTACATCCGAACCTATCATTGGTGCAAGTGTAGTGGTAAAAGGTACAACCAATGGGACTATTACCGATTTTGATGGCAACTTTACATTATCAGTTCAGAAAGGGGAAACATTACATATTTCTTATATAGGATATGTTGCCCAAGATGTAAAGGTAATGGGTAACCAACCTGTCAAAGTGGTGATGGCGGAAGATACTGAAACATTAGACGAAGTGGTTGTTGTAGGTACTTCGATGAAGAAGAGTGATTTGACAGGAGCTGTTGCCAGTGTTAGTTCTAAAGTTTTGGAAGAAAAACCGGTGACGAATGTAAATCAGGCTCTTCAAGGCCGTGTCGCAGGTGTGTTCATTTCTCAGCCTACACGTCCTACGGATGATGCATCTATTAAAATTCGTGGTATTAATACCATAAATGGATCTACGGACCCTATTTATGTCATAGATGGTATGGTTATGGATAATTCATTCTCTGGATTTAATGCAGTCAATTTGAATGATGTGGCTTCTATTGAGGTCTTGAAAGATGCATCAGCTACAGCTCTGTATGGTTCACGTGGTTCCAATGGTGTTGTTGTTATTACAACAAAGAAGGGTAAAAAAGGCGAAGGTAAAGTTTCTTATGATGGCTGGATTGGCTTTCAGACCTACGCTAATACTCCAAAAACAATGAATACCCGTCAATTATTTGAACTTAGAAAGGAAGCTTATACGAATGGTTATATGCAAACAAATCCTGACGGGGATGTCAATGCTTATGTCAATGATGTGATAATGGGATCGAATACTGTTTTTGCTGATTATGAATTCGATGCTTACGACAATAATAAAAATTATGATTGGCTGGATGCTGTGAGCCGTACTGGAGTACAACACAATCATGTAGTAAGTCTTTCGAATGGCAATGATAAAGGTTCTTATTATATTAGTTTTGGTTATACAGATAATAAAGGTGTAATTGAGAAGTCTGAACAAGAAAAATACACAGGACGTATTAATGCGGATCAACAGATTAAATCCTGGCTGAAAGTAGGTACTAATACAACTTTTACACGTACCGAGAACACGTTGGTTGATGATGGAGTAATGAATCGTGCACGTTGTGCTAATCCGATGTTGGAAATTTCTGATGAGATTGAAACTTTAAATTGGCAAGGTATTTTTGATCAAAATAATTTTAATCCGTTACGATCTTTGAAAGTTGATAATGATTTGGTGTATAATCGTTTGTTGAGTTCTAATTATATTAATATCAATCCTATTGAAGGATTGAACTTGCGTTCTACTTTCTCTATTGATTATGCTCAGAAGCAGCAGAATAAATATACCCCGAATGATATTTATGAGTCGGAACGTTATGGAACACAAGGGGAAGCCAAAGATGATAGAGATACACGTACTGTATGGCAATGGGATAATTCACTGTCTTATGAAGTTTCTTTTGGCAAACATAAGTTGAATGCGATGGTTGGTACCAGTGCTACACGGACTACGTATAATTATATTAATGCTACGGCAACAGGGTTTGGCACTAATTTATTTGGATATCATAGTTTGGGATCTGGTTATAAAAAAGATCAGCGTGGCTTAAGTACAGCTTGGTCCGAGCAAACATTATTATCTTATATCGCTCGTGTTAACTATAACTATGCGGGTAAATATTTATTAACGGCGACTGCGCGTTACGACGGTTCTTCTAAATTTGCTAAAGGAAATCAGTGGGGTATTTTCCCGTCTGTGTCTGCAGCTTGGAATATTACAGAAGAAAAGTTCATGAAAAATCAGACAATTTTTGATCAGTTAAAGTTACGTGCTGGTTTTGGTATTGTTGGTAATCAGAATATTGATGATTTTGCCTATTTATCTTTATATAATGTCAGCTATACGGGTACTTCCGATACAGGTTATACAAATTCTTTTGTTTCCAATGGGCGACGTGGTACTCCGGATATTAGTTGGGAGAAACAAAAACAATGGAATTTAGGAGTAGATATGGCTTTCTTACAGAATAGAGTACGTTTGTCTGTTGATGCTTTCTTGATAAAAAATAAGGATTTGTTAATGAGTCATTCGTTACCTACGACTACTGGTTTCAGTAGTACTATTGAAAATATAGGTGCGATTGAAAACAAAGGTTTGGAATTTGCTTTGAATGCCAATTTGGTAAGAGCTAAAGATTTTGAATGGAATTTTGCAGCTACATTGTCTATGGATAAAAATAAGGTAACTCGATTATATGGTGATAATGATGTTGTATATAATGTAGATAGTGATCGTAATATTCAAAAAGAAGGTAATTTATTCCTTGGTGAGTCTCGTAACACAATTTATATTTGGAAAACAGGTGGAATTGCCCAAGAAATTGATATGGATCGTTTGAATAAAATAAATTGGAATGGATATAATGTGAATCCCGGTGATTTGTATCCATTGGATTATGATAATAATGGACAGATAGATCAAAATGACCGTGTTGTAATTGGTTCCACTGATCCTAAGTTTTATGGCGGTTTTTCTACAGATTTTTCTTGGAAGGGATTGTCTTTAAATGCAGTCTTCAGTTATTCTTATGGGGCTAAAAAATTGAGCCCTTGGTATGAAACTTTGATTGGAAGTACTGGATCTGGAGTCGCATCAACGGATTTGTTGGATCGTTGGACTCCTGAAAATACAGATGCTGAATTTCCACGTGTGTTGGCTGGCTTTGATTATAATCATTATGGTGCAAGTTCTATGGATTTTAGTGTGCAGAAAGCTTCTTTCTTGCGTTTGTCTGCTTTGACATTGGCCTATACTTTCCCGACTAAAGTGATAAATGCTCTGAAACTGACTAACCTGCGTGTTTATGCCACCGGTTCTAATCTTTTTTGTTTAACTAATTATAATGGTTATGATCCGGAAACCGGTGATTGGTATCCTCCTACACGTATGTATACTTTTGGTCTTAATTTGGCTTTTTAATGGAAGGATAGAATAAATAGTCTAATTTTAAAAGAAAACACAACAATGAAAAAGATATATAGATATAGTGCGATATATGCTTTGGCTTTGTCCTTTGCACTGAATACTTCTTCTTGCTCAGACTTTCTGCAAGTAGAACCTACGGGATCTTTGACTGAGGAACAAGTATTTGAAAAAATAGATAATGTAGAACCTTTAGTTCTTGGATTGTATAAGAGTTATAGGGGCTGTAAAGAAGGGCGTAATGGATTGATGCCTTATTTGGGGACAGATGAAACACAGCAGGGTAATTATCAGTTGATTTCTTCAGGAGATCAAGCTGGTATGGATAAATATAATGGACAGTTGAATCCTACATCTACTCAGGTTAGTTCTATTTGGAACAACCGTTGGCCGGCTGTCGTTTCAGCTGCTAAAGCTATATATGCATTGGGTATGACCACTGAAGAACCGGAACGTGCTAAACAGTTGATGGGAGAGGCATGCTTTATTCGTGGTTTATTAATGTTTGAATTAAGTATGTATTGGGGTGAAATCCCTGTGATAGATATGAACCGTACTGATGAATTGGGCTTGGGACGTCAACCTTTAAAGACTGTATGGGAATATATTATTAATGATTTTATTACTGCTACCAATAATTTGCCTGAGTCTTATAATAGTGAACCGCAGCGTGCTACTGTTGGGGCTGCATGGGCCATGTTAGGAAAGGCTTATATGGCAGCTCCGGAAGAGACAGGATTGCGGGATTTTGCCAAGGCTGATGAATGTTTTAAGACTATTATCAATATGGGACGATATGAATTGCTAAATGATTATGCTGACTTGTATCGTTATGATAATCCTAATACAAAAGAGTCATTGTTTGAGTTGCAATTTAATAATGTATATCCTGATTGTAATTATTGGGAGTTTGATTGTGGTTCTCGTGCATGTGACTCTTGGTTTGGTCAGGGATGCTCTTTCTCTGGTTACGATTTTCTAGTTCCGACTCCTTTTGCTTATAAGACAGTAGAAGAAGGTGGCATTTGGGAAGATGGAGATTTGCGTAAAGAAGAAGCATTGCGTTATGATTTTACGTATTATACTAATAAATATTCGGAAGATGGTACATTTGAATATGTAACTCCTGATTTGTCAAAGACTCAATGGACGGGAACTACAGATGAATTGGAACCACATATAAAGAAATATGAAGACTATCGTACAGATATTCTTTCAGGGCTTGGCATTAATAATATGTGGAATTCTGGTAAGAACTTTTCAATGATTCGTTATGCTGATGTATTATTATTGCATGCTGAATGTCTGAATGAATTAGGACAGACTTCGGAAGCTGTACAGATCGTAAATAATCAAATTCGTACTCGTGCATGGGGAGGAAACTTGCCAGAAGATAAGAAATGGAATTCGGGAATGAGCAAAGATGAATTCCGTGATAAGGTAATGGATGAACGTTTGCGTGAACTTTGCTTCGAAGGCTGGAGACGTATTGATTTGCTTCGTACTAATAAATTTGTAGAATTGATAAAAGAACGTAACCGTTGGGCAAAAGAATCAGGAACAATTCAAGATTTCCATAAGCGCTATCCTATTCCTGATACTGAAATTAAAACAAATGATGCATTCGGCCCTGAAGACCAGAATCCGGGATATAGCAAATAAATTGTTTCTATCCATATAAATTAGAAGCATCAGGAGGAAACATCTGCTTCCTACCTGATGCTTCTAATTTTTCTGAAATCTGGAATAATATGAAAATAACACATAAAATAGAAACTTATACCTCTGACGGAGAACCTGTATTACGATTTACTGTGATGAATTCTTCAGGAGTCTATATGGAATTCACGAATTGGGGGGCTCGTTGGATTACAGCTTCAGTACCTGATGTTCAGGGAGCATTGGACAATGTGCTGATTGGTTATGATCCCTTGGCCGGTTATTTGGAAGATTCTTATTATATGGGGGCAACCATCGGCAGATTTGCCAATCGTATAGCCGATGCTTCTTTTACAATAGATAGGAAAACCTTCCATTTGGAGGCTAATGATGGGAATAACACCAATCATGGCGGTTTTTCCGGCTTTCATAACAAAGTGTGGCAGTGGGAAGAATTACCGGATGGCATCCGTTTTAGTCTGTATTCGCCAGACGGAGAAGGAGGTTTTCCGGGAAATATCCGCGTGATAACAGACTATCGTTTCAATGAGGACAATGAACTTTCTATACGGCATTATGCGGAAACTGACTGTGCTACTTACATCAATATGACTAATCACGCATATTTCAATTTGTGTGGAAAGGGAAAAAAGATAACGGAGCATCGGTTGCATATTCCGGCCGACCGGATATTGGATACGACCTCGGCATTTATTCCTACAGGGAGAAAGATGAAGGTGAAAAATACTCCATTTGACTTTACTTCTCTAAAAATGATAGGTGCAGACTTGTATGCTGATCATGAGCAATTACTTTGGAATAAAGGATATAATCATTGCTATATATTGAAAGATAAAATGTCTGAGGAGATGTTAGAGGCCGCTGCTTTATACGAACCTGTTACAGGAAGAAAAATGACAGTAATGACTGATTTGCCTGCTGTTCTTTTGTACACAGCGGGATATTATGAACGACCGGATACAGCCGTCTGTTTGGAAACACAATTTTATCCGGATACTCCTTCTCATTCGGATTTTCCTTCCTGCCTGGTGTTACCGGAGAAAGCTTATGAGCATTGCACCTTGTTTAGTTTTCAGGTGCAAAGAGAGAAATAAATGATTGATAAATATGAAAAGATTATAATATGAAAAACGTAAAAAAAACATGGGCTGTATTAGCTTTAATGGGGTGTATGCAAGTACTGCATGCCCAAACAGTATATTTACATAGCGATAACCCACAAATGAAATGGAAATTGAAGCCTCAGGCTGAAGTCGGAACGGATGTGAAGTCACTTTGCGAAAACGGATACAATGTTTCTGCTTGGGTAGATGCTGTTGTGCCTGGAACAGCTTTTAATTCGTATGTAATAGCAGGGATAGAGAAAGATCCTAATTTTGGTGACAATATTCATCAGGTAAATCGCGACAAATACGACCGTAGCTTTTGGTATCGTACTACATTCCGTGTTCCTGCTGATTTTACAAAAGAATTGATATGGTTGAATTTTAATGGGGTAAACCGTCGTGCGGAAGTCTATCTGAATGGAACATTATTAGGTAAACTGGATGGGTTTATGCATCGTGGACATTTTAATGTTACTTCAATAGTAAATCGTGATAAAGAAAATGTATTGGCTGTACTTGTCCATATGCCTGATACTCCATTGGCTAATCAGGGCAGTCCAACCTATTTGTCTAGTGGCGGATGGGATTGGATGCCTTATGTGCCGGGGTTGAATAGTGGTATAACCGATAAGGTATTTCTTACTAATACGGGAACAGCTACTTTAATTGATCCTTGGATACGTACTAATTTACCTACCCGTGCCAGAGCGGATTTGAGTGTGGCGCTTGATGTCAAGAATAATTCGGTAGAAAAGACGAAGGTATTGGTGCGCGGAACAATTACCCCAGGAAACATTGTTTTTCAAAAAGAATTAGACGTGAATGCCCATACTACTGAACAGGTAAAGTTTGACAAACGCTATTTCCCACAACTGTGTATAGACCAGCCGCGTCTGTGGTGGCCGAATGGGTATGGAGACCCCAATCTTTATCATTGTAAGTTTGAGGTGATGGTGGATGGAAGAGTTTCAGAAACTAAAGATGTTTCTTTTGGTATAAAGAAATATTCTTATGATAAAGAGGGCAATACATTCCATATTTATATTAATGATATTCCGGTATTTGTTAAGGGAGCGAATTGGGGGATGTCTGAATATATGCTTCGTTGCCGTGGCGCGGAATATGATACCAAAGTCCGCCTGCATAAGGAAATGAACTTTAATATGATACGTAATTGGCTCGGCTCTGTTACAGATGATGAATTCTACGAGGCATGTGATAAATATGGCATTATGGTATGGGATGATTTTTGGATAAACTCTAATCCGAATTTGCCTTATGACCTCAATGTGTTCAATAATAATATGATGGAGAAAATCAAACGTGTGCGTAATCACCCTAGTATAGCCGTGTGGTGTGGCGATAATGAATCTAATCCTCAGCCTCCTTTAGAAGGATGGATGGCGGAAAATATCAGGACCTTTGATGGAGGTGATCGTTATTTTCAAGCAAATTCCCATGCTCAGGGCTTGACCGGTAGTGGTCCGTGGGGAGCATTTGAGCCTCGCTTTTATTTTACTAAATATCCTGATGGCTTGGAAGGAGATCCGGCGCGTGGCTGGGGATTTCGTACAGAAATTGGCACAGCTGTAGTTCCTACCTTTGAAAGCTTCAAGAAATTTATGCCCAAGGAGAACTGGTGGCCTCGTGATGAAATGTGGAACAAGCACTATTTTGGCCAAAATGCTTTTAATGCAGCTCCCGATCGTTATGATGCTTCTATAACCAAAGGTTTTGGCAAGCCCGAAGGGATTGAAGATTATTGCCGTAAGGCTCAGCTTGTCAATATTGAATCTAATAAGGCTATGTATGAGGGTTGGCTGGATCGTATGTGGGAGGATGCATCAGGTATCATGACTTGGATGGGACAGTCGGCATATCCGTCTATGGTTTGGCAAACTTATGATTATTATTATGATTTGACAGGAGCTTTTTGGGGAGCAAAATCAGCCTGTGAACCGATGCATATTCTTTGGAATCCTGTGACGGACGGTGTGAAGATTGCTAATACCACAGCATGTGATATGGAAGGTTTGACTGCTGAAGTAAAAGTTTACAATCTGGATGGAAAGTCTGTGGAGGCTTATACAAAATCAGCTATCGTGAACTCTCCTAGCAATTCTACTGTGCAATGTTTTACGATAGATTTCAATAAAGAACGTAAAAATCTGTCATTAAATAAGCCGACCTTTGCTTCAAGTACCACTTATGGACAGCCTTCAGATGCTACGGATGGGAAAAAAGATACTCGTTGGGCAGCGGCAAAAGCGGAAAATGAATGGCTTTATGTGGATCTGGGCAGTGTGCAACCCGTAGGTGGGGTTCGCTTGGATTGGGAGGCATCTTTTGGTAAAGGATATAAGATTCAGGTGTCAGATGACACCGAGACTTGGAAAGAAGTATATAAAACTGATGAAGGACGTGGAGGAATAGATGAAATTACTTTCCCCGAAGTTGATGCCCGTTATGTACGTATGTTTGGGACGGAACTAGGTTGGTGGTTTGGTTACTCATTATGGAGTTTTGATGTGTTGGGCGGAACGCAGCCTAGTGAGGGTTTGAGTGATGTACATTTTATCCGCCTGACGTTGAAAGATAAATCAGGAAAGATCGTGTCAGAAAACAATTACTGGCGTGGCAACGACCGTTTGGATTTTACGGCTTTGAATACTTTGCCAAAAGCTGAACTGAAGACTTCTTCCAAATTAATTCGTAAAAATGGTGAGGCGGAGATACAAGCAGCCATAACACTTCCGAAATCGGCTAAGGGGGTAGCTTTTGCTGTACATGTGCAGGCTGTTCGTGCTTCGGATGGCGAACGCATTCTGCCGGCATTGATGAATGACAACTATTTTACGTTGATGCCAGGAGAAACAAAGAATTTGAGTATTACATTTGATGAGAATTTGTTGCAGGGCGACAAATATAAGTTAGTGGTAACTCCTTATAATAACAAATAATTCAGATTAGTATGTGTACTAATAAATTTATTCTGTTCTGTATGGGGATAGTGATGAGTGTATCATCTTCAGCTTGGGCTGGAGATGACACCCCTCTTTATAAAGACAGAACAGTTCCAATAGAGAAGCGTGTAGACGACCTTATGTCTAGAATGACATTGCACGAAAAGGTATTGCAATTGCAGAATCGTGCGTCTGGTCGGTTGGATGAGATTGACCGGATCTTCTTGGGGGAAAGTTATGGGACAACTCATGAAATGAGTATGTCTGCTTATGATTGCGCCGTGATGTATAAAGAATTACAGCATTATATGCGTACTAAGACCCGTTTGGGAATTCCGTTGTTAACTTCTGCTGAGGGCATACAGGGTATTATTCAGAATAATTGTACGCTGTTTCCTCATGCTTTGGCGCAGGGAAGCACTTTCAATCCTGAATTAATACAACAAATGACTGAGGCGGCTGGCGAAGAGGCTAAGGCGATAGGTATTCATCAAATTCTTTCTCCGGTTTTTGACATTGCCCGCGAGTTACGTTGGGGACGTATTGAAGAAACATACGGAGAGGACCCTTATCTGATAGCGGAAATGGGAGTGGCGTTTATTAAAGGGTATCAAAAATACAGAATTACTTGTATGCCCAAGCATTTTGTAGCCCATGGTACTCCGTCTGGAGGCTTGAATTGTGCGGGAGTAAGTGGAGGAGAACGTGAATTGCGTAGTCTCTATCTTTATCCGTTCCGTAAAGCTATAAGGGAAACTTCTCCGTGGGCGGTGATGACTTGCTACAGTGCGTATGATGGAGTGCCGGTTACAGGTTCTTCTTATTATATGACTGATATTCTTCGGGGAGAACTGGGCTTTAAAGGATACGCTTATTCTGACTGGGGTTCGGTGGAGCGTCTGATGACTTTTCATCATGCAGCAGGCAGCCGTGAGGAGGCTGCGCGTATGGCATTAATGGCCGGAGTGGACTTGAACATTGATTCGACTTACGAAACATTGGAAAAACAAGTTGAGGAGGGAAGGCTTGATGTTGCATATATAGATCAGGCTGTGCGCAGAATATTGACGGTGAAGTTTGAATTGGGCTTATTTGATGAAACTTATGGTGATCCTAAACTGGTGAAGAAGGTCGTTCGCAATGCTGAAAAGGTGGCATTGGCTAAGAAAGTGGCTGACGAGAATGCCGTATTATTGGAAAACAGAAATGATATTCTTCCTTTAGACTTGAATAAATACAAGTCTGTTGCAGTGGTGGGGCCTAACAGTAATCAAGCCGTGTTGGGCGATTACGCTTGGACGATGGGGGATACTAAAGAGGCGGTCAGTTTGTTGCAAGGATTGCAGGAAAGTGCAGGTGATAAAATAATGATTCGTCATGCTGAAGGATGTGATTGGTGGAGCCAGGACAAATCACATATTGCCGAAGCTGTGGAAGTTGTCCGTAACAGTGATATAGCTGTGGTGGCGGTAGGTACACGAAGCACTTATCTGGGAAGAAGTCCTAAATATTCTACGGCAGGTGAAGGATTTGATCTTTCCTCATTGGAACTTCCTGGGGTGCAGGAGGAGCTGTTGAAGGAGATAAAGAAAACGGGTAAGCCTATGATTGTCGTTCTGATTGCGGGTAAACCGCTTGCTATGCCTTGGGTGAAAGAAAATGCTGATGCAGTGTTGGTGCAATGGTATGCAGGTGAGCAGCAAGGATGTACATTGGCAGATATTTTGCTTGGAAAGGTGAATCCGTCGGGTAAGTTGAATGTATCTTTCCCGCGTAGCACAGGTAATACTCCTTGTTTTTATAATCATTTCGTGACAGATCGTGAAGAACCTTTTGACCAGCCGGGTACTCCTGAAGAACCTAAAGGTCATTATATCTTTGATAAACCGGAACCTTTATGGAACTTTGGACATGGAAAAAGTTATACTACGTTTGATTATGTGGATTGTGCACTGAGTGATACGTTATTGGCTGCAAGTGATACATTGAAAGTATCCGTTATGATCAAGAATACGGGTAGGTGCGATGGCAAGGAGGTTGTGCAGCTTTATGTACGTGATAAAGTAAGCACGGTGGCTACTCCCATTCAACAGTTGAAGGCATTTCAAAAAGAGCTTGTTCCTGTAGGATATACTAGAGAAGTTAAATTAGTACTTCCAATAGCAGAACTTGCTTTGTATAATGCCGATATGGAGGAAGTTATAGAACCTGGGGAGTTTGAACTACAGATAGGATCAGCTTCTGATGATATCCGAATAAGGCGGACAATAATAGTGAGGTAGGGAATTTAAACTTTTGTAAAGAATAAAAAAAGGATGGTTTTTGCTTTTGTAGAATAACAGATTGCTTGAATAATAATAGTATGAAAACAGTAGTAAATCAATTGAGAAGATACTTGTTAAGTATCTTGTTAGTATGCGCTTGTATATATGTGGATGCGCAAAGTCGTGCCCCTATAGTAGGGCGTGTTTCAGATGTAAAAGGAGAATGGATGATTGGGGTATCTATTTTAGAAAAAGGCACTTCAAATGGAGTGATAACCGATATAAATGGGCAGTACTCCATCAGTACATCATCGGCTCAACCGACATTGGTAATTTCATATATTGGTTATAAAACTCAGGAAGTGAGGATAGGAAAAAAGAATGTTGTTGATATTGTATTGGAGGAAGATGTTTCGGCATTAGATGAAGTTGTGGTTGTTGGATATGGGGCGCAGCGTAAAGTTTCAGTAGTTGGTTCACAGAGCTCTATTAAAATGTCTGATATTAAAGCAGCAACGGGAGATATATCTTCGGCTATTGCCGGACGCATTCCAGGTGTGGTGACTATTCAACGTTCAGGAGAACCGGGTAAGTCTGGTTCTGAAATATGGATTCGTGGGATTTCTACGTTCACGTCTTCCTCTCCGTTAGTATTGGTAGATGGGGTGGAGCGTACTTTTAATCAACTTGATCCTGAGGATATTGAATCGTTTACTATCTTAAAAGATGCTTCGGCTACTGCTGTTTATGGTGTTCGGGGTGCGAATGGTGTTATTTTGATAAAGACAAAGCCAGGTAGAGTGGGGAAACCCCAATTCTCTGTGGATTATTATGAAGGGGTAACGATGTTGACCAAACAGGTAAAATTAGCTAATGCTTATCAATACATGGATGCTGCCAATGAGGCATATGGCAATGACCATTCTGGACAGGTTCTCTATACACCTCAATATATTGAAGCAACTAAAAAAGCGAATGGCTTGTTGCCAAATGATAATCCGAAAATGTATAATCCTTATTTGTATCCGGCAGTAGACTGGATGGATGAACTGTTTAGAGATATGGGGCATAACCGTCATGCCAATATCAATGTCCGCGGCGGCTCTGTCAATGCCACTTACTATGCATCATTGTCTTATTACAATGAAACCGGTTTATTGAAAACAACTTCAATGGATGAACAGAACTATAATATCAATACGGATTATAATCGTTTTAATTTTACTTCGAACTTGAATTTGAAGCCGACGAAGCGGTTAAGTATTGATATGGGGGTCAATGGATACATTGCAGAAACAAATTATCCACAAGAAGATTCGGGTACTTTGTACGAAGCAGCTATGGCTATTAATCCTGTTTATTATCCTACTTTAATGCAAAATGGAAGCATTCCAGGGATAGATGGTAATAACTATAATCCTAATCCTTACGGTATGCTTACTCGTCGGGGCTATAGAAATGAATATAATTCAAAGATTTATACAAACTTACGTATTGCTCATGACTTGGACTTTTGGAATTGGAGCAAGGGCTTATCTGTAACTGCGACGTTGGCATTTGATACATGGACTGGACGTACGTTGAAGTACAATAAAATGGAAAGTACCTATTGGTATGCAGGTTCTAAGGACCCGAATACCGGATTATGGAATAATGATGTATTTAATGAAGACGGGACCTATCGTTTGAATCAAATTTATATTAGTGGTGACGATCAGTTGAATTATGGTGGAGGTGATACCGGTAGTGACCGTAGCATTTATTTTGAAGCTTCATTGAACTATGATCGTGCTTTCGGTTTGCACCGGGTAGGTGGCTTGTTCCTTTATAACCAGAAGACTTATCGTAATACTACTGGAGGCGATATGGCTTCTACATTACCTTATAATAGCCAAAGCATTGCTGGACGTGCCACTTACTCTTGGAATGACCGTTACTTTGCTGAATTTAATGTAGGCTATAACGGTTCGGAGAACTTTATGCCAGGCAGACGCTTTGGGGTATTTCCTGCTTTTGGTGTGGGATGGGCTGTCTCAAATGAAAAATTTTGGGCACCAGTACAAAAGTATATATCTTATTTGAAGTTGAGATATACTAACGGTTGGGTAGGTTCAGATGATGCCGGAGCACGTTTCTTGTATGAAGCAACCATGGGAGGTGCGCAGGATTATTATTTTGGTGATTGGCGTAGTCCTGGAGGATGGGCGGTTTATACTTATGGTTCCAATGTTACTTGGTCAAAATCACATAAGCAAGATTGGGGTATTGATATTAAGTTTTTAAATGACCGTTTGTCTGTCACGATGGATTATTTTAAAGAACATCGTACAGGTATTTTCTTAAATCGTCAGACATTGCCTACTTATTTAGGTCTATCTTCTCTTCCGAAAGGTAATTTGGGAATTGTTGATAATAGTGGATTTGAATTTCAGTTAGAATGGAATCAGCAAGTGAATGATTTGGTTTCGTTTACTTTGCGTGGAAATGCTTCTTGGAATAGAGATAAGATTATTGAGAATGATGAAGCGCCGAAACCTTATCCTTGGATGGAAAAACGAGGCACTAATGTGTTCTCACAATGGGGCCTTATTGCTGATGGCTTGTTTACTAGTGAAGAAGAAATTGAAAAGCATGCCACACAGTTTGGTCAAGTATACATAGGTGATATTAAATATCGCGACTTAAATAACGATAAGAAAATTGATTCAAATGATATCTGCCGTATTGGTCAAGGAACTATTCCTAAATATAATTACGGATTCGGCTTTGATGTGCAAATTGGATATTTTTCGGTAAGTGCCTTGTTTCAAGGAGCGGCAGATGTTACTACTTGCCTTTCGGGAAATTCAATTATTCCATTTTCAAGTCAGGCTGGTATAGATAACTTGTTTGATAACATAGAAGATCGCTGGTCTCCTGATGATCCTACTAATGAAGATGTATTTTATCCACGTTTGCATTATGGCAACTCAAATAATAGTAATAACTACCGTGCTAGCACATGGTGGTTAAGAAATATGGACTATTTACGGTTGAAACAGTTTAATATAGCTTATAATCTGCCGGAAAATACGTTAAAATCAGTTGGTGTAAAAGGTGCTAGAATTTATTTGATGGGAACTAATTTGCTGACTTTCTCTAAGTTCAAGCTATGGGACCCGGAAGTATATTCCAGTAATGGAGCAGCTTATCCGAATGTAATGAGTTGTTCTTTGGGAGTGAATTTTAGTTTTTAAGCAAAGATGAAAACAATAAAAAAAGATTATGAGAAATATAGTTAAAGTAAGTGTTGCTGCTTTAGGACTAATGTTAGGTTTGAGTTCTTGCGATAGTTTTTTTGCCGAAATGCCGGGAATACGGTATGATATTGAAATGAGTTTTAAAGATCAAGTGAAGACAAAGGCTTTTTTGGCAAATGTATATAGCTTTGTTCCGGCTGAATCAAGAGAAAAATATTATTGGGACGGAGAGTACCATGGCGGTTTTTGGACTGTTGCTTCGTTAGAAGGACATTATACATATGATTGGCATTCATCACACGATGTTGCTCGTGGAAAGGTGGATGCATCCTGTGGACAGTTTCAGTATTTTTATCGAGAACTTTACAAAGGAATAGAACGTGCCTCTACGTTTATTGCCAATGTGGATAATTGTCTAGAAATACCAGAAACAGAACGTGTCAATATGAGAGGGCAAGCACGTGCATTGAGGGCTTACTATTATTTTTTATTGATGCGTATGTATGGACCTGTGCCTTTACTGGGTGAAAAACCTATTCCGGTAGATGCGCCACTTGAAGAAGTATTGCGCGAACGTAGAACAATAGACCAATGTGTGGATTTTATTACCAAGCAACTTGACATAGCATACTCAGAAGTAGCTTGGCAACGTGCTATAGGAGTAAATAAGGGTAGGGTAGATAAAGCCTTTTGTAAAGCTTATAAAGCGAAAACATTATTGTTTGCTGCCAGCCCGTTGTTCAATGGGAATCAAGATATGGCTTCTTTGAAAAACCATGATGGTACCCAATTAATTCCTACCACAGAAGATGCCCAAAAATGGGAGATTGCAAAAAAAGCTTATCAGGATTTCTTGGGAGAGTTTGACCAAACAATATTCAAGTTGCATACTGTGAATACAGCAGAGGAGAAAATCGATTTCTATGAGTCTTATCGTCAGGCAACTGCCGGTGAAAAATTTACTGACGAACTTATTTGGTTCCGTGAAGGAAAGGATATTGAGCGCAGTTCTGATGTGACACCTGGACACCGTCATGTGAATAATGATGCGGTCAGGGGAGATATGGGGCTCTCTACTACTCAGGAAATGGTAGATATGTATTTCACCAAGAATGGCTTAAGAATAGATGATGATCCTGAGTATCAGAAATTTGAGTATACGGGAATTCCATCCGCCGAAATGTATGGGTGGCCCGAAGACTATAATGATCCGTTAGTGCCTTCACGTAATTATTTTTTAAAGAATGATAACATGGTTTTGAAACAATGGATTAATAGGGAGCCTCGTTTTTATGCCAATATTACTTTTAACGGTTCTACTTGGTTGAATACAAGTACTGAATTTGGTAAAATTACAACGGATTTGACCAATAATGGAAATTCCGGCTATGAAAAATGTTTGGATAATGCACCGATGGGTGGATATGGTATACGTAAGATGGCTAGAGAAGATAGAAGACAGGAACTCTATTACAATATCTTGCTCCGCCTGGCAGAAGTTTATTTGGATTATGCTGAAACATTGAGTGCTACGGGAGATTACAAGGAAGCAATGAAATATGTCAATAAGGTACGTCACCGTGCAGGCATTCCAGAATATGGGGTGGGACAGGATGATAACGGTTTCCAACGTATTGCCTATCCCGAAAATCGGGAAGAGGTAGACAACCGCATTCGCCGTGAGCGGACAGTGGAATTAATGTTTGAGTGGAATCACTACTTTGATGTGCGCCGTTGGAAGGTTGCAGATATGGCAGTGGGCGACGGATGGGTTTATCCTACTTATCACAAAGGTGGAGAAGGCGGCGAAGTGCATGGCATGAACTATCGGAGCGATGCGCCTGCATTCTTTGAGAAAGTGGTGTTTGATACCCGTAAGTTTGAAAAGAAGAATTATCTTTTTGCCATTCCGCAGGAAGATATTCTTCGTGTAGAGAAGTTGGTTCAGAATCCGGGATGGGGAATTGAATAATCATGTTTATATTTATGTGGAAATGTATATGTATGGCTGTGGCACTCTGGGGTTGTACCGGAGTGTTACAAGCAAAAGTCGTATTACCTTCTGTTTTTACAGATAACATGGTATTGCAGCAAAAAACGGATATCACGTTTTATGGAGATGCAACAAAGAATAAACAGTTGACCGTTAAAACCGGATGGAACGGAAAAGAGTATCATACGGAGGCGGACGGACAGGGAAAATGGAGTTTGAAGATTCCTACCCCGGCAGCCGGAGGACCTTACGAGATCACCTTCTCCGACGGCAAGAAACTGCAACTGAAAAATGTAATGATAGGCGAAGTATGGTTCTGCTCCGGACAATCCAACATGGAAATGCCGGTAGCCGGCTGGGGAAAGGTAATGAACTATGAACAGGAGATAGCAGAGGCGGCTTATCCCGCCATCCGTCTGTTTCAGGTGAAGAAGAATACCTCCTTGGCTCCACTCAAAGAAGTGGAATCTACCCTGGGAGGCTGGCAGGAATGCTCATCCGCTACGGTGCCCGAGTTCTCCGCATTGGCTTATTTCTATGCCCGTGCGTTGTGGAAAGAACTGAATGTCCCGATAGGAGTGATTGACTGTACATGGGGAGGCACGCCCGCCGAAGCATGGACGAATCATGAAACCTTGCGGCAAGTAATGGGCTTTCGGGAAGAAATGGACAAACTGGAGCGGCTCGGCTTTGATCCCAATCGGATGGAACAAGCTTACTCGGAAGAACGCGCCCATTGGCAGTCCCTGTTCACCGAAAAAGACAAAGGAATGGAGAACGGCAAGCTTTGTTGGACGGCACCTTCCTTGAGTGAAGAGGACTGGCAGACCATATCCCTACCCGGTTATTGGGAGGGCAAAGGACTTAAAGACTTTGACGGCATCATCTGGTTTCGCCGTTCCTTGGAAATTCCTGCCGAGTGGGCGGGAAAACCGCTTACGCTGCGACTGGGGATGATTGATGATGAAGACATTACTTATTTTAATGGGGTGGAGATTGCCCGAGGGGCAGGCTATATGACACCGCGTACTTATACCATTCCTGCAAAATTAGTGAAGGCTGGTAAGGCGGTTCTTGCTGTTCGTGTTTCTGATTTTGGTGGAGAGGGCGGTATTCATGGCAAGGCGGAGGAACTTTATGTAGAAGCTGATGGAAAGCGGATCAGTTTGGCAGGAGATTGGAAATATCGTATCGGACTTTCTTTAAAAGGGTTTCCACCCGCACCGGTTTCTCCCATTCAAAGTTCCAGTTACCCTACGGTGCTGTTCAATGCGATGGTCAAACCATGGACTGCTTTTCCCATTAAAGGAGTAATATGGTATCAAGGTGAAGCTAATGTAGGTCGTTCGGAACAATATGGAGATTTGTTTCCTGCTCTCATTACGGATTGGCGCCGGCAATGGCGAAGTAATTTCCCCTTTTATTTTGTACAATTGGCTAATTTTATGGAATCCAAGAAAATACAGCCGAATTCCGAATGGGCGGCTTTGCGTGAAGCGCAAACTAAAGCATTAAAACTTGACCAAGTTGGTATGGCTGTGACCATTGATATTGGTTTGGCTGATGATATTCATCCTAAGAATAAGCAAGAGGTGGGACGTCGTTTGGCTTTGCTTGCCCTAGCCGGTAGTTATGGAAAAAATGTTTCTAGTTCGGCTCCTGTATTCCAAAATTATATAATCAAAGGGGATAAAATGGAATTGGATTTCGGACAAAAGCAAGATGGATTTAAGATTAAAGATACAACTTTAAAAGGCTTTACCATTGCAGGACCGGACCGTGTATTTTATTCGGCAGAGGCTATGGTCCAGAATGGGAAAATTATAGTTTCTTCTCCTAAAGTTTCTGTCCCTCTTGCTGCACGTTATGGCTGGGCGGATAATCCGGATTGTAATTTGTACGGAGAGAACGGACTTCCGGTTGCTCCTTTCCGGACTGACTGTTGGTAGATGGTGTAAGTCTTAACCTTTTTTCTTCTTTTTATAAGCTGATGGAGGCATTCCCATCGTCTTAGTAAATAACCGGGAGAAATAAAGAGAATCCTCATAGCCTACCAAGGGACTTATTTGGTTAATTTTTAGGTTAGTAAAATCTAGGTAGTGACAGGCTTCCTGTATTCTGAGATAGGTAAGATATCGAAGAGGAGAGGAGCCTGTCTTTTCTTCAAACAGATTAGAAAAATAGGAAATCGAGAGGTTTACTTCCGCAGCGATATCTGCCAGACGAATGGTCTTGCTCAAATTTTCTTGCATGAAATGAATCGCTATTTGCACTACATCTTTGTTTCTGTAACTATTGCGCATAGAGCCACAATCCCGATATTCGCCAATAAATTTCATGGAACCTAAAAAATGGAAGAGACTAGTAGTGGCATAAAGCATATAATTTTTGCTATATCCGAAACTGATGGATGAGTAGATTTCTTCGAAGAGTACTAATCTTTCTTTGATTCGTGAATCCTCTTGTGGAGTGATGCTTTTCGGACGGTCAAAACCGGCACTGAAAAATGCAGCTTTTGTTCCATTGAAATGGATCCAGTAAATAGTCCAGGGATTTTCCTCATTACTGCCATAAGCGTGTGCCTGGTGTTCGGGTAGAATGAAAAATTGGTTGGCGGTAACTGCATATTGATGTTTGTCTAACTCGAACCACCCTTCTCCTTCCATACAATAAATGAGGATAAACTCGGTTACTTCCTCGGTGTCGCGTTTCCGGTAATGAAAACAGGCATGAGGATAATATCCTATATCTGTGATGTAAAGTTCACTGCCTAACGGATCTTGCTTTAATTCTTCAATCAGAAAAGCAGGAAGTACGATAGCGCGTTCTCCTTTAAATCCATCTTTAATTCGTGGCATATATCCATGTATTAGAATTGGATAACAAAGATAGCATATTTCCTTGATTTTACCTACAATACAGGCTTGATTTCGATGATTTTGAGGGTATAAGCGTCAAAATTCTTATTTTATGGCGCATTTGAGTAGGGATTTTTGAGCTTCTCTCTCTATTTTTGCACTATAATTTTAATCGATGAATAATACCATGAAAGAAAGATTGCTCTTCTTGATATGTTTTTTATGCATATCATTTATGTTAAAGGCGGCGGATAAGCCAGTAATTAAAATTAGTACAGAAAATGTAGACCTTATTTACCGGGTTGGTGATAATGGACGTCTATATCAAAGTTATTTGGGAAAGAGGTTGAATCATGCTACAGATATTGCCCACTTGCCGCAGGGCAGCGAAGCATATCTTACTCATGGCATGGAAGATTATTTTGAACCGGCTATTCATATAGTGCATAATGACGGCAATCCTTCTACTTTGTTAAAATATGTATCTCATACTCGGAATCAAGTGTCGCCGGGGGTAGATGAAGTAGTGATTACTATGCAGGATGATAAATATCCTGTAACTGTAAAACTTCATTATGTGGCTTACCAGAAAGAAAATCTAATAAAGACTTTCACTGAAATCAGTCATCGGGAAAAGAAACCTGTGCAGCTTCATAAGTACGCGTCTTCCATGTTGCACTTGAATCGTGCCAACTATTTCCTGACTGAATTCTCGGGAGACTGGGCCAGTGAGGCGCATGTGAAGGAACAGCCTTTGGAATTTGGTAAAAAAACGATTGATACCAAGTTGGGAGCACGTGCCAATATGTTCTGCTCTCCTTTCTTCCAACTTGCATTGGACGGAAAGTCAGAAGAGAACCAAGGTGAAGTGTTGGTCGGAACATTAGGATGGACAGGTAATTTCAGTTTTGTATTCGAAGTAGATAATAAGAACGAACTGCGTGTTATTTCGGGTATTAATCCGTATGCTTCGGAATATAGTCTGAAACCGAATGAAATCTTCCGTACTCCCGATTTTTATTTTACTTACAGTTTTAAAGGTAAAGGACAGGCTAGCCGTAATTTCCATGATTGGGCCCGTAAATATCAGGTAAAGGATGGGAACCAGACTCGTATGACTTTGTTGAATAATTGGGAAGCCACCTATTTTGATTTTGATGAAGCGAAATTGGTGAAGTTGATGGATGATGCAGTAGAACTGGGTGTGGATATGTTTTTGTTGGATGATGGTTGGTTTGCCAACAAGTATCCGCGCAGTGGTGATCATCAAGGGTTAGGTGACTGGGATGAAACGGCTGACAAACTTCCTCATGGCATTGGTTATCTGACGGAAGCCGCCAAGAAAAAAGGTATAAAGTTCGGTATCTGGATTGAACCGGAAATGGTGAATCCTAAGAGTGAGTTGTATGAAAAGCATAAAGACTGGGTGATTCATCTTCCGAACCGTGACGAGTATTATTTCCGTAACCAGTTGGTTCTGGATTTGAGTAATCCGAAAGTACAGGATTATGTGTTCGGAGTTGTGGACAATTTGATGACAAAATATCCTGATATCGCTTTCTTCAAATGGGATTGCAATAGCCCTATTACAAATATTTACTCTGTTTATTTGAAAGACAAGCAGTCACATTTATATATTGATTATGTGCGTGGCTTGTATAATGTATTGGAACGTGTGAAAGCAAAATATCCTGATCTGCCGATGATGCTTTGTTCCGGTGGCGGTGGGCGTTCGGATTATGAGGCTTTGAGCTATTTTACAGAATTCTGGCCTAGTGATAATACCGATCCTATTGAACGTTTATTTATTCAGTGGGGATTTTCACAGGTGTTCCCAGCCAAGACAATGTGCGCTCATGTTACCACATGGAATAAGAATAGCAGTGTGAAATTCCGTACGGATGTGGCTATGATGTGCAAACTCGGTTTTGATATAAAATTAGCGGATATGAGTAAGGATGATGAAACTTATTGCCGTACTGCTGTACAGAATTATAACCGTTTGAAACCGGTCGTTCTGGAAGGCGATATGTACCGTTTGGTATCTCCTTATGGCAGTAATCATACCTCTACTATGTATGTGGGCAAAGATAAGGATAAAGCAGTTGTATTTGCTTTCGATATTCATCCCCGTTATGCGGAAAAAACATTGCCGGTGCGTTTGCAGGGGCTTGATGCAGACAAAATGTATCGTGTGAAAGAAATCAACTTGATGCCCGGAGCCAATTCTTCTTTATCAGGCAATGGTGAGGTTTTCTCTGGAGAATTCTTGATGAATGTAGGATTGAATCTATTTACTACACAGCAACTCAACAGTCGTGTAATTGAAGTAGTAGCTGAATGATTAGGGATTGATTGTATATAATTTAGTGTATTGCCTTCATTATTTGTTTTTATGAATGATGAAGGCAATTTTCTTTTCTATAGATGAATGATATTTGATCGGTTTGATTATGAATCATAGAAGATGCCGTGACACATGATAGATCTTCAGGTGTCATCGTTATATATGTTACACTTGTAAGATATATAATCTTTCGGGTTTAGGTTCTATATCAGAGCGGACTGTTACTTGTTAAGAAAAAACATTCATAGCCTCCGGAGGTTGGAACAGGGGACTAACAAGTTTGTTCAAGCAGGGCTGTTGCAGGGGGCGGGTTTTATATCTTGGGGGAGGTATATATTTAACGTGAGTTCGAAATAAAATCAAAAAATAGCAAGTTGTCCGTCATTGACAAACTTTACGTCAATGGCGGGCTTCTTTTCAAAAAAGCAGTATGCCGCGATAGCCGACAAGGAGTTGGCTATAAAGTTACTGAATGAACGATGTCTTGAGTGTTCAATCTGTGCGATGTTCTTCAGTTCGTCATTGACCGTTTCAATCAAGGCTCTTTTTCTTAGCAAAATCTTGTCGGCAATACTCATCAGTGAGTTCCTCATATTATTTTTAACTTTAGTAACAAGTTGTATGCCATTAAGGAAAAGGTTTTCAAACAGAGCCTGACCTATATATCCCTTGTCTGCACATAGTTTTCCTTTGATGTTTTCCAGAAACCTACCCTGTTTCAACGGTTCCCGGTCATCCACGTTTCCAGGCGTGAACATGAAATTGAGGATTTCACCCTTGTCATTGATTATCAGATGCAGCTTGAATCCGAAGAACCATCCCATAGAACATC